>Ga0222633_1000780_pt1 | contig 22733 bp, 25 predicted proteins | sample AntAcemetageno48_FD_179816 | JGI IMG/M metagenome (GOLD analysis project Ga0222633, IMG submission 179816) | Saline water microbial communities from Ace Lake, Antarctica - #48 | ecosystem: Environmental > Aquatic > Non-marine Saline and Alkaline > Saline | place: Antarctica: Ace Lake | collected...
CGATCGTGCGCTACGAGTAGCCGCTGAACTGGCAGACAAGTATATTAATGATCGCTTCATGCCCGACAAGGCGATTGATGTTATCGATGAAGCGGGTGCCTACCAGCAGTTGCAGCCACCGAGCCGTCGTAAAAAGCAGATTTCTGTCGGCGACGTCGAGCAAATAGTCGCAAAGATAGCGCGTATACCGCCGAAGAACGTTTCCAGTTCCGACAAATCAGCACTCAGAGACCTTGAGACTAACCTGAAGATGGTGATTTTCGGCCAGGACGAGGCGATCAATAGCTTGTCCAGTGCGATAAAACTGTCCAGGGCCGGTTTGAAAGAGGAAGGTAAACCCATCGGTTCATTCCTGTTCAGTGGCCCGACGGGTGTCGGCAAAACCGAGGTCTGCCGCCAGTTAGCTAATATTATGGGCATCGACCTGGTCAGGTTTGATATGTCTGAATACATGGAGCGTCACACGGTATCAAGACTGATCGGCGCACCTCCTGGCTATATTGGATACGACCAGGGTGGGCTGCTAACGGAGTCAATATCAAAGCAGCCTCATTGTGTATTGCTTCTGGATGAAATCGAGAAAGCTCACCCGGAAGTATTTAACCTGTTACTGCAGGTGTTCGATCACGGGACCTTGACGGATAACAACGGACGCAAAGCTGACTTCCGAAACGTCATTATCATCATGACGACCAACGCCGGTGCGCAGGAAATGAGCCGGAACTCCATTGGCTTCCAGGACCAGGATCACGCTACAGATGGCATGGAAGTGCTCAAGAAAATGTTTACGCCTGAATTCAGGAACAGGCTTGATGCGATTATCCCGTTTGCTTCACTCTCCAAGGAAGTGATCAAGACGGTTGTGGACAAGTTCCTGGTTGAGATCCAGGTGCAACTGGACGACAAGAAAGTTCAGCTGGAAGTTTCCGACGAAGCACGAGAATGGCTTGCGGAGAATGGTTATGACGAAAAGATGGGTGCAAGACCCATGCAACGACTGATCCAGAATCGTATCAAAAAGGATTTGGCTGAAGACATCCTGTTCGGGAAGTTATCGAGAGGGGGAGGTTTGGTGCACGTGACGGTAGAGGATGGTGACCTGTCCCTCGAGATCGAGGAACCAGAGACGGTCTGAGCCTATTCGCGGAAGGTGATCCTGCCTTTTGAGAGGTCATACGGTGTGAGTTCTACTTTCACCGTATCGCCTGTCAGGATCTTGATGTAATTCTTTCGCATCTTGCCGCTGATGTGTGCGGTGACAACGTGCCCGTTTTCGAGTTCTACTCGAAACATTGTATTTGGCAAGGTATCGATTACCGTTCCGGACATCTGTATCTGTTCTTCTTTTGCCATTCTTCCTCTGGGGGTTGGTTTGAACGGCGAGCATTGTGCCCGCTACTCACCACCAATGCAAATCAGCTGTCTATGCCGACCCAGCTATTGTTGACGTACAGCTCGATGGGCTTGTATTCCATCTTGTAGTTCATCTTTTGGCACTGCTTGATCCAGTACCCAAGGTAAAGGAACTCAAGGTTCCTGGCTCGAGCCTCACTGATCAACCAAAGCACCGCGAACACGCCAAGTGCTCTGCTTTGCTCATCCGTATCAAAGAAGGTATAGATAGCGGAAAGTCCATCGTTGAGTTCATCCGCGACTGCGACAGCCAACAACCGCCCTGAGTCGCGGAATTCATAGAAACTTGCCTCTGGTCGACCATCGACCAGAAAGCTCTGAAACTGGTCTCTTGATGCCGGATACATATCACCATCTGAATGTCTTGCGGCAATGTATTTTTCATAAAGTGAGAAATATTCTTCGGTAAGCTGAGTTGCGTGCTTCGTCACGGTAAGAGACTCGTTGGCCTTACGAACCCGCCGGTGTTTGCGCTTATCAGAGAACTGTCCTACCGGCACTCTTACTGGAATACAGGCTGTACAGGCCTGGCAGTAGGGTCTGTAGATGTGGCTGCCGCTGCGCCTGAAACCGACCGCAGATAACGCCGAGTACATATCCTTGTCTACTTTCGCCAGGGGGTCAGCGAACAGGGTTATAGCCTGTTTACCGTCCAGGTAGCTGCAGTCATGGGCAGGTGTGGTAAAAAACCGGAGTTCAGAGAGCGAAGTCATTGCAATAATTTACCAGATCAGGGAGCAAACGCCACGTATCTGCGCCCAGTCAACAGACGGCTCATCAATATGTCCGTTGAGGATCTGCTGGAATTCGGCCCGTGGCAGTTCAAAGGCTCCGAGAGAGAGCAGATGGGGGTTAGTTAGTTGACAATCGACCATGGGGCATCCCGCGTCTGCCATTGTTTTCATCAGGCCGGCGAAGGCCAGTTTTGACGCATCGGTCACATGATGGAACATCGACTCTCCAAAAAAAAGATTACCTATGGATAGCCCGTACAGGCCACCGCAAAGTGTTCCACCAATATAGCACTCGAAGGAATGGGCAATACCCGAAGCATGCAGGTTGAGATAGGCGTCCTTCATCTCTTCGGTAATCCAGGTACCGTCATCAAATGGACGCGACTGACAGGCGTCGATCACCTGGGGAAAGGCCTCGTCGATTCGAAGCTCAAAGTCGGCTTTCCTGATTCGTTTGGTAAGGCTTCGACTGGGGGAAAAAGCGGTGGGGTCGATCACGCACCTGGGGTCGGGTGACCACCACAATATAGGCTGGTCATCATCAAACCAGGGAAAGATGCCCCGGCGATAAGCTGCAACCAGCCGTGCCTCTGAAAGATCCCCACCAGCGGCTAGCAACCCGTTGGGGTCGGTCAGTGCGTCGTTGATATCAGGAAAGAGGTTAGGATCCTCGGACAACCACGCAAGGGCGCTCATGATCGATACTGTTTAAGCCTCAAGTTCATCCAGGTATTTTTCAGCGTCCAGTGCTGCCATGCATCCAAATCCGGCTGAGGTGACTGCCTGTCGGTAAACCTGGTCGGCCACGTCGCCCGCCGCAAAGACACCAGGAATGCTGGTTGCAGTTGCGTTACCGATGAGACCGGTATGAATATTAATGTAGCCATTACTCATATCCAGCTGGCCGGCAAAAATTTCGGTATTAGGCGTGTGACCAATGGCAATAAATACCCCCTGAAGATCGAAATCGGCAGTATCGCCGGTTTCAACACTTTTGATCCGCATACCGGTGACGCCCATATCGTCGCCCAGGACCTCGTCCAGCGTGTGATCCCACTGTATATTGATATTCTCTTTATCGATGACACGCTGGCGCAGAATTTTCTCTCCACGGAAGGTGTCTCTTCGATGCACCATGACCACTTCAGAAGCGATATTTGATAGATACAGCGCTTCCTCGAGCGCGGTATTTCCGCCGCCGATGACAGCGACTTTCTGCTTCTTGTAAAAAAAACCATCGCATGTGGCGCAGGCGCTGACACCTTTGCCCTTGAATGCCTCCTCGGAAGGCAATCCAAGATACCGGGCAGAAGCACCGGTCGCGATAATCAGCGCATCACAGGTATAGATTGCCTGATCGCCATGCAGCCGGAAGGGTTTCTCAGCGAGTTCCGCTGTGTGGATGTGATCGTAAACCATGGTCGTGTCGAACCGTTCTGCATGCTCCTGCATACGTACCATCAAATCAGGACCCTGCAGCCCATGGGCGTCTCCAGGCCAGTTATCGACGTCAGTCGTCGTCGTGAGCTGGCCGCCGGTCTCTATCCCTGTAATAACAACCGGGTTCAGGTTGGCTCTTGCGGCATAGATAGCGGCTGAATAACCCGCCGGTCCTGAACCGAGAATGAGTAATTTGTGATGGACTTCTTTCATGTTACCTATCGCTTATGGTTCTTGTTTAATGGTTCATGTGCTCGGGAACAGCGCGGCTAGTGCTTTTTTCGCAACGCGATGAAATCCGCACCCTGACGGTGTCCTTCGACAATCGACCAAAGGGTTCGGCCCTGATCATCTGTTGCATCAAGATCACGCCCGGCGTCTGTGAAAAACTGCAGAAAACGCTCGAAGTCATCCGGTCTCATGCCTCGATAGGCTCTGAGCAGTACGTGAAAATCAGCGTTACCGCTGTAGGCTTCCATTTCCAGGAAGGATTTCACGCGATCATCATCCCACACTTCGTCGGTTACTTGGGGCTGGCTAGGTCCGGCCATGGGTTCTCCCTTGGAAAACAGTAATTAAAAGCCGCGCATTCTACATCAGAACGATATAACGAGATAGGCTCCCTAACGCATGTCACTCATTCCGGCAGTGATAAAAACGTTTATACGCGAGCTGTTTAGTTATAATATCTAACACTCTGATTTTAAAGATATTCCACGGGTCGGATGCTTGCATCAATCACCCGGATCAAACACTCGGATCAAACACCCGGATCAAACAAAAGGTTCCTGAATTGGCACAATCCAAGACAACGACCACGGATAAGCCGAATTTTTCGGAACTGCTGGGGCCCCGGCTGAAAGAGGGCGCCTTCATTGCGCTAGTCGCTGTCTCACTTTTCCTCACACTGGCTTTAGTCAGCTTCGATCGAAATGACCCTGGCTGGACGTATACAGGCTCAGATGAAACGGTCAATAACATCGTGGGTTTGAGCGGTGCGTGGATCGCAGATGTTTTTCTGTTTTTCTTTGGTTTCCTGGCTTACCTGTTCCCCATGATGCTCGCTTACCAGGCCTGGATGATCTTTCGTGAGCGGCAAACAGAAACTGAATTTAACTGGCCAATCTTCATTTTTCGCGGCGTAGGCCTGTTTTTAACGGTCGGCGCAGGCACTGCGATCGCCGCAATGCATTTTTACACCGCTGGTCTTGAATACCAGTACGGTAGTGGTGGCATTATCGGTTCGGAGATTGCTGACCTCCTGATTCCGGTATTTTCCTATGTAGGCGCGACATTATTCCTGTTGGCGATGTTCCTTTTTGGTCTTACCGCGTTCCTGGATATTTCCTGGCTCCGCGTAATGGATACCACTGGTCGCCTGTTCATTGAGATAGCTGCGAGAACCAGTGACGCAGGTTATCGGGTAATGGCTTTCGTCAAAGAGAAACGAGAAATCCGCCGTAGTGCTGAACATCGCCGTGAGGTGCTCGAAAAACACGTTGAGAAGAACCAGCAACGAACTACACCCATTATTGCAGCGCCAGCCCCCCCGAAGAAGGAAGAGAGTAAAAGGGTTGCGAGGGAGCGCCAGGGCAATCTGTTTCGTATCAGCGCAGTAGATGGGTTGCCTGCGCTGCACTTGCTGGATGTGCAGGAAAAGGACGATGAGCGTGGCTACTCAACCGATGATCTGGAGGCCATGTCACGACTGCTTGAGCTCAAACTTCAGGACTACGGTGTAGAGGCCGAGGTGGTCGCAGTTTTCCCAGGGCCGGTCATTACGAGATTCGAGATTCAGCCCGCGCCAGGCGTCAAGGTATCGCGTATTTCAGGCCTGGCCAAGGACCTGGCACGCTCGCTTGCCGTCATCAGCGTAAGGGTCGTCGAGGTCATTCCCGGCAAGGCTGTGGTTGGTATCGAAATCCCCAATGTGGACCGTGAAATCGTCCAGATGAGCGAGGTACTGAAATCGAACGCCTACGATGCCGCGCAGTCTCCACTATCGCTGGCACTTGGGCATGATATAGCGGGACAGCCGATCGTAGAGGATCTAGGCAAGATGCCGCATCTCCTGGTCGCGGGCACCACGGGCTCCGGTAAGTCCGTTGGTATCAACGCCATGATTCTGTCGATCCTGTTCAAGGCATCGCCGGAAGACGTCCGAATGATCATGATTGATCCCAAGATGCTTGAACTCGCTGTTTACGAAGGTATACCGCATCTTCTGACGCCGGTGGTGACCGATATGAAGGATGCCGCCAATGCGCTCCGGTGGTGTGTGGCAGAAATGGAACGCCGCTATCGCCTTATGGCTGCTATGGGCGTCAGGAACGTCGGCGGCTTCAACAAAAAAGTTCGTGACGCCAAGAAGAAAGAGGAACCGATCCTGGACCCATTGTGGCTGCCTGACCCGCTTCTCGATGAAGATGGCCAGCAGGCACCAGAATTGGAAACACTGCCGTTTATTGTGGTCGTCATCGACGAATTTGCCGACATGATGATGATTGTGGGCAAACAGGTTGAACAGTTGATCGCGCGAATAGCTCAAAAGGCCAGAGCCGCTGGAATACATCTGATTCTTGCGACGCAGAGGCCTTCAGTCGACGTCATCACGGGGCTGATCAAAGCCAATGTGCCAACCCGTATCGCCTTTCAGGTGTCCTCAAAAATTGATTCCAGGACCATTCTCGACCAGGGTGGTGCGGAACAGCTACTCGGTCACGGGGACATGCTTTACCTGCCGGCAGGATCGGCACTGCCCATCAGGGTTCACGGAGCGTTTGTGGATGATGATGAAGTGCATCGAGTGGTTGAAAGCTGGAAGGAACTCGGCGAGCCGAACTACCTTGAGTCGATTGTAAGCGGAGCCTCGGACACAGAAATGCTGCCGGGCATAGCAGGCGCAGGCGGGGAATCAGGCAATGATGAAGATTCTGATCCACTCTATGACGAGGCGGTGAGCTTCGTCACAGAATCAAGGCGTGCGTCAATTTCTGCGGTGCAGCGAAAACTGAGAATTGGCTATAATCGTGCAGCGCGAATGATCGAGACGATGGAAGCCGCGGGTGTGGTGAGCGAAATGCAATCCAATGGTTCAAGAGAAGTCCTGGCTAATGCACCCCCTCAGTAAACCCATACTCGCGTGCCTGTTTGCGTTCGCCGCGGTGTATTGCGGTCAAGCGTATTGCAGCGAACCATTATCACCGGAAGAACACCTCGTTGGACTTCTCGGCGGTGTCCAGACCCTGCACGCGGAATTTACACATGAAGCTGCATCGTCAGACATCCAGACCGGCGAGATCTGGTTAAGTAAACCGGGACGCTTCAGAGTAGAGACCGGTGCGCCACTTAGCCAGACAATCGTCTCGGATGGTGTCTCCATGTGGACCCACGACAGGGACCTCGAACAGGTCATCATCAGCCCGTTGAACACGCGAATCGATGAAATGCCGATTCTGCTGTTCTCTGGAGACCCTGACCTGATTCCGCAGAATTACAGCATTGAGTTTTTCGAGGATGATCAAAGGCAACACTTCCTGCTGACACCGGTCGACAACACGAACCTGATTACGACACTGGTCCTTTCCTTCGAAGACGACCTGCCTGTTAGCATCTCGGTGGAGAACGCCATGCAGGAACGTATCACCATCAAACTCAGCAATGTGGGTAAACTGGCTGATATAACCGAAACGATGTTTACGTTGCAGATACCTGTATTTGCTGACGTCATTGATGATCGTCCGGATTAATGTCGCTGTTCGAACCAGAACAGGGATATCAGCCGCTAGCCTCACGGATGCGTCCAAAACGCCTTTCGGAGTACGTCGGCCAGGCGCACCTTTTGTCACCCGGCAAGCCGCTCAGGGAAGCCATCGATAGTTCCCAGTTACATTCCATGATCCTCTGGGGACCTCCCGGCGTAGGCAAGACCACTATCGCCAAACTCATTTCTGAAGTTTGCGACGTTCATTTTCAATCGCTGTCTGCGGTGTTGTCCGGCGTTAAGGATATTCGGGAGGCGATAGCGATTGCGAAGCAGGCAAAGATGGGATCCGGCAGAAAAACGCTGTTATTTGTGGACGAGGTTCATCGATTCAACAAATCGCAGCAGGACGCGTTCCTGCCGCATGTTGAAGATGGAACCATTATCTTTGTCGGGGCGACGACCGAGAACCCGTCGTTTGAGTTAAACAACGCACTGTTGTCGAGAGCGCGAATCTACAAGCTTGAGTCACTGGATATCGGTCAACTCGTCGAGGTGCTCAGGCAAGCAATCGAACAGGATGAGGAGCTGGCTGAAAAATCAGTCTCTGCCATTGATGAAGTGCTCACCGTTATCGCCAGGGCTGCAGATGGTGATGCCAGGCGCGCACTTAATATTCTGGAAGTGGCGTCTGATATGGCCGGCGGTTGCAGCCTCACGGAGGAACTCCTGGGCGAAGTCTTCGGTGATGAGCTGAGGAGATTCGACAAAGGCGGGGATATTTTCTACGAACAGATTTCCGCGTTACATAAGGCCGTGAGGGGATCTGACCCCGACGCATCACTTTACTGGTTTGTTCGCATGATTGATGGCGGCTGTGACCCAATGTATATCGCTCGGCGAGTCGTCAGGATGGCGAGTGAGGATATCGGGAATGCGGATCCCAGGGCCCTGGAGATCGCGCTTAACGCCTGGTCGGTTCAGGAGCGATTGGGTAGCCCGGAAGGTGAGCTGGCGATAGCGCAGGCGGTTGCCTACCTTGCGGTCGCGGCGAAAAGTAATGCGATTTACACTGCGGTAGGCGCGATCAAGCAAGCGGTAGCAGAGACAGGGTCGCTTGAGGTCCCGATGCACATTCGCAACGCACCCACCGCCATGATGGAAGAGATGGGTTACGGTGAAGAGTACCAGTACGCCCACAACCATGAAGATGCTTTTGTACCGGGGGAATCGTATGTGCCACCGGAACTGCAGGGTGTACAGTTTTATCATCCGGTAGCACGAGGCACAGAAGCCAAAATTTCAGAAAAGCTGGACTATCTTCGCAAGCAGAACGAAAGCAGCGCGTTTCAGCGATACAGGAAGGATAACTAGTAGTGGGTTCAGTAACGGGAACACTTGCAGCGATTGCGTTGGGCGGAGCGCTTGGTTCAGTCGCACGCCATGGAATTACGATCTATTTTGATCACCTGCTGGGTCGCGAGTTCCCCTATGGTATTTTCATCGCGAACATCCTGGGCTCTGCCGCCATCGGTATGCTTTTTGTGCTGATCCTTGAGCGGGGTCTGCTATCCGAGGTCTGGCGCTCGCTACTGATGGTGGGTTTCCTTGGGGCATTTACCACATTCTCTACTTTTTCCCTGCAAACCATTGGCCTGCTTCAGGAAGGAAGGCTGCTCTCGGCGGCTTCCTATACGATCGGCAGTGTTCTGCTCAGCATCCTCGCCGCCTACGTTGCGATGGTCACCACACGAGCGCTTTCCGGTTAACGGTCATTGCGTTCATCTGCTAAGATGGCGCCCCTTTAAAACACCCTGATTAAGACACCATGCTGGACCCTAGACTTATTCGACATGAACTGGAGGCCACTGCCGCGCGGTTGCTTACCAAAGGCTTTGAGCTTGACGTCGAGCAGATTCAATCCCTTGAAAGTCAGCGCAAAGACCTTCAGGTCGAGACTGAAGAGCTTCAGGCATCCCGAAACAGTCAGTCAAAGGGGATAGGCCAGGCAAAGGCGAAGGGAGAGGATATAAAGCCGTTACTGGATGCGGTGGCGAACCTTGGTGACCAGCTGGACAAAAAGAAGCATGAGCTGGATGCTGTTCAATCGAGTCTGAATGACCTGCTCATGGCCATTCCCAATGTGCCGGATGAGTCCGTTCCCACAGGCAAAAACGAAGATGACAATATTGTAGTCAGGACGTGGGGAGATCCCACCGAGTTCACCTTTACCGCCAGGGATCATGTGGACATCACTTCGGCATCAGGAAAGATGGGCTTTGAAGAAGCCACCAAAATCACCGGCTCACGTTTTGTGACACTGCGTGGGCAGCTGGCGCACCTTCATCGCGCGTTGGTTCAGTTCATGCTGGATGTTCACATATCTGAGCACGGGTATGAGGAAATCTATGTCCCCTATATCGTCAACAGAGAGTCTCTTACGGGCACCGGGCAGCTGCCGAAGTTTGAGGAAGACCTCTTCAAACTTGATGACGAGCGCGACTTCTACCTGATTCCAACTGCAGAGGTTCCTGTCACGAATATGGCACGCGATGTGATACTTGACGCCGCCGTAATGCCTCAAAAATTTGTCTGTCATAGCCCATGCTTTCGAAGTGAAGCGGGCAGCTATGGAAAGGACACCCGAGGCATGATTCGCCAGCATCAATTTGAAAAAGTTGAGCTGGTGATGCTGGTACGACCGGAAGATTCCTGGGCTGCGCTGGAAGATCTTGCTTTAAACGCAGAGGCCATCCTGCAGAAACTGGGTTTGCCATACCGCGTGGTTAATCTCTGCGGGGGTGATCTTGGCTTCGCCGCGGCTAAAACCTACGATCTGGAAGTGTGGCTGCCGGGGCAGGGCAAGTATCGCGAGATATCATCCTGCAGTAATTTCCTGGATTTCCAGGCCCGCCGTATGCAGGCAAGATGGCGCAATCCGGAGACGGGTAAGCCTGAACTCATGCACACGGTCAATGGTTCAGCCCTGGCCGTCGGCCGAACGCTGGTGGCATTGCTGGAAAACTACCAGCAGGAAGACGGATCCGTTCGCATTCCCCAGGCGCTTCAGTCTTATATGCGCGGCGAGACAGTTATCTCACTCGAGAGTTAAAACTATGCGCTATCTGCCTTTGCATTTTGATCTTCAGGGTCGAGACGTGCTTGTGGTGGGTGGCGGCGAAATCGCCCGTAGAAAAATTGAACTTCTCCTGCGCAGTGGCGCGCACATTACCGTGGTCGCGCCGGATATTTCTGAGCCGGTTGCATCCATCCTGAAGGAAAATATCCACGCCTTGAATGCGGCCGTCTATGAACCTGGGTTTCTATCAGGCAAGGCCCTGGTGATTGCGGCGACTGATGATCGGTCTGTGAACGAAGCTGTTTCCGGTGATGCAAAGAACCGCGGCATTCCCGTCAATGTCGTCGACTCGCCAGAGCTTTGTACTGTAACGTTTCCTGCCATTATCGACAGGGAACCTCTGGTCATTTCTGTGGGCAGCGCCGGTCTGGCCCCGGTCCTTACCCGGTTTGTTCGAGAGCTGATTGAAAGAACATTGCCGGAAAGAATCAGCGTGCTCGCCAAGTATCTGGGCTCACGGCGAGAGAAACTGAAAAAGAGCATCACGGATATCGAGTCTCGCCGGCGACGTACTGAAGCCTTTATGGAGTCCCCGGGAGCAGAGCTTGCGATGTCAGGTCAGGCCGAAAAAGCCGATACGCACCTGTTTGCAGAAGATATATCCAGTATGGCCGGCGAGGTTTACCTTGTCGGTGCCGGACCTGGTGACCCTGACCTTCTGACGCTTCGAGCACTTCAGTTGATGCAGAAAGCCAATATCGTCCTGTACGACAACCTGGTCTCCCCTCGAGTGCTGGATCGTGTGCGAAGGGATGCCACACTGGAGTTTGTCGGCAAGCGTTCCGGCTATAAATCGACAAACCAGGAAGACATCAATGAACTGCTCGTTCGGCTTGCTCAGGAAGGCAACCGCGTACTGAGGCTAAAGGGGGGAGATCCCTTTATATTTGGCCGTGGGGGAGAAGAAATTGCCGCGCTCATTGACAAGAACATTCCTTTCCAGGTGGTGCCCGGCATCACGGCAGCCACCGGTTGCGCGGCCTACGCGGGCATTCCGCTGACGCACCGCGAACTGTCCCAAAGCGTTCGCTTTGTCACGGGCCATCCAAAGAACGGTCAGGTGGACCTTGCCTGGAAGGAGCTGTCGCACGCAAACGAAACGGTTGTTTTCTATATGGGGCTCGCGGGGCTTGCCAGTATTTGTCAGCAACTCGTCGCACATGGCAGGGATGCGGCAACACCTGTCGCTATTGTCTCAAAGGGAACGACACCGGAACAGAGGGTGTTGAAGGGGACGCTGGAAACGATTACCGGCCTTGTTGCTCGAACCCAGGTGCAGACGCCCACACTCATTATTGTCGGGGAAGTCGTGGACTTCAATCGCAGTTAGATGGCTTGGGGAGGCCCGCAATTTTTGCGATGTGCTTCGCGGGTTTACCGGTAAACAGTTTCATCAGGTGGATGCTGTTACCCTTACTATCCCCAAAGGTTTCCCGGACTTTAGTGACAAGAACCCGGTTAGCGGGGAACAGGCGATAATGTCGGTAGTAGTCGCGCACCAGGTGAATCACGTCCCAATGGTCTTCGGTGAGGATTATTCCATCGGTTTCGGCCAGCTGTTCTGCGACTGCCGGATTCCAGTCACCCGTATTCCTGAGGAACCCTTCCTTGTCGGTTTCCGGGGCGCTGGTCACTGTTAAAACCAGGAGCAGACCTTGTCTGCCTCCGTGCACAGGCGCACAAAATCAAGGTAATCGATTGATTCAGTTTGGCCAGACAGCCGCTCTCCCAGTCCTCTTGCCTCGACATCATGGCGGATTGCCGACACATCAAAGGGCAGGGTTTGTAGTCCAAGGTAGACGCCATCTTCCATCAGAACAACCTTGTCACCCCGTGCTATCAGGTCTTTACACAACTCAAACGCCGAAACTTTATTGATGGTGTGAAGGATCATTAGAAATTCAGCACCTTATCGTGAGTGCGAATGAGTGCCTGCATACCTTCCGCATCAAGGGATTCGACCTCAATGACAAAATCTCCCTTAGTCAGGCCGCTCGCGACCAGATCAGGTTTCGAACAGGCGATGCGTGTAACCCCATAGTCTTTTAATGCGCCAAAGCCTAACGAGAAGTTTTTTGTACCCATTTCATCCGTCGACTGCCCTTCGATCAATTGCATGAGGCCATCGCCTACGAACAGAACACTGCACGTGGTAAAGGCGGAGCCCATCAGCAACGTATCCAGACCCTCCTGGGCATTGATGCTGCCATGGGGTGGACGGGAAAATACATACAGGATCGAACTCATTTCACACCCCGAAGGTGACGACGCGATCGGCGTTGATCGATGCATCAATGAGTTGACCGAGGCCGGATATGGTGAATCCCGGGGCTAGGTTGCTGCCAGATTTGCCATACCTGTCTGCTTCTGTTTCATCCAGGATCCCTCGTCGTAAACACGAAGCGATACAGGCGATCAGTTCAATATGGTGACTGATTCCGAATTCCTGCCACTGTTCGCTGACCGCGGTTTCATCCTGGGGTGGTGCAATCAGGCTGTTCGCTGTGTAGACGCCATCATGATAGAAGAACACCCGGTTGATACTGTGGCCAGAAGCCAGCACCGCCTTTGCGAACATCAGGGCAGACAGGCACGCCTCACTGGAATAGGGGGCACCATGTACGACGATTGCGAATTTCATTGGTTGGCAGACACAAAAAAGCCCTGACATGAGAGGCACGCCAGGGCTTGTTTAGCGTCAAAGATCCTAATCGTCGCCAGCCATACCCAACAGATGCAGCAGGGCGGTGAAGAGATTGAAGATACTCAGGTAGAGCGAAACAGTCGCCATAACGTAATTGGTTTCGCCGCCATTGATGATACGGCTGGTATCAAACAGGATGAAACCTGACATCAGGATGACAATCGCCGCAGAAATGGCAAGGTGAAGGCCTGATATTTGGTACCCCATCATGTTGCCGACAAACAGCAGAACAATGCTGCCAATGACGACCCACATGCCGGTCATCAGGAAGCCTGACATGTAGGAGAAATCCTTCTTCGTCATCAGGACGTAGCCTGAGAGGGAAAAGAAAATCATTCCGGTGAGTGCGAGCGCTGTGACGACCATCTGGGTTCCGCCAGCCGTTTGCATGTAAAAGTTCAGGATTGGCCCAAGCGAGAAGCCGAGAATACCGGTGAACGCAAAAACAAGCGCGATACTCCAGACGCTGTTGCGCATCTTGTTGATAGCAAACAGCAGTCCGAAGGCAACAATGAGGGGAATCCATCCCATGTAGGGCGCGTTAATCGCCATGGCGACACCGGCCACCATCGCGCTGAAAACCAGCGTCATGGATAGCAGCATATAGGTACTGCGGAGCACCTTGTTTGTAGAACTGACCGCAGTTTGTTGCCCGGTCACAAATTGTGCATCTGCCATTAAAAACTCCTTGTTGAGTACTCGAATGCAAAATTTTACGTTACTCCTGCCCAAAAGCAAGGTGAACAGGCTTATACAGTTCATTCCTTATCCTTGCAAATCCAGGGGTGATCCTGCTCCTGTCAGATCTTGGATACGGTCATTTCCCAAGAGAAACGAAAACGTACCAGATGATAGGGGGCAACGCTAAATGGCAGGACTCAAGATCAAAGGTGCAACCGGAACGTGTCAACCACGTCCGGCTGCGTTCCCAATCTACCCATTGCTGTACGCAAAAAGGGACACAGTGTCCCTTTTTATTTTTGGCGGAGAGGGTGGGATTCGAACCCACGGATGATTGCTCATCGCCGCGTTTCAAGCGCGGTGCCTTCGGCCGCTCGACCACCTCTCCAGACGTTGCGGAATATACGCGATTCATACCTTGTTGTTAAGACATGATGTGCATTAGTGTGAACTTGTGGATTCCGTACTCTTTATCATCGTTCTCGTCGTTGTTGCACTTTACTGGCACAACTCGATGCAATCGAAAACCTGCGCCGTGAAGTATGCGCGCAGGGAATGCGAAAAAGAGGGGGTGCAGCTGCTCGACCAGACCGTTCAACGAATAAGACTGTCATTCAGCCGAGACAGAAACAACCAATGGCGGGTCTGGCGTGAATACCGGTTCGACTATTCTGTCGATGGTGTAAATCGACTGGAGGGGAGGTTGGTCATCCTCGGTTACCGCCTGGTCAGGTCAGCACTCGAAAGCGCTAACCCGGTTATTCACTAGCCCCGCCGTTTCTGCCGGGCACCGGTAGCGTTTCAGTCGACCTGTCTGCCTGCTGGATCAGAAGCAAGCGTAGTAAAGCGCTCGACCCATTGTTCAAGGTCGGTCTCATCCTCGGCTAAAAGCATTACACCCATGCAATACGCATCATCTTTTGGCCTTAGCCAGCGAACCTGTGCTCTCAAAAGGTACATGGAAAACGGTTCACCGATACCTATTGAAACATTCACCAGCGCTCCAGGTGAAAGTACTGAATTGGTTGAAAACTGCATGCCGTGGGCAGAAAAATCTATAGCCTCGCATTCAAGGGACAAGCCAACCATATCCGGTTCTGCTTCCGATTCGTGCACGTGTACAAAGAATCGGGCATTAAAGTCGACTCGTGCTTCGGTTCTTTGCTCCATGGCAGCAAGGCCTCATCTATCCGTGATGAAAGAGATGTTAGTTCGCCGTCTTTGTCAGCGCAAGCTCCTCTGTTCAGCGTGGCTGCTTTTCTAGCTAGGCTCTATGAGGCTTCGGTAGGTCTTCAGGTGTTTTAACGCCTGCGAGTGTTCCCCAACCAGTTCATAGAGCCGGGAAAGATTGTAGTGCGCATCTGCAAGGTTAGAGGCACGCTTGTACGCGTCGATCGCGTCCTGGATTCTGCCCATATCCTCGAACAGGGTCCCGAGGTTGAACGCGGCAAGCACATTCTCGGGTTCGGCATCCAGCGCATGGCGGTAGTGTTCCTCTGCGGAGTTATACTCTCCGGCTTCCTGCAGCAATCGTCCGATATTGACGTGCGCGTCAGAATGGTAGGGGTCCAGCTCAAGGGCTCGAAGGTAAGCGGCAGGCGCGTCCTCCGGTGAGACCGCTTCCAGGTCAACGCCAAGGTCGAACCAGTCATCAGAGGAAAGCTGGTCACTGGCTTGCGCTTCCTCGGCTGCCTGTCGAGCGAGGGGTGCAACTGTTCCTGCAAGATCTGCTATCGCAAAATTGAAATGTATCTGTCCGGTCTCTGCATTGTAGACCTGGTCGGCCTCACGAATGACAACAGCGCCGCCATCACCTGAAATTCTTAGCGAAGTCAGTGGACGATTTGACGGTAATTTGGATTTAAGTTTAAAAAGCGCGTTGTTGATTTCTGCCCGACGAACACCGGCTTGCATAAGCTCTTTCGCGGTGCGCAACACAATAATGTCCTGAAAATCGAAGCGATAGTGATTCCCGGCTGTTCTGGCTGGCTCAAGAATCCCTGCACGTGCAATTTCCCGAATGAGTTCCGGGGACAGTGCTAGCAGCTCTGCCACATCTTGTGTGGAGTACCCCTTCATATGGCCCAGTGACTACCTCTTCACTTATTTGCCGGACTTTTCCAGGCTCGAGTATGACTGGTGACAGTTTGGGTGACGTCTTGGCCATCTACATTGGCAACGACGATAGCATTACCGTTCACCTGCTACTCAATCACTTCGAGCATATGGTGTCTGGCTTCATCTGTATAGTTCTCAGGTCCAAGTTTTTCTGGCGACAAGGACTAACCCCTTGAATCGCAAACTCAAGTTCTGCATCTTGGAGTGCTGTCTTCGCGTTATCAACCAGCTGTCAGTGCCGTAAACGCATGGCTGTTTCGGGTAAGTACGATCGTGGTGGATCATGTTGTAGCGAGTCGTTTTCTCGGTATCCCCGCGTTGTCCAGGCTTAACAGAGCCCGGGGAATGGTTGACTTTAATGAATATAAAACAATACTTTATGCGGTATATATCGAAATGTTATTAAGTTGTAAGCCGGTGATTACGGGCCAGACCTAGCCAACTCATGATTCTGGCAACCTGAATCTATATACTGCGCGCAGCTTTAACAGACACACAAATCCTGCAGCGCGGGGTGCAATAACCTGAGGTAACTATGGCAAGTTTTAACTGGGAAGACCCATTTTGCATGGACGATCAGCTCTCGGATGAGGAGCGAATGATACGGGATACTGCAAGAAGCTATGCAAAGGACAATCTTTTGACGCGTGTGCGGCAGGCTTACCGTGATGAACATTTCCATCGCGAAATCATGACGGAGATGGGTTCCCTTGGCCTCCTTGGTCCAACCTTGCCAGAGAAATACGGCTGCTCTAATGTCAACTATGTTTCCTACGGGCTGGTTGCCCGGGAAGTTGAACGAGTGGATTCCGGTTATCGCTCCGCCATGAGCGTTCAGTCTTCGCTCGTCATGCACCCTATTTATACCTACGGTACAGAAGAGCAGCGCGAGAAATACCTGCCTAAACTGGCGACCGGCGAGTGGGTGGGCTGTTTTGGATTGACGGAACCCGATCATGGCTCGGATCCAGGCAGTATGATGACACGCGCAGAAAAGACAGTCGGTGGTTATCTCCTGAACGGTGCAAAAATGTGGATCACCAACTCGCCAATAGCTGACCTCGCGGTAGTCTGGGCAAAGCTGGATGGCGAAATCAGGGGATTCGTTGTTGAGCGGGGAACGCCCGGATTTGAAACCCCCAAGATTGAGGGCAAGCTTAGCTTGCGAGCTTCGGTAACCGGTGAGATCGTATTGAGTGACGCTGAGATACCCGAAGAGAACCTGCTGCCGAACGTGAAGGGGCTTGCAGGACCGTTTGGTTGCCTTAACAAAGCTCGCTACGGCATTGCGTGGGGCTCAATGGGAGCTGCAGAGTTCTGCTGGCACGCAGCCCGCACCTACACGCTGGAGCGTAAACAGTTTGGCAGGCCGCTGGCCGCCAACCAGCTGGTCCAGAAGAAGCTGGCTGATATGCAAACTGAAATCACGCTTGGATTGCAGGGTGCGCTCCGCATCGGGCGAATGATGGATGATGACGAATGTCCTGTTGAGAACATTTCCATGATGAAACGAAACAACTGCGGCAAAGCGCTCGATATTGCCCGGATGGCGAGGGACATGCACGGTGGTAACGGTATTTCGGATGAGTACCATGTGATGCGGCATATGATGAACCTGGAAACGGTCAACACCTATGAAGGCACTCACGATATCCACGCATTGATCCTGGGTCGCGCCCAGACGGGTTTGCAGGCCTTCTCTAATTAGGAGCGAAATTAGGAGCCCAATCAGGAAAAAAGCAAAGTAGGCTTTTTCCTACACGAACACACAGCGTTTTCCCTCAGGGTAAGTCAGCCTCTACTGACTTCCATTCCTGGTGTGTCAGGTCTATCTTTGATGACTGAACCGCAGGAAGGAGGATGAAATGATCCGAATTATTGTCGTAGACGATCATCAACTGGTACGAACAGGTACCCGGCGATTACTGGAAGATTCGCCGGGATTGAAAGTCATTGCTGAGGCCGGCAGTGGGGAAGAAGCCGTGGAGCTTGTCAGGGAGCTCAAGCCTGATGTCGTCCTGATGGATATCCAGATGCCTGGTATCGGCGGCCTTGAAGCTACCCGCAGGTGCCTTCGGGCGCACCCAGAGGTAAAGGTTCTCGCTGTCACCATCTATGAGGATGAGCCATACCCATCCAAGCTGCTGAATGTCGGTGCCGCTGGCTATCTCACGAAACGAGCGGATATCAAGGAGATGCTGTTGGCGATTCGAAAGGTGCATGCCGGACAGCGATACCTCAGTGCCGAAATCGCCCAACAACTCGCGCTTCGCCCTTTCTCTGAAGCGGATACCTCGCCGTTTGACCAGTTAAGCACTCGAGAAATGCAAATAACACTGATGGTCATCATGGGGGTCAAGGTTCAGGATATCGCTGAAAAACTGTCCTTAAGTCCCAAGACGGTTAACAGCTACCGTTATCGCGTGTTCGAAAAACTGGATCTAAACAACGATGTTGGCCTGACCAGACTCGCCATCAAGCATGGGATTATCGACGCGGAAGTCGCAGCGTGACACACGCAGGTTTACAATGGCGGGGTGAAACTCGCCACCACAAATCAAGAATCATCTAATCAGAAACTGCTCTCATGCAGGAAATGCCGTCGCCTGAGTAACCAGTTCGAACGCCTCAGGGTTAGTCATCCAGACTACTGGAACAAGCCTGTTCCCGCCTCGGGCGCTGATTCATGCTCGCTGATGATTATAGGCCTGGCGCCGGGCATGCATGGCGCCAACAGGTCTGGTGAACCCTTTGTCGGTGACTCCTCGGGTAACCTGCTGGGTGATGCGCTTGAAGCATCAGGGCTGGCGGGTCGGGTAAGGATCACTAACGCAGTAAAATGCCTGCCACTCAAGAACCTTCCTTCGTCCAGGGAAGTCAAAAACTGCAGTCGGTTCCTGTTGAGCGAAATTGATGAGCATCAGCTCAATAACAGGCCGGTGCTACTCCTGTTGGGGGGTGTTGCACACAAGGCAACGATTAGTGCCCTGGGTGCTAAACAGTCTGATTTCCCGTTTGCGCATGGTGCTGTTCACGTTATGGATGGGGTGACACTCCTCGATTCCTACCACTGCAGCCGATATAACACCCAGACAGGTCGCCTCACGTACCAGATGTTTCTGGACGTCGTGACCGCGGCAGGTAACATGGCGTACCCATGACATCCTTCGACTCCAAAGCATTCCTCAAGCGTCTTCCGTCCCGGCCGGGCGTCTATCGGATGTTCGATGAAGAAGGCGGCATTCTTTATGTCGGTAAGGCAAAGAACCTAAAGAACCGGGTGTCGAGCTATTTTCGTTCCAATTCGCTGGATTCCAAAACGATGGCGCTGGTGGCCAGGATCCAGGACATTGAAACCACTGTAACTGGCAGTGAAACCGAAGCACTGCTGCTTGAGCAGTCCCTGATCAAGGAGTACAAACCGCCTTACAACATTGTCTTTCGTGACGATAAATCGTACCCCTATATCCTTCTGACGACGGCGGACAAATACCCAAGGCTGGCGTTTCACCGGGGCGCGCAGAAAAAGAAAGGGCGCTATTTCGGTCCATTCCCCAGCGCTTACAGTGTCCGTGACTCGCTCAACATTTTGCAGAAGGTGTTCCAGGTGCGGCAGTGTGAAGACACCTTCTTCAGGAACCGGGCACGGCCCTGCCTGCAGTATCAGATTAAACGATGTTCCGGTCCCTGTTGCGACCTTATTTCGCCGGAAGACTATGCGGACGATGTCCAGCATGCGGCAATGTTCCTTGAGGGGAAAAACAACGCGGTGATGCAGCGATACGCGAACAAGATGGAAGACGCGTCAGCCAAACTGGAATTTGAAAAGGCAGCGCACTATCGGGACCAGGTCGGCCATCTTCGAAAAATTCAGGAACAACAGTATGTCGTTGGGAACCAGGGCGATATTGATGTGCATGCTGTGGTTATCAATCCCGGCGGTGTGTGTGTCCTCGTGATGTTCATTCGCGGTGGAAGAATGCTCGGGAACAAGACTTTTTTCCCTAAAACAAGGCTGGATGAAAACGAATCAGAAGTGTTGGCTGCTTTTCTGCCGCAGTTTTACCTGAGTGGCAGTGGTGGTAGAGAGACGCCCCCGGAAGTCGTGGTAAACGCAAAAATTGAGGACAAGTTCATTCTGGAGGAAGCACTGACCGGCCAGTCAGGCCGCAAGGTCATGATCTCTGATAATGTCAGGAGCCATCGCAAACGCTGGGTTGACCTTGCGGTGACGAATGCTGAACAAAGCCTCGGGTCACACATGGCGAGCCGTAACAACCTGCAGCAACGATTCCAGTCACTGCAGGAGGCATTGTCGCTGGAAGAAATGCCGCAACGCCTTGAATGCTTCGACATCAGTCACACTTCGGGGGAAGCGACGGTCGCGTCCTGCGTCGTGTTTGACCAGAACGGTCCGCTAAAGTCAGACTACCGGCGATTCAACATTGATGGAATCACCCCCGGCGATGATTATGCGGCCATGTCACAGGCATTGAACCGACGCTACACTCGTATCAAGAAAGGGGAGGGCTTGCTGCCGGATATTCTGTTTATCGATGGCGGCAAGGGGCAGCTAAGTGAGGCAGAGAAGATTTTCGAGGAACTCCAGATTGAAGGCGTGACGCTTGTGGGTATTGCAAAAGGTCCAGAGCGAAAGGCAGGACTGGAAACGCTGATTGTGTCTGGTGGACCAGAGTTCAATTTGGCGCAGGATAATCCAGGGTTACATCTGATTCAGCATATCCGGGACGAAAGTCACCGGTTTGCGATTACGGCCCATAGAAATCGTCGTGGCAAGAAACGTACAGAGTCGGTTCTGGAAGGCATTGACGGGGTAGGTCCGAAGCGGAGGAGGTCCTTATTACGTCATTTTGGTGGAAGTGCCCAGGTCGCCAGCGCCAGCCTCGAGGAACTGGCGAAAGTGGAGGGAATCAGCCGAATACTGGCAGAACATATTTATGCAACCCTCCACAACCAGTAAACTACCGTCAGAGCTGTAAGATGCACATTGTGAATCGAATAAATATACCCAATCTACTCAGTGGGCTCAGGATTCTCCTGATCCCGGTGCTCATCGTCGTGTTCTACACGGCACCGATTGAATGGCGTTACCTGACATCGGCGATCGTGTTTACCGTGGCGGCGATCACTGACTGGCTGGATGGGTATCTCGCAAGGAAGATGGGGCAGATGACACCGTTCGGTGCCTTTCTTGATCCCGTTGCCGACAAGCTCATTGTAGCAACTTCGTTGGTTTTACTGGTTGAAATTCATGGGAGCGCGGTACTCGCGGTTCCGGCGATTGTGATCGTTGGTCGAGAGATTGTGGTTTCCGCATTGCGTGAATGGATGGCCCACTACAGCGAGCGACGAAGTGTTGCAGTCTCGGTTCTGGGCAAGATCAAAACGGTGTTCCAGATGATCGCCATTATCCTTTTGCTGGGCGCCGGGCCGGAACAGAGTTACCCGGTTATAGCCGGTTATGTACTACTTTATATCTCGGCGGTACTGACGCTCTGGTCCATGGTCCAGTACCTGAGGATTGCCTGGCCCGACCTGTATTCCGGCATGAAAAACGAGTAGCCACGCAGGACGCGCAGGGAAGTTGTGAACAGAACGTGACGACCCCTGCCATAGAAACCCTTTAGATCATCCCGATTGCTTGGCCGATCAGGTGGCGAATTGTAGTTTGGAGAGGTTACTGTCATCGTCCTGCTAACCGTTCATGCGCAACAGGAATCAGCCATAACCTATGAAATTAATTGAAATCATCGACCAGTTTGGTCCTGGCGATTCGCTCATCGTTAGAATCCTTTTTCTGGTGTCGATCGCCGCGTTCACGCACCTGTTTGTGATTCTTGTCAGGAATTTGGCGCAGAGATCCAGTCGGGTCCTGCAACATCCCAAGTTGCGCTCGGTCATCTCACTTTTTATGAGCGCAATAATCTTTTCGTTGTATTTCCTTGCCGTTGGTCTGGTGCTTCGAGAACTCGGTGTTTCATTGACGGCTTATCTGGCGAGTGCTTCAGTGATAGGCCTTGCCGTTGGCTTTGGATCACAAGGTATCGTTCAGGATGTGGTCATGGGACTGACCATCATCTTTACGGATATGCTGGATGTTGGCGACCTGGTCGATGTGGGTGGCCAGGTTGGCAGGGTCACTCGCATCACGATGAGGTTTGTCGTTCTTGAAAATGCGTTGGGTGCCGTTGTTTTCATACCCAATCGATCTATCAACACCGTGCTGAACTATCGTCGTGGATATGTTCGCTGTCTGGTTGATGTTACGTTACTTGGCAACGATGGGACTAAAAACGCGATGGTCCGATCGGCTACAGACAAGATGAGCAGTTTTTTTGAGCAGTTCCCGGGTATTTGTATTACCGAGCCCTCGACCGAAGGCAGGATGGAAACAGCGACCGGAAAAGAATATTTGCGGCTTAAGTTTCGGATCTGGCCCAACCGTGGTCAACCAATAGAATCGACTTTCGTAAAAGAACTCACTGCAGCGTTGCAGGTACTTGATGCTGAATATCGAGACTGGATGATTGCGGTCTATTACGAAGTGGAGAAAAAACCTTCGAACTCACGAAACTGGAAGTAATGACTGCTGCGTGGGCAAATATGCAGTTCCTACAGATTGTGCAATATGTAGTTCCTACAAATTGTGCCTGAGTGTTACAAGCATCTGATGGAACCGTTCGAGTACGGTATTTTCCTTCAGGTCCCTGAACTCTCCAGCATCGAAGAATGCCCCAAAGCAAGTGCCGCATGACTCGTACTTGATATGGAATTGGTCCT
>Ga0222633_1000781_pt1 | contig 22703 bp, 21 predicted proteins | sample AntAcemetageno48_FD_179816 | JGI IMG/M metagenome (GOLD analysis project Ga0222633, IMG submission 179816) | Saline water microbial communities from Ace Lake, Antarctica - #48 | ecosystem: Environmental > Aquatic > Non-marine Saline and Alkaline > Saline | place: Antarctica: Ace Lake | collected...
CCTAATTGTCACCACTCTGGTATTGATCGTCAGTCCAGCATTCGTCTTTGGATATCTGTGGGCCATCGGCGTAGGCTGCAGCCGGGTCATTCTTGGCGTACATTTCCCAACAGACACCCTTGTCGGAGCACTGCTGGGCAGTAGCGTCGCAGCCATCTCCCTCAGCTATATTCTCGTCCAATGAAAATTCTCTATGGCGTGCAAGGGACCGGTAACGGTCATATTTCAAGAGCTAACGCGATTTCCGACGTGCTTGCAGGATATCCGGATGTAGACGTCACCTGGCTTTTATCGGGGCGCAAGGCCAATCCGCTCTTTGCAGTTCAGGGCGGCAGAATGTTTCGCCGAGGTTTAACCTTTGCGACGTCACAAGGACAGGTCAGCTACACCAAGACCCTGGTGCAAAACAATCTTGTCACCCTCAGTAAAGATATCTATCAGTTAGATCTCGATGAGTTCGACTGTGTGGTGACTGACTACGAGCCAGTAGTTTCTTGGGCGGCTAAATTAAAGGGGCGCCGCACCATTGGCATAGGACATCAGTATGCTTTCAATTATGACGTTCCATTGGCCGGGGACAACTTCCTCAATCGCACTTTACTCAGACGCTTCGCTCCCGCCGACATCAGCATCGGCTTGCATTGGCATCATTTCGATCAGCCGCTTCTACCACCTATCTGCGACATTGCGAGTCTGTCGCAGGCAACCATCATCGATCATAAGGTCGTAGTCTACCTCCCTTTCGAGGATCAACAGTCCGTCATCCGTTCACTCATGCCATTAACCCACTGGGAGTTTTATCTGTATGGCCCGGATTTACAAGATGTTGACCTTGGTCACATTAAGACACGTGCCTTGAGTCGAGACGGCTTCAAAAAAGACCTCTCAGAAGCAGGTGCAGTGATGACAAGCTCAGGCTTCGAACTGATTAGCGAGTGCTTGAGCCTTGGTATCAAGGTACTCACCAAACCCGTTGGTCAACAGGTAGAACAGATTAGCAACGCTGCGGCGCTGGAAAAACTGGGATACGCTGAAGTCGTGAAAAAAGTGGAAACCGAGAATTGCCGCCGTTGGCTGGAAAACCAAACAAGCGTCACCGTCACTTATCCATCCGTACACCGACATATCGGTGAGTGGCTCGTCAGTGACCGCTCAGAGTCTATTGAATCGCTGAGTGAAAGACTCTGGTCAAAGGTAGAAGTCTTCAGAGGTCCAAAACCACAGTCACGGAAACTACCCAACCTGATCCAGCGGCGACAAACCTAGCACCTAAGCCATTATTTGCGAAGATGAGCAGAGACAGCTTTGTTAGCATTTCTGAACACACTCCTAATTACGAATTTACGATTCGGAGCACAGGGGACACTGATCCCAGAAGGACTTAGCAATTTCTACTAAGCTCGTTCCGGGCAATCCCCTCAACTATTGAGAATCGGCACCTTCTATTACATCAACTGGTAACGCGCCCCGCCCAACTAGTTACGCTGGTTGATTTTATCGATCCAAAGGTAGATATATTCTGGCTAGCGCAAGGTGAACCTAACTAAGTCACTATGGGATCAGTGTCCCCAAGACAAACTAGCCAAATCACCCTGCCCAGGCTTTAAATATCCTTAGTAGCCGATCCAACAGTCTGTAAGCAAGAAAATTGGCAATTACCATACTTGACCGTTCTTCGAAAAATATGATTTATTTGCCTCGGACGCCCAAGGACACACACATTTCGACGCTCGCATGGTGCAATCCAAGGCTTACACTCATGCCACGCCATAGATCACAATAAAACACGACTAAACCTCATCTACATCGAGCCCTAAATCCATGATCATTGCTTCATGGCAACACCCAGAAACCTTTTGATCGATCCAGCGCATCCCTTGCACTACCATCTGGTATCCCGATGCGTCCGCAGGAGTTGGCTATGCGGTAAAGCACCGAATTCAAAAAAGAGCTTTGAACACCGCAAACTCTGGCTCACCGAAAGACTCTTCCATTTAGCTCAATGTTTTTCTGTGGCGATAGATGCCTTTGCCATTATGAGCAATCATTTTCACCTGGTGGTCTACTACGACCCTCAAGATAGTACCCGCTGGTCAAACGAAGCAGTCGCCGACCGTTGGCTTTCCGCCTTCCCTCCACGCGCAGCAATCACATCACCGGAAGACGCAGATGAAATCATTGCCACGCATCGTGCTTTGTTACTCACCATGCCTGAAAAACTCCTGCATGCGCGCGAGACGCTAGGGTCACTATCGATGTTCATGAAATACCTAAAACAACCCATCGCCTACCTGGCTAACAAAGAAGACCATTGCAGTGGGCATTTTTTCGAAGGCAGGTTTTACTCTGGCGCGTTACTCGATGAGAGTGCGGTGTTAGCCTCGATGGCTTATGTGGATTTGAACCCGGTACGTGCAAATATTGTGCGAGACATTGCGGATTATGAAGCGGCTTCCGGCGCAGATCGCTCGAAGATCGCAAAAAACCACCCCGCGCGACTGGCGCAAGCAGTGACCCCTCTCGTTTCAGGGTTGATAGAAGAGCGGCCGGATCTTAGTGTTTCTTTAGAAACTTACCTGAATATTATTCAGAGCACTGCGCACGACTACGCACCTAAAAATACCAACAACAAGCAGAGCCGTTGGTTCGACAGAATTACATCCCTTAAGAAGCGACAGCGTGCGTTTGGCTCCAACGATGTTTTATCCGCATGGACTGCAGCCCGTGGCTGGTCGAAGCCAGGCAACGCCCTCCCCGGCATTTAGAAAGCTACCAAAAAAATCACCTTTTGAGACCCATGACTAAGTCAAACACGCCTTGCGAATTCTTTTTCCTGGGCGAAAACGAACCGATGCTTACTAAACCTGTACACCAACGATAACTTCAGCTCGCTATGCTCGGGCCTTCGCGAGAAGTGTGTGTCCCCGTGTTTATTTTACCTACCCACGTAATCCAACGGGGTAACAACCGTCACTGCCCGGTGTGGGCAAGCGGCAGACGTTATGCGATAGTGCCTGGTTCTACAAAAGGAGAAGTGTCATGGCAGACGCATTTGCGGCTTATCCCGATTTACGGCATCCATTCGAAGAGCGACCGATTCATGGCGCGGGTCATACCACCGTCCTCTACCAGGGCAAGACCATTTGCCTAACCGAAACCGGTACAGGTGACGGTTTGTTGATTCGCCCGAGCGACCTAAAGCAGGTCAACGGATTTGAATTGAAGCCAGAAGGCGCGTGTTTTGACGCCATGTGCATCCCGCTTAACGACCAATTGTTGGTCAAGCAAGATGGCCAGGAGTGGTTCAATTTGACTGCGTTTGCAGATTTGTTGGAGCAGCCCTACGTAGCCGATGTCGACAGCAGAGTGTGGAGCTTTGCAGAGATTCCGGCCAAGCGTAGCAATATGTTGGTTGATGGTTTGGCACCCAACTTTGAAGTCACCGATCGCAAAGGCAATGTGGTTAGTCTGGCTGATCTTAAAGGTAAGAAGGCGCTGATTGTCACCTGGTCATCCTGGTGAGGATGCCAACTTGATGTGCCCGTGTGGCAACATATATACGAAGAACTAAACGACCCTAACTTTGTCTTGATCTCAGCCGCGCAGGATACCGGCGGTGAAGCAGTAGCAGGACCAATCTTTGACGCAGCCAACCCTACCTATATTCAGGTGATCGATGAAGACCACGTGATTAGTAGTGCATTCAACTTTGTTAATGTGCCGTCAGCAGCCTGGATTGACGAAGAAGGTCGAATTGTTCGGATTGACGAAAGCACTTATGCAACAACCCACCAGTTTGGTGAGGGTGATGCCGCTTTTGTCTTTGGCAATGACATTTATGCGCCGGCGCTAAAAGACTGGGTGACTAAGGGTGCGAGTAGTAGGTACGTAGAGTCAGCCGATAAGGTGACTGGCAAGATCCGACAATATACGGATGAGCAATTGCGTGCCGATGCAGCGTTTCGACTAGCAAATTTATTCAGAGCGCATGGTCAAGAAGGTAAGGTCGAACAGTACTGGAAACTGGCACAGTCGTTAAATCCCGACAGTGTGAATTTTGTTCGCCAGGATATGACGCTTACGACAGAGGGTTCCGGTGGCGAATCGTTCTTTAAGTTGGTCGGTGAGTTTGCCAGCCAAGGAAAGGAGATGTCTCGGCCGCTGAACCTGGATGATTGACCTAGTTGGAAATTGGGGTCAGGACCAACTGGGCCTGGCTCTTGCCCGACCCCATAACCTGCAGCCGGTTTGGCTCCTGCTTGCCGGTATACGTTTAAGTTCGAGGCCCCGCCGGCGCGTGCTTAGGAAGTTTTGAAAATCTAAGGGGTCAGGACCAAGTGCCTGGTACTAACCCCCAGACTCCTGACTCTAGAGCAACATTCTGTGTGGCGGTGACGACAATTGGCGATTTGCATTGCAAAATACCTAAAATCATACGCCAGGGATGTTAACGACAGACCTCCATCCACCTTTGCGAGGTTCGAACACCACCAGCGTCCGTGACATTTTGCTCTACGTAGCAACTCGACAAATAGGTACTATACTCACACAATTGCCATTTAGAGTATGGATTATGGGTATCTCAGTAAAGATGCTGGTAGCTGCTGCGATGTTGCTCGTACAGGTAGAGTTTTCTCTCGCTGAGGATGACGTAAGAGATATTGTCCAGATTGAGGGAGACCTTTACCGTTTTCAGCACAACGCGCACTTCAGCGTATTTTTAGTGACACCTGATGGCGTCATTTCTACCGACCCTATAAATGCCGAAACGGCGAGATGGCTAAAGGCTGAGCTCGCTGAACGATTTAGCCAGTCAGTTAAATACCTTATCTATAGCCACCATCACGAAGATCACGCTTCTGGTGGGGAAGTTTTTGCGGACACCGCGACATTCGTTGCTCACCGTAATTTCCGCGCCGGCATGATTAAGGAGGGTGTCGTAACTGCACCGCCCGACATCACCTTCGACAATGAAATGACCATAACGCTAGGTGGCAAGACGGTTGAACTCACCTACGCGGGTCTCAGCCATTCCAATGATTCGATCATCATGCACTTTCCTGAACAGCGCGCGGTCTATGCGGTGGATTTCGTTCTAGCTAAAGCACTGCCATTTCAGGATCTTCCTTTGTGGGCTTATTTCTACCCTGAGTGGCTGGTATCACTACAAGAACTCGAAAAAATGGACTTTGATATTCTATTGCCAGGTCATGATCAGATCGGCACACACAAAGACGTTCGAGGTTTCCGGCATTACATGGAGGATCTTGAGTCAGCGGTCAGAGAGGCGATGGAGGCAGGCCAGACGTTAGAACAAATGCAAAAATCCATCAGGCTCGAAGAGTATGAGAATTGGGCTCTTTACGATGCCTGGTTTGAACTGAATATTAAGGGTATGCATCGCCAACTAACTGAGCGAACGGATGGTACTGCCAAGTTAACCGTCAATCGGCGACAGTTCCAGGATGAATAATTCCAAAATGTACAATCGATACAGATTCCCTGCAGCAATTATCCAATATGCGGTATGGCTCTACTTTCGATTCAACCTTAGCACCGCCGATGTATCGGGCCATTCATTGAAGATTAGTTGGCTCAACGCGAAATTATTGTGTCCCGTGAAGCAATCAGTCTGTGGTGCAATAAGTTTGGGTCGAAATATGCTGCAAGGGGTTCGGACAAATCAACTCGCTGAGGCCTGAGAAACCTCGCTCCCAGTCTCAAGCAACTGCCCTACCACATTCAGCAAACGCACTTATCCTGAGATCACGATAGTGATTGGCGGACACCAGATGTCTACCGAGATTGAACAAGTTCTGAACGGCAGCGTGGGTACCGAGAAACCGCTGAGCCTGCTTCACTGATTTGAACCTCCGCATCCCTCGCTCTCGGACCCTGGTCGCCTCATGCGATTGCTCGGCCCGGTTATTCTCATACTGCTTTGTACTGTGGATCGTCTCGGGCATCAACTCCCCACGAGCAACTCCATAGCTGCGCAGCTTATCAGTCACAATCTTCCGGAGTTCATCGCCATGACTGCAAACTAACCTTTTGAAGAAGCGTTTTGCTGCTGCCCACTTTTTTCTGGTTTGAAGATACACATCTACAAACGCTCCATCCTGATCCACCGCTCGCCAGAGATAATGTTGCTTGCCATTGTTTTGACGAAAACTTCATCGATGAAGAAGGTATCGCAAAAACCTGGGTGTTTTCGTTTCAATCTTCTGGCGTAAATGCCTCCGAAATTTATACACCACAACCGGATCGCCTCCCGGGATACTGTGATGCCTCGTTCGGCTAAGAGATCTTCAATAGCCCGATAGCTGAAAGCGCCGTAGACATCGTCAGCCTGAGTTTGATGATTTACGACCAGCGGGACGGTGAATTCCAGCTCGAAGTTGATTGGATCGACACCTGGCGTTGATGGCACGAATTGCGATGAAAAGAAGCTTGTGAGCTTTACTTTCCCGCTCTCGGTACTCTATCAATCCCACGCACTCTAGTCCTGAACCAGTCCTGAGGTCGGTGCAAGATTGGTTGCGTTTCGATCAGCCGAATAAGCGCCGTCGATAAAACGGTCAATGGTCTGATGAAAATGTCGTAACCTGATTTCCTGATCACATAGCATCATTCCCTTGAACGCATCTGATTTGACGCCTTCCTGCATGGTCTCCATGTTGGAACCGTCCTGCTGCAACACATTTGCCAAAATAGGGTCAAATGTATCCTCCAGAGCTTTTGCATAGGTCGTGGAGCTGCCGTGTGAATGAACACCATGTTCATACTCCGGCGCCGGCGTGCCTGGCGGATTACGCACCAGGATAAAGAAATCGTAATAGCACTTGTTTGGATCCGTGGCGTGTGGCCGATACCGGAACACGTTTCCGGCCTCAGGCTTCTGAGTAAATGTCGCTGCCGGGAAAAACGTGTAGTGGTATTGATGAGCGAGCTGCTCATCGTTCATTTTCTGGTAGGGGAGGTAAGTGTCATCCTGTATCGAGCGCTTGTGTTTTAAGACTTCATGATGGACATCCGTCGCTGAACCGGTGTATTTATCTTTGGTGAGCCCGAGTCTGTTTTCCATCATGCGCGTTCGCAGCGCCGTCATCTCATCTCGCTCTTCCAGAACTTCGCTGACCGTGCCGCCGAAATTCAGCATACGACTATGAATACCCTCTAACTCAATGGGTATGTCATGACCCTCACCGAATTGAACCATGTCCGGATGAAGAGAAGTGAAGTGGTAACTCTCGTTGAAGGCATCTACCGCATGCTTCCAGTTGCCACCCCACTCAAAAGTCTGATAGTCAACGAGTTGATATTCGCTGAACTCGTAGGTTTCAAGATGTGAGCCCAGTTCTCCCAGCCACTCCTTCAGCTGAGTCGCTTCTGGGTTCATGTTAAACCAGACCCAGCCACCCCAGATCTCTGTCTTGACGGCTGGAAGACTGAGTTCCTCCGAGGGAATACCATCATCGAACTGACGAAAAAACTCGGGGTCAGCCACCTGCTTCAGACTGCCATCAGATTTCCATTGCCAGCCGTGGAACGGACACGTAAACACCTCCAGATCGCCATACTCAGCGGTACAAAGTCGATTTCCCCGATGCTGACAAACATTGTAAAAACCTCTCACAACGCCATCATCACCCCTGACAAACAGAAAACTCTCTTTTCCCAGCTCATGCGTCACAAAAGACCCTGGATCAGGAAGGTCGCTTTCTCGCACACCAATCTGCCAGGTTTTAGTCCATATCTTTTCCCATTCAAGATCCATGAACGCTTTCGAGTAGAACCGCTCTCCATCAATACGCTCCAGACCAATATTGGGAATCGGTTTGCGAGGCAGAAATGGCCGAGCCTGATATTGTTCTTGGGTTGCCTGATCTTCGCGTCGCTCGATGAGCTCTAGTTCTATCTTTGCCATAAAATACTCTCTTGGATCAGAATCGAGCCTGGAAGCCCAGACCAATGGTTCTTGGATAAGGTACGATATGCTGCCCACCCGGAACGCTTATTGGCCCTGGCTCATCGGTGAAGTTGTCTGAAAACAACTCTACTTCATAACGCTGGTTACCAACGGAAAGACGCATGGAACCAAGTTCTATAGAGGGCGTATATCGACCGTCGTAAGGACTTTGCTGTTCACCCCGGTAGGTATAGCGAATATTGAAGTTAAGCATCCAATCATCGTAAACCGGCCGCGGGTGCGCATAGTTAACCACTGTCGCGAAAGTTTCTTCGACAGTGCCCACCAGCTGGTTGCCGTTTTTCATGTAGACGAGCCGCGGCGCATCGCTTTCCTGTATCTGCGGGTCTACATTTTGCAGTTCAGTGTCGTTAACGTTGCCGTTGAGTGACACTGTCAAGCCATCTACTGGGGTGCGCCAGAACAGTTCCAGGTCAAGGCCAGTACCTTCAACATCCCCCATCGGAACAATGATGAACTGTGCCGCAGGAGATATCGATATCTGAGCGTCGGACCAATCAAGCCGGTATACAGATGCGTTGATATCCAACGCGCCATCGAAAAGCGTCCATTTGGTCCCTATCTCGTAGCTCCACAGCTCATCAGGATCGTTGGTCGGAGTGAAATTCGATCCCAGGACTGCATTTGCAGCTTCCACTTGTGCGTTTGAGTTGATCGCGCCGCTACGGAAACCCTTGGTGGCGCCAATATAAACCATGCCGTTTGAAGTCGGCCGCCAGGCCAGATTGAATCGAGGGTTGAAAGTATCTTCATCGTAACCACTGGTGCCCACGGTCGGGACGAAGACGCCTAAAGACAATAGCGCCAGGCTGCTCTGCTCATCAAAGTCACGTTGTTCGCTGTAGTATCGAAAACCGAGAGTCAGCTCAAGTGGAACGTCACTAAACGCGTAAGTTCCCTCGCCATAGATCGCCCAGGATTCGCTTTCAATAAGGTTGTTGTTGAGTATTTCCAAGCCCAGGTTGCCGGGAACCTGAGTGTTGTCTGGTAGCAGAACATCCTGACCACCTTCGGTTTCAGAATTCTGATAGAACAGACCTACGATATAGGACAGAGAGTCGTTCATGGCCATACCTGTCAGTCTCAAATCCTGATTCATTGATTTGGAATCATTCGGTATCTGAGATTCGAAACACCCTACCGGTAAGGCAATACATCCATCATTGTTGTCGCTGATCTCGTTTTTCATGTAGCCAGTTGTACTGAGAAGCGTGGCAAACCCGAGATCGTACTCGACATCAACAACGTAAATGTCATAGTCGGAGTCTCCACTACCTGCTGTATTATCAATCCGCGGTGGATCTGCAAATGTCACCCGGTCAAGGTAGTCTTGTCTGGCCCGGCTATTCCACCAAGAAAGCTTCAGCGATAACTTCTCGTTTGGCTCGGCCAGCAGTTGGATCCTGGACGTCGTTTTCTCTGAACCGTTTCCATTCTTTTCAGCATAAGGAATGATCTCCGCATAACCACCGCGATCTCTCCAGCTTACAACGGCGCGCAAAGCCAGCTTGTCTTCGATCAGGGGCACATTGAACATGACATCCGCTGAGCTGCTGGTATCAGCGTCGTCCGACCAGGCGCCACTGACCTTAAAAGCGCCTTCTACGCGATCAAGTTTTGGCGCGTTGGTTATCGTCTTTATCGTTCCGCCTAACGAACCCAATCCATAGAGGGTTCCTGATGGCCCCCGCAGGACTTCGACCCTGTTCATATCAAAATAGTCAACAACCGGCGCGTAGGCCAAACCCGTTAAAGCGAACGGGAAGTTATCAAGATAGTAACCGACGGTTGCGTCGCCAGTGCCTTCCGATGGGGATACTGCTCGAATCTGATAAACAGTACTCGCGGCAGAGATGCTTGCCACCTGGCTCGCGCCTGGAATCAGATCAATGGTGTCACCAATGCTCTTGATACTGGCGTCTTCCATATAATCACCCGAGAACGCCTGAAGAGACTGCGGAACATCGCTGATTGCCTGCTCACGACGCTGGGCGGTTACTACAATTTCTTCGAGTTCAGCGGATGCGTCTGAATCTGCGGCACTTGAAGCCGGTACAACCGAAAAGCTTGTGCAAACGAGCAGCAGCGCTGCAAGAGGATTACTTCTATTATTATTCAATTTGCTTCCCCTCAAGTTTTTATTATTTGATAGTTCAGAAAAAATAAATACCATCAACTTATTTTTAATTTGCCAAATTAGCTGGCGAAAACTTCCTTGTCAAGCAGGACTGACTGCATGAAATGGCAGGCGCTTACGCTCCGCTGCAGCGACGATGAAACCTGCGCTACACCTTTTTTGGGTAACCGATCAGTTTCACGGTGCTTAAGACAAGCAAAGCAACTCAGAGGCTGCCTCCAGGCATGAATGCACATGTCCGGTTTATATTTCCCAGACAACTGCAGTGCCTTTTACTCAGCAAGAAGACCAATTCGGTGGGATGTTATTCTTCGATCGAGATGACGTTTGCTTGACTTGTTCTCGCTATTTTTTGTCTGGGTCCCTGCTGCCCAGCATTTGGACCAGCAACTCGGTGGCGCTTGCCAGTACTTTCTCGGTCTGTTCATCGCCAATCTGGCCATTGAGCCTTCCGTAAGCCAGACCTTCCATAAGATACTGACCAATGTCAGAAACGAGCTCGAAGTTTTCCCTATCCTCACCCCATGCAGGCACTTGACTGATTGAGTCATCCCGCCAGCTCTTGAGGAATTGCTGGTATGCAGGTCGCAATACTGACTCCAGTTCCGGATGAGTGCGTGCCGCAATCACAAGTTCCTGATAAGCGATGAAATGACCTTCGTTCAGATGCTTCCAATATGACCGGATTCCCTCCTCAAGAGGTTCTTTGTCTTCGGGAAATTGATCATGATCCCGACGACGATCAGCCAATCGCTTCTCGTTTAAATACGTGATCGCCGCCTTGATCGTCTCAATCTTCGAGCCAAAATGGTATTGCATGGAGCCTTGAGAGACTTTCGCAATATCAGCGATTCTATAAAGGGTCGTTTTCTCGTAACCATGCTCCACAATACACTCGAGCGTAGCGATCACGATTCTGTCCCGCGTCAAAGAGCTCTTTTGGGATTGCCAGCCTTCTTTTTCAGAACTATTACTTTTCAACACAATTCTCCGCGGTTTCCCTACTATCACTAATCAACCCACACCCCCTGGTTGATGCCGACTTACCCTTTGACAGGGAACGATATGATCAAGTATGTTGCCTTCTAAAAACAATACAAACATATTGGTTTTCTGATTCCTCCATTGCTTCATATTACGTGATTGATGATCAATCACGTCGAAAAAAAGAGTGGGAAATGTCTGTAATGATACGCGCTGAGCGCAGGAGTGATTCTTATGTCCGCAATTGCTGATTCCAGAATTGATGTGTATCTGGTGGTCAACGCCAAATATCATGACACTAACTTCTCACGGCTGGAATTGCTTAAACTGCTGGCAGAGCAGGAAGACGTTTGGGTAAAGGTTGCAGACAGCTACGAAGACGTCGAATCGATCAATAACAGCCGGTTGCTGATCACTTACACTTGTGACCTTTGCCCATCAGAGGAACAGCAAGCAGGCTTGAAAAAGTTTCTCGAGAACGGTGGCCGCTGGTTGGCGCTGCACGGGACCAATGCCCTGATCGGGTTTGCAGGTGAGCCAGAGATTGTCGATGGTGTCAGCCTTCCCGGGAAGGCTGACACGCCCGATCGAGCGCCGGAATTGATGCGGATGCTAGGCAGTCGTTTTATTGCGCACCCAGCGATCCAGAATCTTAAGATCAGGGTTTGTGACACTGCTCATCCACTGGTGAACGGTATTGATGACTTTGAACTGAAAGACGAGCCTTACTATTGCGAATTTTCTGACAATATTGAGGTGTTGCTTGAAGCTTCCTACAACGCACCTTCAGACGGATATGTGAGATCGGATTTCGGTACAGATAAGGACAGCCACCCACAGATGTACGTGCACCCCTATGGCAAAGGAGAAGTGCTCTACCTCAGTTTGGGACACTGCAGGGGCAAGTATGATATGCAGCCGCTGATGGACATTGCACCGATAGAGCGGTGCGCCTGGAATTCACCCGTGTTCTACGAGCTGCTTCGTCGAGGAATTCGCTGGGGTATCGGTTCACTCTGATGGCCGCACGGGCAGAGTACAAACCAACTCAAACCAACGCCCGTTACAACTAATACACAGGAACGAGTGGTAACCAATAATATCAAACCTAAAGAATGGACGATGTTTCTTCCGCTGATTGGACTTACAGGCCACGCCTGCAGACAGCGAAAAGCCGGCTTGCTTGCTGACCAATTCGCTCGACTTCGCTCTGTGGTCGCAGTTTGGCGCAGCCTGCAGTATCAGCGCTTTCCTTCGGGGACGCCTGGTCGATGGCCAGACACGGCTCATCACCTGCGGGTTGGTTGCAAACAAGTAACGCAAGGGGAATGGGACGTGCAGCACTGTCTGCCATGCGCCTTGACCAGTTGATAAAGCAATGTGTTCTCTGGCTGATGTTGCTGGTACTGAAGTGGACCAACTGGCCTGAAATCGTCCTGGAATGCATTGGATGGCAAGATCGAGAGTCACTAGGTAGTTGTAACAAACAGCCTTACCCTTCTCCAGTCAATGCTGTATCTGCATTCACGGTATTGGTGATAGGGGCTCTCGCTAGATCTAAGTAACCCTAAAGCACGCCTCTACGGGGTAGAAAAGTCGTCATTATCCCATAGTTCACCGTGGGGACCAGGTAACCTGCATATCGAAAGAATAGTTAGAGGATCACTGTTCCAGTTCAGTCAGCGCCTTGCGATAGGGTTTCATGCCGTAGGCAATAGCGATAATTGCCAGCGGAATGGCAATCAGGTTCACGATCATCAGTGACATGCCAACCTGTGTATCATCGGCAAACACCATATGGGTCAAAAAACCTACGGTTGTAGTGCCAAGCGATAAACCAATCAGCGAACTGACAAAAAGATAAACAGAAGAAATCTTGGCGCGCATCTCGTTGGGGGTGATCGACATCATGGCCGTGGCGGCGAGGCCTGCCGGTACCGCACTACAAAACTGGTATGGTGCAAGCCAGATGGCCGACCAGGTGGCATCAGGTGCCAGATAAAAAATGGCCACTGAGAGAGGCACCATGGGGATAGAGAGGATCATGGTGGCGCGATACGGCGCATCGGTATATCCGCGACGATACAGCAGACTGGCAAACCAGCCGCCAAAGAAGGCGCCGCTGGTGCCGAATACCAGAACCAGCACGCCGTAGGTTGTACCGGCTTCAGTCTGGGTCAGGCCGAAGTTACGAATGAAGAAGCTTGGCACCCAGGCAAACTGGCCATAGGCAACGAGCACCAGCAGGGTGAAACTGATAAACAGGGTAGAAAAGGTGCGGGCGTGGGATTGGAGAAATTTGAAAAATGCCCGTAAGGATGTGCTGTCCTCCGACCCTGTTCCTGATCTGGTTTGAGCTGCATTCTGGCCACGACGCAGCGGCTCCCTGATGGTCATGATCAGCAACGCCAGTAAAACTCCAGGTAAGCCAATCACAATGAAGGAGAATTGCCACGGTGCCAGCACGCCAAGCCCGGCGATGGATATTTCACCCATTTCCTTGGCATAGCGAATCACCGCGCCGCCAAGAATCATCGCAAGGCCTACGCCAGTGAGGTTGCCCATAGTGAAAATGCTCATGGCCACGGGCAGCCATTCGCGCCGGAAATAATCGCTGATTAGAGAATATGAGCAAGGCGAGAGTGTGGCTTCGCCTGCGCCAACACCGACGCGGGCCAGGAACAGATGCCAGAAGTTGCTGGCCAGACCACAGGCAGCGGTAGCCAGGGACCAGAATGTGACACCGGCAATGATGATGTTACGACGGTTTGAACGATCGGCGGCCATGGCTATCGGAATCGACATGATGGCGTAGAAAATACCAAATGGCGGCCCTTGCAACAGACCAATTTCGAAGTCGTTCAGTCCGAGATCCAGTTTGATGTCATCAACCATCAGGGAAATGATCTGGCGGTCCAGGAATGAAAAGATACTGGCAATATACAAAACCGAAACCACATACCAGGAGTAGGCAGGGCGGGGCCAGGGACGCTCGGCTGTGGCGGTTGATTCACTCATAACATACGGTCCACCGGGTTAGCTGACGAATCCCGTTAGCCGGCATCAGGCTGATGCCGAACGATTGCTATTCAGGAGGTTGTGGGGGCTGGCCCTATTGAGGTACCCAAGGCCCATGTTTCTTCCCCGCCGAAACTAACAGGCTACTTCAGATATTCATCATTTTCGATACTGCGGATGAAAGCCGCCACTACATCATAAGCGGTGGCAGATGCACCGGCTTCGGCGGAGACCGTCTCAAATTCGGTCTGCCCCCGCTCCTTGATGGCGCTGCGGAGCGTTTCGTTTTCCTTGAGCATTTGTATCATGCGTTCGCCGTTTTCGATGGACATTGTATTCCCCTTCACTGTTCTTTGCGGTGATTGCCCTCAAGTCTAACACTGTCCTGTAGTCTCGCTGCAAGTGCCAGCGTGCTGTTCGCAGCACAACTTTATCTGCTATCTTTGAGACTCACTCAAGAAAAACAAACGAAGGGGAGCAATATGAGTCTCATACGACATCCGATCTGGCAGTATGGGTATTTTGTTGATGACATCGATGAAGCCTGTATCAAATGGAACAAGATGGTAGGTGCGGGTCCATTTCGTGTGGTGCGGCACCACATTGCAGAAAATTTCCTGTATCGGGGTGAGCATGTCGAGGCAGATGTCTCCTACGCGTTTGGACAGGCAGGTCCTGCCCACATTCAGTTTATTGCGCAACATGATGAAACCCCATCTATCTATCGGGAAATGTACAAAAAAGGCGAAAACGGCTTTCATCACATTGGGCTGCTGGTCAACGACGTACAGGGGGAAATTCGCCGCTTTGAAGAAGCCGGTTATGAAAACGCCTGTACCTTGTGGGGGGGCGACTACGTTTCTTACATGGACTGTCGCAGCGATATGGGATGTTTTGTCGAACTGCATGGTGATGCGCCGGTTATTCAGGAAATGTTTAATGGGTTGCGCCGTGACCATGAAAACTGGGATGGCGTTACCGATCTCATTCGCGAAGCCGGCTAAGGCCGCGTGCACTGAGAGCTGCGCGTAATCCTGCTGATTTCTTCGCGGTGGCTACTGAGAGGTTTTTGGAAGCGCCGAGCAGAATGCGGCAGTACCACCCGGAACTGTTTGGTTAGCTTCAGGCCGGGTGGCGCCAGTGGGCAGTAATGGGTCGAGAGAGTTCGGTCGGAACACGAGGGATTAAGCTTTCGCCTCTTGCCTATTCCACTGGTTTAACCGGTAGGTCAACGCGATTAGGCACCTGGAGGACGAAGCCAGCTTCAAACTGCTCAACTGCTCAAATGACGTTATTTTCACCACGTTATCAAAGAAGAATTCCTCTTTCAGTTCGAGAAGTCCATCGTCAAGTTCTCCACGCATAGCGATCCCTACAATATAGCCAAGGGGGAAAGACGTTCTAAACCTTGGGTCAGAACCAGGTGTCAGGTCCAGCTGATTGATATTCGTTCGTTGCCTCAGGGCAGCGACCTGATCGCGAAAGGTTTCAGTTCCCAGAACGAGTCATGTATTCAGACAGTATCTCATCTTGTTTATAGTGCTTGTTTATAGCTCCTGCTGCTAATACCTCACCCACTAGAATGTTGGAATTGCGCGACGGGGCCGAGACTTTGCCTCAGCTGGTTCCGGCATCTGATCCTGCCCCCTGAGTTCAAAGCCCACGGGGAACACCCGGCGTCGAGACCGCTTGAACGGCTGCCATAAGCTGCTTGGCTCTGGCTTTTTGTTCGTCCGTGTCTGCCTTCATCATGAAACCGGTTTGTGACGCATATTCGCGTTTGTCAGCGATAAACTGCGGATAGTTCTCATAGGTACAGGTCTCTGCCAGCTCTCGTAAATCAGCTTCCGTAATGATGTCCTGCATCTCTTGCCAGCGTCCATCGAGGGAGAGCTTATGCAACCGCATGCCTAGATCTTCAAGGCCATGAAGCCGCAGCACGTGGTGATAGCTTCGCGTGGAACCATAAAAAGACAGAGGCTGTCGGTACTGATCCAGTGATTTGCTGATTTCCTCGTCATTATCACCCAGTGCAAGATATCCGCTGCTGGCAATCTCTATGTCATCCCAGGTGCGACCGGATCGGTCGAGACCGATTTTCACATTAGGTAACAATACTTCCCGCATGTACTTGTCTGTCATGATGCCACCGTGCGGCAGAATACCATCGGCAACTTCACCGGCGACTCTTGCCATTGCAGGTCCGACTACTGCCAGGAATATCTTCGGTTTGGGAAACTCGATAGGTCCTGGATTAAAGGTGGGCGTCATCAGGGTGTAGCGATACTCTTTACCGATGAAGTCTGCAGGCGCGTCATCTTGCCAGCTGCTCCAGATCGCTTTCATCATCTGGATATATTCTTTCATTCGGGGTGCAGCTGCACTCCATGTACCACCAAAGCGGCGTTCATTGTGCCCCTTAACCTGAGACCCGAGTCCTATGTTAAAGCGCCCTTTTGACAATCTTTGGATATCCCAGGCCTGCATAGCCAGGACCATCGGGCTGCGCGGGAATGCAATGGTGACCGATGTCAGTAATTCGATCTGATTTGTCTGACTCGCGGCCATCGCCATCGTTAAAATGGAATCATGGGATGTCTCAGGACAACTCAACACGTCATACCCATTTGCTTCAGCCTTCTGTGCCTGTTCTCCTATAGAATCGAGCCAACCAGCGATACCTGTTCCAAGCTTCATAAGTTCACCTTTACTGTCTGTTTGTGTATTTCCCGACCTGCTCTAAATATCAAAAACTACCGTTGTAAATTGATATCTCTGCTGTCTTGCCGATAGCGAGCAGCGTGTCATCTGAATCTAAAGATACCCGCATTGATGTCTAATTACTTGTGGGAGTTTTGCGGGACACAGCTATGTACAAACGCGGCCCGACTGCAGTGCGCTGTGGTGCATGGTTAGCAGATGTCAGAATAGCTGAGTCGGCTGATCAAATAGTCCAGCTGGTGGCGAACGGCCACCCCGAGAGAAACCCCATGAAATCTTGTCAGGTTTACCCGCGACCTCGGCAACAGTGCCGCCCGACGCCCAATAAACTCCATGGAGCTCAGAACAGTATGAGAAGTCCCACCATCACAGGACCACTTAAGGTCGACGGGGCGGCGTTCCGCCATCACGTTGCCGTTACTGGCCAGTGACAACCACTGCTCGGCTATCGCGGGTTTTCTATGCGGTGATGAGAATATCTCAGCCGGTGAAATCGAGGATCTGTTGCATCAGCACCCGGCCATCTCCGATACGCCGGCAATAGACACAACTTCAGAAGAACGGGGTGAAGTCGTCGCGCTCGCCGTTGTTGAAGCTGACACACAAAGCATCACAGAAGTCGAAATCAGAAATCATATTGGCGAGCATCTTCGTTCGTCCCGCGTGCCAGAGGTGATTCACTTCAGCTCAGAACTTCCCTACAGCGAAACCGGCAAATTACTGCGCAGAGTTGTCAGGTAATGGTTCAGGATTGAAGGCGACTAATCGATCTCCGGACATGACATAACGTTTCCAAACAATAGGAAAAGAACTTGTCGCCACACTGGCACAGCGGCCGCTGTACTGGCATGCTCGCTGTTTCTTGAAAGTGGAAGACCTGATTGTTTTTAGGTACGCGATATCAATCCGACACCCAATCATTGCCTTTCAGTCTGATATTGTGACTTTCATGCTATAAACAAACATCACTCTAGATCAATACCCTAAAAGCTAGCCTGATTCGCTTGCTTGGATTTAGAGGGAGTGTTTGTTTAAGAGGATGATTCTTCCAATAGAACCTCCCTGGTATTTGTGTGACCGGGGTCGCATTCCGAAAGGAGTTCATCACCTAAGCTGCTATGACTTTCACCGGATGAAAGGGAAAAACGAATGGATAACAGAGCAGAGACAAGACTAGAAGACAACGTTGCTCAGGTGTACGAGTGTCTGTATGACCCTGATCTGGTTGGCGAGTCCATCACTTGCAGCCTTGTTGACTTCTCCGCACATGGCGTTCGGCTTCGAACCGGCTCTGCGCTCGTCCCGACCACAATACTCAGCATTACAATTGGCACGGGTGAGCGATCTTCCAGCTACCATCTCCGTGGTGAGATACTCTGGTCTGAAATCATGGACGACCACTGTTATCTGGGAATACGTTTCTCGGAAGAAAAAGAAACCGATATCGATGACTGGGTCAATTACGCCGAAGCTAAAGCTGCAGAACTAAGCGGACGTAGTGACAAGCAGAATTAGCCAAACTTCTACTTCATCAGCCAGGTACATGACCCTCCTACAAAAGGCTTTTAGCTTCAGTTCTGGATACAGTTCTGGCTATTGTAAATTTTACCCCGACCCCAATTAATTCATTTTGGCTTTATTCATCCGAGAATTGTCGCTGACTGCCAGTTAAGTTGGCAGCGCCTTCATTCATGTTCCCGCCAACATGCACAATGGTTCGTACTTGACTATTAAAAATCGATACCCCACGCTTTAGCCACACAACGAGGCGGAATAGCTCATGAATGATGACATGCTCCAGCAGATAGTAGATCGTCAGGCGATAACCGACGGCCTGCATTGGTATACAAGATGGGTCGACCTGAACCGCGTCGACAAGCAGGTAGAGATATTTGCTGAGGACGGACGTATTACGTTCTCCAATGATGGCGTCTGGACTGTGGGTCGGGCCGATATTGAGACCCTGATTACCCCGTTAGTCGCTGCCTATAGTGCTACTCACCACTACATAAGCAACGTCGAGATCACGTTTGAAGGTCCCGACGAAGCCCGCAGCCAATGTTATCTTCATGCCTGGCACCGGCCCGCCGACGGCAGTGTCGACTTCACGCTTTATGCCCAGTATCACGATGTTTGGACCAGGACGACAGAGGGATGGCGGATTAAGGAGCGGAGCCTTAGAACGGCGGGTACAGTGGGGCGAGAACTCGCGGGTACCAATCTCGCCGGACTCGGCCGAGCCGACTAGCGGGAAGACCCCGCAAGCCTGCCCTTTTCAAAAAGGCGCTATTCATCGCAGACAAGGCGAGCCTGGGCTGAATCGCCATAGCGCTGCCGCTTGCACCACTTGAGGTAGCGCACCTTATAATCCTTGGCGATTCGACGTCATTCGGGGCAGTGCATGGATCACCGGCAGCTTTTCTTGGCGAACACTTTCCAACACTGGCAGCAGGGCTTAAAAGCGAACGTTTGCTCCTGCTTAACTTGTCTGCCCGCCAGAGCCAACTCACCTACTACTCTGGTGAGAATGACAACTATCCCTGGCGAAACCAGTCGGCGTTCCTACAATGGGAGAGCTTCGCAGCGCACTGATCTGTTCCAGCCGGTGAATCATTCACCCCGCCCGGAACAAATTACCAACGCACAAGCGCTACTTAACTCAACACCACCCTTCAGAAAAGTAACGGTGTAAACAAGTGTACTAATGAACCTCTGTAAAAGGCTGACGCTGTCACCAAAGCAGCTTGCCCTTCGTGGTTAGGATCGCTCCAATCAGGACACTGGCCCCTTATCGCGGCACTCAGTCTTCAAAGCCTAAAAAAGTAGCAGCTTCTTCAACGCGCTTGCGCTCCGAGACTACTGCATTGGCAGGAAAGCTGTCATCCGGCCAGCCCAGCGCAACAGCCTTCATAATCACCTGATCGTCAGCAATCTGTGCATGCTCGCGCACCACCGGTGACTGCATAATGCCCTGGCTGTTAATCACCGCACCCAGGCCACGTGACCAGGCCGCGTTTACCAGCGCTGTTGTTACCGCGCCACAGTCAAAAGCAGTGTCATCGCTATCTGCCAGTTCGCGATCATAAGTAATAATCACACAAACCGGCGCATCAAACTGACGGAAACCGCGCAGCACCCAATCCTGGCGTCCCTCTTTATCTTCACGCTCAATACCCATGGCGGCAAACAATTGCTTGGCAACCCCAACTTGACGGTCGCGATGTTGCCCTGCAAAGGCCTGACCGATGCGGAACTCACGCGAATGCGGCACACCTGCGAGATTACGCTCCGTGTTACCGGCGCGAATGCGGTCCAGGGTTTCGCCCGCGACAACAGTAAAATTCCACGGCTGCGTATTCATCGATGACGGAGAACGCATCGCCAGCGCCAAAACTTCTTTAATCAGTGCTTTCGGTACCGGGTCGGATTTATAACCTCGAATACTGCGGCGCCCGAGTAGGACATCATCAAACTGCACTTCGTATCTCCCTGTGTGAACAAACTGATAGTTTACGGGAAAACCCGGGGCACCAAAACGTGATTTATTCTCTCAAGTTTTACAATACGAGTTGAGAGCGAATCCAGGGGGTCAGAACCAAGTGCCAGGTCCAACTGATTCATCATGCATAGATTATCGCCACCGAGCGGTGACCTGATCTTGAAATGCCTCAAGTACCTGGAACGAGACCCTGGCTCAGCCAAGGCTCCAGACGGGGATTGAGCAAAATGGCAGCGGCCATGGGTCGGTTAGTGGTGGCACTTGGTGGTGGCACTTGGTGGTGGCACTTGGTTCTGACCCCAATTTATTAACTCACACCATACAGTCGATTCAGATTTGCGTATTCTGCAGGATTAAGGTCACGATCTTTCAGGCCCGGATAGTGAGGTCCATAACGAAGCGCCCGAAACACCATGTTCATACGGCCACCAAGCCTGGGATTATTAACAAACATCGGATTGATGTATTCCCAAACCACCTTCTTGTCTCGCGTCACTTCGAAAAATTGTCCTTTTGAGGTTTCACAGATCAGAACGTTGTTGTTTGGCAGGACATTCACACTCCCGCCCATCAGCGTGAAGAATGAAAAAGGCGGGTTATCTGTGTATTCCCAGATAATTTCCCTGGTAGCAACATCAACCTCAATTGCCCGGGAAAATTCCAGACCGCCCTGTCTGTGGACGCCATTGTCAAAAATGGTGATTGTTTCATTGGTCGCGTACTTGACGTCATGCTGTGCAGCCGTAGTGCCACTCCACTTCCAGCGGATCTTCCCGGACTTCGGATTAATCTGCATGATCGAATTGATCTGGCGAAAACTCACCAGCCAGTCACCATTCGGCGCCAGTGTAATTGAGTTGCAGTGGCTCCATTCCCTTCGGTGAACGAGGGGTCCTTTGACCTCTGTCTTCGGGTTGAAGTGGTCCCAGGACTTCCACTCTTTTACGATCTCCCCTTCCGGCGTCACTTCGATCACAATATCACCCAGCATCTGCTTGGGATCATCATCTTTTTCGTGATAACCGCCCTTCACCTTGCTGACCAGACTTTTCGGCAGGGGTGCCCATTTCACCAGCAGCGTGTTGCCATTCTCCATCCGCTGGTAATCATGGTGAATCCAAGGATCGTCATATCGCCAGACAATATTGCTGTCCCAGTCCAGTTCGTAGCAGGCAGCAGATTGACCGTTCAAACCGCGTTGCCCTTCAACTTCTTCTGATGGCGTTGCCAGGCATATCAACCGCCCATCCGGCAGGAGTGTCGGATTGGTGATACCAAGGGGGCAGGTCCACTCGTGGACATACCGGCCTTCCATGTCAATCAGGTAGGCATGGTTCACGTTAGCGCTGAAGAGCGTGTAACCCTTGTAACTAAGCTGCGGGTTGTAATGAATCAAACCGTTGGGATGGTGTTCAGATCTGGCCATACCGTTACTGCTCCTCTACATGTCCGATACCGAGAGTATCATCTGAATATTGCATTGTTATGGCAGAGCGTGTCCATACAAGTCTGCCAGGAGAACTATCTCGTCGACGGCCTGTTAGCTGATCAGGTAGATAGGACGTATCGCTCCCGTTTCATCCTCAATCAATTGGGCTGCCTCAAGACACTGATCCTTGCGCCAGCGGTCGGCGTAAACCTGCACCGCCAGTGGCAGCCCCTCTAATTTGGGGTCACTAATTTGGGGTCAGGATGAACCAACCCCTATTTCTCTGTCCCCTATTTTCAGTTGTCGGAGCCCGGTCAAGGCCCAAAGGGCGAATATATATTCAACATCTATTTGACGACTGTAGTATGTTTCACACCAGTGAGTGCTCGACACGAGCCTCTCCTGTGTATCGACCCCGGTGTTTAGTTTTAACATGATGGAGCAGAAATGCTACGTAGTTCATATCTCCTTGCCGTTTGCTTGATTTTTTCCATTCCCGCTACAAATTTCTCCAAAGCCTTTGCTGATGTTTCAGCATTGGGTCGGCTGGAACCTCGCAATGGCATTTTCAATCTGACTGCTCCCATCATTCCCGAGGCCGGAAACGGTGTGGTTCTTGGCTCGCTGAACGTTGTCTCTGGTCAATACGTCAAAGCAGGCGAACTTTTGGCGGTAACCGAAAGCAACAAAGTGATGAAAGCGCGCGAGCACGAGGCTGACTCCGCTTACCAGCTTGCCAGAAAAGACGTACAGGCAGCTGAAGCGCTCGCGGAAGCCGAATGTGTTCGGGCAGCTGTCTGAACTGGTCTAATGCTACCGGACACCTCGTTAAGATAGATAAACTATCAAAAGAGGTGATTTATGAAGACGACCAAAGCCAGGTTTGAACCTGAATTCAAAAAGGATGCTGTCGCATTAGTGACAG
>Ga0222633_1000782_pt1 | contig 22697 bp, 15 predicted proteins | sample AntAcemetageno48_FD_179816 | JGI IMG/M metagenome (GOLD analysis project Ga0222633, IMG submission 179816) | Saline water microbial communities from Ace Lake, Antarctica - #48 | ecosystem: Environmental > Aquatic > Non-marine Saline and Alkaline > Saline | place: Antarctica: Ace Lake | collected...
CGTTCGATGTGGATGCTCCGTTCGCATTTCCTGCCAGATCAACTGCGACGCCTGCTGGGATTGTAGCGATAACGGTTCCGTCGCCTCCTGTTGTTGCGACAGTTGCCGTGTAGGTGGACGGTCCGCCCGAAAGAGAGACGTTCCCGGCGACAGTTCCCGATACAGAGACTTCAGCCGCTGCGAAGTCTGAGACAGGTTCGCTGAATACAGCTGTGAACCGGACTGGTCCCGCGTTAGCCGGATCGGCTTGACCTCCGGCTTTATTCAACGTTGAGCCTGGTGCGTTCGTATCAATCGTAACAGCAAGAGGTACTGATGCGGCCTCGCCGGTTACTGTGATATTGTGGAGGCCATCGCTCAACGCGGAAGCTGGTCGGAAACTCCAGTTCCCGGTTCCGCCGCTGTTGAACGTGCCGATATTGCCGTCGCGGTCAGAGGTGATCACCAGATCCAGCCCTGCACGGGTCGAGCCAGTGAAGAAAGGGCGGGAGTTCATCGTGACCCGGTCGCTGTTCGACGCGCCGGTGTCGCTGGCTGGATTCAACGTCAGTGTCGTCGTTCTGTTGATCTGACCGAAAATCTTGACCTCGTCGAATGCGAATCCGTCGTTCGGGATTGCAGCGTTGCCATAGTGGTTGAATCGGATTTTGAAATTTCTGGTATAGCTCAGCCCGTGAGTTGCCATGGCAGCATCAAGATCAACGGTGAACTCCTTCCACGTGGCAGTCATCTCATTACGCAATGGCTGCACCTCATACCAGGTAGTTCCGTTGGCGCTGATCGCGACACCGTCGAAGTTGGCTCCGCCGTTAAACGGAATGGACGGCGGGCCGTTGGGGGCATCGTTGAACTCCTTCGCCTGAAATTCGAGAATGACATTTTCGCCTTCTTCAATATCGACAGTGAGAGTCATCTCGTTTCTTGAAAATGTGCCGGAACTGGCATCGAGGGTGGCATGCCAATCGCCGGAAAACGGTTCCTTGTCATCCGTCACGATGTTGCGCCGTGAATTTGTGCCTGACAGTGCCCAGGAATTTTGAAAATTTCCGGACTCGAACCCGTCGCTGAAAAGCACATGCTCGATTTCGAACGGGCCAGCCGAGAAGATATCGATCGATTGGTTCGCGACACTACTCACGCGGACGGTGTAGTCGGTTCCTTCTGCCAGAGAGACAGGCGTCTGCCATCCGTAGATGCCGTCGTTCGCAGTGCTGGAAACGATTGTCGAGTGAAAGACGCCTCCTTTATATAATTCGATGCGGACGTTATCCGGGATCGTCGCCGCCCATTTGATATAGTGTGTCCCGAAATTGGTGAGTAGATCTCCGGGGGCAGGGGATTCGAGAGTAATCGTGTTCGGCGGCTGGTTACCGAACTGCACCCGCATAGTTGCACCGGGGGAGTCGAGGGCCTCGATGTAAATTCCCGAGTTTGCCCCGTCCCACCATTTGGCATCCGGTGACGTGGTATCATCAAATGGGCCAGTGGAGGCGTCGAAGAGATCGCTCGAGTCCCCACTGTTATTTTTGTTTTCCAGATCGAAATCTCCGTCCGCTTGCTCGACAGAGACTTCATAGTGCTGAGCCTCGGTCATTTGCTCATTGTTGTTTCCGTTGACCGTTTCGTCGATGTGCCAGATGAAGACGCCTTTGTCTGGGACGGAAGCGGCCCAGGGATCTCCCGTGCCACGGTTTTCCACGATGAAATATTCGGAAGAAGTTCCCGGTTTCAGAAAGCGATAGGCGACATTCCCGGTAGAGGGAAGGGTCGCTTCCAGGTAGCTGGAAGAGTTCAGGTCTGTAACGCTCGCCCAACCCGAGACATCCTTAAAATAGGCGTTGAGCGGTGCCGGGGTGCGCCCGCCGTTGAGCTGGTTGCCGCTGCCCATCAGAGCGTGACGGCCTGCGCCGCTTGATTCACCACCATAGTCGTAGAGATCGGGCAGACCGAGAAGGAGGTGCCCGTTTTCGTGGCAGAACGTACCGATCTTGATCGAGGCGGCATTCGCATTTGTTATTTGATAGCCACGGACATACATCGGATTCTGCGTCGTTCCGACATTGATTTGGGAAACGCTGGAGCGGTGGGGCCAGAGTCCTTCACTCCATACCCCGGAAGTCGGTCCGGCAAAGAGAACGTTGGTCGCGAGAATCTGATTGGATGAATTGACGCTGAGGGCGGAAAAATCGAAATTGTTGCTCTCAAGAATGGCGACGGCGTCAGCAACGACCATCCTTCCGGCTGCCCCCGAACCTCTTAGAGTTGCGTTCGTAGGGTAATCAGAAAAATTGTATTCGTTCCGTGCCTTAGGCAACGTGATCACAGAGGTAACTACCTGCGTGTAGGTGAGCATGCCTTCTGACTGATCGTAAAAGTAGTCGCGGACTGATCCTGTGTTTCCGTCGTCGTTGTAGCCGACTTCGTTACAGTATCGAATCACTTTGGCTTGAGTCGTTGGGAAATTGATGGGGTCAGAGGTGCCTGTGGCAGTGTCGTCAGGAAACTGGACCAGAATAGTGAGACCAATGTTGACTCCAAGAACTGCAAATTCAGGTTCGGACTCAGGTTCCGCCTGAGCCGTTTGCGATGTTCCTTCACCGTCAGACTCAGGAACTGATTTGCTGGAGGCTTCAGCGACTTTTCGACGTGCAGCAACACGCCTGGCCCATTCCTGTTTCTCTTCAGGTACAAACGTTTCCAGGTTTGCTTCTCGAATTGCGAGAATGCTCTCGGACTTCAATCTAACGCCGGAACTCTTTGTCAGGGCTTTTTGCATCGGTGCAGAATTTGCGGTCTGGGATCCAACGCGTAAGCCGGTTGATTCCAAACGAGTTTCGTCGTCTGATACCTCGGCGTAGAAGTAAGCATTCTCTGCTTTGTCGAAGATTACGGTTTGACCGGATTCGGTCTCGGTCCGGGCGTAGAACTCGTCTCCGAAAACGCGGAGGCTCAGCACGGTTCCATCAGGTTGTCTCCACTCGACCGGGAGGCCGTCGGGTGGGTAGGGAGCGGCCTCCGCCATATGCGCTGAGACCAGGATGACCAGGGCTGAGAACAGGCAAAATCTCCTGAAGATGTGGGGGAGGCAGGTTTTTTGTATCATCGACTTCACATAAGGATTTCGGATTCCGGGAGGGCCTCTCTCGGGAATGTGCGGATTTAACGGGGCCTACATGAAGGGAGCGACTCTACTCTAAGATACGCTTTGGAAAGTTTTCCGGATGGATGGACGAAGGTCAAGCATGGAGCTGTGATATTATTATCAAAATAGCGGCACATAATTTGTCCGATATTGGGGCGTCAGGCGTCTCGAACACATGCCGGGAAAGGAAAAGATATCTCTGGACGGTTCCTGAATGATCTCTGAAACTCTCAACCTTAGCAGCAAAATTGAGTGCCTTAACTTCCAAAGCGGAACGTATTTTCTGAGATGTCGTCCGAAGTGAAATCTGATCTCGCTCTCTGTCTTCGATTCTGGCCTGAAGAGAAAGTATGGTTCCGCGAGCAACTCTCATCGGATTTTCCGTGGGGTGACGATGAATTGCTTGACGACGTGCCCGAAACGGCGCGAGGCAGCTATGGAATGAAGGTGGGGGAGAACGTCAAAATCGATGGGGAACGGTACCAGCAGGGGAATATCGTGCTCGTCAACACACGAGCGGAGTTCGAGCAAATCCTATCCCGGGTCAACGAGGTCGAAGCTCTCATTTTCCCCTGGTATGACAAGTTGGTTCCGCCCTCACTGATGGTTCCGCATCAGCGAACCATTGATCTGGCATCCTATCGAAAAGGGCTTCAGGACAGGTTTTGGAAGGCTTTGGGAATTACTTTCGCGGCTGTCGCAATCGGATACTACGAACGTTCATTTCTCATGTTCGCCCTGCTTGGCGCAACGATTTACGGATTGTTTCCGCTGGTTGAAGTTACGATGGGGTGGTTTCGACGTGTCGATCAGTATTCTGTGAATGATCTGAATCGTCGGACCGTTAGCGGAGAGTTTTTCCGGCTTTGGATGCTCTCGAGGCCCACAGGAGTGCTGAAGATCGCTCTTGTCGTCCTCGTGCTGGTATTCGTGGGACAGATGTTGGTAGGCGTAGACGCTTCCATTCAAAAAGCCGCCCTGGTTAAGTCTTCTGTTCTCGAGGATGGCGAATGGTGGCGCACCGTGACGACCGGGCTGATGCACGGGGGAGTTTTTCACATCCTTTTCAACGGAATGGCGCTCTACAGTCTCGGCCGCGTCATTGTCGCGTTGGTAAGTCCATCGCTCCTGACGATCGTATTTTTCGTCACCGTGATTACTGGTTCGCTCGCTAGTATATGGTTTGGTCACGCACCTGCATCGGTTGGGGCTTCAGGCGGAATCCTTGGCTGTCTCGGTTTCCTCCTTGTCGTCTGTGAAAAGTTCAAAAACGAGCTTCCGCAATTTTTGCGAATGAGCTGCGTTCAGTCGGCCATCGTCATCGCGATCTTCGGGCTCCTGGGGAACAGCTTCATCGACAATGCCGCCCATGCCGGGGGCTTTGTGGGAGGGCTGATTCTAGGGGCTGTCTTTTACAAAGGGCTTCGCCTCGCTTCGAATGAAGCCAGGCCGGCTGTGAGGGTTTTTTCCTGGGTCAGCTTGTTTTTCCTCATCGCCGGTTTCATGAAGATAATCCTCGCGCTATGGCAGTTGCATTCGGGGGCGTAGTTCTTGACGATTTCCCCGATCTCGAACGTGTCACCATTTTCGTGAAATTGAAGACAAAGACAGCTGTCTGAAGCGCTTCACAGTCACAACTTCCGCTTTCACAGCAAGATCCTATGAGTGTATTCCTTTTCGCCTCCCTTTCGCGGATACAATACTGTTGAGCCCATGACCAGACCCTGTTTTTTCTCAATTTTTTGCGCCCTGTCTCTGTCGGCCCCCGCTGCGATGGCGGTCGACTTTCTCGTAACCAGCGATGCTGATACGGGTGCTGACACGTTGCGTCAGGCTATCATCGATGCCCAGGGCAGTCTCGGCGATGACACGATCCGGTTTTCGCTGTCGGGACCATTTCCCCAAATTGGACTCCAGACAGCGCTGACGGTCGATAACCTTGGCATGGGGCGCATCACGGTCGACGCCAGTAACGTCGCGGATAAAGTTCTCCTGTTTGGCGATAGCCTGGATGGGAATCGAATCTTTGAAGTCGCATTTGGCGGAGATCTTGTTTTGATAAATCTTGAGATCAGTAGCGGTCAGGCGCCACACGGAGTCGATGGAGATCCGGGCGATCCACCTGAGCCGGGAGGTGACGGTGAACATGGCGGGGCCATTTTTAATGAGGGCTCCCTAACGCTCCGGGATTGTTTTTTGAATTTTAACAGTGCAGGAAAAGGTGGAATTGGCGGCGAATACAATGGAGTCGGAGTTGGCGCGTCGGGTCAGGGAGGAAATGGTGGCAACGGGGGCGCTGTCTACAGTTTTGGAAGTACCTCTTCGTTGGTTTTGGAAAACACGACAATCGACGGAAATTCTGCTGGCACGGGCGGAACCGGAGGGACGGAAGCTCTTGGAGGGCTCGGCGGCAATGGCGGCGGTGTTTTTCTCGATCAAGGCACGCTCCAATCAAACACCAGTAGTTTCGTTTCAAACAATGCGGGCGATGGAGGAGAGGGGGGTGCACCCGGTGACAGCATGGTCGGAGGCACAGGTGGATCCGGTGGCTACGGCGGCGGTATCGCTCTTGATTTTTCAGAAGTCGCGATAGTGAATTCTGTCGTGCAGGGGAACACTGCAGGCACTGGTGGCAGTGGCGGACTGGGCGGCCTTGATAACTCAGGCGGCCAGGGAGGGAACGGTGGTAACGGCGGCGGGCTTTTTGCGAGTTTTTTCCCGGATTCGGTGACACCTCAAATTTCCGGATCATTAATCGCGAGCAACAGCGCTGGATCTGGCGCGTCGGGCGGCGACGGTGTTGCTGGCGATGGCACTGACGGTGGTGATGGCGGAGATGGTGGCGGTATTTTCCTGGAGGCAATCCCCGATGGTGATCAAACCTGGAACATGGAGAACACTACGATTTACCAGAACTCGGCCGGTGATGGTGCCTTTGGAGGCATTGGCAATGCTGATGGGGCAGAAGGGACCCCGGGAGATGGTGGTGGAATCGCTTTTTTGAATGACTCGGGAGATTGCGTGGTGCTTCTCTCGCACAATACGATACTCTCGAATTTCGCAGGGATTGGTTTTGATAGCGGGGCTTCCGGAGCAGGAGGCGGCGCCGTCGAGGAAGCCGGGTTCCCCGGTTCGGGCGGATTTATTGCAGCGAATTCGATCATCACTCTGAACACCGCGGACGCGGATCCCGACATAGGCGAGTTCACCACCGAGGGGGTGAATTTTATCGGCGGAGATCCCAGCCTAGGCCCTCTGCAAAACAACGGAGGGAGCACCGATACTTTCGTTCCGCTTTTTGGCAGCGCGGTCATCAATACAGGTGGTGTGATTACCGCTCCATTAAGTTCGGACCAGCGTGGCGCTGCCAGACCTGCGAATGGCCTTCCCGATATTGGATCGATCGAGGTTACGATCCAACCTGATGCCAGAATCGGGTCGAAATCTAATCCCGCTACCCACGCGATCGATAATTTCTATTCGTCGTCGGGAGCGGGACAGGAACAGAATGTAAAACTTGCCGGGAGGAAGAAAGGGAAATTCTATTTCTCGATCGAGAGCGACGGGGACATCGTGGCACCGTTTGCATTGGTAGGCACTCCCGCGAGCAAGCGACTGAAATTGAAAGTTCTGCAACTCACGGGCGGAGGCAACGTTACCGCCGCGCTCCGAACCGGCTATTCGCTCGGAAATCTCGCGCCCGGGCAACTGGAGCTGTTTAAATGCATCGCCAAGTCCAAGTCGAAACCCAATGCGAAGAAGAAGAGCAAGAGAAAGAAGGTCCGCGAGACGCTTCTCTTCCGGGCTAGCGTTCCCGGCACGACGCTTGCCGATTCCGTGATCGCTTCTATCAAGGAGAAGAAAGGTAAGTAGACGGAATCCTAGATTGACGGGCTGCGCTTCGCCGCGTTGGTTCGAGCGATGTCTCTTGCGCCCGATGAAATCGAAGTGACGCGTTTTGCGCTCGATGATGATTCGGCAGTGACGCTGGACGATGCGAGAGAGTGCCTGAACGAACAGGAGCTGGAACGGGCAAGCCGGTTCAAGTTCAGGATTCTGCGTGAGCGATACATCAGGGGGCGGGGGATGGTGCGATTCGAGTTGGCTCGCCATCTCAGCGGTGATCCGGCGGTTCTTCAATTCGGAGTGGGGGAACACGGGAAACCTTTTTTGGTGGATGGTGCTCTGCACTTCAACCTCTCCCATTCGGAAGGCGTGGCTGCGCTGGCAGTTTCCTGCATCCCTGCAGTTGGAATCGATATTGAGAAATTCGATCGGAAGGTAGACTTCGATGGCCTCGCCAAAAGATGTTTCCGGGACTCGGAATGGTCTCAATTTTCGGAATTGCCGCAAGCTGATAAAGTTCGTGCCTTCTTTTGGGCATGGACGGCGAAAGAGGCGCGGATGAAAGCTACCGGAGAAGGGTTTCAGTTGGCTCCGAAGATGATTGAACTGCTCTTTGAAGGGGGGCTCCCTCGCAAATGCATCGAACCGGTCGAACCGGGTTCGCACATCGAAGCGGTCGAGTTTTCGGGTGGCGATACGGCGTGCGTCATTGCTGCTCTGAGTCCGTTTCGCTTGAGAATTCTCGATCGATTCGATCCGTCGTAGTCGTAGTCGTGTTAGTGTCGGAATCACCATTTTTTTCTTGCTGCCGGAGCGGGAAATCTGTTTCCTCTTTTCAGTTCCGTATAACGGCCCGCGGCGAGCGCGGGAGCTATTGAGATCAATGATTAAACTGCGCCACTTCGTCTTTTGCTTCCTTTTTCTCTTTTACGTCGGGGACGCCCCGCTCCTGTATGCCCAGGATGAGTTCGACCTTTCGATTCCCGGAGAAGAGGTGGAGGTAACGATCCCGGAAGGAGTCGGCGAACCGGGTGCAGTCGCTCCTTCCGCATCTTCCGGAGAGGTCAGTCTGCTGGAGATGATTAAAGCCGGTGGTTGGTCGATGTGGATTTTGGGCTCTTTCTCATTTGCGGTGATCGGACTCCTGATTTTCTGCATCATGGATTTACAGAAGAAGAATTTCTATCCCGATCCATTTGTTGCCGCATTGGTGCCGGACATGGAGGCGGCGAATCTTGAGGGCGCGCTGCAGAAATGCCAAACCTCGTCCAACTGCCTCTCGGCTGTATTGCAGGCGGGAATCCTCTACATCGGGGACCGCGGATATCATGTTCTCGACTCAGAGAAGTTGGAGGAAACGATGTCGGCGGCGTCGCGCAAGTTCAACCGCGGCCGGGTCCGGACGATCAATTACTTTTCGATTCTTGCTCAGGCAGCGCCGATGATGGGGCTGCTTGGAACTGTCTCCGGGATGATCGGGGCGTTCGCCAAGTTGAGTCAGGGGGGGACAGGTGATCCCTCAGCTTTCGCAGGGAATATATCCGAGGCACTGATCACAACGGCGTCCGGCCTGGTAGTGGCTCTGCCGGCGATTTTCTGTTACTTCATTTTTCGGGATCGACTCCAACAACTCGTCGCGGAGTGCGACGAGACGGGGGAGGAATTGATCAACACGCTGCGGCGAGCCGTCGTCGATTTCGAGGAAGACGCTTCCTGATCAAATCCAGCTGACGTCGGAATCATGGCTAAGCACAACGATCTTTTCAGCGGACAGGGATTGAAAGCCGATCTCTCTCCCATGATCGATCTTGTGTTCCTCCTGCTGATCTTCTTCATGGTCGCGGCGAACATCATCACCTTTCCAAAAGACCCAAATGTGACGATCCCGATAGCCAGCGCTGCGCAGGTTCCGGAACTGGTTGAGGGGAGGATCGTCATCAATGTTTATGCAGACGGAACAATTAAGGACCTCGAGGGCAATATTTTGACTACTGAGGGGCTGACGGAGAAGGTCGCACAGGTCAAAGCGGGAAATTCGAATGCGAGGCTTCACATGCGGGCGGATCGAGAGGTGCCGTATCGTTACATTCAGGATGTAAGTCGGGCGTCCGCTCAGGGCGGAGTGCCAACCATCATTTTTTCCACCTACCAAGTCGGGAACTGAGCATGGCGAATAGCGATCCATTTGAGGGTGGTCTGGACCCGGAGCTAGACATCAGTCCACTCATTGACGTTGCGTTTCTGCTTCTGATCTACTTTCTGGTGACGACGACCCTTCAGAAGTCGGAGGCGGATTTGAGTCTCGTTCTTCCCGGTGTTGAGGAGCAGGACAGCCGGGAGGTAAAGATCGACCAGATGATGGTGACAATCGATTCCGGCGGGGTGGTTTTAGTGAACGAAGAAGTCACTGACTCAGACCCGAACGACCGGGAACTGCGTAACCTTACCGATAGGCTGAGCCGTTATTCAGCGAGCGCCGAAATTGCGAACACCGAGACACAGGTCATCATCGATTGCCACGGGGACGCTGTCGGGCAGCGGTTTGTGGATGTGTTGAACGTGTGCGCGAAAGCAGATATCAAAAACATTAGCCTCGCGAATTAGAGGCCGAGCCATGACCGATATTGAAAAAGCCCTGCGACAGACTCTGGATTCTCATCTCGAGGATTGGGCTGTGCGCTGGTTGGTGATCGACAAGATGCTTGATCGGGATGCCCATGACGAGGCTGTTGCCCTGGCTTCTGAAGCACCCGGGCCGCCCAAGACAAATGCAGAGTTGGAGCGTCTGGTTGTGCTCGCACGTGAGGACTCATTTCCGTTGGTTCAGCGATTTGTCGCAGGCAACCCCGCGAATGGATACGGTCATCTGATGCTGGCAACACTGCTCACTTGGGGGGGCGATGAAGAAAAAGCGCAGCAGCATTTCTCCGTTGCTCAAGCGTTGCAGGGAGGCAGCTCCATCGAGGAAGCAGAAGAGATCGGCGAAGAACCTGATGAAGGGACCGTTCAGGCCGTTGAAACGGGACATGTTCCTCCGCCTCCACCGTCTGGAATTCCGCTGCCTTCGCCTCATGAACCTACCCCGGACTTTCTCGATGTAGGATCTCCTCCGCGTCAAAACGGGAAGCGCGCTACGGCCATCCTCATGACGGTCGCCATTCACCTCATCATCGCTGTGATAGCGACTCTGGTTGTCATTTTGCCCAGCCGAGTCGACAAGCCTGAAATTGTTGCCGCTATTTCTGCCCCGCCTTCGAAGAAGCAGGAGATGCAGAAAAAGAATGTCGTCAAGCAGACTAAAAAGACATCTGCTTCGGCTGCTGCTGCCGCGCCGCTCGCGCAGTTAATGCGGGCAAATGCAGTGGCAAAAATCTCGATGCCGACAGTCACAAGGACGAGCAAAGGGCCGCTGGGCATTGGTGAGGCAGATTTTGGGAACGGAGGATTCGGCTCTGATGGCGACGGCCTCGGGATGGGGGCCTCGTTTTTTGGAGGAGAGTCGAATGGAAAGCGATTTTTATTCGTTCTTGATCACTCCGGATCGATGTCCGAGCAGCAGGTAAAATTAAGAGACAACGAGTTGGAGCGTGCTCTCAAGTCTCTGAAAGGAGTTCAGTATCAGGTTATTCTTTTTGCCGGCGGCGGGTATTTTGCAGATGTCGGATGGTCCGTGAAGCAGGGCGGGAAACCGGGAGGGGGAGGAAAGGGGATTCATAACATCGTCACCGGACCGAAGGGCACCTACAAGTTCGAGAGCAAAAAAGGATGGGAAGACTTTGATTTCGTTGGCGCCGATTCCCGTTTGCCTAAAGCCGCCTGGCTTGAGGCGAATGCCGCGAACGTGAAGCGGACGATGAAGATCGTGAAGGATCACAAGTTGTTCGGTGGAACGGATTGGGAACTCGCCCTCAAGATCGGGCATCTTCTGGATCCACCGCCGGAAGCTATCTTCTTCATGTCGGACGGAACCGGGGGCAACAGTCCTCCTCCGATTCTGGCGATCAACGCGAAGGCGGGCAAGCCTCCTATCAACACGGTGGCGATGCAGACGACCAAGGGGATCAAGGAATTCGCCGAGATCGCGAAACGGACGAAAGGCAGCTTCACGATCGTCGATAAAAAGGGACAGCCCATCGACGGATTCGAATACATTAAGAACCCGGGGAAGTTCAAAGGTCGACTGTAAATGCAGGTTGGTATCTACAGATTTCTCTTGCTGTTCGCACTCTCCGGCGTGGTCCTGAGCACGCTTACGTCTGTCGCGCAGGAAGGCGAACCGACTGATCCTGTTTTTGCCTACAACAAAACGGTCAAAGAGATTCAGGAGAAGAAGTGGGATCAAGGGCTCAAAACCGTCGACATTGTGATCGATGCATACGGCCCGGATGCGCTATCGAAGTTTGGGCCAGTCTTCGGGCATTTTTACTTTCTCAAAGGAATCCTTCTGCTCGGTAAGGATGACCCCACTGCTGCGGCGGAAGCTTTTAAGGTCTGCTACGAGACATACTCCAACGACGCTCTCGAAAAAATGTCGCAGGAAGAGAAGGTAACGTTGAGGCGGAATCAATTTCTTAATGCCTCGCTGGTGCAGTGGGCGAATGCGGAGATGCAAGGCGGGCGCTATGCCGAAGCGAGAGACCTTTATGAAAAAGTCCTGGTGGAAGGCAGGGACGATTCGCGCATCAACAAAGTCTATGTCGCAGTGAATCTGGGGCGTTGCTATCTCAAAGCCGGCGAACTGGAAAAAGGCTTCGACTACATGTCCAAACCGCTCGCTAATGAGAATCTCAGTGACGGGCTGAGAGAGACTGTCTTCATGGTGGTTGCGGAGGACTGGACTCCCGAAGTCGAGTTCCAAAGGGTTCGCGAGTTTCTCAATAGTTATGGCCAAATTATCGATGCAGATACTTTCCTGGAGCGCTACGAGCGCAATCCGCGCTTCCAATATTTGGCACAGAAGGCGATCCAGCAAAAGGACCCTGTTCGCGCTTTAGCCTGGTACGAGCGCATGGTGAATCCGGAGCTTTTGCAGTCGGAGTTTGAATTGAGATTCAGTTCGCTTGAGAACCGACAGGTCTCAGCCGAATTGGAAGATCGGAAAGTGGAGGCGCTCGCCGAATTGCGATCACAAATCGACCAACTGGAAAGCGACTACATCAAGATTCTCAATGGAGTCGGCTCGGCGCACTTCATGATTCAGAATTTTGCGGGCAGCAAGGTGGCGTTCAGCCAGCTGTCAGAACGGGTAGAGCCCGATCATGAGGATAGACCAATATTTCTGCACAACGCTGTTGTGTCGGCTTCTCAAATCGGGCTCTGGGATGATGCTTTTCGCTTCGGTCGGCAGTTTCTCGACGAGTTTCCGGATCATGAACTTAAGCCCGGCGTTGCGCGTGTTCTGGTGGAGACGTTGCTTCTCCGGGAGGAATACGAGGATGCTTACACGATTTCCGGAGAGGTCCGCTCAGGCATGGACATAGGTGAGCCGATTCGGGATGTTCCCGATTTCGTGCGTGGTGTTTCCGCCTTCCATCTCAACAAGATTGAAGAGGCCGAGACGGAACTTGCTGCCTACAAAGCCAACTACCCGGACGGAGAAAGGAAAGAGCTGGTCGACTTTTTTGGCGGGCTTTCGAAGGTCCGGCTCAGCAAGTGGGAGGAAGCGGCTGCTGCGCTGAACGCTTTCCTGGAAAACTATCCCGACTCCTCGCTCGTCTCGACGGTGCTTTTCCAATGTGCCATGAGCGAATTCATGCTGGGGACACCTGAAAAGTCACTCGAAAAAGTCGCGCGGATTCACAACGAGTTCCCCGGGAGTGAGGTCGGACCCGCAGCGTGGAATTTGAAAGGGGACATCGCCGCGAGCCTTGCCAATCCATTTGCGGAGATCGAGTCAGCTTATCTGAAAGGTCGCGAGAGCGGCACGGCGCTGGGGCTGCCCGACACTGTTTCTTACGCATTATGGCAGCTCGTTGTGCAAACGGCTGAACAGGAGATGTGGGAAAAGGCAGCCGCCCATTACAACGAGTTTCAAGAGAACCACTCCGACTCAGAATTTCGCTATGACGTGCTCGCCTCCGCGTTGCCTGTCCTGGTTCATCAGGGACGTACTGACGAAGCTCGCGACCGTCTCCGCAATATTGTCTGGGAATTCCGCGACCAACCCGAATCAGCAACTCTCAGCGAGATGTTTGGCACCTACGTCGAATTTCTGAAAGAGAACTACGAACCGGAAGCAGCTGCTCAGGAACTGAGCACCTTGCGCACGAAGAGAGGTGTCACGCCAGCGCTCGTCGGCTGGCTCATTGTCGCGGAGGTCGATGTCCTGGAAGCGAGTGAGGCAGATCAGGAGTCGATCAACAAACTCTTCTACAGCCTTGAAGCTGGATTCGATCCCTTGCTGCAAAGCAACTACCCCATCGTCCGTCTCGCCCGTTGGATCGCAACTGTTCGTAAGAAGCCTGAGGAAGCGAAGCCGCTCTACGATTTCATTCTCGAGCAACGTCCCGGTACGGCCAACTACGACTACTCTCTTGTCGACGTCGCCGAGATTCAGGCAGAGTCCGACGATCCTGCTCAGCGGGAAGAGGCGATGGAGAAGTTCAGGCGGGTCATAGCAGAGGTCCCGAATGAAGAACTTCAGGAACGTTCCGTCCTTGGCATGGCCAGAATCCGGGCCGGGGAGAAAAACTACGATGAGGCTGCCGGGCTATGGGAGAAATATCTCGAAAACCGCGGCTGGGTGATGAGTCGTCCTGAGGCAAACTACAATCTCGCCTACGCCTACGAGCAGCAGGGGAATCTCTCAGATGCTCTGAAAATCTACGTTAGTGTTTACGCGAATTTCCCGGGCTATCTGGATTGGTCAACGCGTGCCTATCTTCGCACCGCTGCCATTATGAAAAGCCGTGGCGACGATTACAAAGCACTCAAGGTTCTCCAGGATATGCTAACCCGCATGGGCCATCATAAGCACCCCGGAGTGGCTAAAGGCAAGGAGCTCTTTACGAAATGGCGCGCCGAATTCAAACCCGAACCTGCTAATGCAAAAGGCTGAAATGATTGCCCGATGGTTCACGGTAATTGCTGTCTGCTCGCTTCCATTCGAGGTGTGGGCAGACCTGGCGACGGTTCATCTCGCTGATGGGAAAAGCGTTACCGTTGAGCTCGTGTCCGTAGAAAAAGGACAGGTACAGTGGAAGAATCCCGCATCGTCGATTGCGCAAGTTCAGAGTTATCTCCGGAGTGAGATTGATCACGTTGATTTCGCCCCGACCGGTGCATGGAAGAACGCGGAGGCTGCGTTTCAGGCTGGTGACATGCCCAGTGCCATTACGCAGTATCAAGAGGTGGTCGCAGATCCTATCCAGCATTTTTACGACATCCCCGGCAACTTTGTATCACTCGCCCAGGTCCGCATCCTCGATGCTCATCGCGCTGAAATGAATTCGGCTGCCATCGCTAAGCAGGCTGAGATCGTACGGGGAGAATTCCCAAATCTCCCTCCCGAATATCGTAGCGTCGATCCCGTCATTGCCGCATGGATCGAAGTTGCGAAAGAAAATTGGAAGGGGATCCTCGATATTCTTGAAGAAGTGGAACAGGCCGGTCCGGAAACCTTCTACCTGCGCGGGCTGGCTCTTGAGTCTCTCGGAGAGTGGCAGGACGCCGTTCAGCAATACGCTGGCGCTTACGTGCTGAACTTCGGCGGCTCCACTAAAATTACTCGCGCCGCGCTAGAGCGCTCAGCCAATTTGCTTGCCGCGTCAGGTGACGAAAGCCGCAGGGCGGAACTGCAAGCACAGGCAAAGATCTATCGGGATCTCTTCGGCCGCGGCAACTTGTGGCCGGGTGCACCTGCCTGGGTTGTTGAACTTGCCGACGCAAAAATTTCCAATGCGAAAACCGATGTGGAAGAGACTGTGTTGGAGAAACCTGAAGGCAACATGGAAGGGGCGGTTGCGACTACGACGGAGAGCGAGGCAACCTTGCCTCCCGTCGAGGAGCGCGATTGGCTGTTGGCATCTGAGATTGACCGAAAGGTTTATGTCATGAACCGCACGCCTGAAGATCCGGGGATTGAAAATCTCGGCGGCGTTAAAGAAACGGAGAACGGCTACGAGTTTGATGGAACTGGTCCCGGTTTGAAACTCTCAGATATAGACGGTCGCAAGACGATGTGGGTGGTGAAGGGCATTTTCGTTCCGCAGGAAAAGGACGGTGCGCTCTTCGATCTAACAGACGGTAAAAGAGGGGGATTCGGATTCTATCTTAAGGCCGGAAAACTTGTTGCCGTATGGAAACCGTTGAGAGAAAAAGTGACCACTGTTGACGTTGGGGAAGTCACGATCGGGAAACCAAACACCCTCTATTTCCGGGTAAGCGTCGCTGGCGATTTGCGTGTGCGTCTCGACGAACAGGAGCCAATTGACGTGAAAGTCGACAGGAGGGGGCTTAGAATCGGTGCCAAACTCAGCGCCAGTCTTGGCGACACGCGGAGCGGTGAGGGCGATACGTTTTCCGCCGACGGCAGTTCCTACACGCCATTCAAAGGGAGGATCGAGTATTTTGCCCTCGGTTTCGGCGAGAACAATGCAGAGCTTACGGAGGCAGAGCGAAAGCAATTTGGGGGCAAGCGGATCACCGTTCGTCCGCCTGAAGATCCGATACCCGAGAAGCCGGCGGCAGAGGCCCTGGAGACGCCCGCACCCGGTGCAGAGGTGAAGGAACCCGTCAAACCGGAAGAGTGAAACTGCGTCTCCGTTGTCACCTTTGTGACCAATAAATTCCCAAACTTTTCTCTCCCGCTTTGCCGGCTGGGTTTTCGTCGTTTTAGGAGGGCTCGGCGGACTGATCTGCGTGGTGCTTATCGTTCTGACGTGCATGCTAGCGGCTCGCGCCAATCGATCCGTCGACGAGATTTTTTCCGGGGCGAGCGCGATCACTGAGCGTGTCGAAGAGGGGACCGGGCAAGCCTTGGAGCGGCTCGCGGAACTGCGCGAAAATGTGACGAAGGGACAGGAGCGCTGGCGGGAGGGTGTCGAGCAGGTCGGGGAACGGCTTACCGGCGACCCCGAACGACTTGCGGAACTTCGCACCCGTCTTGCACCGCTGCGCGAGTGGCTCGCCCTTGCAGATGGGGTGGGGGAACTTGTCGAAGTGGTGGAGGAATTGCTGCGGTCCTTCGGCGTTCTCGTCGGGGCGGAAGAGCTGGTCGTCGGGAGGCTCGTCTTAGCGGTCAAGCAAGGGCGTGATCGGATTGCGGAGGCGACTCTCGCGGTCGGGGAAATTGAGACCGCGCTCGACGTGATCCGAGAATCTCCGGAAGCCAAGGAGATTCAGGGAAAGGTGGATACGGCGTTTGTTCGGGTCGACGGGATTCTGGAAGAGATTCAGGGTAGCGTCGAATCCTTTGAGGAACTTCTCGGCGAACTGGCGCAATCACTCGACAGCCTGTCGGCGAAAATTCGGGGAAGGATTCGACTTTTCACCGGAATCGCAATCGGTTTTCTCGGATGGCAGACAGCAGCACAAGTCTGCCTGTGTTTTGTTGGCTGGAGGATGTGGGGAGATGGTGAGATCCATGAAAGTTGATCCTCCTGTACCTGAGTCGGCCGGGACGGTTCGGGATCGGAGAAATTCAGGGTGTGCCAAATTTTTCATTGATTCACTGTGTCAGTCCGACAAGATGGATGTGCAAAGCGAACCCATATGTCCTCCAATCCCGATGATACCGAACCAATCTTGAGGGAATCGCTGTCGATGAAGATCCAGAACACGATTCTTCCCTGGTTTACCGAAATGAATTTTGACGAGCGGGTTGCTTTCACTGAAGGCTTGAGATCACCTGTAAAATTTGGTGTAATGTCAGGCTTTTCCATGATCCTTGCGGGGTTAGGGCTCATCCAGACCGTCTGTCTTTGTGCTCTGGCAGATGAACCGGCCAGCGGTCTCGCTCCGGAAGTTACTGACCTGAATGCGGCTGACGTTTCCTACGCGCTTGAGAAGGAACTACCCGACCTCAAGAAACCGTTCATCAACCCCGTCCCCGGCGATCGAAAGGATGGCATCCCCGTCGGTGAACTCGGAGTCGAGGGTGGAGACAAAAATGCCATTCTGAAGTTTGCTGAAGAAGTTGTCGCGGGTGATCACGGCGAGGTCGACAGCGTTCTCATCGCCCAAAACGGCAAGTTACTCTTCGAGTCCTACTACCGCCGCGGTCGGGTCAACTTTCCGCACTATCAGATGTCGATCACCAAGTCCTACACGGCCATGGCGATTGGGCGCGCCATCCAACTCGGGCATCTCACCATGGCCGACCTGCACAAACCAGTGATCAGCTTTTTGAAAGATATCGATCCTGGTCAACTCGTTGAAGGCGCCGCCGAGATCACTCTAGCAGAGGCCATGAACATGCATTCCGGCATCCGCATCGATCAGGAGAAAGCCAAAGAACTCATGAAGAATCCCGGCCTTCTCAAAGGACAGGGACAGATTCAGACCTACCTCACCCACAGCGCCCCCATTCCCCCGATGCCGCGGGAATTTAAATACCAGGGATCCGATCCCTCCATGACTATGCAGGTGCTGGAAGCTGTCGTTCCCGGAACCGCGCGCGACTTCATTGAAAAGGAGGTGCTCGCCAAACTGGGCATTCGCAACTTCGGGTGGCAGGACGATATCAGTGAACTGCCCAAGTCCGCCGCCGGAAGCAGCATGCGCTCACGCGACATGCTCAAGTGGGGTCTGCTCGTCATGAACAAGGGCGAGTGGAAAGGTGAGCAACTCGTCCCTGCCGAATTCGTCAAACGCGCTACCTCCCGGATCCACACCAACAAACAAGGCACTTCCTACGGATTTTTCTGGTGGCGCCACGATGCCCCCGTCGGAGATAAAACTTTTGACTGTATGTCAGGCCGCGGGGCCGGCGGACAATTCATCATGATGTTTCCCGAACTCGATCTCATCGCCGTGGTCACCTCCCACAACAAAGGCATGGGTGATATGTTGAAGACGCTACCGGAGCGAATAGGTCCGGGATTTCTTTCGGAATAGTGATCAGGAGCAGGACGGGGCCGAAAGCGGCCTGTTGGACGAGGGTGTTGATGGGCCTCTGCCCCTATTTCCCAAATTTCCAGAGGTGGCCGTCACTGCGCACAAAAAGGGCGCCGTTGTCGAGTGCGGGAGTTCCGAGAATAGTCTCACCCAACTCAAATTCGCTGACGACTTTACCTTCTTCGCCCGAAAGATCGACGACCTGACCGATGCCGTTCTCGCTGAAGACGTAGAGGAACTTTTCGTCGGCGGAGACAGCACTGCTGCTGATCGGCCCCTTGACCCGCGTGCGCCAAAGACGTTCGCCCGTCTTGGTGTCCGAGCAGGTGAGCACGGCGGCGTTGTTGATGATGTAGACTTTGTCACCGATCACCAGCGGGCTACCTGTTCCCGGGCGCTGGGTCGATTCGTTCCAGAGTTTCTCCGGTTCGTCACCACTCGAATCGGCCCGGTATACGGTCAGGCCATTGGAAGGAATGAAGAGTAAATCACCTGCAGCTGAGCTGGAAGGAATCGTTGACGCACCGCCCTCGATCTGAAAAAGGGTGGAGCCAGTCGCAGGAACGACGCCGAGGATGCCTTTGCTCGACTGGAGCGCGATGATGGCATCGTTGCCGTTTCCGAGAATAGTAGGAGACGTCCAGTTGGCGGCTTTGGGACGGTCAATTTTCCATTTGTTCTCACCGGTGAGAAGATCAAACCCTGCGGCGAATGACTCGGAGTCGTTCTCGATCTGCGCGATGATAGTGTCGCCTGCGACGATGGGGGAAGATGCCAGGCCAAGGCTGTTGGAAGCATTGGGATAGTCGAGCGTCAGGCCGCGCATCCAGCGAAGGTTCCCGTCGAGATCGAGACAGATCAGATCATTGGATGAGAAAAGAGCATAGATGTGTTCTCCGTCGCTCGCCGGAGTGGGGGCAGCGACGTTGGTCTTGTTGTTCGTCATGGTGCGGCCGGTCGCCCAGAACTTGCGCTCCCAGAGTGGCTTTCCGGAATCGGCAGAAAAGCACAATACGTGGAGTTGTTTCTGATCGGGTCCGCTGGCAGCGGTGACGAAGACTTTGTCACCAACAACGATAGGGCTGCCGAGTCCACGACCGGGAAGTGAGACCTCCCAGGCCTTGGTTTCAGCACTCAATTCGGTCGGTAAGCCCGCCAGTTCCGGAGCATATCCGGACCCGTTCGGGCCACGAAAGTTCAGCCAATCGGCATGAGCGATGGATGCGAAAAGAAGGATGGAAGAGAAAAGTAAGGTAGCTCTCATGGGACTAGTTTTCTGAGCGGCGACGAGTCGGCGTTTCGGGTTCTGGTGTTGGCTTGCGGTCAGTTGAGAGGATGGCGGTTCCAGTCTCGTCGCAGATACGGAGCTGAAATTCCCACTGCACGGTCCAGTCCTGCTCCTGCTCATCTTGGCAGGCTTTCACAAGGATTGTGTTCTTCCCCTGCTTGAGGTCGATGGGGAGAATGTATTGGTCGATTCTTGCTCCACGATGGTACTCATCGCGACCGAAGAGGAGTTTGCCGTTGAACCAGATCTTCCAGGCATTTTTGCAACCGAGCCGGAGTTGAGCGGGGCGTGCCTCCGTAGATTCGAATTCTGTGTAGCCGTAGCCGACGACTTGCTTCATCGGCGAGAAGGGTTGGTTAAAATCGACCATGCCGTAGTCGTTCGAGGTAGAGTAGTCCTGCCACGCGATCTCTTTCCCGTCTTTACCGGTGTATTTCGCCTCAAGATCGATTTTCTCTTCAGGCGGGGAAACGGTATCGAAGCCGGCACGGTCCGTGTTGTCGAAAGGAGCAATCAGGTTCCAATACATCAGGAAGCCGAAGTGCTCGGGCAGGTCGACTTTTTGTTCGAGATCTTCGCGGAGCAGTTTGGCGATGATGTCGATCTGATCCACATCGCGGGCACCGTCGAGCGCGCGACCGAGAACTTCCGCACTGGCGTCTTTCTTGTCGTCAGCGAGGAGCGCTTTGCCTTCGGCGACCAGTTGGGCGACAGCATCGCGTCGCAGGGGCGCGCTGGGGTCGTCGATCATCCCGGGGATGAGCGCTGCGGCTGCGTCAGGGGAGACTCTGGTGAAGAGGTCGAAGGCAAGGCGGCGTGCGTTCGGCGCGTTGTCGCGGTCGAGGACAAAGCTCTCGATCTCAGCTGTTGGAAGGTCGTTTCCGGCGGCGAGTTCCCGGTCGAACACGGTTTCGACTGCGGTCCGCATCCAGTTGAGCGCCAGAGGCCCGGCGTTCTCCATGGCACCGAGCGTGGGAATGATGACTGCGGAGCCCTGGGAAGTCAGTTCTTTCCAGGCTTCGGCTGCCTCGGCATTGCCGCTACCTTCCGGGCCGACCTTCTTAATCGTGCCGAGTGGCTCGGTCCATGGTTCCGCGCTCAGTTGAGCGGTGCCTAGAGCAAGGAGAATGGCAAGCGGGAGTATGCGCGCGAGGGTGATCATGGGACGCGAACATGAACTGCCGGTTCGATTTCGGCAAGTCCGTAACCCGGTAACCCGAGTTTTCGGTTGTGTCGGCATCCCTGCCGACATCTTGTTCAACTCGTCGGCAGGAATGCTGTAGCAACTGACGACTCTACTTCGCAATTTTCTGGTAAAGCGCGTGAGTCTTGCGGGCGATTTCCACCCACGAGAATTTCTCGTGGACTCGCTCGCGGCCTGCTTTGCCCATCGCTTCGCATCGTGAGGGATCCCGCATCAGTTCGTTGATGCCCTCGGCAAGATCCGCGGCAAACGCTGTGGGGTCGGTTGCTTCGAATGGCGATTCGGTTTGTTGCTCAAGCGGCACGAGCAGGCCGGTCTCTCCGGGAATGATAATCTCTTTCATCCCGCCCACTTTCGACGCGACGATAGGAGTCTCGCAGGCCATCGCTTCAAGATTGATAATCCCGAAGGGCTCGTAGATCGACGGGCAACAAAAGACGCGAGCGTGGCTGTAGAGCGCGATCTTTTCATCCGTAGGAATCATCTCCTGGATCCAGACGATCTTTCCATCGAACTCCGCCTGAACTGCTTCGATCGCAGTTTTCATTTCGGCAGATATTTGAGGGGTGTCAGGCGCCCCGGCACAGAGGACGACCTGGGTGCCGGCGTCGAAATGGCGGATCGCATTAACGAGATGAATGATCCCTTTCTGACGGGTGATCCGGCCGACGAAAAGAACAAAAGGCATTTCGGGATCGATTCCGTGCTTTTCTAATTTCGCGTTATCGTAGGTGGGCTGATATTCGTCAGGATCGATGCCGTTGTAGATGACGGGCACCTTTTCTTCAGGAACGTCGAAGAGCCGGAGAATGTCTTCCCTGGTCTCATTCGAGACCGCAATCACAGCGTCGGCCATTTCGACCGCCGTCTTCTCCAACCAAAGAGTGAAGTCATAGCCGCCACCTAGTTGCTCGCGCTTCCACGGTCTGAGGGGCTCCAATGAGTGAACGGTCAGTGCCATGGGGATGCCGTAGTTCAGGTGAGCCAGGATCCCGCCAAAATGCGAATACCAGGTATGGAGGTGGATGACATCGGTCTCGATGTTCTGCGTGTTGAAATCGAGGCAATTCTGTAGCGCCGAGAACACAGACTGCAACTGATCGGGCGCAGTGTAGCCCGATTTGTCGGCAGCGAATCCTGTCACTTCCGGATTTTCTCCCACCACTTTTTGATCACCAAAACAACGCACCTCCACATCACAGAAATTAGCGAGCTCGCGAGCAAGGTATTGGACGTGGATACCGGCGCCGCCGTAGATGCGCGGCGGGTATTCGTTGGTGAGCAAAAGAGACTTCATTGGTGGCCGCAACAGAGGGGAGACTGCGGTGGATTTCAACCAATCAAGGCGATTTCGTCGAAGTATAATTTCAGACTGGAGTCACGGAAGCGGCACATGCTTTATAGTTGGGCTGCCGGGAATGGGGATTGTGGTGCCCGCTCGATGGATCGCTCGTGTTCCGGCGATTGCCCTGGAAAAAGCGAAACCGGGCGTGGGCGATCTACATCGATCCCCGGCACAAGAAGCAGATGATCGAAGATGTCGCCTCCGGTATTCTGCACCAATGTCGTTGAGACACTGCAGCAGAGAACCCGGTTGGCCCTGGCTACCCGCCGGGACGTGCGTAATTTCCAGAAAGCAAACAAGGTTAGGTGTCAGATCTAACCCTGTTGAGTGGGAGAGTGTGTTTGCCGATCAATTCTAAATCAGAACTTGTAGTCCATCTCGATCGAAGCGCGGGTTACGTCGGGGAATCCGCTTTGCCCAAAGAACCAGGCCCCCTTGGCGAGAAGGGAGACATTTTCGGTAATTTCCCTGGTTGCTACGACGTCAGCCTCCTGACCGAATCCAGTGTCAAAGCCATCGTCAGTAAAGAAATGGTAGAATGCAGCGAGCCCGATATCGCCGGGAACTTTGGTCGCAAGCTTGATGTAGGAATCAGTGAGTCCTCCTGGAGGAGTCACGAGAAAGAGGTCACCGAAGCCGTTGTATGCGTGGTTGGTTCCAAGTGGAAATTTGTAACCGACTCCGTTGTCCGAGCCGAGATATTCAAACCCGATCGAGGCCGTGGTGCTTTCGCAGACATTTCCGGAAAAATACACGTGGGCGTAGTTCGCGGCATAGTCCTGTGGATTACTGTAGGCATCGATCTGATGGGCCGCTT
>Ga0222633_1000783_pt1 | contig 22689 bp, 24 predicted proteins | sample AntAcemetageno48_FD_179816 | JGI IMG/M metagenome (GOLD analysis project Ga0222633, IMG submission 179816) | Saline water microbial communities from Ace Lake, Antarctica - #48 | ecosystem: Environmental > Aquatic > Non-marine Saline and Alkaline > Saline | place: Antarctica: Ace Lake | collected...
CCCCCCCCGAGTCCTTTCCTTTCAAACTCCAGCACACTGCCGTAGGTCAAATCCGCCACGCCGACGAAAAGCGTTTCGGCGCACGGCGAAAACGAAACCCCCGCGGTTTCCCCGAAGTGGTCCAACGTTTGCCGGCGCTGTTTTTGTGAACGAAAAAGGTCAGTCTTCCCGTGACTTGTGTGAGTAACTACTCCGGACAATCGGCAAACAGGGAGACGGGATTCGGCCTCCACAGTCGGCCGGAATCGGGCCGAACAGTGCACTTGTGATGTATTTGTAAGAGTTACCAGACTGGTAACAGTTACCATTGCTTGTAACTGTTACTATTGGTAACTGTTACTAGTACTGGCAACTGCTACGTACATCACGATCTACATACATCACGAGTAGTGCACGCACAGAGGGTCCGTAACCAGCGTATCAGGATTCGGGAAAGCCCCACTACGCACCGTGAAGTTCGATTTGACGTCGTACACGTGTGTGAAATCCGCCGGCTCGGCGGCGAGCAGAAAGTCGCCGTCCCTGGAGAACCGCAGGGAACGCACCGCGCCCATTTTCCCTTTTAAGACCGCCAGGCTCTGGCCTAGGTGCCGTATGTCCCACACCCGCGTCGTGGTGTCCTGGTTCCCAGTCGCGAACCGCACGCCGTCCGGGTGCCATGCCGCGGCGAAGGAGAAGTCGAGGTGCCCGGCGCACTTACGATAGGTAAAACAAAGTGTTAGTCTCGTGTGGGAACACAGGGAGGCGGGATTCGGGAAACGCGCAACACGTACCTTCGCGACGAGCCGCCCGGTCGCCGTGTCCACCACCCAGGCGTCTTGATACCAATAAAAGAAAGTGTCAGTCTTGTATGGGCAAACAGGGAGGCCGGGATTTGGGTTGGGAAAAGCCCGTACCTTTCGTGTCCCCCACCACGCACGCCAGTTTACCACCCGCCCCGACGGAGGTGTAGTTCACCGCCCATGGGTACAAATGTTTCCCAACGCAAGCCATGGTGTGCACGTCGTACCACCGAACGAGCTTGTCGTTGTTCGAACACACGAGCGCCTCGGCGCCGCTGGGAGAGGTGAAGAAATCAACCGCGTTCGTGATGCCGTTGTCGTCTTGGGTGACACGCGTGCTGTGCGAAACCCCTGATTGAAATAAAATAAATAAATGTCAGTCTTGTATGGGCAATCAGTCGGCGGAATGTGGTAAATGGGAAATACCTACCGGTTCGCACGTCAAGCACCACGAGCTCGCCCGCGAACCCCCCGGCCGCGATTAAGCCGTCCCGGACGCAAGTCGTGCTTATTTGTACGCGCGGGAAGTTGGTGGAGCGCGAAAAGGAAGCGGCGGACGCGGAAGGCGCGTTTCCGTTTCGGTCGGAGGTATCGTCGGAGGTACCGCGCTCGCCGGTCCGGCCGGATCCGGAAACGCCGCCTTCCATGTCATCGTCGAAATCACCAGTGCTATCGTATTGCGGGTTGTTTTCATCCCCCCCCCCGCCTCCGTCCAAATCCAGCGTCGTCGTCGCCCGCCGCGTCTGCGAGTTCCAGTGCACGATTTTGTTTTCGCTCATCACGTACGCGTCGTTTTTCGACGTGCTCCACACCAGGTTCCGCAGCTGGAAGTGTACGAAGTTGGACCGCACAGCACGCGTGTTGTGCGCGAAGACAAAGAACTCGTCATCAGGAGACACCTCGGTGACGGGGGTACACAGCCGGTCCAGCGTTGCGGGGTCGAAATCCAAGTTGGCGTAGTTTTTATACTCCGCCACTCGTTTTTGGCGGTACCGATCCCGGGTGTACTGCAGCCTGGCCCAGGGAATTCCCTGGATGTCCCTGCCGTTTTGAAACTGGCGTGAAGTGGTGTCGCCGTATGAGCTACCGTCCAGGCCGCCGGTCTGTTGCAGGGGAGGAGAGGGATTATTTGATTGTTCGGGTTAGCGAAAGCGGATGGGCGCGCTACATGTAAATCTCGAAAAACAAAACGAGAGATTCGGGGCAAACACCTGGAAAAGCAACGAGACGCACTTCGTTGTACAAATCCAGGGCGTGGTGTCCGCGCAGGTCGAGGAATGCCCAGCGTGCTGGTCGGTCTTCTTGGTTTGTGTCGTCATCACATATTTCGTCAACCTCTTCAGGAATCTCGTCGTCCGTCTCCCCAACGGGCTCGGTAACCTCGTGGTCGTCCGGGTCACGCCACACGGGTGGCTCCTCCATGTCGTCGTCCGCATCTGACTCAGCCCAGGTCGCGGGTTGTTGTACATGCAGGGCGAGTCGTGCGACAGTCGCTACGTCGTTCGCAGGCGTTTCGGCGACGTGTTGCGGCTCGGTCACCAAACCGTCACCACGCTCACCATCCTCCTCGTCCTCAAATTTCGGGGTCTCGGACGAAGCCTCCCCGAAACCTCCCCGTGGTTGTTGCCCATGCCCCGCATTGTTCTGGACGGAACTTGGATTAGGGGGTGAAGAATCCGGGGTCTCGGGGTCCAGGGGCGCTGGAACACGCGCCGCGCGCGGTGGCGTGACCGTGGTTTGAAAACCACCCGCACGCGGAGTAACGCTCGGTGCGTCGCTCATGCTGCGCGCGCATGTGTGACGCGAGCTCGCCTCCTCGGCGTGTCGAAGATTACAGGCCCAAACCTGTTTTTTTTGGTGCGGGCAAGATTTCGCGGCAAAATCGAGAAAAACACGGCCGTTCGATCGCATCTCGATCGCGAGCCACTTCGTGGCGCACCCGAGTGTCGGCATGGCGTCGTCCGCTTCCACCAGCGGAGCGGTGTCCGGTGAAACTCGGGGCGGGCGAACCCCCAAGCTCCCCGCGAAAGCAGTCGCCGCGGTTGTTGGATGGTACTGCGCCACCGTGTTGCTCATCACGACGAACAAATTTTTGATGGGCACGGATTTCGGGTTGCCGGTGTTCCTCACGTTCCTTCACATGCTGGTTTCGTTTTTGTGGTGCGAGTTCAGCGCGAACGTGGGGTGGAGCAGACGCGTGCCTTTGAAGAACTGGAGAGACGCGGGGAAGGTGTTCGCGCTGTCGCAAACCCTCGCCGTTTCCGTCGCCCTCGCAGTCGCGTCGTTCAAGTACGTCGAGGTGAGTCTTGAACAAGCCCTTGCGGCGTCCACGCCCGCGTTCACCGCGGCGGGGGGTGTTTTAATTCTCGGGAAACAGGAGCGGAGCAAGGTCTGGCTCACGCTGGTGCCAGTGATGGGAGGCGCCATGTTAGCCGCGGGCGGTGAGCCCAAGTTCCACGCGCTCGGTGTGTGTTTGGTGTTCGCGTCCAACGTCGCGCGCGGCGTGAAGAGTTGTTTACAGGAGCTGTTGCTGAACAAAGAAGCGGGCCTGGATTCAATGAGCCTTTTACGGTGGATGAGTTTGTTCTCCATGCTCACGCTGTTGCCGATGTCGTGCGTTTTGGAACGCCCTGGCGTGATACTGGAAAAATTGGCCTTCGTGTGGAGCGACCGACGCACGTTCGCCCTGCTCGCGGCGAACTGCGGCGGGGCGTTTCTGGTGAACCTGACGCAGTTCGCGGTGACCTCGGAAGTCGGCGCGCTTTCCATGCAGGTCCTTGGGAACGTCAAGGTACGTACGTCTTAGGGCTTTCCCATATCCCGCCTCTCTAGTTCAAGCCCCTGTTTCAGCGCACTACTCGTGATGTATGTAGCATTGCCAGTACGGCCGTAACACTTACCAGGGCCCTGGTAAATCTTACAAATATCACAACTCGCCGACTGACACTTTCGGTTATTTATCCTTACAGAACGTGTTCACCACGATCGTGTCCGTGTTTGTGTTCCGCAACCCCATTTCGGCGCAGGGCGTGCTGGGGTACACAATCACCACGGCTGGCGCGTTCGCGTTTGGCAGGGAAAAACAAAAGGAACGCGCCGCGGCGGCGCTCGCGGCGGAACACGCCACGGGGGGGTTTGTGAAATGAAACACCGGCGACGTCCAGTAGCCATGGTCCGACACGATCAACGGCGACTCGCTAAACTAGGTTCTAATACAATAATGACTAGGTTTAGGATACGTCTTTCAATATGTCTTTCCTTGTCTTACTAATATGTTTTTCACGTTTGCGTATGTTTGCGCGCCCAACGCGTGGGTCACGCCCGCCGCGCACGTCGCCGAGACGAGCGCGAGGGGTAGGAACTGCATTTTTTCGGGCCCGAACACCAAAAAGTGGCCGAAGGTTCGGTAAAGCTCCACGACAGGAAGGCACGTTGTTAAAAAAAGAAACTGCGTTTGCGTGAACAACGGGTGGCGGGAATCTTCACCGGGCGCGCGTTTCGTCTCGATTACCTGCCGCACCAGCCCAACAACACAAACCACCCAAAGAAGAAGGATGAAATGTTTCAACAGCCATTCCCAGGGTTCGAACAGCAAAGGCATCAGCGCGTACGTCCCTACCACGGATAAGAATAGAAACTGCCCCGCCACCTTCGCGAAATCACCCGCGTCAATACGCTCGTCGTCCGCGTCCAGCGCAACCGCCAAACCAAACGGAACCAGCACCGTCAAAATCGCCTTTTCGTGCACGTGCCACCCAAAGTAAAAAGCGCACGAGTTACAATGCGCGACAAGTTTTGGCAAGGCACTAGGGTTTAGGGTTTGTTTGGTTTGCTTCCGGGCTTCATCCGGGCTTTTACGTACTGCATGCGCATAAAGTGCAGGCAATGAGCTTAGAAGCACCAACACGTTAGCCATCGACGGCGTCACCGCGGGTAACGCCAAGTGCGTTTGCAAAAACGACCCGCCGGCGCCGGCCATGCCGCCGGCGAAGTTCGCAGTCGGGACCACGGCGTTTTGAGAAACGGCTCCCGAAAATCGTAACGCCTTCACCAGAATCTTGTCACCCGCGTTGTACAGCGCCCAGAAGTTGCACGCCCAAAACGCGTGCGTTAGCCCGCGTTCGAACGGGAACAGGCGATTTGTGACGACTAAAAGTTGGCCGTTCGCGATGAACGGCCCGAGGGAAACGGCGGTGACGAACGCCGCGACTGAAACGTACGACGCAATTCGGCGCGTGATTTTTACCAATAAAACGCGGTCAGTGCGCCACCCCATTCGCCACCCGCCAGGTACGTGGCGCGCCAAGAGGTGCGTCGCGAACGCGGGGGCGGCGTACAGAAACACGTGCTTGAAGTGCACCGCTACTGAAAAGAAAAACGCGGCGAAAAGAGCGTCGCCCCTTCCCGCGAACCCAATCGCCAAAACCAAAATTCCCAACCCCAGCCCGTTGTACTGGAAGTGCACGTGGTCCACCAGTAGCAGCCCGGGCGAGAACAGCACCAGGAGCGTGGCGGAAGCGACGGCGAAGGTTTTGGAGTTTTTCTTTTTTGTCGTCGTTGGTGCCGCAAACCAGGTGCCGATTGCCAAAAAAACGTCGCCTGCGATGACCGAGATTCTTTGGAACAACACGCAGGCGCTCGATGCGTACGGCGTTGCCCGCACCGCGAGCATTTTCGGGTCCACCACGTTCGCCACGACCGCGAGTGCGCTTTCGAAATACGCAAACAAGGGTGGGTAATCAAGCGTCCACTGCGACGTGGTGTCGACGTACCATTCACGCAAAGGACGCGTGCCCGTCACCGCGAGCCAGTTCCGGTGGACCTCAAAGTCCGTGGAGTAGTAACAAGGCACGAGCAACAGCTTCACCGCGGTGACCAGCGCGAACGCGCGGAGAGTCGCCGCGGAAACCGTGACCATCGGAGGCGGTATACACGGGGGGGGGGTACACAGCCGCTGCGCAGCGGCTGTGTTAGCAGACGAAAGAACGCACTTCAGCTTTGGAGGATTTCGGTGCTTCGGGATAGAGAATGGAATGGAAAGGGGGGAATCACGTGCCAGAATTTTGATTCTCATCAGACTGACACCACTGACTTCCACGGACCACCACCATATCCGCGAGTCGCTTCTTCGTTCTTCCCACGGGCCGCCGTGCCGTCACTCAAATCTCGAGACGTGTTTGTTTCTCCCCGTTTCCCCGGGAAGGTCATCACTCACCGACGCGCAGCGTTGGACGGAAGGGAACTCAGTTGCTCCCAAACGTAAGTCATGTCGAGCGCTTTGTCGTGCGTCGGCGCGGTCGCCGCCGGTGCGATGACCGGCCGCGCCCGCCGGGGGGCTACGTCTTCTAAAAGATTCCACGCCAACAAGGCGACGTCGTCCTCGCTCAAAGGCCTCACCGGCCGCGCCCCCGTTCGCGGCGTACGGCTCGACGCGCGCGCCGAGGCCATCGCCGACCCCCCCCGACCACCCCCGAAGGACGCGAAGGCTGAAGAGGTACGTCGTGATGCGCGTTTCGGGTTTCGCCCCCCGCGATCTCGGGAGATCCCCGTGACGTATAACCGTAATCCAGTAATCCTAGCACCAAATCCTCCCATTTGTCCTGACCGATTCCTCATTTTTTTATGTCCTCCCAACCACCAGGTCGACAAGATCCAGGCCATGCTGAACAAGCCGTACGCGGCTGGTTTCAAGACGGAAATCGAAACCGACACGATCGCCAAGGGTTTGAGCGAAGAGACGGTGAGGATCATCAGCGCCAAGAAAAACGAACCGGAGTGGATGTTGGAGTTTCGGTTGAAGGCGTTCCGGAAGTGGCTCACGATGGAGGAACCGGACTGGAGCGATAACCGGTACCCCACGATTGACTACCAAGCCGTTTCCTACTACAGCGCGCCGAAGATAATGGCCAAGAAACAGAGCTTGGACGAAGTCGACCCCGAGTTGTTAAAGACGTTTGATAAACTGGGGATTTCGCTGAACGAACAGAAACGCTTGTCCAACGTCGCCGTGGACGCCGTGTTCGACTCCGTGTCAATCGCCACCACGTTTCGGGCGGACCTGGCCAAGGTTGGCGTGATTTTCATGTCCATCTCCGAAGCAATCAAGGAGTACCCCGATTTGATCAAGGAACACCTCGGGTCCGTGGTACCGGTCGGGGACAACTACTTCACCGCGCTAAACGCCGCCGTGTTCAGCGACGGGTCGTTTTGTTACATCCCCAAAGGCGTGCGTTCGCCGATGGAGCTATCCACGTACTTCCGAATCAACGCCGAGTCCAGTGGACAATTCGAACGCACCTTAATCGTCGCGGAGGAGGACTCCTACGTCTCCTACCTGGAGGGGTGCACCGCGCCGGCGTACGACGAGAACCAGCTGCACGCCGCCGTCGTGGAGATCAGCGCCGCGAAGAACGCGGAGGTGAAGTACAGCACCGTGCAGAACTGGTACGCCGGGGACGTGAACGGCAAGGGTGGGATTTACAATTTTGTCACCAAACGGGGGCTGTGCAAAGGGGATAACAGTAAAATCTCGTGGACGCAGGTGGAAACCGGGTCGTCGATCACGTGGAAGTACCCGTCCGTGGTTTTAAAAGGTACGTATTTCCAAATCACCACATTCCGCCGACTGATTGCCCATACGAGACTGACATTTATTTTTTTACAACAAGGCGACAACAGCGTCGGGGAGTTCTTCAGCGTGGCGCTGACGAACAACTGCCAGCAAGCGGACACCGGCACGAAGATGATCCACATCGGGAAAAACACGCGATCGCGGATCGTGAGCAAGGGCATCAGCGCGGGTAAATCCCGGAACTGCTACCGCGGGTTAGTGCAAGTCGCGCCCTCAGCGACGGGCGCGCGGAACTACAGCCAGTGCGACAGCATGCTGATCGGCGACAAAGCCGGGGCGAACACGTACCCGTACATCAGCGTCCGCGAGCCGTCCGCGCGGGTGGAGCACGAAGCGTCGACTTCGAAAATCGGCGAGGACCAGTTATTTTACTTCCAGCAACGCGGCATCGACCCGGAAACCGCGGTTGGGATCATCATCAGCGGGTTTTGCAACGAGGTGTTCAACGAACTGCCCATGGAGTTCGCCGCGGAGGTGAACCAGCTCATGTCTCTGAAGCTGGAGGGAAGCGTGGGGTAAGAAGGGTGACAAAACAGAGACAGAGACGAGGAGGGGGGGAGTAATTCAATTGGTAAATGTATGAAAAGATATTGTGTGTTGGACCATCACACAAAGGAACCCATTTCGTGATGGGTGTTTTATAACCGCGACGAACGTATGGTCCTTCGTCACGCGCTCACCCCGAACTGAACCGCGAGTATCGCTTCGCGACTTCCGATTAGACACTTTCGCGCGTGTTTCGAGCTTTCCCGGCACCCCAAGCTGCACCACCACGTCAGCAGCGCGCAGCCCTTGCATCAGGACGCTCGCGTGCCGTCGCACGGCCCGCTGCAGGCGTCGCAGCCCGAGAGTTTGGAGTATTCGTGCCGCACGCTCGCGCTTGGCTCGGATTCGTGAAAATTCAGCGACACGAACCGTCGTTGCAGGGCGTAGGTCAACGCCGACGGCTCCAACACGAGCCAATTCTCGATCATTCTGTTGATTCTTACAACCGTCTCGGCGTCAGCTTTATCGGTCAACACCTGCGGAGTGCCGCCCATCGCGTCGTACAGTGAGTCTCTTTTGACCTCCGGCGCGAAAAAAGCAGTCTTACCCGCCGGCGTCCACATCTTCGGCAAAATCTGTCGTTAGCAAGCGTCGAAACAAACGCCGTGATCGTGTGTCTCGAGTTTCTGTTCATTCTCGGGACCCTCCGAACTCCACTTCGACCTAAGCCAAAGCTCGTGAAGAAGCGCATCGGTGTGCGGGTGGCGTTCCACGTGCTGACCTTCCTAACACGAGCACTTTTTTCCCGACAAGAATTCCTCGTCGTACTCGTCAAGCGCGACGCCGACGTTTGTCGTCGCGCCATCCGACATCGCGCCATCCGACATCCGCGTGTTGGGCATTTTTCCGAAAACTTCCTAGCAAGTCTCACGCGATCCGTGTGCGACATACCGTGCCACCACTCACCGATGTGCGCGCCGTGCGTGGTGACATCCTCCGTGCGTCGTCGTTCGTACGCCTCGCAAATGCGAATCGCGTTATGCGCGCCTTCACACGGGCACTTCCCAGTCTTGCAGCGTTCGGAACCTTTCGCCGCCGGCACCGTCCCCGGGTAGTCGTACCCGGTGGAGCAGTTGAAGCACGTTCCGTACATGGCTTCGTCCAAATCTACCTCCGGCGGCAGGGGCGGAGGCTGGGGCGGAGGCTGGCCGGTTCCCTCTTCTCCGGTTAGTTCGCCCGCGCCGCCAGCCGGCACATCGCCTGGTGGTCGGCCCAGTCCCCGTCCTGGCACGCCTCGCCGCAGCAGTACGCCCGCTCGCACGCGCACTTCTTAAGCGCGCTGCCCTCCGCGTGCCTCGCCGCGCCGCACTTCACGCACATTCCGTGCATCGTATTCACCTCGCAGTCGTCGTGCTGGTCAATACCCGCGGCGCGCATGGCGTCCACGAACGCCGCGATGCCCTGGTCGTCCAGCGCTCTGCGCGCCTTGGCCATGGCGATACGCTTGGCGTCAACGCCCGTGCCTCCGTCGGCGACCGGGAACTGCGTGTGCGCCAACCTCCAAAAAGGTGGAGATTGTGGGCCAATCGCAGAGGTGCCCCGATCCGCGTTGGCGCGTTCGCCGTGCAAATACACGTGTCGCGCGTTGCTTTGTTTTGCGGCTCGAAGATACGCAACCGCGTCGTCGTACGATCCGAGTTTCACGTCTCGAAACACCAGAATCGAGAGCCAGGCGTGCGCGGCGAACTGTTGGCGGTCGTCGGGATGCGCGTCGCTGAGCCACAGTTTGAATTCGTCGTGTAACCACTTGTCGCTCTTCGTCGCCTTGCTGCCGTGTAACATCGCGCGAAGCATACGCGCTTCTTTTTCGGTGCGGATGGGTCTCGTCGCGCCCCCCAGCGCGTCGTCCAGCGAACGCACCGTGACTTTCCCGTTCCCTAAACGAAGAAACAGGTGCGACTTTAAAATGTGCAACCGCAAAGTGAGCATCGGCATGTGCTCAAAACTGCCCGGAGGCTCTTCTGTCATGAACACCGAGAACACGCGGTCGAACACCAAGAACACGCGGTCGTTGAGTAACCAAGCGCTTACGAATAAAGTTTTCGCCTCGTCCAAATCACCGGAGCGTAAGCAACGCGTTGCCCTTGCCCACATCGTGTGCGCTTCGAGGAAATCCTCCGCGTCCGCGTCGCCCGCCTGCTTCATGTTCGCGTGTGGCAGCCATGTCTCGATAGCCAGCCTTGCCTACTCTTCAGGAGACAGTGTTTTGTATTTCTTCATGACGTGATTGGTGGACTGCGACCACTGCTCGAGAGGGGAAATCCCCGCGTTGCTCTTGCCGTCGCCGCAACACTTTTTGTGTTTCTTCCCCGACCCGCACTGGCACCGCGCGTTTCGGTTGGCTTTGTGTGCGGAGTCACCTCCAGATGTCGACCCCGCGTTCGTCACCGTCAGGTTCGCGGGTTTCAAATAAAGCGCCTCGCCGCCGACCTTGACGTGGTACCGCTCACGATCTGACGCGAAAGCCACCACCACAGCGCGCTTGCCGTTCAGGTCAGGCCGCGCCTTGAGACCTTGAATATCAACGAACGTCCCGGACGCCATCGGGCGGTCCATCGGAACACACTAAACAGTTAATCAACGTTCGGAGACGCCGAAGTCCTCAAGTCATCAAGTCCTCGAAGTACGCATCCTGGTTGGGGAAAGGACGCGGCGAGCTGCGGGGAAGTGAGGCACCGCCAGGCGCGCTGATGCGTTGTGTCGACGGTCGAGGAGCCGAGAAACCAAGGACAAAAAAGTAAACGACAAACCCTTGGGGACGAAGATATTTAGCAATCGAACGCGCGATGTGCCCCGCGGCGTGCGGCGTACTCGTAGCGCCCGCCGGGTTCGAGATCTGCTTGCTTCGGGTTTGGTTGTTTTGTTTTGTTTTGTTATCATACATCTCTATCGTGTCTATTTCGTCGTGCCTAGGTTTGTTTCTCGGAGCTCAAAACCGTCGGACGCTTGTTGCATCGCGTGTTGCTGAGCTTGCATCGTGGTCTGCACCTGCTGCGCCTGCTGCTGCCACTGCGCTTCCTGCTGCGCGAGCTGGGTTTGGTGTGCGTGCGTTGGGGGGTTGCCGGTGATGGGCGCGTTGGGGTTGGCGTGCATGGGCGCGTTTGGTGAGGCGACGCCCGTGGCATGCGGAATGTCGCCGTTGTACGCCTCGACGCTTCCGTTCGTGGGGGCGTACATGGTGGGCTTGACGCACCGATCGGCCGGTTCCGAACCGAGCGTGGGGGCGTTTGCGTTCCCGGAGGAACCCACGGGCGGTTGCGTGTGCCCTGTGCTGGCGGTTTGCCCTGCGCTGGCGGTTTGCCCCCCGGCGTTCGAATCACCAGCCGGCGGTGCTTTTTCCTTCTTAGGTTTCATGCTCTGGCTTTCCTTCCCCTTCGCGTCCCCCCCCCCCTTGGGTTTGGAAAACCCATCCAGGTTAAGCAACGCGCTCGCTTCCATCATCATCAACTTCTCCTTGGCCTTCGCCTGTTTCACTGCTTTTTCGTTAGGCTTACCGTCGTCACTGTTGTTCCCGCTGCTCACCTGACCGCCACCAACGCTGCCGTTGGACATGGACCGGCTCATAAGACTCGCGTTGGCACTCGCGCTCGCGCCCGAAAGCGAACGCGCCGGGGTGGGGTGCGCCGCCTGCGCGATGTGCGTCGGGGCGGGCGCGCGCGATGCGGGCTGGCCGGCTTGGGGGTACGACGGCGGCGCCCCCGAAACAGGGACGGGCGCGTGCGGCGCCGCCCCGTACGACGGTTGCGAACCGTGTGCGTGTGCGTTGTTTTGCGCATGCGAATGCGAGCTCGGCCTCGCGCTCGCGGCGTTAAACGCGGGGCTCGTCGGGGGCGTGCTTCCCGGGGGCGGCGGGCCGGTTCCCAGTCCTTGGTGCGACAACCCGGGCGGTTTCGCGATGGGAGGTCGTCCTGGCGCCACCATCCCTACGCCTTCCGTGCCCGCCGCGCCGATCGGCCGCGGCGCCGTGCCCGTGGCGGTGGCGCTGTTTCCGTGCCCGTCCCCGTGACTCGCCGACGCCACATGCGAAGCCCCGCCGGCGCCGTGCGTCCCGAAAACCCCACCCAGCAGCGACTTGCGCTCCAGCTTGCGTCGCGTCATCGCCTCCCTTTTCTCCGCCATCTGCTGGTTGTGCCGCCGCGCCATATCCGCGGTTTCCCGTTGCTGCGACGCCACCAGCTGTTCCATCTCCCTTTCCTCGTGGATGTCCTCCTCGTCAATTGGCTGGTACGCAAGGTCCTCGGAAATCACGGAGGACGCCGTGGAGGACGGCGCGCCGCTCCGCGTTTGCCCTGGCCCGAAGGAATGCGGGGGGTGGGTTTGGTGCGGCGCGGGGTGCGCCGTGGCGTGCATGTGCACCAGGGACATCTGCTGCTCCAGCAGCGAAATCGCGTGCGTCGTGGCGGCTGGTGGCGGGGCCCACTGCGAGGTTTGAGTTTGCGCTATGGGGGGCGAATGCGTGCCCGCCGCGGTGAGATTCGCAGCGGCCGCGCGCGCCGCGGCTTCAACCGCGGCTTCGATAACCGCGGGGGAGGGGGGCGGCGGGATTTGCGCAAACGCGCCAATCGCGCCAATCGGCGGCGTGCGGTCGGCGGGGTACGTCGTGGGCCACGGCGGCGGCGCGGTTTGCGCGTCTCCGAAGGAACGCCGCGCCGTGGCCGGCGCGGGCGACGCGGACCGGCTCGGCGGTGAAGAAACAGCCGCGGACACAGGCGCGGTTGCCGGTTGCATGGAAGCCGTGGCGTGGTGCGACTGCGAACGCGTCATCGGCCGCGACGACGGCGACGCGCTTTGCGTTTGCGGCGCGCCGTCGCCCGAAGTGTACCCCCCCGCCAAGTCAGGCGCGGAGGACCTGTTTGGTTTTTTTGACGAACTTTCTTGACCTTTTTCCTTCGTGCCCGCCGCTTGCGTCTTCTCGGCGTGGCTCTCACGCGGTTCGGGTTTAGGGTCAGGCGTGTCCCCGCTCTTCACCGACCCAACGTCCAGAAACTTGACTTCGCTTTCGATTTCGTTCATGATGGTCCGGATGTCGCTCTGCGCGAGCTGAAGCTCGTCCACCATCTCGCTCGCGACGCTGTATGAGGAGTCAGCGTCGGTGTTGAACGGGAACTCCACGGTCCGCGTGTGCCCCGACGCGTCGCCTATTTTCAGCCGTAACCGCAAGGTTTTGTCCTCCAAAATTCTCCCCTTGACCCTGAAATCAAGCGACCCGCCCTTGCGCCGCGGCGGGTCACCTTTTTCAACACCCGAAGGGGTCTCCGCGGGTTCCGCGAGCGCGGGGAGGTTATCCCTGCTCGCGTCTCGTGAGCTGGATAAACCCAGGCGGGACTTGGCTCTTGGCAAACCACCGAGGGGCGCGTCGCCGGCTTCCGAGGCGAGGTCGCCCGCGCTTCCCGAAGGCGACGGGTGTTCGGAAACGCCGGCGCTGGCGTGACCATCCTTACCGGTTCCCTCGCCGCGCTCGTGCACACCCGGGCTGTCCCCCCCCGTGCGCGAAGATGTGCTGTGCTGCGCGTTCGTGGGTGAGGTGGATTCCGAGCCGCCTTCGCTGCCACCGCGCGAAGCGCCTTCCGCGGTGACCTGCGCGAAGCTCGGAACGCCGGGGTCTCCCTTTTCGCTCCCCGGCCGCGACGAACCTAGCTCGCGCGATTCAAACTCCGCGTCCCCCGATTCGCTCGCCGGCGCGGATCGCGCACCAACCGCCGTGTCCCCAGACTCCCCATCCGCGAGCGACTCCCGCGCGGACCGCGGCGTGTACCCGTCCTGGTCCGGGTTGGTCCCCTGATTCGCAAAAGCGTTTTTGTCAACAGAAGAGCTTTTCTCCTTCTTCTCCTTCGCAACCACGAACTGCGTCGTTCCGCCCGGGCGTTCAACCTCCGGCTCCTCCTCCACCACCGCCCTCACCACCTTCTCCACCACCTTCGGCTTGGTGGTGCGGTCCAGAAACGGGTCGTTCATCAGCTCCTTGGCGTTGAGCCGTTTTTCGATGGGCGAGATACACTTCAAAATGAACGACCGCAAGTCTGCGTCGATTATTTTGTCAAGCGCTTCGGGGCGTACGCCCTGCGTCACGCGCTTGTAAATCTGCGCCGGGTTGGAACACTCCTGGTACGGCACTTCGTGCGTCACGAGCTCGATGATGCACATCCCGAAGGAGTAGATGTCCACTCTTTCGTCGTAGTCCTCGTCATAAAGCTCGGGGGCCATGAACTCTGGGGTGCCTATAACAGACTTGGTTCTTTGGTTTTCAAGCGCCGCGGCGAGACCCAAATCCCCGATCTTCACCTCGCCCTGGTTCTGGTTCACGAAGATGTTGTCGCACTTCAAGTCCCGGTGCACGATGGGCGGGTCGTGCGAGTGCAGGTAGTCCAGCCCCCGTAGAATTTGGCGACTCCAGCTCTTCACCGCCCTTAAGTCCAAGTTGGTTTTCAGCTTCGCCGCGTATTTCTTAAGTGTCTGCGCGCACGCCTCGGTGATGAAGTTGACGCTGATTTCATCCGTCTCCGTGACGATCCACGAATGGTACAGCTTGATAATGTTCTTGTGATCGAGCTCCTTCAGAATCTCAACCTCACTCAACAGGCGCGCCTTTTCGTGTTTAGGCAAACCGTTCACCTTGACCTGGTTCCAAGCCACGTCCATGCCGTTCTCCTCGTCGAACGCCATGTACACGTTTTTGTACGTCCCGCGGCCGAGAAGTTTCGTCGTCTAATTATTTTTTTGTCGATGTTTTTTTTGCGTTTTGAAGTTTGAATGGAATCGGGTCAGTCGCGGTTCGTGGGGTTTGTTCGAGTCGCAAAGCCCCATAGAGAAAACGTCAACCGGCCAAGAGTTTGGCTCGTACGGCACTCCGGTTTTTGCCTTGAAACGCTCGTGGGACGTGCAAAGTTTCGCGCGACGCGCGCACCGGCTCCGCGTAAAAAAGGGCCACATGCACAGATGTGCGGAAAACACGAGGAAAAAAAAAGGGGGCGGCCGAGATCTCACGCACCCGTCCGAATCGGCCCGACGGGTCCCACTCCACGAACTTGGTCTCCTCTTCGTCCTCCTTGTCGTCGCTCGCCCCTCCATCGCTGCCGTCGCTGCCCCCCAGCGTCTGCGCCGCGACGTTCAGTTCCTTCGTATCCTCGGTTCCCTCTGCGGGTGCCATGATTCAGGGAAGTGTGTGCTAGTGTACCCCGCAAATCTTCCCTGCACTCGCGCGCTCGTGTGTGGCTTTCTCGCTACCGGACCGTCGTGTTACGCGCGTCTGGGGCGGGCGTCATGTCGACGAATGTGCCGTGTTCCGGTCTGTACACACGCTTCGCGAGCTTGGCTATCTAACCCAACGAAAAGGGGGCTCGACGCACGTCGAACGAGCTCGGCAGAGGGGGTTCCCGGCGAGGGGGGAGCGCGTTTTGTAGGGCTTCCCACGCGCGGCTTCCGCGAGCAGTCCGGATTCACCACCACGACTCTGCTCCTTCAGTCTGGAGATTCAACTCGCGACACGCAATGCGCCGGAGTTGAGGTTGAAAAAGCACGAAAACGAACGTCGCTGGGTGTGACACACTTAAGGTGAGTCCGAGACAACCCAAACGCCCGTCGCCGCGCGTGAACTGTGCGTAGGTAGGGCGCGAACCGGGGGACCTTGCAACATGCGGCAAACTTTCGCTTTTTTCTCGGCCTCCCTTTCGTTCGAAAAACACATATTTTACTCGTCGGTTTTGAGTTGTTGCGCCGTACGTGCCGTTGACCACGAGTTTTGAGACAGGGGTGTGATGGGGGTCGTCTACCTCCAGTGATGAACAACGCGCAAAGATATTTCTCCAGTCTCGAACCGGCGTTTGGAGCTTTGGACGATCTGCAATCTCAGGCTTTCTGCGTTTCTGGCTCTGGAGGCGATAATAACATCGGAGCCTCCCACCCGGCCCGTCACAGACCGCCGCGATGACCACGATGGCGTTGAGCATGCACACGCGCGTCGCCCCCGCGCGCCCCACTAGTACAGGTGCGGCCGCGCGTAAGGGATCGACCGTCGGGAACACCGCGCCCGCGCGAAGACGCGCCTCGAGTGCGATCCGCGCGCTCGCACCCGCCGACGATCTCGGCAACTCGGCATCGCAACTCGCAACCGACGCGCGCGTGTCCACACGAAGAGTCGCGCTGACAAACGCCGCTGCGGTGTTGGTCGCTGCGGTGACCCTCCCCGCGTGCGCGGACGAGGAGGTGGTGGTAGCGGTGGTGGAGGCTGTGGCGGTGGAGGCTGTGGCGGTGGAGGCTGTGGCGACGACCCCGGCGCCCCCCCCCGCCCCCCAGAGAGAGGTGAAGACCCTGGTGCCATTAACCACGGTACAACAGCCCACGATGGCGTACGAGTTTTCGTACCCCACCACCACGAAAACCGGCGAGCCGATCCGGTGGGCGCCTTCGCGTGTGCGTGAGCGGTACTCTAAAGCGGAGCCCATGTCCCCCGACGCGCGGCAAAGAATCGTGTACGAGTTCATCGCCTTCAAAGGCCCGATGACGTGCACCGTGACGGTCGGGCCGGCGCCGCCCAAGCTGGCGAACAAGGACCCGACGCAGTGGCAACCCAAGCAAGTCGCTGAGGCCGTTTTGGCGGACCGCGCGACGGGGAGGATCGCGACCGGGCAGAAAGTGAGCCTAGCTGAGGTGGAGTACGCGCGGGAAGAAGTCATCGACGGTACCACGTACGTGTACTACGAGTACATCAGCCAAGGCTCGCCCAACTTAGCGGAACGCGAAAGCACCACGTTCCGGCACTCCCTCGGCGTCACCGCGCGGAGGGGGAACTTCCTGTACACGTACACCGTATCCGCCCCCGAAACCCTGTGGGATTCGAACCAAGGCGGGTTCGAACAAGGAATCGACGCATTCCGTTTAACCGAACCGAATAAAAAGAAGTTCCGGGAACCGGGCAACGAAGGGCTGTTCCCGCCGTTGCCGTTTTAAGTTTCAGAGCGCAGAGACCAAAGAGGGGAAAAAAGGTTTTTCAGCAATTCAACGATACATCATAGAAGATCATACATCATACATCGTACGTCATAGATTGACGCCCATGTCATCCTCCCACGACCCGATCGGGCCCAGGGTTTGCGCGTCCGTGATGACCGCGGCGAGCCTTCGCATTTCGTGTAGCCGGCACGCCTCCACGAGTTCAAACGCGGCGCGGCGCGCGGCGTGTGCGCTTGCGTGTGCGTTGGTGTTTCCGTCGTCCCCGGTTTTCTGCTTTTTGCGAATCCCGAATGTGGATCCCGCATCCGCCTCCGCCACCGCCACCGCGACCTCACTTTCCCCCGCCATCGCCACCGCCTCGGGCGTGCGTAGCCCGCGCTTGAACAAACACCGCGCCCTGGCAACGGTCATGGTCGACCCCATTTTTGAATCACTCGAAACCGCGGTGAGCGCGGCGAGTTCGCGGAACGCGCCGGCGTCCTGTTTTTGGAAAAGAAAGCAGCGTCAGTTTTGAGTCGGCGAGTACGGGTGTACTTCGTAACGTGTATGAGTAAACAGTCGGGCGTAATCAGGCCGAACAGTCTCTACTTGTGTTGTGCGCAATCCGCGAAACAGGGAAGGCCGTGGGATTGGGAAAGGGGAGACTAGTGCGTGGTACTTGCTGACTGCACTCCATACAGGGCATCAAACGCTGTGACTGGATTTGTCCAAGCCCCAACGCGACGTACCAGTTCCTTTGACGTTTTGTGCAACAGCGTGGCGACTAAACCCCACCCCGCGCTCGCCGCGAGGTTCGACGCCATCGCCGCGTTTGACGCGGTTTCCTGCGTGAGCTGCTGCAACATGCCTGGAAGAAGCGCGACGCCAGCCACGGCGCTCCACCGGGACGAGGTTTCAAACAAATCGCCGCTCCCCAACGCGTCCGCAATCGCGGCGGCGGCGGCGAGTCGCTTGTGCTTTTCGAATCGGTCTTTGTGCTTAGGATTCCCAGAGCCGGAGACCCGCGCGCGCTTTTGAGTGGAAAAGAAAAGAAAAGTGTCAGTCTTGTAAGGCCATTTTCGTAACTTGTATGCGCAAACAGTGTAGACGTTACTTTCCTACTGTACGTAAAAGAGGGGCTTGAAACAGTGGCCGTTGGATTTGGGAAAGCCCCGCGGCCGTACCTGCGCGTGTACCACCTGTATTTTCAGTTTCGCGCCAAGCTCGCGCAGCGCGGGGTCGTTGCAAAGCACGTCGTACCACTTCGCCCAGTCGAACTTCAAATCGAACGGGTTCCGGCCTCGGCCGGTGTCGAACCGGGGCGCGCACAGAAAAAGCAAGTGCGTCTGTCCGAACTTCCCGGAGGCAGGGGACTCGGATTCCAGGAAAATCCCGTTTCGCGCGCAGTGCGCGAGGTCGTCGTAAAGCACGGAGGCTTGTTTCACGGGAAGCGCGCTCGCGTGCAACGCGTCGCCTCGTCGCGTGGCTCGCCATTCCCGGACGCCGGATTCGGGAACGTCCACGGTTTCGATGAGTCGTTCGTCCTGGCTTAAACGCCGCAGCGCTGAGTCAAAGGCGCGGCTCAACCGCGGTCGGTCAGACGGAACCCCGAACGCGAACGTGGACCTTAACAGCTCGAACCCATCTTTTTGCGTCCGGAACGTACCGGACGTGACGCACTGTAGCGCCAATTGCGCCAGGCGCTCGACGCAAGGGTCGCTACGCGTGACGTCGCAGTCAGGTTTTGTTTCACTTGGAGAAACGCCCCCCTTTTTTTTTCCGTCCGCACTCGGTAACAGCAACCCGCTTCGCGTGGCGGGTAGCTTGGCGCTGACGAGCGCGAAGGCTTCGTCCCTTTTCTTGGTATCCGCCCCAACACTGCCATTGCCACAACAGGGAACAACGAACGCCTCGCCTATTTCACTTTGCCCCGCGCGTCCGGCCCTGCCCGCCATTTGCCGGTACGACGACGGCGTGACTTCGTGCATTCCCAACAGAATTACCACCCGCCGGGCGGGTAAGTTAACCCCCGCCGCGAGCGTCGTGGTGCACGCCAACACCAACAACGCGCCTGTCCTGAACCCTTCTTCGATGGCTTCCTTCTCCTTGGCTCGCAAATGCGCGTGGTGAAAACCCACTCCCCATTCCGTTACCGCCATCAACGAATCAGAAGGCGATCCCTCCGCGGCGGCCACGAGCTTGTGATTGTAATAAAAAGGAGTCAGTCTTGTATGGCGGGCAATCAGGGAGGCGGAATGCGGTGGGTGGGAAAGGCCGTACCTTGTTTTTAAGCCGACGACGCGCGGCGGTTATTTTCGTGGTGGTTGGTACGGTCCGCAGCGCGCCCTCCCGGAACGCCCGGCACACCACCAGCGCCAGGGCTTCGGTTTTGTTTCGCGATGGGCAAAACATCAGGGTGGAGAACCCGCCCTGCGCCGCCTCCGCGGCGAGCGAAACGGCGACCACGTCGTGCGGGGCAACCTCGGCTCTTGTTAACGCGTCGCGCGACAGGAGAGTCGGGGTTGGGCATGTTACGCGGAAACCGGGCCTGGTTTCAGTACCAAAGGAAGTAAGTACCCCCGCTGAAGTATCGCAAATCGTGGATGCATCTTGGGGGGGCATCCTCTCGACTGTCACGTCGTTTCCCTTTTTCGTAACGCCCTCGCCGTCCTTGGCGAATATAAAATCCCCCGCCGCCACAAACTCCGTGAGCGGCACCGGCCGAAAGTTCGTGACGAACAACCTGATACGATAAAAAAGAAAGTGTCAACTTCGTATGGGCATTCAGGGAGGCGGAATGTGATAAATGGGAAATGGGAAATACTTACCTCGCGTCCAGCCACCCCGCGAGCCGCTCCAGCGAGTCGTGCGAAACCGTGGCACTCATGGCGATTATTTGCGGGGAGGGACCTCGGTCTTGATGGGTTTTGTTTGTGTTGTTGTTGTTTTCGTGGATTTCGTCGACCGGCACGCCGGTTTCTTTTTCGTGGTATGGACAAATAGTCTCGCCCCACGCCTTGCGCGCGTGGAACCGAAGCTTCGCCAGCGCGTGTTCCAGCGTCGCGCCCCGGTTTCGGTCGCCGACCACGTGCAGCTCGTCCACCACCACCGCGCACAGTTCGTGTATCCGGCCTTCCGTGACCAGCCTGGAAACGCAAACGCTCGCTTTTTCAATCGTCGTCACCGCGACGACTTCTTGGTGCGGCCCCAGGGGTTTCGCTAACGGCGCGCCTTCGGTGTCACCCGCGAACCCATGAACCGCGACCACCGGGGCTTTTTCGGTTCCGTCGCCGCTCGCGTTACGGAACATCGGCGCCAACAGTTTCTTCAAATCCTCAACCTTCTCGTTGACCAAACTCTGGAACGGCAGCACCACGAGCACGCGCCCGGGCAACCCAGCCCTCGCGTTTCGCTGCAGCGCCCTGACCAGCAAAACGTTCGCCACCAAACTCTTCCCGCCGCTCGTGGGCGCGCAAAACACCAGGTTGGCGCCGTCCTTACCTTCGTCAATCGCCGCGCGCTGCCACGGGTACACGGAACCGGACGTCAAACCGCCCACCACGAAGCGATCTACCACCCCAGGGGGGAGGCCGAGGGAGTCGAGACGCAGACTCGCGGGTCCCGTCGCGACGCGGCGACGCGTCGTTTCGCTTTCGCGCGCGTTCGGGGCACCACCACAATTTGGGTGCCCAGACGTAACGTTCGGGTTGGGAACATCGCCGAGGGGGTGATTGGGGGGGCGACTTGGTGCGCCCAAACTGGGAGCGAAACGCCGTGTGGGAACACCACGAAACACACCAGAGTCCTCGTCAGGGCTCCGAGTCGCCCCCGGTCGCCCCGCGGGGGCACGCCGACCGGGCGTCGGATGAGGCTGGTGTGCCAATGCCTCGACCAAGGCTGCATCATCGGCATCGTACTTGGGGGCCCAACGCGCTCCCGTTGGTGGTGGGACGTGCGGCGCCCGCCCCGTGACGCATGCCTCACCCCCGGCCGTGTCGAACCCGATGTCGCCGCGTGCTCGGTCCTCCACCGACGCCATGCGCGGCACGCAGTGGGGGGTCTCCTCGCGGCAGGAGACGAAGCAGAAAAAAACAAAAGTGCTTGGCCCATGACCTGTTTGCCTTTGCAGGTTGGCACTCATTTTTGCGCCTGCGATATTTGCCGCCATTTTGAGCCGCGCCTACAGCACAAGGAGGGCGCGTTGGTTCGGGGGGACACGGACCGAACGCCATGGCGGGAACGCCGGCGCATCACGAGGCGCTTCTCGAGCTCATCAGGTACGGGGCTATGGACGCGTAAGACCCCGAGAAAATTCCCTCACGTCGACCGCCCACATTCCTCGCCGTGTGCAAATGCCATTTCGGTGAAATAAAACAGGCACGGCACCCCTACCAACCACTGACCACGTCGCTTCGTTGTCCCCCCCTTTTTCGCGAAAACAGGCTCGATGTGAAAGACCGGCACGTGGAAGGTCTGGTGATGGACCTGATGGTACGTTCTTACGCTCCCATCACAGCACCCTGCTCGGACACGCGGCGTCCGTGTTTCACTGCCGAGTGTGAAACGTGCCACGCACAGATCTGAGAGACCGGCGTCGTGGTTTTCCCCCACGCCTACTGACCCAGGGTACCTTCCCTCCTTTTTCTGTTTCATCTCACACAGACCGAGATCGCCCGCACCGGGTGCGTGCGTTTCCCCTGGGCAGAGGTCAGGGTCGCGGTGGCTGCGCTGGCGCGTACCCAGATTTTCCACCTGGCGCGGGAAAGCGCGAGCCGCGAAATGCCGGCGCAAGTGGTCGACGTCGACGCCGTTTTGGCGGACGCGCTGGCGAGTGCCGAGGTTCTGTCCTCCACGGTGATGTCAAGAATTGTGCACAACCACTCGGAACCGCCGTTCACGACGCAAAGGCTAGTGGAGCTTCTGTTGGACGCGGATTTATACGGAGGGTCGCCCACGAAACTCGCAAGCGCGCTTGGGAAGCTTTTGCTGGTCACCTCGATGGTCGCGAGCGGCGCGCCTGTTGATGAGTTGAATGAAGAGTTAAATGACAACATGAAAGCCACGACCGGCGAAGAAATGCACACACAAGACCCAACAAGCATCGCGCAAAGCGCGTTCGTGAATGTGCTTGTTGGTGATACGTGCGGTGACCGCGGAGGTGTGCGGGTTTCTGCGGGTGACGCGTTTTTGACGGACAACACTTCGACGTCGGAACCGTTTCCGGGGGAACACTTTGAAACGGTCGCGCCCATACCCGCGTCCGTGGTGACAAACGCCGAGGTGGGTGCTGTGCAAAGCCAGCCTTTGGGACAACAGAAAAGGTCGCGAAACGACGAGCCGGAGCCGTCGCTGGAGACGAAGCGAGCGCGCGACGCGAAAACAAAAACGAGTTCCGAACCGCCGGGTGAGAACGACGTGGAAAATCGTCCAGACGCCGCGCTTCCGGGAAAACAAGAGGTTGAGGTTTCGGGGGTGGAGCTTCTGACCGCGGGGGCGTAGCGTACGTACACATGCAGTCGTTGTGTGTGGAGGTAACGGACAGAAGACGCGGGGAAGGAGACGCGCGGGTACGACGTCGATTGTAAAAGAAAAGATGATACTGATAAGCAACTTTCCGAGTGTTACTCGATTCGTGAGCTACGCCGTACAACCCCAATCAAACCGTGAATTAACGTGATTTAGCGTGAGGATTGATAGGAACAACCTTCGGTCGTTTTTCACCTATCAACGCTCGATATATGTCGTAAATTGACGGTTTGATTGGGGTAGTCCATCTCAAACCCTATCAAGGATGCTTTTGAA
>Ga0222633_1000784_pt1 | contig 22662 bp, 13 predicted proteins | sample AntAcemetageno48_FD_179816 | JGI IMG/M metagenome (GOLD analysis project Ga0222633, IMG submission 179816) | Saline water microbial communities from Ace Lake, Antarctica - #48 | ecosystem: Environmental > Aquatic > Non-marine Saline and Alkaline > Saline | place: Antarctica: Ace Lake | collected...
ACGGGAAAAAAAAAAAAACCGAAAAAGCGCCGGGGATGACGAAGACTAGCCAAATCGTACGCGAGGCGGCTTCGAATCTCGAACGCCACCTGCGGAGCGATGTCGAAAATTGACACGGCGTCGAGAACAAGGAAACCGACCCGCGCGCTTTTTTATCTTTTTGTTTATCCTGATGTGATCCACGCGACTTTCTCTCCCCTCGCCGCCGTTGTCCGAGACTGACCTTTTCTTTGTCTCTTTCTTCGTCCTGTCCTCAAAAAAAAAAAAAACGCAGGCCCGCAAATCAAGGCGAAAGTGCGTCGCCGCCAGAACGCCTCCACCGGCCAGCTGGAGTACCACCTAGACAAGGTGGAGGGCATGCGCAAGATGCGCGCGAGGGTGGTGCCTCCGAAACCGAAACAGGCGGATCTATCCCCCGTGGTGGTGAAGAAGCAAAAGGAAAAGGCGCCGGAGACGTCAAAGCCGGCCAAACCCGAAACCGGCGGTCTCCAAAAGAACAAAAACCTCGCCGCGCCCAAAACAAAACCCGGCGCCACGGGCGAACGCCGCGCCGCAGAGGAAGCCGCAAGGCAACTCTCAAAATCCGACCTGGACCGTGACGTGAAGGTCGTGTACAAGACGTTGCTGGAGAGCTACTTGCCCGCGCGAGCTTTGGTGCCGGGCGCGGGTAACGGAAAGAGCGACACCTCAACTTCATCCAAAAATGATTCCAAGTCCTACCTCGGTTTCGATTTGATCGAGTGCGCGCGGGTGTTGTTGGACACGAAGCAGTTCGTTAAGACGTACACGTCGGTGGAGAAACTTCTTGCGATGAAAGCGCCTGTGAAAAGCGCGGTGGGCAAAGCAACGAGGGTCATGGTCACCGCTGTTATCGACTCCAAGCACAAAGGCCCGAAGGTAAGCGGCATGAACGGAGGGAGCGACGCTTTTCTGAAAAACAAAAGCAAAGCGGAAAAAGCCAAACGCGCGCGAAGCAAAACGTACGGCGTGGAAACGAAACCGCCGCCTGAGGTTGTTCTGGTCCCCCCTGATGCGACCTTAGGTGAGTTGAAACAGTGCGCCACCAAGTGCTTCCAGCACCTGTACGTAGTGCTAGGGAAGTTCAAGGTCAAGGCTGTGATTGGTTTCGAAAACGTCAAGGATGGCACGAAGATCGGGAAAAAGTTGGGTGGTAAAAAACTCCTAGTGCACGGCGAAGGCGCGGACCTTGAATCGGAGTTCCGGTACCAGGGAGGCCTGGATCAGTGGACCGTGCGTTGTGTGTGTGGAACATCCGACGACGACGGCCAGCGCATGATCGCGTGCGACAACTGCGAGGTATGGATGCACACGCGGTGCGTCGGCATCGGCGACGACAAAGGAACGCCGCGGCGGTGGACGTGCGTGGACTGCGAAGCCGAGGCTGTTTTGGAAGCGGCGAAGGCGGCCAAGCTTGGGAAGGGGCTGGGAACGAAAAGAACCACGCCGTACGGGGGGAAACACCAGGCGCAACCAGTCGCAAAGAAAAGCAAGCCGACCCCCGCGCCGGTGCCACGTAACAGGCCGCCGCCCAAAGCGCGCAGGCCGCCTCCGGAACGCGTCATGCCGCGGCGCAAGGGGAGCGCGAGATGAGAATGAGAAGTATGAAGCGGGGTATCTGCGAGTATTAAGCCAGCGGTGTTATTTTTGTCGATGGTGTCGAGAAATACACCTCCGTGTTTCGCATCAAACGCAACTGCTGGATCCGGAACATGGAGTTCGACTTCACCGGGTTCTCAGAGGCGATTCGCGTGGAATCGAGTCATCAAAACGACGGCGCGTCGTCGCCGCTAATCGAGCGGTGCGCTGTTAAGTGCACCGGCGCCGACGCGGTGGTCGTCGCGGGAAACTCGTCCCCGACGTTCAGGGACGTTTCTTTCGAAGCCAAAAAATGCGGCATAAGAGTGTGTGACATGAGTAAATGCGACATACGTTCCGCGCGTAAAGCGTTGTGATACGCGTCCGTAGTTTTGCGATGTTAAAACTGGCTGTTTGCACACGCGAGTCTCTTCTCTCTCCTTTCTTTGAATTGAAATAAATGTCCCGGTTTCCTTTTAGTACTTCTGCGCGGGCTTGGCCTTGGCGTACGAGCTCGGCAGCATCGCGAACTTTTCCCACTTTGGGACGTACGCTCGTTTCGAAAAGTTATCGTAGTCATTGGCTTCGATGGAGTCGAGGATTTTGCGGTACACATCAAGCGCGCTCCACACCGGCCACCGCGCGTCCGCGTGCAAGCAGTTCACGCCATCTTCCGCTTCCTGGAACACCTCCCTGGCGCGTGCGATTTGGAACTTCATGAACGCCTTCCACCGGTCGTCGACTTTCCCCGTGCTCGGCGAGTACAGGCCGCCTCGGATGATCTCTTCCTCCGTGATTCCAAACTGCGCGAGTTCGTCGAGGGGGACGTAAATACGGTTACGCGTTTGCACGTCCTCCCCGACGTCGCGCAGGATGTTCGTCAGCTGGTTCGCTAGCCCCAGGGATAGGGCGGCGTTGTACACCTTCTTCAGGTCGCCCTCGAAGTCGTCGTCGCAGCCCATGATAGGCATGGACATCAAACCCACGGTGCCGGCGACCCGGTAGCAGTACTCGTAAAGCTCGTCGAAGGTTTGGTACCGGGGTTTCACCAGGTCCATGCGCATGCCGTCGATCATGTCTCTGAAGGGCTGGATGTCGACTGGGAACTTGGAAACCGTATCAGTAAGGCACGCGTCGATGACGTCCATCGGCCGGCCCTCAAACACCGCTTCCAGCCGCCGTTCCCACTGGTCAAGCGCTTCGGGCGTGATGTGCGACGCGTTCGGGCCGTCCACGAGCTCGTCCGTGCGCCTGCACCAGACGTATATCGCCCAGATCGCCCTTTGCTTTTCCGGGGTCATCAGCTTCGTGCCCAAGTAGAACGTCTTGGCGTACTCCGCGGTGACTTCGCGGCACCGCTCGTACGCGTCGTCCAGCGTGTCGGGTCGAATCTTAGGCGGCGGTGTGGTGATGCCGCTGTTCTGCCTCGCCACGCACGACTCCAACGCGAACTGCTCAACCTCCCTGCCGTTGGATGCGACGACGTCCTCAGGACGACGCTTGTACGTCGCCTGCTTCGTCGTCGGCTCCATCAGGCTCGCGTGAGGCACGGCGGCGCCGCGCCGGGCCACCACGCCGTGAGGCTTGCCGGCGTTTCCGATTGCCCTTGCGGAGAACACGGCGCGCGCCGGGTTCGCCGCACCGCGCACGACGCGAGCGCCGGCGGTCGTCGGGGCGCGCTCGGCTCTACCAGAGACACTGCACGGCCCCGCGAAACGCGCCAGGGAGACGCACGCGGAAGCCATGATGCCGGGGGTAAGGTGTGTTGCGCTTACGTTAAAGGCACGTCACGTTCCGGTTTCCGCGATGGATAAAACTGAATCCGAAAGCGAAGCGCGTTACGGCGACGACGGGGACGGTGGTTTACGGAACAGCAAACGAAACGACAATCGCGTGATTGGCGCGACGAAAAAGTCACGGGTTCGGCTCTACCGGGGCGGTTACGGGAGCCGGGTCGCGCGCGTTGGGTTGTGCGGAAGTCGGGGCGTGATGGTCGAGGGGCGAAATCGAAAACCGCTTTTTTCGTTTTTTGCGTGATCTCTTCTGCGGTTGCGGAAAAGCGCAAAAAACATCTTGAGGCGCAAAACAAAGACCGCAAACGTTGCTTTATTAGTCACGAACTTATGCAAACACACATGTAGGTCTGATGACTCCCAAATCGTCCACATAGTGGCATTGAGTCGAAGTGCGACACGACGCGACGACGGATGACGAAAGTTAGTTCTCCAATGCACGAGAAGGAAAAGAGCTCAAAAAAGCTTTAAATTTACAATAATCACCCCCGGTGCTTACGCCGCGGACGCGTCCAGCGCGGCTTGCGCCCCCTTCATCTTTTGCTCCATCCGCGCCATCCGCTCATCGCTATCGTCGAAGGCTTCCATCTTCTTCACGTAATCCGGAACGGGGGCGTTGTCCAGGAGATAGTCCGAAAGAAACTGCCGCGGGTCGCCCGGGCGCACTTGCGATTAATAAAAAAAAGCGTCAGTCGGAGAGTCTCTCGAGTACGGGTGTACTTCGTGATGTGTATATCCGGGATTGGGTAGTTCCGCCCGTGGTGTGGCTTTCAACCTGTACTCCATAAAACGCAGGCAACAGTGCGTTTGTGCTGTATTACGCAGTTGCCAGTACGCCGTAAATGATACGCAAAGAGGGTCCGTAAACAGCGCGCCTGGATTTGGGAAACGTACCTTTCGCCATGGCGCACATGCCGTCGTGTAACACTTTCAATATCCCGACGCTCTCCAGGTACTCCCTGGCCCCGACACCGACGCCTCCGGTGGGTCGGGAAAGCCGGGGGGGTGCGCTTTGCGGGGTCCACTTCCGGATCACATCGCTCGCCATGACAAAAGGCTCCTCCGGCCGCTGCGCGCTCAGCGCCCGCAACGCGTGGCGCACCGCGACTTGGATGTGCGTGGCGAGGTAGGAATGCACCGGTGTTTTCTTGGCGAACAGGGATTCGCTCGGGTCACTGGCAGGCGCGATGTTCTCCTTCGTGAACGGTCGTGGGTTGGGCATCTTCGCCGCGACCGGGACGGGGGGGGCGACCGCTGGCGCCGCCGCGGCGACCGCGGTGGGAACGGGCTCGGGCGATGGCGCAGGGGCGGCATACTCGACAGCAGCCTCGGGTTCCGCGGCGGGTGCCTCGGGTTCCGCGGCGGGTGCCTCGGGTTCCGGCTCGGGTTCCTCTACGGGGGCTTCGGGCTCGGGCTCGGGCTCGGGCTCCGCCACAGGCTCGGGCTCCGCCACAGCCTCGGGCTCGGGCTCCAATTCGGGCTCGCCGGATGTCTCGGGCTCGTTTATGGAATCCGATGTCACCGCGAGCTCGTCCGAGGTCCCGACCTCCTGCGCCTCCATGTCGTCGTCCACGGGGGGGGTGGGTGGGTCGTCGGACATGACGTGCGACGAATGCGCCGTGTCGTAGGCGTGCGGGTGTCGAAGCGCGCTGTGTGTGTCGCTCTTGACGATGTAAATGTAGTTCCCCTTTTCTCTTTTTCGGCAAAAAAAGTGCCTCCAGCCGTTTCTCTCGGTGAAGTTGAAGGAAACGGCCTTTGCTGACCGGCCATCGCACCGGATACTCCGGTCACCAGCAAGGGGTCAAGCGATGGCACATGTGCTGCACTGCACGCCTGCACCAGACAAATCTGCACTTCGCTTCGAAGACTACGACCGCCGCCCTCCACATTTCAGAGTCGGCCGCGCACACGCGCCTCGGTGGTGCGATGGAGGCGGACCCGTTTTCCCGCGCGCTCTCCGCTCTGGCGTCCCCGAGCATCGACCCCAACGCGCGTCGCGACGCGGAGACCTTCGTCACCGCGGCTTCTGAAGACCCAGCGGTGGTGTTGGCGCTGCTGCAGCATCTAGATCCTGGCGCGCCAGTTCCCGTGGCGCCCGAGACTCGCCATCTCGCCGCGGTGCTCCTCGCGACCGCGGCGGGAAAGCACTGGCGCGCTTTAGACGATGCCAGCCGGAAAGCGACGCAAACGAGCGTACTCGCGGCGCTGGCCAACGCGGAGGATCCCGCCACCCTACGCGCCCTGGCGCACGCCGCGGATGTGGTGGCGCAATCCTCCACGACCACTGGGACGGCGTGGGACGACTTGTTGCCGTCGCTCAGCGAAGCCGCGCGGTCGCCGAAAGACGCGCACCGCGAAGCCGCGTCGTTGCTTCTTGGTAACTTGGTGGAATCCATGGGGAATCATCTCAAAGACCACCACCGGTCGTTGGTGGATTTGTTCGTCGAGGCGAGCAAGGATGAATGCGATACCTCAAATCAAACAAATCCAAACACGCGACGACGCGCGCGGAGAGCGGCGCTCGGCGCGCTCGCGCAGCTCGCCACCGCGGTGGGCGAGGGGGGGGACTTCCCTCTGGTTGCCGAGCTCGCGCCACGAATCCTGGAACGGTGTCTGCACGCGGCCGTGGAGTATTCTTCTTGTGGCGATTTGGTGGGGGTAGCGGCGACGCTCAGGGCGCTCGCCGCGGCAGTCGCCGTGGACGCCGACGCGGTGTTCGGTCACGATTTGCAGTTGCTCTATCCCGCCGCGGAAACGACGCTCGCGGTTGCTACCCGAGGATACGTAGGAAACGACAACAGGGTTGTCGCCAACGCCGACCAAGACTTAATCGACGACGCGCGAGCCGCGGCGTTTGAAGCCCTGGAAGCCCTGGTGTCCACGCACTCGGGGGCGCTTGACGAACCCGTGCCTAGCGTCGCCGCCGCCGCCGCCGCCACGGGCGTCTCCGCGTCGCACGCGCCCCCAACCATCGCGGCGATGCTTCTGCCGCCGCTGTGCGCGGCGGCGAGGGACGACGGGGCGCCACCGGGTTTCGGGAACGACGACTCGGAAACGGTGGGCGTCGCCGCGGCTGCGCGAGCGGCGTTGCGTCAGTGCGCGCTTCGGTTCCCGCCCTCCGTGGTGTTGCCGCAGGTGTTGGGACCGGTGGTCGAGGCGGGTTCTTTGAACAAAACCCCCACGGCCGGCGCCCTAGGCGCGTTCGCCGTGGTAATAGAGGGGTGCGCGCATGACGTTGCGGATGACGATGCAACCGTGCGTCACATCCTAACGGCGCTGCGTTGCGGCGTGGAGAGCGGCGACGCGTCCACTTCGCGAGCGGCGGCGTTGGTTTTGTCGGAGCTCACGGAACACGCGGGGCACGCGTTGGCGTCGCTTCACGCAACGCAAGTCGCGAGCCTGTTGGTGGTCGCGATTCGCGTGTCCACGGACGCCGAGTCTCGACTGGGCTTAATCGATGGTGCCAATGATGCCATTGATCTCGTGGAGGGGTTCGCCGCGCCCGCGCACGCCGCGACGGTTTCCTTCGTCGAGAACTGCGGCGACGAAGAGCTGGATCCGGAAACGTGGAGAGCGCTCGCGGGGAGTCTGGTGGGCGGCGCGTGCGCTGAGTCGACGAGGTCGCGTGGACGAGCGCGGTGTCTCGGCACGCTCGCCGCGGTGGCCACCGCGGCGGCGTCGCAGTTTGAGCCGTACGCGGGGGAGACACTTTCTGCGTTAGCGAAGCTCGCCGGCTCGGGAACGGCGCCGGGGGAAGAGGCGGCGGATGCCGTTCGAGCACGCGCGCTAGCGGCGATGGCCGCCGTCGTTGCGGCGACGGGCGAGCACGCGGCGCCGGCCGGGACGGTGGACGCGCTGTTGGACGCGGCGACTCGGCGGCTTTCTGAGTCAGCTGCGACATCGTCTTCGACTTCAAGAGAGTGCTCGCTTCGAGTTTTCGCGCGGCTCGCCGTGGCGCTGGACCGGAGGTTAGCCCCGTGGCTCCCGGGCGCGACCGCGGCTGCGATTGCGGTGCTCGAGGTATCCGTCGGCGCGGAGGCGGCGCCGGGAGGCGGCCGTCGCGGGCGAACCGCGGTTACCACCGGAGATATTGGCGAAGCAATTGCGGCAGCTGAAACACTTGGCGCCCTGGCGAACATGTGCGGCGCCGCGACTAGAGGGACATCGGCGCAAGTACTCGCCGCGCTCGTCGCCGCGGCCGACCCGGAAGGGTCTGCGCCTCCGGCCCTAAGAATCGCCGCGCTCCGCGCCCTGGAGTTTGCGACGCACCCGGCTGATGAGGACGCGGAGACGGGTACTAGCGCGATGGTCGCCGTCGCGCCGGAGGAGGCGGCGGCGCTCTTCGTGGATACCACGCGCGCGCTCGCGGGTTCGCTAGCACGAGACGAAGCCCCGGAAGCAGCTTTAGCCGCGGCGGCTTCACTCGAAACCGTGGCGGAACGGTGTCGCGGTGTCGCCGTCGCGCTCGCAGCGGCGCCGGCATTGTCATCCGCGTTGACCGCAGCGGTGGCGGAGGCGGTGCAGGCATGCGACGCAGTGCGGGAAGGCGTGTCGAATTGCCAGGCCGAACTCGCAGACGGTGGCGGGGGGGGGCACGCAGGAAGGGACGGGGAAGACACCGTCGACATCTTTTTCGATTTGGAGGACCAGGCGAAACGGGTGTTAGCGAGGCTCAAGTAGCGGAGTAGCGGAGATATTACAGTAGAGTAGTGAATTGGCTTTTCTTTTTATAAAAAAAGAAGAAGTAATAAACGTCTTGCTACTTCACTTGTTTATCTCGATTCATATCGTCTCGTATCAGGTTGCGTATCGGTTCAGGGTCATGGGGCGTCTCGAGGAAGGAAAACACGGGGGTGGGGTCGTCGACGCTTAGGCTTTCTTCTGCTTTTTCGGCCTGTTGTATCCTTTGTGGTACTCTTTCTGGAAGTTCTGGTAGCTTTCTTCCTTGCAGTGGCATTGGTGGCAAGTCCAGCCATCGGGTACGCCGTCGCAGGGGTGCCACTTGCAGGTCTTGATAGACGGGCAGCTCCCGCACGTCCTCCCCGCTTCGTCCGCGAGTTCCAGCGACTGCGAAAAATAAAAAATCAAACGACGCGACGTCAGCGAAACGGTTTGCGACGGAACATCGAGGGAGGGTTGGGGAAATTGGGGAATGCGCACCTCTTTGTCGTAACACGAGCAGCAGAACCACAGTTTCTTGTTGTCCGTGTCGCACTGCGAGTGGTACCACTTCATCACGTTGGACGCGCCCTTGCCGCACCCGCTGGGGCCGCACACGTGGTCGGGGGGCGTCCTCTGTAGTCTGCTGCACTTTTCGCAGACCGGTTTGTTCGTTTCGATCTTGCTGGCGCCCCAGTCGCTGGTCTGGTCGGTGCCGCAACCGGAGCAGAGCAGCTCGATTTCCTGTGAAGGAATGTTCGAGGGTTGGTTCTACACGCACGTGATAGACACACAGCATGAAAGAGGAAAGGCCGTGGGCATCGCGACGTACCTGGTCGGTCCACCTTTTGGCCCTGCGTTGTAACGTTGGGTCCCTCCTGTTGACGCGGACGAGCGAGACGCTTTTAGTCAGCTTTTGCGACAACGCCGCGAAGGAAGAAGAACAAGGGTCGGGGAAAAGAAACCGTTAAGCGCGGAGAAGGAAAACACGTACCAGGGCTTGCCACCAATGCCCGCCTTCTTGGGCGCCACTGGATCGGTATCGGGCGTCGCATCCACCGGGCACGGTTCGCAGCACATGGGCTCGTCGTTCGCCGCGGGCGGAGCGCTTTGCGTCGTTCCGACGGCGACGAGTTCGTCCGCCGCCGTCTTTCGGCGCTCGATCGCAGCGGCGGCGTTGGCAGCCTTGGCCACCCGCCTCGCGCGTCGGTCTTCGTGGATCTTTCTCCAGTGCTTCTTGCACTCTTCGTTCCACTGGACCGGGTCGGTGTGCCGGAGCGCCTGCGACGCGAAAGGATGCGGATGAGGAAATCGGGAAAAAAGTCAGATCTGCACTGCGAGCGTCGCGTCGCGAGCGAAAACGCACAGCTGTGCGCCGACGCCCGCGATTCGGTTCGAGAAAAAAATGGGACATCGCGGGGCGGGTTTTCGACGTACATCCAATCAAATAGCGCGCTCGCGCGCTTCCGGGTCCTTCTCGTACTTGGAATCGAGGGTCTCCAGGGTGGTTCCCGGCCCGGTAGCCGCGGCGCCGGACAGCTGTGCGTTTGCGGGCTCGACACGGGGGCACTTAGGCGGTCCTGGCTTTGGGACGTCAGCAACGTCGGTGTAGTCCACGGCCTTGCGGACGCGGAGGACCGTATCGAAGTTGGGGTCCGGGAGGGTAGACTTTTCCTTAGGGTTGCGGCGCTTGACGGGCTTGAAGGAGTTGGGGTTCTTGGACCCGCCGGCGCCGCCCGCGGCGGGCGTCGTGGGCAAGCGGAGTTTCGACCCGAGAGTGGGCAGTCCCAAGCGGAGCATCATCTCATCATTCCGGGCGATGCGCTCGGCACGCTGACGCTCGTACAGGGTCAAACCCTGTGTGTGAGTAGATGCGAGGAAGGAGGCGCGGCGGTGGGTCAGTGAGTGTCGCGCGCGCCCTCGTCGTCGTCGCGCGGCGGCGACCCGCCGTTCCGAGGAGGAAAAGAACAGTCGTGGTCGCGGGGGGTCAGGAAGAAGGAAGAAGGAAGAGAGCGCGGCGGGAGGGAGGGGCGTGCGCACATCAGGTCCCACGCCGGTGTCGGAGTCCGACATTCAGGCGGTCGCGCAAAGGTGCGGCGACTCGCCTGTGTTTTCGGTGCACGTGGAAGTGCGAAAGGGGAAGGCACGCGTTCGGTGTGAGTGAAAAAAACGCGGACGGTGATTGATTTGTAAAAATCCCACATTTACACCGAAAACAGCACCGCGTCTCGCGTCAGGTCTAGTACGTTCCCTCGTGACACCTCCACTGGGATTCGCGACGCGGTGGCTTTCGCGGGGGATTTACACCGCACCGCGCCGTTGGATGTGTACTCCGCAGGAATCGGACCGGTCGTGCCGAACTTACACCACACCGGCGCGTCGGCGGTGAATCCTCGGCCGTACACGTTCACCACGGTTCCGCCACCCGCCGTGCCGGCCCTCGGTTCCAGACCCAGCACGAAAGGCTCCGCTAAGGGCTCGAAGTAGGTTCTCGAGGTGGAGAAATCGAACCCGCCGTTCAGGGACACGTCGACCGCCAACGCGCGGTCCACCTGCGTTTCTGAAAAGCTAGGGGTTTCGCATCGCAGCACGGCGCTGGACACCGCGAACGCCGCGGATTCGCTCCCTCCGCCGAAGCGACACCGGAGCCCACCCGAGCTTTGGCTTCCCATCGCGGTACCTCGGCCGCGATCCACGCCTTCGCCTCCAATTTCCCCAGAGGAACGGACGAAGTTCGCGCCCGTCACCGACACTAGCGTGCCCCCGCCCGCCGCGCCCACTGGGGGGAACAGCAACTCCACCGCGACCGGGGCTTGGAACTCGAAGGTGGTTCCGAAAACCGTGAAGTTGCCGCTGTAGCCGGCGCGCACCTCTACGGCGACGAACCCGGCGGCGTGGGGGGGTGACCTGCACAAAGCGGCACTCGCGGTGACGCCACCGACGGACGCGGGGACGACCTGCTGGTCGAAGCGACAGCCGAAGAAAAAGTTCCGGTCCATGTCTTTCGTGGATACGAAAGCGCCGCCGATTCCGCTCGCGGCGAAACGTTCGGTCACGAACAGCCCTAAAAAGTGTGCGCCGCGCACGACGACGCCCGTGCCACCCGTGGACGGGCCTCTCACCGGATCCAGCCCGAAAACCTCAAGCGCGGCGCCGTACACGAAGGAGGCTTCACGACCACCGTGGACGTGCGCGTTGCCGCGCCCTGTGTCGTGGTGCGTGTCGTACAACGTAACTCCGGGCGCGCCCGACCCGAGCGCGCTCGCGGAAAAGTCCCTGCCGTTGATCGAAACGCCAACAGGGGCTGTTGCACTCAACGTCGCCGCATCAGGCGCCCTTGCCGGGGACACGCACTCCACCCGGTTAACGTCGACATACGCCGCGGCAGTGACGGTCACGGAGCCGAATGCGCACTTCAGGGAACTCCCAGTGTCCCGGAACCCGGTGCCGGTCAAGACGCAGGAGACGCCACCGCGTTCTGTGCCGAAATTCGGACGCGCGCGGAACACGTTTGGGAGGGTTCGCGCGTCCACCGATACGCCGTCGGCGGACCAGGACGGGTCTGTCGGCGAGACGGAATCGAAACCCGGTGCCGAGGCGGCTTCGATTGAGACCCTCGAATCCACCGCGTGGTCGCCGAATACCTCTACTCTGAGAAGCGCGCTGGACACGACGTGCACTGCGCTGTCACCGACGCCGCTCACCACGGCGCCGAACCGAAGTCGCGTGGCGCTCGAACCAACCGCGCCCGACGCAAGATCGCCGCGCGCGAAGTCCATACCGGACACGTCTAACAACGACCCGCCCCCGGTGGAAGACCTGGTGGACGAGGCTACGCTTTTCGGCGCAACGGAGAAAATACGAGCGGGAGAGACGGTTTCGAACTGGACCCCGTGCGCCTTCGTGACCGTCCACGCGTTCGTGAGTCCGACGTTTGACGAGACGTCCAGGGAAACCACCTGGAACCCGTTTTGACGAGCCCCCCCTCCGGTTCCAAACACCACCGGCAGGGAAACCTTGTCCCCCAGATTGAAAAACACTCCAGGCGCGCGGTCCACGACGAGGCGTGCCTGGAGGGACGAAGCCCCCCCCAAAGATGACACCACGCTTGGCACCACGCCGTCGCGCAGAGGCACGAACGGCGACGTGACTTGAAACCCGACGCGATTCCCGCCGCCGGTCAGAAAGGGCGCCTCCGCTCCAATATCCGCGAGCGAGCGCAGCGCTCGAAGCGAAAATAATTCGTCGTTGCTTGTTGTTTGTCGCGCCGGGGTAATAAAAGACACGGACGACCCCGATCCGGGCCGAAGGAAAATAGGCGCGATCGTCGCGAAACACGCGTGAAGCAGGTCGTCGGGGGACACCGCGCGTAGTCGCGAACCGGTTAGGGTAACGATTGCACCGCCCGTCGTTGAAACGGACGTCGGCGACACGTCCGCGATTGTCGGCGGCGGCGTGGTGACCAAGCTGCCGCCTGACGAGATGCCGCCACTGGTACCCGCCGCCCCGAACGCGCCTGACCCTGCCAACCCGACGCGCACGGAACCGACCCCAGACGCAATCGCGCTCGGGGTTTCGCACACCACCAGGGCGGAGGAAACCGTCGTGACGGCAACCGCCGCCGCGAACGCGGCGTTCTCGCTCGCGCCGCTCGCGAACGCGCACCGCACCGCGTCCTCGCCGTCCCTGCGCAAGTCAGCCCCAGTGATGAACACAAGCGCGCCCCCACCGATGTGCGCGATGTCCGGCACGAGCGCGTAAACCCGAGGCACGGAGACGTACTCGAACTGAATCTGCGCGTTGGATGACGCGTCCGCGTCCGTGGAGAACGCGTTTGGTCCGCCGCCTCGGTCCAGGGTAAACTGCAACGGGAAGAACCCTTCCACGAACGGATCCGAGGCGGGGAAACAGTCGATTCGACCGAGGAAGGTATCGGCGGCGTGCGGCGAAATTAAACCCGGAACCCCGGCGCCGTTGGTTTTGGCGAACCCGAACGTCCCGCCGAACGCGCAGCCCAATTTGGCGGCGTTTGGAGGAACGACGCGCGCCACCGGCGCCGGCGCCGCGAAGGTGACGGAGATGCTACCCGAGTTGCCGAAATCGCCGACCCCCCCCCCCCCCGCGGGGGGGGGGGGGGGGAACCCAAACCCGGGTCTCGCTGCTGCGACGGCGACGAAAACAACAGGCTCGTTCGTGTCGAAATCTTTGGCCGCGAACCAGTCGCGTTTGTTGTTTGAGACGAATAAAACCCAACGCGATCCTGGAGCGGACGCGGGGGCGGTACACGCGACGGTTGAGGAAGTGGCGGTGCCATCCCCGTCGCTGCTTGGCCTGGCCGCGACCGGGCCTATTGAGCCGAACCTGCACCAGAAAGGCAAAGCACCGGACCCGCCCGCGGCTAAGCCCCGGAAGGCGACGGAAACCACGGACCCGCCGTGCGCGCCGATTGCGCCTGACGAGTCTTTGTCCACGAACGGGAAAGTCGCCGCGGCGCTCGTCGGCGCGAACGTCGGCACCGCCGCGGTGCTGGCGGATACCAGGTCGTTGCCCGCGACGACGCGAACCGTGACTAAATCGGTACCAACCTTCTCGGGTGTTTCCACGAAAACAATCGCCGAGGAAACGACGTACGCAATGTCCGTCACGACTGACCCTCCGCTTCCGTCGACGGCGGTGAATTTCGTTTGAAACGGTTTTTCGCCTTCGTTTCGCAACTCGCCGCCGCGGAGCACCACGAGCGCGCCGCCGACGCACGGCCCTATGGGTGGGTCTATCGATAGCACCCTCGGTGGCGCGAACACGGACACGACGAGGTGTTCCAGTGACGCGCCGCGCCCGTCCGTCGCGATGAACGCATCCACCGCAACCGCCACGAAACCGAAACCGAACCCGAACCCGTCGGGGACGCCGGGGCGTACGCTGGTTTCGTCGCTCGCCGCGATGACGCGCGCGGCGACGACGCCGCCAGAGGTGACTCTTGTCACCGAGACGTTCGCAGACGCTGCCGCTTCGTAGTCAAGGTCGTCCATCGGGGTTAGGCCGAACAGGTCAAGCCGGTCAAGCCACGGTAACCGGTCAACGCGTTCCAGCCGATCAAGCCCGGCGCCCACAACCTCCACGCCGAACAAAGCGCCGTTCGCGGCGCCCGCCGGGACGGCGGACGGCATGACACCCGTGAGCGCGGTTGGCGGGGCGACAACCCTGAATCGCGTGTGCTCGCCGTTGGTCCAGTCGCGGCCGTTGAAGGACGTCTCCACGACACCCACGCCGGGTGCAAGAGCGGGGGCAACACAAGCAGTGGCAGCCGCAGTCGCAGAAGAAGCGGCAACCACCACGCTGCCGAAGCGACACGCCGCGCCAGGGTCGGCGCGTCGAGTGACGGTTTCAGCGGAATCCGACGAATCCCACGAAAAAGCCGCCAAAGAGTCGTCGCCCGGCACGACGACCGCGACGGCGGCGCCCCCGCCCCCGACAGGCGATGCGAACCAGGTCGCGGGCTTTGTGGTGGGGCCTCTTGTGGCGCCAAGCGCACGCGTGGCGAATGGAAGCGGACGCGACAAAATTGTGGTGTCGCCAAAAACGAAACGGAACGAGTGCCCCGTCCCGGGCGCCGCGGCGGGCGCTTCAAACGCCGCCAGCGCGGAGGAAGCCGAGTGGAGCGCCGACGCGGCGTGGACTGCGCTTCTAGTCGGCACTTTGTGTTCGTTGGCTCCCGCGCCACCCTGTGCGATGGATGCGGCGATGCCTGCCAGGTCCACTCCGTCTCCCGAGCGCAGGTTAACCCCCACTACCCACACCAACCCGCCTCCACCGGAGACGGTTTCACTAGGCGCGATGGATAACGGGTCGGGGGTCGCAACCGCGAGGACGTGCGCGAAGGGAACGTGCGCTTGCTTCGTCGGATTTGCGAGCGCCAGGGCTACGAACCCGCCGCGCGCGCCGGGCGGGACGCGAATCGACCTGAGGAAACCACCACCGGAATTGGAGCGCGTGGTGTCCAGGGAAGTGGTGCCGAACACCACGCGCGTGTGGTCGGTGACTGCTGTTCCAACGCTTCGTTCGGCGGTTGAAACCCAAAATTCGACATCCCCGCCCAGGCTCGTCGTGACCGCGGCGCGCATCAGCGCGGGCGAAACGGGCGACGACGAAACTTTGCGGAACACAGCGCCCTCCGCCCCGGGACGTCCAAACGCGAGGCCTGGGGAGGCCGCGACGCGCGTTGACGTGTAGCCAGGCGTTCCCGCCGGTGACACACAATGCACGTCGCCGCCAGCCTTCTCACCGGCTCGGCTCGCGACGACCGGGCCGATCGTGCCGAACCAACACGCGGCGGCTGCGGCGTTTTCGCGATTGCCGAAACTGGGCGACGTCGCGAGGGACACGGCGACGCCACCGTTCGCGGACCCGCGCGTGGGCGTCGTCGCGAGTACCGTGAGACGGGGCGTTACCGTCATCGCGACCGACGACACTTGCGTGTCACTCGCGCCGCGCGTGTCACTAGACGCAATTGCGCCTAGTGGTACCAGGCACGCCTCCACTCCGACCACAGACTCGGCGTGGAACGCGGGGGTCTCGGTTAAGACCACCGCGGAGGAAACGTGCACCGAAATTGCAGTCACGAAAGAAGTTTTCCCGCCCAAAAAACCGCGCCACTCCACGAACCCGGCGGCGTGCGCGTTGGCGCCCGCGAAACGCACGACGTCCCCAAGGCCGGCGAGCACCACGGCGGGCAATCCTGTGGCCAGAAAAGGCGCTTCGTGTCTCGAGATCTGAAGCGCCACCCCCGCTAAGTGGTGGTTATGACTGCTCGCCTGTGCGGACACGACGAAAAACCCGGGGGCGCCGGTTGGGACGACGCAGTTTACGACCCCGGTGCCTTGTTTTGAAACTTTTTGTCGCCGTTCGCCGTCCAACCGCTGTTCCACCATGTCGCCCTCCGCGACGACCGTGGCTTGCGCCTCACCAAACGCACACACGTCAATCGCGCGCAAGCCCCACCCGTAAACAGTCGCGAAGGGGTCACCTCCTCCCAGCGGCAACCGCGACCGCGTCACACGCGCGGACACGGTTCCGCCCTCCCCGAAGGTTCGGAACGTCAAAGAGGACAACCCTCTTTTCGACGGCGCGCGCGGCGCGAGGTGCGCGGTGCCAAGGAACACGCGAAGCGGCACGATCGACCCGTGGCGCGACGCGGGGGATACGCAAAGCACGTCGCGTGGCGAGTCATCTCCCGCCGGGCGCGCGGAGACGGGCGCGACAGTGCCGAAAGCGCACGACACGGAAGTTCCAACGGTTTGCGTTTTGAAACCGGTTTTTGACGCCGCCGACACCTCGCGCCGTTTCACTGATTCCACGGCGCCCGCCACCGCGACGGTCACGGACGTGCCCCCGCTTCCGCCGCCCCTGGTTGGCGAGTTGGAAAGCGCCCAAGGCGTGGGCGCTGCGTTCCAGGCCACGGGTAAGGCTGTGGTCGTATCTGACGCGTCTTCGTTTGCGAAAGCGGACACCGAAACTTCGCCGCCGCCCACGCCGAGAACGTCGTGAAGCGAGACGGTTTCGCACCGCGCGACGGCAGCGGAAACCGCAAACGCGACCGCGAACGCGGCGTCGCCGCGCGCGCTCTCCGCAGTTCCGGAAAAAGCGCACAGAAGCGCGGGGTCAAAGCCCGTACCCGCGACAAACAAAACGGCACCGCCTTCGGTGCCTCCGCTGGAAGAAGCGACACCGCGCACGCGCGGCGCGGTGAGACGAGTCAAGAAGACGTCGTTCGCGAAAAAACGCGACCCGCCGAAAGCGAGTTGAACGGCGACGAACGAAGTGAACGCGCCGCCCAACCCGCCTGCACCGAGCGCGGAGGCGGTACAAGTCGTCCACGCGGCGAATACCGGCACCGCGTTTTCTTTTTCGCTTGAAGAGTCCGTCGTGACTGCTGCGTCCGCACAAATGACGCCGTCCAGCCACGCGCCCGCGACGTTCACCTGTTTCGTCCCTCGTGTCACCGCGCTCGGCACGACGTGTTGGATTTCAGGCGACGGCGTGACCAAAAGCGCGGCGGACGCGGTAAAGTAACTCGACGCGTCCCGGGTGCCGGTGGCACCTGCGCTTACGCGTTTTCCTCCGGGCTTTGACGCGGGTGAGATACATACTTGTGCGACGCCGTCAGCGGCGCCGAGTGACCCGATAAGCGGGCCGACCGTACCGACTCTGCACGCTGCGGACGCGGTGCCGGCGCCGGCGACGCGCACGGTGACCGTAAGCGCCGCGCCGCCGCTCGCCGGCGCGTGCACCGGCGCGAAGGACACGGAATCGGACACGTCGACGTACGCGAACGCGACGAGGTTGTCTGAATCGAGTCGAAGGTCATTTTTTTGGTTGGAGACTCCACCCGTAATGTCATCCGGAACCCCATCGTCGAACCCGAGGTCGAAGCCTCGCACGGCAACACGTGACACATCGTTGGGCGAGGCGACCGTTTTTTTCCCGTTACGCGTCTGCACCGCGAAACCCGCGCTTGGCGTCTCCACGACCACCAACACGGACGACACGAAATTCGAAACCCTCACCACGGCGTCGCCGAAGGCGACGAAGTTGTACAAATTCACACCCGAAATCGTGGCACGCCCTCCGCCTGCTTTCGGCGCTGATGACGGTACCACCGAACTCACAACAGCCAACTCCACCCGTAGCCACTCTGGGCCCCTGGCTTCCCTCGCGTCGCGCGATGCCGCTTCTTTTTCGGAAACGTACTCCAACGAAATCTTCTGTGTCGCCTCCGAATTTTCGCGGAACGAATACGTGTTGTCGCCTCTGGTGGAGAGCGCGACGGCGACGGTACTTTCCGCGCGCGCGGGCGCAAAGCACTCCACGGTTGCAGCATCGACGACACGCGCGTAGACGGGGCCCACGGAGCCGAAACGACACGAAGAGCTTCCCCCTCCCGCGTCGCCAAACGCGCCGGTCACGGTGACGACGCCGCCGAAAAGAGCCGACACGTGGTTTTGTTTCAGCGACGTTAGTGTCGGCGGCTGGGCGAACGCAAAGGCGACGTCGTGTACGTCGTGTGTGGTGGACCCGGACCCACCGGTGACCGCGAAGAGACGATAGGTATCACCAGAACCCACCAGCGCACCCCCCGGCGTCTCCAGAATCGCCAACGAGGAGGACACCAAGTTTGCGAATCGCACCGCGATTTGCGTTTTCAAATCGTCGCCAAAGGAAACGCCGTCGCCCGTTGCGTAATCGAAATTAGTACCCGCCACGAAAACAACCGCGCCGCCACGCGAGCTCGCGACGTTTGGAAACGCAGAGTGTACTGACGGTTTCTTTTGAGGGTTGCGATTGCGTGTCGCGACCGTAGGCACGACGACCGCATCATGGTCCTCGGAAGTGAGACTCGTGTAACCGACGCGCACCGCGTTGACCCTCACCACAAAGCCTACACGTCCGTATTCGCCCCCGCCGGAGGCGACGTGAATTTTGTACGCGCCCGGTTTCAAAGCGGGGGCCACGCAGCGCAACGCGTTGCCGTGCTGGTAATGCGAATCCGCGGCACGACCAGATACAGGACCGACGGTACCGAAAGAGCACGCCTGATGGAATCGCGAACTACTATCGGCAAAGTGTACGTCCACTGCGTCGCCTCCCGTTTCCGTTACCGCGGAGGGCGTCGCGTCCGCCACGTTGGGTTCGGCGATCGGCGCGAACAAGAGCGTTGCTTCGCCCGGCGGCGACGACGCGTCCGACGCCGCGAACGGTACGACACCGCCGGGTAGCACATCTTCAACAAACGCAGGCGCTTCGCACCGCAGAAGTGCGGACGACACGAACTGGACGTCGGGGAACACCACGGTTGAGGCGAAGGAACAGCCCGTGTTCTCCGACATGTGCGCGCCGTTTACGCGCACGACAGAACCGCCGCCCACGAAACCCACCGTTGGAGAAATTGTGGTAACCGCCGCGGGTTTGCGGAAAAGGAAAACCACGGCGAGTTCGCCGTTTAAAGGCTGCAACCCACCCACGCCGACCGCGAAGAACCCTTCGTTTGTGGCGGAAAAGAAACCGCCGCGTGGTGTATCGGTTACCCCAAAACCAGACGCCGGCGCCGCGCCGCAAGTAATCTCGCCGTGTCTTTTTATATCGCCCGGCGCGGCGGCATTGCCCACAACGCATTTCACGGGCTCGCCCGTGCGAAGCGTCGCGCCGAAAACCGAAAGCACCAGCCGCCGTCCATTGGCACCACCACCGGTGGTCTCTCCAGACGTAGGCACCACCGCATCCACGGGAAGCGCGGAGACGTACTCGTACCACACGTCGTCGCCAGTGTACCCAGCGCCCGTTCGCGCGCCGACGGCGACGCGCGATTTCCCGACGCCCCTGGCCGGCGCGACGCACTCCAGCGTGGATGCTTGTGCCAGCCCGGTGACGTCGCCGTCTCGCGCATCCAGGGGCCCGACGCTTCCGATCCGGCATGCCGCAGGTTCCACGCCCACGAAGTTTTCGCCGGTCACGGAAATCACCGTCCCGCCCCTTAACGGGCCGCCTTTCGGGAAAGAACTCAACACCCGCGGCGTGGCGAGAATCGTGACGGTAATCGCCGAGGCGCTCGTTATGCTGCTGCTGCCGCCGCCTCCGAACTCCACCGTGGCCATCGACCCCGGTGCTAAGTAAGGGGTCTCGCACCGCACTAACGCGGTGGACACGAAATCGGCGTGCACAAAAATCGCAAAACGCGAGTCAGTTCCCGAAAACGCGCAACCGGGAGACCCGAGCTCCACGAAGTCGGTGCCAAAAAGCGTCGTCACCGCGCCGCCTCGGGCGTAGTTTGTCCTCGGCGCGACGCCGGCGACGCGCGGGCGAGGCGCGTATTGAATCACGGCTGACCCCGCGCCAGCGGATGACGCGCCAGTCACGGCGACGGCGACGAACCCGACGTTTCCGGGAGGAGACAAACACTTGTGTTCGCTCGGAACGCCGCCGAAGGAACACACGAAAAACGTTTTGAAACCGCCAAACCCGACGCTTTGGCCCCACCCAACGAGTTCCACGGGGACGTTCCCTGTTACTGGGACGAGCGACGGAATCGCATCGACCACGGCACCAGCATGCACGTACTGGAACACCAGTGATGACGTGGAGGACGCCGCGGACGCACCAGCACCGCCGTCCAGGCGCGCGTTTGCGTACCCGGCGCGTCGCGCGGGCGTGACCGTCTCAGCGGTGACGCGCGACACGAACCGAGTCGCCACCGGTCCCACCGTTCCGAACCGCGCGACAACGGTACTCACGGCGTCGCCATCAGGCAAGCTCGCGGATGCCGTGAACGTCGTCACAGCACCACCAGATGTCGCACCTAGACTGATGTCCATTCCAACAGCCACAGCCTGTACGGCGTACGTCACGGTCGCGCCGTCCGCCCGCGCCGCCTGCAGCGCTCTCGGCGCAAGCGACGCTGCTGCGGTCGCGACGCCGGGACGGCCCGAGGGCGGAAGCTCGCACATCATAATCGCGGAGGACACCACCGTGGCGGAAACACTACCGACTCCATCTATCACGCACCGGGACGTGTCCTGTGAGAACCCAATTCCCACGACCACCACGGCGCTTGGTGTCCCCCAAGTCGCGACGCGACGCGGAGTCACCGCGCGAACGGCGCCTGGGTCCGCAACATCCATCGACTCAAACACACGTGCCAGCGACACTAACGCAGACGCACGCGTCATCGTAGGCATCACCAGAGGCGCCCTGACGCTGATACCCACTGTTACCCACACCGGAATCCTGAACGACGAAGGCGCCCCACCCGGCGTCGCGCACGTCACCGTCGCGCGGCGCGGAGACGCGACGCCGCCGGCCGTGTCTTTGTCGTCCGCGCGTCCCGGGTCAACCACGCGCGCGCGCACCGTTACGGTGCCGAAACGACACACAACACCTTCCGAATCAGCACTACCCGAGCTACCCGTACCCAGGAACAGGGTAACCGACGCGCCTCCGTGCTCAGGGGCGACAAACGTATCAACCGCCTCGCGGCGGGGGGCGGTCGTCGCCGTTTCAACATTCGCCGCCGCCGCGAGCGTCTCGGGCGCCCCCCGCCACGCGCTCCAACCCACCGCCTGTCCGAATCCGAACACGGGGCCGTCGCCGTTGTTTTTAGCGTGCGTCACATGCTGCGTAGTGGAGGCCGTGACCCGCAACGCACCCAAACGCAGTGCCGGGGTCTCGCAGAACAGAATCGCAGAAGACACCCACCGAGCGCCGGCGTCGGCGGACCAAACGCCGTCGCCGCCGTCGCCGCTACCCGCGGTTCCGTAGTCGCCACCACCGCTAACGCTACTGCCGCCGATCGCTACCTTGCTACTGCCGTCCGTGCCAATCGCGAACACACACCGCGCATCCGGTGTGAACCCCGACGACCGAGCCGAGGCGACCAACACGAGCACTTGCACCAATAAAAGAAAGTGTCAGTCTTGTATATCGCGATGTATGGACAACAGTCACCAGCTGAGAGATAAAACAGTGTGTTGCCGGATTCCCTGAAACGCGCAATACGTACCGGTGCCCCCGTCCGCGTCGCCCGACCGCGGGACTACACTGACCACCTGCGCGGGCTCGACGTACTCGAAAAGCGCGCCGCTTTTCGTAAAGTCAAGAGCGTTCATGGAAACCTCTATCCGCGTAAACCCGGCCCGGCCTGCGCCGTCGGTGGGTGACATGACACTGGGCGGGTAGCACAAAAACGTGTGCGCATCAACGACGTCGCCGCGAACAGTAACGCCGCCGAAGCGACAGGACGTTTTGGGGGTTGCGAAGAACCCAGAGCCGGTTACCACGACGGCACGCTGTGCGCCTCCGTTCGGGGACGCCACGGACGGAACCACCATGTGCACGCCCCCGTCAGCGGGGGCGGGGACGAGCACGAGGACTGATACAATACACAGCGCGAGGCGCGTCAACGCGCCCAAGCGGCTCGGCGCCTCGCTCGTCGTGGCCCTCGTCCTGCCCGCCATCGCGCGCGCGGCTTTCGTTTTTTGCTAGATGCTAGAGGCTACGGGATGTTTAGGAGTCTTACTTGGGGACTCTGCGACGCCCGGCACTCAAAAACGGCCGGCGACGCGTGACGCGACGTGCTCGCGCGACGAAAGACGCGGCGAGAGACGCGGACGTCGACGCGACGGGCTAACCCCGCGCTCGACGCCCTGCTTGGCGGGTCGCGCTAGTCGCGACCCGGGAGGGAAAGATGATTAAAAAGGGATCCCCCACTAGAAAATGCTTTAGGCTTCTTGAAAAGATTGTCACACCCCGAGCGGTAGAGCGCGCCGGAGACGCGCGGAGACCGATGCGATCGACCGATTGGTCGACCGCGGTGGTTCCACACGCCGCTCCCACGAGCGCGCGCTCCGGAGCCGGTCCTCCGCCGAGGGGTGTGAGACCCGCGAAGGATGGCGGGCCGTTGTTGTTGATGAAAGCATCGACTTTTTGACGATTATTTGAAGAGCACTTCCACAACGGCCGTTGTTAGCGCGGAGCGCGCTCGGCACAGTCAGTCGAGTACCGCGATTTCGAGCACTTTTGCATTTTCTTCGTTGTTTCCATTTCCGTCAATTCTGATTCGGGACGC
>Ga0222633_1000785_pt1 | contig 22652 bp, 23 predicted proteins | sample AntAcemetageno48_FD_179816 | JGI IMG/M metagenome (GOLD analysis project Ga0222633, IMG submission 179816) | Saline water microbial communities from Ace Lake, Antarctica - #48 | ecosystem: Environmental > Aquatic > Non-marine Saline and Alkaline > Saline | place: Antarctica: Ace Lake | collected...
TGATTGGGGGGCGGGGTCAGTCGACGGCGCTAAAAGAAAAACCATCATTGAAGAAAAACCATCAATGCTCTTTGCGCAAAAAAATTGCATTGCAGTGCCGGAGTGCCACCTTTCAGATCGGCGCGCTTGCGTCGGGGCATCCTGGCCTTCCAGGCGCGCGGGTAGCCGCGTATCGATCGCGGCGTGCGTGCGCAGTGCTGACCGATACACTCGTCTGTGTGGATATCACGCGTTCGAGTAATTACTCTGGTACTTACGTGAATAGCCACGAAGAAAAGCCCACCCTGGTACGGCGAGTCCGACGGGCCTATGATGGTTGCGTCCCAGTGGAAAATGTCATCGTCCGCTCTCGGGCCGGCGCTGCACGAGGTGGGCGGGTCCTTTTGCAGATCCTGTGAGTTGGTTAGACGCGTGGCAGGGTTAGGAAAGGTGTGTTGCAGAGGTGAGGTGCTTGACGTGCAATTTGCACGGTCGCGTCCAGGGGAAACGCAGGCGGTTCCGGAGGGGAGCACGCGCGAACCGCGATGCGGCATCGCGCGGCGACTTTTTGCGTCTGAGCAAACGCCGGCCCTCGTGTGCCATCCGAACTTCCGGAAAACCGCGGTGACCCGTCTTTTCGGCCGCGATCGAGTCGCGCAAAGTGGAAAAACCGAAAAACGCGACGCACCTGGAGCTCCTTAGTGATGCGCTTCGAAGCCATCGCGAGACGTCAACGTGCGCAGAGTCGCGCCGTGGTGTGCGCGCCCAAGGCCAAACGCCGGTCGCGGTCCGTTTTTTGCGAACACGCGAAATTTTTTATTTTGGGAATCGAAGCAGAGGTACGTACGTACCTCTGATCGAAGTGGCAAACCAGAAACGCGTGACTGCAGTCTTGTCGACGTCGCCTTTTCGTTTACAGTATTTTACCGATCGCAATCGTTCCCTTCCATCACTCCTCTCCGCGGGCTTCCCAGACACGGAAGAGACCCAACGACCGAGCAGTTTACCTCCCCCTGCCCTCCAAGCCCCCGCCGCAGCCTCCTCATCAACCTCCCCGAGCAACCGCCATGCCTCGCTTCACCTCCGCCGTTCTGTTCGCGGCCCTCGCGATCTTCACCGCCGCCAATGGCGTCTCCGCGCAGCACCACGAGCTTCACGGCTCAGGCACCACCAACCCCAGCAAGTTCTTCTGGAAGGTGATGGATATGTTGGAGGAGCGCACGCGCACGCCCGTCACCATGACCTACCGCGGAGTCGGTACGTTTTGAGTCTCGATCCAAGAGGCCGCCTCGTCGTCGCCCCAAAACGCAAACGCGTCGAATGTCTTGTCAACGTCATCCTTTTTTTTTCAGTCATCGCGACCCGCCTCCACCCTCAGCCCTACTGACCTTCCATCCCCTTCCCGTCTCCTCAGGCTCAAGCACCGGACAGACAGAGTTCATGGGTGTCACCCCCGCCTACGCCCCACTGAACCACTTCGGTTCCGGCGACATTCCCTTCCCCGCGGCCACGCACACCACGCTCTCTGCGGCGAACCCATTCATCCAAGTGCCGTTCGTCATCGGCGGCATCGCGTTCTTCCACTCCGTGCCCACTTCTTACGGCGAAATCGACCTCGACGCGTGCACGCTCGCGAAGATCTTCAGCCGCGACATCACAAGGTGGAACCACGCCGACATTGTCGCCTTGAACCCCGATTTCGACCTCGATCAGCCCATCACCGTGGTGCACCGCGTGGAAGGGTCATCCTCCACGTCGCTCTCCACGAAGTACCTCAAGGAGGAGTGCCCCACTGTTTTTACGCAGGAAGGCAGTACAATCACGTGGCATTCCTCCACCGTCGGGGCGCAAGGCTCCGGTGGCGTATCCGACTACCTCGCCGCGAACCCGTACTCCATCTCGTACATCGACTCTGGACACGGCATTGCGGCCGGCTTGAGCGAAATCGCGCTGAAGAACGCGAACGGCAAGTTCGTGAAGTCGTCCACGGACGGCTCCATCTCGGCTGCCGCGACCGCCGCGACTGGTACCGACCGCCTCGCCTCCGCGTACTCCAATGACTGGTCCACGGTGTCGCTGATGAACCAAGCCGGCGACGCCTCGTGGCCCATCTGCACGTTTTCGTACCTGTACATCCGCAAGGACATGTCCGCCTTCGACCAGGACACCGCCGCGCTCGTCAAGGCGTTTGCGCTGTTCGTGCTTTCCGACGAGGCGCAGGCGATGTTGCCCGATTTCGGATTCATCGCGCTTCCCGCCGCGATAAAGAAACAAGCCAGAGCCGCGATTGAACTCGTGACCCTGCATGTCAACAGCGTTGAATGGAAGTTCGAAAAGAACACCAACTTTCCTTTGAACATGCAAACCATGGAGGACAGTTCAACCGCCTTCGACGGCAACGGCGAGAGAGTATTCTCAGGCAAAAGAATGGCGTACGCTGATTACGAGCGTTCCGTTATGGTCAAATCAATTGCCGTTCTTGAAGCGAAACTCGTGCTGATGGAAACGAAGCTCGCCACGATGGATACGAAGCTCACCACGATGGACACTAAGCTCAATGCGCTGGACAACAACGTCGTGTACCGCAACGCCACCGAGGCGGACAGCGGGTGCGCGCCGCGTGCGGTTTTGGTTGGAACGCTTGGCGTTCTCGGCGCCCTGGCGTTGGCGTAGCCAAAACGGTATATATGCATAATATTTAGATGATGTTTATATAGCATAGAGTAACTATTTCGTTTCTTCCTCCTCCTCCTCCTTCTCCTCCGTGTACACTCAAGATGATTCGCCGAAGTGTAGTAAGTTTTCTACTCTTCGCCCAACTCTCGCTTGGTCTAAGTGCAAGTGTACACGCAGACGATGCCGATGAGCAGAATGAAGAAGCGGACTGGGCCTGTATAGCAACGTGTAGCAACGAAGACGACGCGCATCCGTGCCGTCTTTACAAGAATGTTCACGTTGTTGAATTTTTCACCTGCGCTCAGACACAGATAAACATCGTGAAAGTGTCCGCATATAACACATCCACACACGTTGGGCCATGCCTCGCGGACGTTTGCGTCGAGAAGTGCACCGCCACCGGCAGCGCCAACGGCTTCCAATGCTTCAACACCTCTACTCTGATGGACATCACTGAAGCCGCTGCGAACAAGAGAGGCTTGGCTATGGGATGCCCCGGAAGCCAAGTCGTGAACTCCATATACATGACGGGTTACAACATGGGCAACTGCGATTTAGGCCGCGTTCGTTATCGCGAAGCGTTACCACCCTTACTATCAACGGAATCGTACCCGAGGTTCTCGTCTAACCTCAAGTTGAACTCTCCGTCAGATTCGTCTTCGTCGTCCTCGATGTACCTTGGTTCGTGTTCGACGTACCCTAGTTTTGCCACTTGCGTGCGCGTCCTCCAGTACCACGGGCAGCGGTTCTCACGAAGCCACTTCAGCAGCTCGAGGTGCCCGCCCCACACCGCCCCCACGCACGTATCCTTGTCCCACGGACAGCCGTTCGCGTGCATCCACTTAAGCGTCTCGAGGTGTCCGCACATAGCCGCGATTTTGCTCGTCTTCTCGTTCCACTCGCAGCCCTTCGCGCGCAACCACTTCATTGCATCGAGCTGTCCATCCCGAGCTGCCACGTGGCACAGTTTGTGTACATCCAACGGGTACCCTTTCGCGTGCGCCCACTTCAGCACCTCGAGCTGCCCATGTGTCACACTCGCACACCCAGCCCCTGTCATGGCTAGGTTGCCGATCCAGTCGCTGCAAAACGGCGATGTTTCCGAGCTACTAGTATCAAGTTCATGTACCTCACGCCCTGTCGCCGTTACCACGTCGCGCATAGCAGTACTCGCAACCCGAAACCGTGCGAGGTCGATTGGATCGGGGAGGTTGTCAGGACCGAGGATCTGGTCCATGACGTGCTGGGGTAGGCTCGAAATCGGTTGTTCCGCGTTGTGCTGTTGCATCTCGGTCACCCTAAACCTTAACACGAGCGCTTTGGTAGCGCCGGGGAGTTCCCACTTAAAGGATGGCGCGCCTGGTGTTGTGGCTCGAGCGAGATCTGTCGAGGTCCCTTAGTCGGCATTCAGAATTAATGTCGGTTTCCTCGGACCAGCCGTTACGTTTTTCTGGGAAGTGGAGAGAATTCCCATTCCATTCGCAAACTTTGATGACTATGTGGACTGTCATCATCCGAAGCGACGCCACGTGTCATCGTCGTGGCTTTTTCCCGGGAATTCGCTCGCGCGGATGTCGCCGACGGCACTCGAGGAAGCGCGCGCCACGCACGCCACGCTCACTCACCACTGACCCCACACCCCTCTCGTTCAACCCTCATCGTTGGACGACTCCCCCGAGAGTCCCGAACACCAAGTTAATGCTCGCTGCTTCGCGTCGCGTATCGAAGCAGGGTTTCTGCTGGTTAACAACCGGGTCGCCAAGGCGACCCCTTCACGCCTCACCGCGCATCATCTCCACCTCCGCGTTCGCCGCGTTCGGTGACGATCTCGGGCGCAGGCCAATCGCGGACGAGGGTACCCCCTCTTATGTCGCGCGCGACCTCGCGCGCCACGTGCGCCGTGGGATCTCCACCGGGGAACAACCAAGGGTCGTCTCCGCGAAACTCGCGCCGAGTGTGGTGGAGCTGCCGTGGCGCGGGTACCTGGACCATCCCTCGACCCCGGCGCACTCATACCACGTGCCTCACGACCAGGCCGCCGCGTTCGGATTCGGAACGCACGGCGCTGGCGCGCATACCGCCGCCGCTTCGCGCGACCCGCCCCCCTCCGCGGCGCATGCCGCGCACCCCATCGCGCCGGTATCAGCCACACCCACTTCACGCAAAAAGTCATCATCGTCCGCGTCTTCTGTGTCCGGCGCGCACGACGTCCCGGACGCCGCCAAGAAGAAGATGTACCACTTCGAAATCAAAGGTGCTGATGCTAAGAAGAACATGGACCGCACGCTGATTAAGTGCATGTGCCACGAAGTCGCCGCCGCGGCGGCGGAGCGCGCGCGCACCATTTTCGGCACGCCGAGCGTCGCGAGTGTCGTCACGAACGACGACCCGGATGGCGTTCGCGCCGAGTACGTCGCGGACGACTTCTGCGTCTTCTCGCACACCGTGATGAGGGACATTTTAGATGCGAAACACGCGAAGCACACGTTCTGGGGAAGCACGCACTGGTGCGGAGGTGACACGCTGGTGAGCACGGCGGTGCGGCAGATGACCAAGGCTAACGTCGGGGCTTTGCTCGTGATGGACCGCGTGTGCATGGACGTGGACGCGGACGACGTGATCACGGAGGAGGAACTCAGGTCCTCCCCCGAAAGCGGCGCGATCAAGGGAATCATCTCCGAGCGGGACTACCTACGCGCGGTCGCGAAAGACGACATCCACGCCGACACGAAAGTGCAAGAGATCATGATCGACTTTGACAGCAACCCCGAGCTCCTGATAAGCGTCACCCCCGAGTGCAGCGTCCTCGCGGCGATGCAAATCATGACCGAGCACCGCATCCGGCACATCCCGTGCATCAGCGCGGCGCGGGGCACAAGAGGGGCGAAGATGGAGGGCATGATCACCATCGGCGACGTGGTGAAGGCGCTCATCTCGGAGGAAAGGGAAGAGGTTGCGCTGTGCCACGACTACATTCAAGGCGCGTATTCATAGGGCAGCAAGGGCAGCAAGAACACACACACGCGCGCGCCCGACGGGATTTTCCAAACGCCAAAAGTGAAAGACAAGTAGCTATAGCTTGTTTATTGTTTGGCGACCACCGCAGTGGACGCGTCGACCGCGAACGCGTTGACCGCCGAGTTACCCCGGGGAGTCGACCTTTCGCGCGTACGACCGCTACCGCGTTTATTAGGAACAGCGCTTCTACCAAAACAGAAGAGACTCTGTGTTATCACAAAACAAGAAGAAAAGCAAGTAGTACTGTATCTCTTCGCGAAGAAAAGCAAGGGTACTCTTTTATTAGTTAGTGCCGTGTTAAAATCCGCCAAACTACCACCTACACCTCTACACCTTTATCAGCATCACCACGGTGTGGCACGCGATGCTTCTGTTTTCCCCGAGCGAGTCCACTTTTTCGTGCGTCTTCGCCTTGACGTTCACCACGCTTTCGTCGCACCCGAGCATTTTGCACAAGTTGGCTTTAATCAAAGGCTTGTGCGGCGATATCTTGGGGCGCTCCGCGATGATCGTGCAGTCGATGTTTCCGATTTCATAGCCTGATTTGATTGTAAAAAAGAAACGTGTCAGTCTTGCGTCGGCGAGTGTGGGTGTACTGTATTGGGCGATTTATACAGTGGGCAAACAGTCTATTTGTGATGTATACAGTTGAACAGTTGCCAGTAATGTTACTAGTAGTGCACTCAAAGAGGGGCATCAAACAGTTCAAAGAGGGGCATCAAACAGTGTGCCTGGATTTGGGAAAGCCCCAACACATACCTTCCAAGCGCATCAGCCGGCAGGCTTCCGCGACGAACACGTCGCTGGTGCATCCTTTCCACTTCGGGTCGTTATCGGGGAACAGCTGGCCTATGTCGGGTAACCCCAGGGCGCCCGTAATCGCGTCCACCACGCAGTGCAGCAGCACATCCCCGTCGCTGTGCGCCACGCACCCGCGGTCGTGCTCAAGCTCCACCCCGCCCAGGATGAGCCTCAGGTCAGGGAACTCGGTGCGCAGCTCAAGGCGGTGCAGGTCGAAGCCGTGGCCCACCCTGAAGGGGGGCGAGACCTTCGTCGCGTTGGCGCGCACGCTTTGGCGCGCACGTGTGCCGGATTTGCGCGTGGTGACTCGGCCCGGGGTGAGACGCGCGGCGGCAACCATCGAGGCGAACGCGGAGGCGGACATCGGATGATGGGATCGATTGGCTGGCGGTGTGTTTGCCGTGGGTCGGATAAACCGTCGAGGGGCGGACGCGCTGCTTAGGCCTTACGGGGAAACCGAACGGAAGGTGGGCACGACGAAAAGGTCGGAGGACAAAGCGGCGTGTGCGCGCGCGTGCGTGTGGCGGGGGGGTGCGCCGACGAGAGAGTGAGACGCAGAAGGCAGAGTTTGGGGTCGCGCTGATGTCCTGTTGTGAGCCGCTGACGCAGCCAGCCAGCCAAGTGGCGCTGTCGTGATCTCGCCGAGCAGCAAAATCTGGAGGTTTCTGGAGAAAATAAAAGAAAGTGTCAGTCTTGTATGGGCGCACAGTCTTGGGATTTGGCGAGAGGCGTATTCCCTCGGAGCGTCAAAAATTGCTCCATTTCTTACTCACCCCATCACACTCCCTTCGCGCTCCCCGCGTACGCACCCGTTTCCGAGTTCTCCCCGAGACTCGCCCGCGCGTCTTCACCACCCGACACACTCCGTAACGCGACTCGCGTTCATCACCTCTCGAGGAAACCCTACAGTCCTCGGACGCTCGAAAACACGATGGCTACTCTGTTCGCGACCCCCGCGGTCGTTCTGCGCTCCACTCCTCGCGTTTCACGCGCCCGCGGCCGCGCTTCCCTGCGATGCAACGCCGCCGCGAAGGGGATCGTCGGCGACGGCAGGGTGAAACTGTGCGTCTCCAAGGATGAGTTCGACGCCGTTAACGCGGCCGCGGGAGACAAGCTGGTGCGTGGATCTCCTCTCCCACCCCGAAGCGACAGTGACACACTCGGAACGCGGGACCGCCAGGCTGGGGATAAGAACACAGTCAGCGACGATTTCGCGATTTTTGACAGATTGATGTGTTTTTTCGATGACATCACTGACGCAATGCTCCCTTCCATCTCTCACCCTCCAAAAAAACAGGTCGCCGTCCAGATCTCCACCAAGACCTGTGGCCCTTGCAAGGTGGTGTACCCGCACTTCGCCGGGCTTTCCGAGGAGCTCCCCGATGTGAGCTTCGTGAAGATCATGGGCGACCACGTACGTGTTGGCATTTCCCAAATCCAGGCACCCTGTTTGATGCCCCTCTCTCTGACTGTTTGAGTGCACTACTAGTAACATCACAAGTGCACTGTTCGGCCCGATTACTGTGACTGTTCGGCCCGAATCCCGCCGGCTGTTTACTCATACAAGTCACGGAAGACTGACGCTTTTCTTTTCCAACCGCAGGACGCGGACACGCGCGCGCTTATGAAGGAGTGGGGCGTGAGGGTGGTGCCTCTTTTCATGTTGTTCCGCAACGGCGAAAAAGTCACGGAGTGGAGTGGCGCTAAGCCCGACGTGCTGCGGGAAAACGTCCTGGAGGGGTGCACGGAGGCGGAGAAGGCGAGCGTCGTGTCGGCGTGAGTCTTGAGGAAGCAAAGTTCCTGAAAGACACAAGTTTGAAATTACAGAAAACGAAAAATCGATCCCAACGAGTAATCATCATGTTTAAGGTAATCGTGGTTTAAGGTAAATCAACCCCTACCCCTCACATCCGCGTCGGGACGTTCTCGCTTCGCATGTGTGTCTTGACCTGTTCAATGGAGACCTCGCCCCGGTGGAAAATACCGGCGGCCAAAGCGGCGCTGCACTTGGTGGCTGCAAACACGTCCGTGAAGTGTTTCGGGTTGCCCGCGCCGCTCGACGCGATGACGGGAATGGACACCGCGTCTGCGATCAACCCCACGAGCTCGTGCTCGAACCCGTTGCCCTGGCCGTCTTCGTCGATGCAGTTCAGCAGAATCTCACCCGCGCCCAAGTCCTGCATCGCCACCGCGAGCTCGTACGCTCCGATGTCCCGCCCCTCCCTCCCGCCCTTCACCGTGCACTGCCACCAGCAACACGTCTCGCCGTTCGGGCCTTTCTTTTTTGTGGATTCGACGACTTTGTTTTTCGTATCTTTTGGACCCTTAACCCAGACCCGCCTCGGGTCAATGGAAATCACAACCGCCTGCGCGCCGTACCGCGCGCTTATCTGCTCCACGCTCGTGGTGCCGTCTTTCGTTTTTTGCGTGGCGTAGTACTTCTCCGCGACGTACACCGCGTCGCTGCCGATGCTAATCTTATCCGCCCCCGACAAGAAATACGCAGACGCCACTTCAAGCGAAGTGTAGCTCTTGCCGTTGCTATCGGTGAAGTCCCGGATACCCCCCCCCACGGTTAGGGGCACGAAAACGGTTTCCGACGACCGTTTCAAAACCTCCAGCATAGGCGCGTCATTCAAAGGCAAATCCCGGTACCCGGTGATGTTCAGAAACGCGACTTCGTCGGCGCCTTGGTCGTAGTACTTCTTCGCTAGCTCAACCGGTTTACCGAGGTTCCGCACGTCGCCGCCCTCGCTCTTTTCCCGAACGTCGTACGAGTCGCCTTTCGTGACGACTAAATCTCCATTATCGTTTGACCGGACGTCGAGGCACGCGATTACTCTGCGAGCTAAGCCTTTGTCCGTGCCGGATGCGCTTGATTTCACAACCGGTGTGTCCGTCTCGGCAACGTTGCCTTCCAGAAAGTTTTTGAAAATCCCAATCCCGCGCGCGCCGCTCTTTTCGGGGTGGAACTGCAGCGCGCACACCTCCCCTTTCTGCACCGCGGCGACGAACTCGCCTCCGTAGTCACAAGTGGCCAGGATCCAGTCCTTGTTTTTCGGCTCGGGAGTCGCGCGGTACGAGTGCACGAAGTACAACCGGTCGTTCGGCGGGACGTCGCTGAGCAAGCCGGAATTTTTCTTAACCTCCAAAGTGTTCCATCCGATGTGCGGCACGATAAGGTCGTCCCCGGTGAATTTCCGTACGGTACCTGGAATAATACCAAGGCCCTCCACGCCGCCGCTCTCTTCGCTGCCGTCGAACAGAAGCTGCAGCCCAAGACAAACCCCCATGAACGGCTTCCCCGACGCGCAGTATTCCTTCAAAGGATCCACGAGGCCGCGTTGTTTCAGGATTTCCATGGCGCTGCCGAACGCCCCGACGCCGGGGAAAATGAGCTTGTCCGCGCACAAGATCTCCTCAGCCGTCGTCACGTCCTTCACCGTGAACCCCAGCTTGATGATAGCGTTCCTCACGCTACGCACGTTCCCGGCGCCGTAATCCAGAAGCGTCACCTCGCCCTTCGAAGCGGCGACAACGCGCATGGGGTGGCGCGAACTCGCTCGGCGAACACCTCGGGACGAACCGGAGAAACCGGCGATCGGCCGCGCCAGCAACGAGCTCGAACAAGCGGCCAGTGCCATCGTGCGCGGCGAAGGCGTACAGTGACGGTCCCAAGACGCGCGCGACGAAGCTGTGGGGCGACACGAAGGGCGCGGCTGCTCGATGCCGAAACCCTGAAATTGCGCGCTGCTGAAAAATGACGACTTTTATTTTCCCTTGGAAACGGCTCGAAAAAAACACATCGTGCGCGCCACAGCGGGTCGACGCGCGGTCGGCGTCGACCGCCGCGCGCCGGCATGGACTTCGGCACCATGTTGGAGGGTTTTCGGTTCGGCGCACCTGGGAGCCCGTCGCCTCTGAAGCGCGCGAAGACGGCACCGAAACCAGAGGTTGGGTCGAAAATCGACAACGAAATCGAAGAGTCGTGGCACATCTCCGACTCCGAAGGCGACGTCGGGGAGGGTAACGACGACGTCGCGGGTACCGCGACTTCCCAGGAGGCGACGGGGGCGACGTCGCCGATTGATACACGTAACCACGAAACGCAGAAGAGCGTTACGCTCGAGGAAAACAACAAGACAGGGGCGGTTGCAGGTGACGTGAGAGATGATGAGAACCGAACCGCAACCGATGACGCCGCGTTGACGTACGGCGATTGCGTGGACGCTGATGAGTCGTTGATGAGGGTGACGCCACCTGCAACGACCTCTTCGGGAAAGCGGAATAATTTCTTTCTCCCGAAAGGCCACCCGGGAAGGCCGAATGAACCGGCTCCGGCTGGGTGGCGCGAGGTGTTGGACACCATCACCGATCACCGCGCGACACAGCCCCCCGCGCCCGTGGATGCGTTTCACGCTTTTCTGCTATCGCTGCGAACCGCCCCGGACGCGCATTTCCAAGCCCTGGTAGCCTCGCTGCTCTCGGTGCAGTGCCTTGATTCCGTGGCGCTGAGGGCGACGAAGTTATTGCGCGAGCGCTTGGGGGGCGAAATCACGGTTAGCGCGGTTCACTCCGCTCCGTTGGCAGACGTGTTGGACGCCATCAGCACCTGCAACTTCAAAAACTCAAAAGCGAAGTACGTGAAACAGTGCGCCTCCATGGTGAAAATCAAGTTCAACGGGAAGGTACCTCAATCGATTTCCGATTTACAAAGTCTGCCCGGAGTCGGCCCGAAACTCGCGCGACTACTGAACTCGGTGGCCTTCGGGAACGACGACACCGGAATCGTCGTGGACACGCACGTGCGCAGAGTCGCGGGGAGGCTGGGGTGGACTTGCTTGGTACGTGTTGCCAATTATTAAGGCCCGGCGGTATTACATTTCCCAATAAATCCTGACACACTGTTTGCTACTACAAGACTGACACTTTTCTTACCAAAACACTAAAAAATAATCAGGACCACAAAACCTCTGCCGAGAAAACGCGACGTCGGCTAGAAGAGTTCCTGCCCGAAACCGAGTGGGGAATCGTCCCCCTGGCGCTGATAGGGTTCGCGCAAGTCACGTGTGTGTCTCGGTTCCCGAAGTGTCACGAGTGTCCCGTGAATGGTAAGTGCCCGAGCAGCACACGTGAAAACCCGTATGAGCAAATAGTCAGGAGCAGCGGAAGGACGGAAATCCAGGACGTGGAAGACCTAGCGCCGGCGGGGTAGGCTGGATAGTAGAGAAAAGCGTAGGACGTGTAGGACACAAATGTTTGATGGATAAAATAGAAAATGACCGGCGCGGGCGTGACAGTACCACAAGCGCGCGACACTACTTGCTGTCGCTTTTCGACTTGGCCTTTGACTGGAACGGGTTCCTCTTTGTCGCGGAAGAAGAAGAGCCTGGGGGTTTCCTTTTCGGTGTTTTTTTATCCTCCTTTCGCCGCGCGTGTTTCGAAACCTTCCCGCGGTCGTACTCCTCGTCCGCGTCGTCGTAGGTTCTTTTTCGTGAAAACTCGCCTCGGCCGGGAGCGGAGGGTTCCTTTGCATGTGATTTTGATTTCTCTTTCTTCACGCCCCGTACAACGTCTTGTCCGTCCAAAACAGTGTCATCCCAGCCCCTCTCCCCGCCCCGCCCAACCACGTTGGCGTCCCTCGCCTCGCGGTTGAGCCATTTCTTGACGCTCTTCGCGTCCAGACTCGGCGGCGGGTTTTGGGTTCCTCCTTTTTTAAGCAAGCCCGCCCTCGAGGTAGTGGAAGCGTGTTGTGCGTCATCAGACGCGGAAGGTACCAAGTCGTCTATTACCGCCCTTGAAGGTACGGACTCCACAGTGTCTTCCTGCTCCGCGAGTCGCGCCGCCCTCGTTTTGACCGGCGACACCGGTGCCCCGAACCGGCCCTCCCTCGATCCGCGCGTTCGTTTCATTTTCGACGAAAACAGCCGTAACCGCGCGCTGTCGCGCGACGATAACAACTTGCCGCCTCTGGACCCGACGGGCGACCGTAACCCGACATGGCGTTCCAGGGTCGGGCCGGACGCTTCCGTGGGTGACCCCAGGGCTACGTTCTTAGCGAATTTCTTCTTCTCTTTCGGTGTCGAGTCGCCGACTCGCGCCCGTTCCGCTTTCGTGGACAAAGCTTTCGTCCGTTCTTCCGTCGCCAAAGCTTTCTTCTCTTCTGCTAAAGCCTTCGCGACCGCCGCCTCCCGTTTCGCAGCCTGCTCCAGATTCGCACGTTTCGCCGCAACGCGCGTCGCGTGTGCCGCCGCCACAGCCGCGGCGTCATCACCGCCCCGCTTCCCGCAAAGCCCGGTTCCCGTTTTCGCGTAAAACAAAAGATACGCGCGCTGCGTAAGCGCCGCTTTTTCCCCGCACTGCGTCACGCCTTCGTCGTCCATCTCGTACCAAAGCCCCGTGGCGCCTTTGACGTAGCAGTAGTAGTGCCCGGAGTGCATGCTACCGCCGCTGTGCACGACGACGCCGAAGAGTTGGTAGTTTTCGTCGCTTCCTGAAGTCGTTTTTACCTTGGTTCCTTTGTCGCTTTTCTTGCCGGCGTGACTCTGTTTCGCCGCACCCGACATGGCGTGACTTAAATCCAGCTCAAGCGGGTACTCCACGAACTGGTTCAGCTTCCCTCTACCAAACGGCACGTACTCGAACCGTTTCAGCTGGATTGTCAACACCAAAGGCGCCTGGTCCACGGTGAACTGTTTCGTCGCGCGTGCCATGTGCGCCTTCCCCGGCCCCATCTCGCACTTGTACTTGTTGCGCCCGTCCAGCACTTCCACGGCGACGTAGGACTTCAGCGCGTTCGCCACGCTCTTCGCCTTCGCGATGTCAAGACTCAAGTCCATGAACCCGTCGAACTTGTCACTGCACCGGTTGCAAGTCAGGCACGTCACCCGCGAGCGCAACTTTCCTCCGAACACTTGCCACACGAACGACGTTTCAGAACGCGCGCTGCCTTCCTTCGCGACCGGCCGCGCGGACTCGCACGCCTTTTTGTGCATCGCGTCCAGCAAACACCGCGCGAACTCGTGCGCGTCTTCCTGTCGTCCTTTCCGGAAGGTTTTGGAAACCGCCCTTAGGTTCTTCACGAGGCCAACCGGCGCGACCGACCGGCCGCCGCCGTTGTTTTGTAACGCCCGCACGATGTGCTCGCCCATCTCGTACACCGCGTTGAACCCGGAGCCGCCATTTTTTGGAGCGCCGTACTTTTTGTGCTCGCCGTTTAAACAAAAAGCGGCGAGCGGCGGCGTGTGCGTTAAGCATTGCGTCACCGCGTTCAGGAAACACGTGTTCCCAAGGTTCGCCAGGCCCGCGCCGACTTTGCGCACGGACGGCCACTCCATGTGGATGCCGTGGCGTTGGTACAGGGCGTCGGGGAGGTCTTCGTTGCTTCGTAGCGCTGACTCCGCGTTTTGCGCATCACGGTTCTGCCCACTGCCCTTTCCCGCATCACTATTCGACTTCGTAGTCTCGCCCATCCCTCTCTGCCTTGTGTCCAGGACAATCATCCGCTTCTGCGCCTCCTCGGAAACAAGCGGCGGGTCCGCGCGTCTGTTGGTGTGCATGAACACGGTTGATCACAGGTGCGGGGTGGGGAGGTCAGGGTCACATTCGGTGCGCGATCGATGGCGTTCCAACCAGTGGAAATCGGTCGGCGCGCCGGCGCCGTCGGCGGAGGGATGTTTGCCGAATGGTGTCGCGCGTTGTCGCGCGTGATACTCGTACAACGCCAAGTAACGTGATACGTGGGAAACGTGTATAGGCACCGCACTACGCAAAATTTACCTGGCTCGAACGAAATTCAGTTTGCGCAACGGCGGCTCCACGTCTCGCTCCAGAGGCGCGAACGGCGACGGCTTGGCGTGCTTTCCCATCGCAGATTCGCCGTCCCCACGAGATTGGATTTCGAATTTCCACGCGCCGACTTATGTAGTACCACTTCGATCGTTTGGGGTGACGCAGATGTGTTTTTCTCGACGTGGAGCTCGAAACGCCTCTCGCGTGATCCAACAACTGGACTCGCGACACGCGCGCACGCCGTTCTGGTCGGTGCGAACCCCGAACGACGACCGGAGGAGAATCACGATATTTTTATAAATCTCGGGGACGAAGTTTCAGAAAACAAAGCTGCAGAAGTTCAGCGAAAAGTACCCGTCATCAGTCGCGCTCGCGCACCGCCTTTCGCGATGTCCTCCGCCCCTGTGGACGACCCGGTTTCTTCCCGGGACGCGGGCCGAGACGCGTCCTCCTTGGACGCGTCCGTGTTGACAACCAATCACCACGCGTCGTTTATCCGTAGGTCCAGCGAAGATCGAGACACGGTGGAGTTCGTGTTGACCGAGCACTTACGGATGAGCGGGGTGTACTGGGGATTAACCGCGTTGGACTTGCTTGGTAGGCTAGACGTGATGGAAATAGAGCCTATTTTGAATTGGTTGCAGCAGTGTAAACAAACTAACGGCGGGTACGGCGGCGGCGTGGGGCACGACGCGCACGTGCTGTACACCCTCTCCGCGGTGCAAATCTGTTGTCTGTTGGATCGGCTGGATTTGATCGACGCGGATCAAGTCGCGAAGTACTGCGCTTCTTTGCAGAACAAAAAAGACGGCAGCTTCAGCGGCGATGAGTGGGGCGAAAGGGACACGCGGTTCAGTTACTGCGCGCTCGCGTGCTGCGCGCTGTTAGGAAAGCTCGAGTCAATAGACCACCAACTCGCCGCCGAATATATAATTAAATGCAAAAACTTCGACGGCGGGTTCGGGTGTGAACCGGGCGGTGAGTCCCACGCCGGACAGGTACGTGTGTAAGGCTTTCCCAAAACCCGCCGACTGGTTACCTACCGGTCAAGGCTGACACTTTGTTTTTACCTGTCGGGCAGATTTTCACGTGCGTTGGGGCTTTGGCTCTGTGCGGGCGTCTCGACGCGGTGGACAGTGACTTACTAGGGTGGTGGCTGTGCGAAAGGCAGGTCAAGGCGGGCGGTTTGAACGGCCGGCCCGAAAAACTCCCCGACGTGTGTTACAGTTGGTGGGTGCTTTCCAGCTTGCAAATTCTGAAACGAACGCACTGGTACGTGTTGCGCGGTTTCCAAATCCCGACACACTGTTTCTGCCGCCCCTCTTTAACGTCCATGGCCGTCATTAAACGGAGATACTACGCACATCACAAGCGCGCTGTTTTATCTCTCAGCTGGTGACTGTTCAGACCGATTACCCTGACTGTTGACCAGGCCATCGTCCAATACATCGCGACGTACAGTACACCCACACTCGCCGACTCAAGACTGACACTTTGTTTTACCCATCGCAAGGATCGACCGCACCGCGCTCGCCGCGTTCATCCTGAAGTGCCAGGACCCGGAAAAAGGGGGCATCGCGGACCGCCCGAACGACGAGCCGGACGTGTACCACACGTTTTTCGGAATCGCGGGGCTGAGCCTGATGAACTTTCCGGGGCTGAAAAAAATAGACCCCGTGTTCGCGCTGCCCACGCACGTCGTGCAGAGAATGGGACTCGAGAAATAGTTGTGATGTCATCATCGTACCGCGTCTTTTCAATACAACTGAAATCAGCACCCTCCCAACCAATTCACCTCGAGGTGTCCTCCCTGAGGAGCCCCATCATCATCTCGAGAGGCGTTTTTATCCGCCGCCGAGTACGTCGCGCGCTTGTTCCACGGGCATCCATTCGCGTGCAACCACTTCAGCACCTCGAGGTGCCCTCCCTGCGCCGCCTCAATGCACGTTTTCGCGCTCCATGGACAGCCGTTCGCGCGTGCCCACTGCAACACCTCGAGGTGCCCGCCCGCCGTCGCGTCATTGCACGTGCCTTCGACCCACGGACAGCCGATCGAACGCAACCACTGCAGCGCCTCAAGGTGCCCGTCCTTCGCCGCCGCCGAGCACGTGTTTGAGTGTAACGGGCTGCCGTTTGCAAAGGCCCACTGCAGCACCTCGAGGTGTCCACCCCTTGCCGCGTACCTCAACGTGTCCGCGCTCCGCAGCGTCATGGCACGTGCTTGTGCCCCATGGGCAGCCGTTCGCACGAGTCCACTGCAGTACATCAACGTGTCCGCGCTCCACAGCGTCATGGCACGTGCTTGTGCCCCACGGGCAGTCATTCGCACGCAGCCACTGTAGTATCTCGAGATGCCCACCCCCCGCCGCCCCCGAGCACGTATACTCGCTCCATGGACAGCCGTTCGCGAGCGCCCACTGTAGCAAATCAAGGTACCCGCCCTTCGCCGCTGCATTCCACTGGTCCCACTCGCAGCCGATCGAACGCAACCATATCAGTACACCGAGGTGCCCGCCTGATGCCGCGCTATTGCACGTCCCCTTCTGGTCACACGAGCAGCCGTTAGCTAGCGCCCACTGCAGTACCTCGAGATGCCCGCCCATTTCCGCCGCACGACACGTCGGCCAGTCCCATAGGCACCCGTTCTTGCGCGCCCACTGCAGCACCTCCAGGTGCCCGCCCTCCGCCGCTGCCCAACACGTGTCTTTATCCCACGGGCAGCCGTCCGCGCGCAACAGCTTCAACTCTTCGAGCTGTCCGCTCCTCGCCGCTGCCTGACAAAGGCGTTCTTGACGCGACAGGGGACCTTGCCGTTGCATGCGCTGCACCGCGCTTACACATCCGAGCTCCACGGCGTCATATTCGTCAAGCTCCTCAAATTGAAGCCCCGTTCCTGCCATCGTGTCGCGCATCGCACGGCTCACCGCTGGGAGCCGTGCGAGATCGGCGGGGTCGTCGAAATACTCAGATCTCAGAATGTGCGTGACGACGATGTCGTTGAAAAGGCCGGGGATGGCCTCGCCCGCGTTAGCCGCGCTAGCATCGCGGCGTTCGCTCTTCCTCTTTTGCGCGCGATTTGTCATACCGATCACCGCGTTGGAAGACAAAGTGAAGGGTGCGTCGTTGTGCGCCGTGTTGTGCGTAGAAGATTCCAAGCGCGACAGTAAAAAGGCAGCACAATTAAATGTTTCAGTAAATTTGTCTCCGCCGCTAAACCTAAATGTCCTCATCGCTACCCTCGCTCCCGGTCCAAATCCACCACCACATCGCTCGGCACCCACACCGGATTCGGCGCCTGGAACGACCAAGCCGGCCCGTCGTACCTGGAACAGTGCAGATACAGTCGCTCCAAGTCTTCAGCGCGCGTCTGTGCGGATCCGCCGGGTTCGTCTTTTCCGTTTTCGTTTTTTTCGCCATCCCCGAAATCCCGCGCGCCGTGCGCCACCATCGGGCAGTGCGGACACAAAGGCCATTCAGGGTTGTTGATTGTTTCAACAGGCGCGTGTGACGTCTCTGGACAGCAATCACTCGAGGTTTTTTTCCCGATTCCGTCACCGATTGTCAGCTCGCGACACGTTTTCAGTTGCCCTTCGATTCTCGCCGAGTCGCCCGTGCCCAAACCGCCGTACTTAACGTCGTTCGCGATTGGGAAGCCCTGGTACGATAAAGCCGAAAGCGTCAGTCGGTCGTGACGTGTATTACGTAAACAGGGAAGGGTAATGCTCCCTTCGCAGGACGAGTATGGGCAATCGCAACGGCGGAACGTGTTCAGTGGGAATCACGCACCAGAACCTGCAGGTGTACCCGGATCTGGTGCGTCCGGCCGGTCACGGGCTCGCAAAGCACAAGCGCGGTGTTGAGGGGAAGCCTTTCGGAAATTTGAATCACGGGACCTTCTTTTCCAACAGAGCTACGCTTCGCGACGTCGGCGGAAACGGCGACGAGCGCGAATTTGGTCTCCGCGGTTTTGAAACCGTCCTGCGTTGCGGTTTCGCAAGGCGCGCAACTCGCGATGTGTGCCCGCGCGTCGTACTTGATCGCGTTGCAGACGGTGACAACGTTGTTCCCCTGAAAGGTTTCGAAAATGCTTCCGCGAGAATCGGACGACCGGCCGTCAATTTTTTTGACTGCAGTACTCACCACGGCGAGATATTTCTTCCGCACCAAGCGGCTCTGCACCTCTTCACGCAACGCGTTCGCGGTTTCCGGGTTCCGCGCCAGTAAAAGCAACCCGCTGACGTTCTTATCAAGCCGGTGCACCGGGTTTAACCGGCCGAGATCCGGCCGCTGCGACGCCAACAACCCGAGCACGGTGTTTCTTCGGTACTGCCCGGTCGGGTGCACGGGCGTGGTGGCGGGTTTGCACACCGCGACCATGTTTTGCGTGACCCTGATCACGACAATCGGATCGGCCAAACAAGGAGGCTCGTGCCGGTGCAACGCGTGGCGCAAACGCTCGCCCGCTTTTAGCGACGTCAAGGGTTGTACCTTCGGGGTGGTAACTCGTTGTTCGAAGGCCGTCTTTGCAGTCGTTTCTGTTTTCGTCTCGGTCGTCTCGGTAGGTGCCGCGGGGTGTTGCTTATCATCATCCTCCTCATTTTTTTCATCCGTAGTTGCGGATTTTTTCCGCTTCAAACTTCCGTTGTTCGCCGGCGTCGCCTTCTCCGCGCGCAAAAGTCCTTGTTGATACGCGTTTTCGTAATAACACCGCGGTCGGTTGGGGAATTCGGTGGTGAACAACTCCACGATGTTTTTTCCTTCCTGTCGTTTCTTGACGTGGCACACGAAATCGAAGCTATACGGCGCCGCGAACCGTAGCCCGTTTACGAACACGAAATCTGATTCGTTTGGCGGCGCCGCGAATAAATCGCCGCTCGACTTCCAATCCATCTTGTAAAAGGTACGAAAGTATTCTCGTGTGGAGGATCGAGCTACGGACCTTCAGCCTACTAGTATGGTATCACTTGGTCGTTCCCTTGGCGGTGGCTGTCTCGTACTTCCGCGCTAATTCCTCGTACAAAGTCCAGACGCAAAACTTGCACTGCGGCGTCGACTGGCAGCAATCTTCAGGACCTGGTTTTTGGGGCTCGATCGGTACCTTGCTGGTACTTGTACAAGCACAGAACCGGCGGTGGCAAGTCTGGCACACCGGGGGTGGCGCCGGCCTTTCGTCGTGCCGCCCGACCCGGGAGTTGTCCGCTCGGGTCGGGCCGCCGCTGCCCGTCCACGCGTGCCTCGCGGTGGGTGGAAGTATGTGGAAGCGAACCGTCCGAATCGCAAAGGGCGCGGTGTGCACCACGGGCGTGCAACGCGAATTCGCGCACCGATTGATCGCCCGTGCGTTCCACGCACACGTCGAGTTGAGGAGTTCGAGGAATGCGCGGTGTACCACAGCACGCGCGTGGCGCATGACGCGGTCGCCGCGCGACGAAAGTGTTTCGACGCGTAGATTGCTTTTCGGCAACGTCGGAAATCCCGAAATCTGTTTCGAGATGATGAGTGAAGGCTTCTGACGCGACGTCGACGAGGGTTCAAAGCACACGGCGCACGCGTCCGTCGCGTGTCTCCACTTCTCGTCCCTTGCGTGTTTCGTTCCGCGGGCGTTTGAGAAACTTTTCCGACCGCGTCGTCGGAACCCGTCGTCGTGAACGCGATGTCCGCCGAGTCCGCGCGACGGCGCGTGACCGACCTGTCGTCTCACAACCCAATTAACGTCGACTCGTACAAAGCGGACATCAAGAACTGCAGACGCGAGCTCCGTAAGTTAATCGACAGCGTGAACTGCCACCCGATTCTGCTGCGGTTGGCGTGGCACGACGCGGGGACGTACGACGATTCCGTGGCCCAATGGCCGGATTGCGGAGGCGCGAACGGCAGCATCCGGTTCGACACCGAGATGAGCCACGGGGCGAACGCGGGTTTACGGAAAGCCTTGACGTACCTAGCGCCCATGAAGGAGCGGTTCCCGAACCTTTCGTGGGCGGATATCATTCAACTGGGCGGGGCGACTGCGATTGAGGTGGCGGGGGGGCCGGTCATACCCATGAAATACGGACGCGTAGACGTTTTGACGCAAACACAGTGCCCGAAAGAGGGGAACCTTCCCGACGCGGAGCCGCCGTTCGCGGGCGACGAAACAATCGACGCCTCAGAACACTTGCGCCGCGTTTTTTACCGGATGGGGTTTGGGGATGAAGAAATCGTGGCGCTTTCGGGGGCGCACACCATAGGACGGGCGTTCGCGGAAAGAAGTGGCACGACTGCTTTCGGAATTGGAACGAAGAAAGCCACCAGGTACACCGGGGGGTGTCCGGTGATTGGAAATACTTCAAACGCTTCATCTCAATCGGGCGGGTGTCCATTCGCGCCTCCTCGAAAGGACGGCACCGAGTCCTTCGGCATGCCCGGCGGCCAGAGCTGGACGAAAAAGTGGCTCACGTTCGACAACAGCTACTTCAAACGGGAGTACGTGGACGAGCCTAAAGAGCTGCTTTGGCTTTCCACGGACAAGGCGTTGCACGTGGACGTGGGTTTCGCGCCGTGGTTCAAACTGTTCGGCGACGACCAAACCGCGTTTTTCGATTCCTTCGCAAAAGCTTTCGCCAAACTCTCGGAGCGAGGCGCCAGGTTCCTGCCAGCGGGGGGGATTGAAGCGTAGAGCTTTGTAGGGTGGAGGTGGTGAAGGGGAGGTATAACTCCGGAAAAACGATTCTGCCGTACGGGAGAGAAACGCTCGGCGTTGGTTCCAAGCGCCGCGCGGGACGTTCTTCCATAAATCTTCGCTTTGTAAACAACACGTCGTCGTCGTCTTGTTTTGTTTTACATGAACGGCAGGAATGACAGCAACCTCGCCGCCGCCGCTAACACCCCGTCTTCGCCGAGCATCTCCCCGAGATCAAGCTCCGTCGCCGCTATCTCCGCGCCGCCCGTTTTTTCAATCAACGCGGTGACCCAAAAGTTCGCCGCGATCGAAGCGGTGACCAAAAACGTCACGAAATCGACTTTCCGCACGTCCGCCATCGCGCTCCCTTCCATCTGGCACTCCCCCATCGTCGCGACGTGTTCCGCTTCGTCGTCCCGGATCGCACTGAACACGTCATACAGGGACTTGACCCGCGGGCGACGAAGCGCGCGTTTCGGGCGCGCGGTTTGAAACGCGTCGAAGAGATACAAATCGTCGGACGTCCAATACGCCTGAGGCGGTACAAAAGAAAGTGTCAGTCGGTCGTGACGTTCGTAACTTGTATTCCGCGAGCAGTGCACTTGTGATATATTTGTAAGAGCCGCGAGTACTGGTAAGCGTTACCAGTAGTGTACTTCCTTTTAATGAGTGGACGTCAAGTAGGGGCTGTGATCAGGGAGGCGAAGTGTGGTGCTTGGGAAAGTTCCATACCTTCGCCACGCGCGGCGCCGGAAGCGTTCGCAACACCTTTTTATTTTCATCCACGAACTGCCCGTACGTATCCACCGCGTGCGCCTCCACTAGTTCGGAGAAGTTGTACGCCAGCGCCGGCGACGCGAGCCAGGTTAAACACATGAACAGAAAGTAAAAAATAGCCGCGTGCTGCCCGAGAAATCGATCCCGCCACGATCGATCCCCCCCCAGCGATTCCATCACGAGCAAGTGCTGATACTCGTTCCACTGCTCCGCGAAGTGCACTCTTTGCAGCTCGGACGACCGCCGCCACCACCCCAGCAGCTCGTAAATCGTTAGCATGGTGTTGTACGAAAAGTACGGCATCCTCGCCACGGTTTCCAGGAACCAAAACCGCGGGATGGGTTTGTTTTCCGGGAACAAAACGTCCAGCAGGAAACACAGCGCGAGGTACGGGCCTTTTATTATTAAAGGCGCCGCGACCTGCGGCCGCGCGTGTTCCCGTTCCCAGATCCCAGCGTTACTCAACGTCAGGGTTTCCAGCTCGTCGCGAAGCGCGGACATAGTATCCGCGTCCGGTTGCGATACCGTTCCAGGAACTACATTGTCGAGCTCGTCGCCGCTGAACGGCACGGCAAGAATCGCGTCATCCGCGGATTCGGTTTTCTTGAAATACTTCACCATCTCCCCAAGTTCTCGCGTAAAGTTCGCACTGGATATCGCGAGGACGTTCTTGGGAACACCAGGAGGTCGCGTTTTGCTCACGTCGATAAATGCACCAGCGTTGCTTTGCATGTACCCGTACTCGCACCGCACGCGCGCGAACGGCGAGGCGTTGAACAGGGTATCCGCCTCGTCCATGGATTCGACGCTTCCAAAGCCGAGTCGGTGCTCCACCGCCCGGGCTAATTTCTCCCTCGCCTCGCCCGCGGCGATGTCCGCGACGAGCACGTCTCGCTCAAGCGAGTCGAGCTCGGGGTCGTCGTCCAGGGGGGGGGGGGGGGGCAGTGGG
>Ga0222633_1000787_pt1 | contig 22617 bp, 13 predicted proteins | sample AntAcemetageno48_FD_179816 | JGI IMG/M metagenome (GOLD analysis project Ga0222633, IMG submission 179816) | Saline water microbial communities from Ace Lake, Antarctica - #48 | ecosystem: Environmental > Aquatic > Non-marine Saline and Alkaline > Saline | place: Antarctica: Ace Lake | collected...
GAAGTTGCACGTTGATTGAGTTTCCGTAAACTTGGTGTAGACTCATAGCGAAGTTCACCGAGCTCGTGGGGCAGTTAATCGTGGGGAGAGGGACCCCGAGGTGGCTGGAGTCTCCCGCGGCGTGTACTGCGGCCGCATCTTGGTTGTTCCCGGACACGCCCATGTCGTTGTCGTTCCCGGACACGCCCATGTTTTGGTGCAAGTTCCCGGACACGCCCAAGAAAATAACACCCGCCAAACAGGTAACCATCACGATCGCCCAGACCCAAGCGGCAGGCTTCGTTACTCGAGCACGAGGCGCGCGGTCGATGAGCGGCGTGCGCTCATCATTCGTCATCGCGGAGACGTTCGGTGTCTCGACGTCCATCGTGAAGTCTCGAAACGCGCCTCAGGGCGCGTTTCGGTGTGGCCGAAGAGAACCCCAGAAGCCATGTACACATGCCACATGGCACAAAATGTTTTATGGGACGGGCTGACCTCAGGGTGTTGCGTTACATTCGCTCCGCGCTTGGTGTGGGGCCTTTTTTACTGCTGTCTGATGAATGGCTTGAACTTTTTCGTTTTCAGCGCTGTTCGTTTCAGAATTTACTTTGAAAAGTGATTCGTTGATAGGTGGTAAAAACAATCGCTCACCGACGCAAACGGCCAACGGCTTGGTCTCTGCACGTGTTCGTTATGTAACCGGTGCTTGCCACCGTTTTTTACACGTCTCGCACTTCCACCACGCTTTGTGTTCGGATCCGTACGTGACGGCGTGCGCTTCTTTTACACGATCTTCGTACTCTCGAAGTAAATGACCACCCTTGTCGTCACCGTTTTTTCTACGCCACGTTTCGAAGTTGTTACTTGAAGTAAGCTTTCGACGTGGGCGTACACGCGCGCACTTAGGGCAGACCGTTGGATGGACACTGCACGTTCGGAATCGGACCTCTGTGCGCCATCGGTGCACTGCACTTCCACCACGTAAGGCGATGTGATCCACGCGTGCAACCTCCCCCCCTCGAAAACTTGAGCGTTTCGGTGGTTTTCGGAATTGGCAAAATTGAGATATTCGCGATATCGCGAGGTCCGAGACAATTGTCGTTGTCACGGAACATCGTGTCCACACATTGCGCCGCTGCGTGGGAACCATGTCGAGTCATGCGCAAGCCTTACGCGTGCTCAACGTAAAATTTAGCGACGACCCTGGCACCGTCCGGCGGGCTTACCTGCGGGAGGTGAGGAAGACACACCCGGACAAAGGCGGTTCGAGCGCACAATTTCGAATCGTCCAAGACGCGTACGACCTGTTGACCTTGCCGCGCCACGAGAAGAGCCACGAGGAATCAACCTACACGAACAGCGCACACGGCGAGGACGACGCCCAGGACGAGTACCACGGGCGCCATGACTGGTGGCAGTACGACTGGTTCAGGGACCGGTTCCGGAAATGGGACCAGCGGGAAGACGAATCCTTTGAACGCGACTTCGGCGACGCGGAAGAAACGCGGAAACTGAAACGAGCGGAGGGCAAGCGCACGGGCAAAGACTGAATGGACCGCGACACGCCGGCGACGGCGGGGGACGAAGATGTGTGTCACGCGTGCACGGAAAGCACGCCAATAGACGCCAAAACCGCAAAGAAGTGCGGGTTGAATTACCGCGAGTACGAGTCGCACCCCGAGTCGCACCCCGAAAAACGGGTCACATGTTGGGGGTGCAAAAACGCGCACAAGTCCGTGTTGACGAAAACAATGGCCATGAACAAGTCGTGGAAGGGCGAACGCGGACTGGGGGCGCGGCTGGGGAAGGTGCTGGACGGGCGCCACGAAGTTTTCTCCAAGTTACGCCGAGAAAAAAAACGCTTCCACCATCAGCTGGTTACCGGCGCCGTCGACGAGACGCGCAACTCGGAGTACTTCTGGATTAAAGACCTTCAGCGTGAGGCGGAAAAGTTTCCGCCATTCCCGAGGAAGCATAAGCGCGAAGTCAAAAAAGAAAAAGGCCAGTCCGCACCTTCCTCGCCGCCTCGGAAGAAACACGCCGCGCGGGCGCCGACAACGCCCGTGAAAAAAGAGGCGAAACGATAACAAGGGCTCTAATAACTATTAAGCCCTTGACGATAAATAGCGCCGGCGTGGTTTTGACCAAAAAAATAAAATTCGTCTCACGCTTTCAGTCGTTTCTCCGGTTGGCTCTCTCCCGGCTCACCGCTCGTTTCGCGTGCTCGTCGCTTTTTGTCGTCATCCGGGTCGCGCTCCGCGTCCTGTACATATGTATCCGCGTCGGGCTCGTCTTCCAGCGAGCTGCGCCGTGGTTCGATCTGCCCCGCGGTTTCCAGAACCTGCCGGTGCGGAATGCGAGGCAGCGCTATGTCGCACACGTAGTCTTTGCTCAGCAGGTCATAAACGAACTCGTCCACGTGTCGCACCGAGAACTTGCCCTGCGGCGAGTTGTACCGCAGTTTCCGGTAGTCGTTCAGAAGCGGCTCCAGGTACTGGTAAATCTCAAGCGGCGCGCAGGTCAGGCGAAGGTAAAAAGCGCCCAGCGCGCGGACGTACTTGTAATCTTCGTTTTTAATAAACTCAACCACGATCTCGCGCTCGGGCTGGATCTGTAGCATCTTCAGCGTGAGGCACAGAAAATCGGTCGCTTTGTTGTTGCCGCCGTGAATGCCCCCGAAGCACCGCAAATCCGTCGCCAAATCAACCAACGTCTCCGCGCTTACCCCGAAACACTTCTCCTTCCAGTACGGCATGTCGTAGATTTTCGCCCGCGTGATCGTCTCCACCAGGTTCTGTGGTACGAGTCACGGGGGTGATGAGAGTGGGTGGGTGAGGTGGGTTAGGGTGGGTTGGGTGAGTTAGGCGTGACGCGAAATGGGCGGTGACACGCTCGAGGAATCGAAACCGAAGAACGGTCAGGACGCGTTCTGGGACGTCCACGCGTACGAACCTGAGGATTTGTGCCGTGAATCGACCGGGCAAGCGGGTCCGTTGTGTTCGCCATGGCCCTGAGGCGGCGCCGGCCGGGGGGACTCTTTTCTTGTTCCCGCGCTCCTCGGTGGCTATCGCTCGACACACACGAGCGATACGACCTGGGAGGCTTCGCGTGTCCTCACAGAGTGATGAGACGAGACGAGACGAGGCGGCGAGAAAAACTCAAAAACTGCTGCTGCTGCTGCTGCTAGTTAAATCTTGATTATGATGAAGTCACGACTCGAGAGAGAGTCCGAGCGACCAAAGCGAGTTGCGCGACGGCGCGTGAGGTGTGACTCCTCTTATATCGGAGCGCCTCAGAGTCGTCTGAGGTGGAGCACCATCCGCGATGGCGGACGTGGCTGATGAACGGAGCTTCCACCCGCGTCTGACCAACTTGGGCACGTGCGAGTTCACGTTCGCGCTCAGTCTGCCCCGGTTCGCGGAACCGGCCGTGGAGGATGTGCAGGCACCGCGTGAACCCGAGATAACAAACCCTCTGCTGGACAGGCTCGCTGAGATACTAGGGCAGACCAGCGTGGCGTACTTGTGCGTCTTACATTTCATCCATACCCCTCGGTACTCACCCACTAAAACTCAGATCCGGTATGCCAACAATCGCCGACCGCAGGGTTCAAAATCTCACCGTAGCCTCCCGCTTACTTTCACCTCACTCCGCAGGTCGAGCACGCTTCCCCTGGCGAAGCGCCCTTCCCCGGGAAGCGCTTTGAGGGACGCACTTATAAAGCGTTCGCCCGATGTGTTCCACGTCACCGCGGACCGCCCTTCGCACAAGGCGAACCCGCCGCGGCAACTGCCGCAGCCGCCCGGCACCGCCGGCGTGGTCACCGACCAAACCGTTTCCGTCGCGACCGTGAAAGCGCCTCGCGTGGTGCGCGCGGGAAACGCGTCGAGGCACGTGGAGCTCCCAGCAGGCCCCTCATCCTCCGAGTTATTGGAGCAGTTCCACCAGACGTGCGAGGATATCTTCGAGAAGGTGGACGTGAGTAGCAACGTGCGGGGGGGGCAAATTTTGTACGAAGACGAGGAGATGTTAACGAGGGACGAGTTGGGTGATTTACAACGCGAAACGACCGAGCTTGCGCGTTTGGGTGTGATGGGTGCTGTACCGTCGGTACAAATCACGCGGCTGCTGGACGTTTTGGAAAAGCAAGCCGCACGGGCGGACGCCACAGAGGTTCGCGAAGACGACGACGAGAACGGCGTTCCGGGCGTTTTGAACATCCTGAAAGCCCTGGACGCGGTATCCGTGACATTAACGATTCTTTGCGCGAAAGACATGCCCAAAGAAGTGTACCGGGAAGAGAGCATCGACGCGATTGTGGGTTTTGTCAAGTTCCAACTCACGCGCAACGTGTTTGTGTTCCACGACGCGTCGTATTACCAGATCCACAGGGGCGAGAGGGAAACGTTTGACCCGGACACCGCGGGCGGCGACGAGAACAACACGCCGGTGAAGAAAGGCAAGAAAGGGTCCTCCTCGAGAAGCGCGGGTACGCCGGGAAAACGCGGGAAAGGCTCAACCGGCGGTGCGGGCGGCAAAACGCGCGTGGATCAAATCCCACGCGCTGTGAAGCGAATCAACGACCTTTTATCAGGCGTCTTGACGCAGTTGGCGCACCTTTTGTTCACAATTCACCTCCCCGACGCGACGGTGTTACAACTCACCAGCTTAGCGGTCTCGGCGCTCACCGTGGACGGCGTGGATCTGACTCAAGCCAAAGCCGTGGACGTCGTCGTCGCGGCGTTCAAGCAGTACCCGGAACACAGAAGCTTGATTCTGGATAACTTGCTGTTGTCGCTGCTGAAGCTCCCTTCCTCTGGAAGGAACCTTCGCCGGTACATGCTTCCGGAGGATGACTCGAAGTCAATCCAAGTGCTGTCCGCGATGCTGATGAAGTGCGTGCAGGCGAGCGTGACGTTTGAGGAACCGGTCGCGAGCGCGGCGCTCGTTGTGGCGACGTCGGAAAAAAATACGTTGGAAGGGTACGGCCCCGCGTTCCAGTGGTCACACTACTTCTGGAAAGAACTACTACGGGGGTGGCAATCCGCGCGGGCGCAGGAGATTGACATCAAGTCTTTGATGCAGAATCTGGTCCACGATTTACTCACCACGCTGAACATGCCGGAGTGGCCGGTTGCCGGTTTGATGTTGTTGTCGTTGTGCGCGCAGCTGTTGAGCGGGCACGGCATCAGCTCCAATGAAATCCGCGTACGGGAGCTTTCCCTGGATTTCCTAGGGCAAGTCACCGCGCGAATCAAGGAAGACGCGCTTTTGTGCGAAAAGGACACGACGTGGAGTGCGCTTTTCTCTGGGGACGAGGAGACGGAGGAGGGGGAGGACGAACAACTTTGCGAAAGTGACACGCGCGCCGCGTTTGAGTTGGCGCAGCAAGACGCGGCGGACTCGCGCGCCTCACATGCGGACGCGAACACGCAAGTCGCTGACGTCGGTGCCACGGATGCGCTGGTGCTTGAAGCGCTGCTGCTACGACACGTGTTTCAGAACGAAGTCCGCCACGAAACCCCGGGCCGCGCGGACCGTTCCGCGTTTACGTTTGTTTTGGCGCAACTTTCGCGCGAAGCCGAGCGCGTAGGCGTCGGGTTCCGATCCGGCGGTGTCGGTCCGGGCGGAACCAAGGTGACGTACGAATCCCTCGCGAAAGTGCTTCACGCACACGTGGACTCGAAATTCGTTGACTCCGTCGACGGCGCAGGGTCTTTGCCCCGGCCTGCGGCCGTACGGTTGTGTCGCCAACTTCAGCAGCGTCTTCCCTTGGCGCGTCAGGCGCACATCCTCGTGGACCGGCTTCTCGGGGCGCTGGAAGATCCCACGATCATGGTTCGCGCGGCCGCGGTCAGGGCGCTGGCCTCGGTGGTCGATTCCGACCCGGGCCTGCTGTCATGGCCGGAAGTGCACAAAGCGGTGCATCGCCGGATGTCCGACAACGGCACGGCGGTGCGCTCGGCGGTGGTGGACCTTCTCGGGAAGCACGTGGTGAACGACCCGTCGATCGCGGAGACGTACTACGGCGCCATCGTGGAGCGCATCGCGGACGTTGGGGTTAGTGTTCGGAAGCGGGTCATAAACATTCTGTTTGACTGCCTCAAAAGCGGTCCTGATTTCGCACACAGCATCCAAGCCCTGCGTCACCTCGCCTTCCGCGTGCTGGACGACGATCCCGGAGTGCAGGAGTTGGTCGTGAAAATCTTCCGGGAACTCTGGTTTTCGAAACCGCCGGTTCGGAAACGAAACGCCAACAAAGAGGGAACGGACGATCAACCCGACCCAATCACAGAACGCGCGGAACAGCTCGTCGCGGTGACGTGGGAGGTGTACTGCGGGGTGTCAAGGGTGGGGTATGCCAAGCTGCCGCTGTTACCGTCGTTTCCCATCGTCGCCGTTCTGCGCAAAGTCGTGTTCCCGTCGGAGGAGGAACAAACCGCGCTTCGCGGTTCGGACGAAACGAGGTCGGGGGAATTCTCGGAAACCGTCACGACCGCGCGCGCGATCTGCGGCGCGATTCTGGACGGGATGCTTGCACGGGAAGAGGCGGCGGATGAGTTGGACGACGGCGATGCTGGTGGCGATACCGCGGGTAACGCAAATGGGTCGGACATGACCCGGTTCCCCAGGGCGGTACGGTACGCCCTGGGGCTGCACGTTTTTTGCGCCACCGACGCGCGCCTTTGCGTGGCGGATGAAAACCCCCTCCACTTCGCCACGTCGTTACAGCCGTACGTCAAGCGCAACGAAAACACCTCCGCGAACTCGCTGCAGCTCCAGTGCTGCATCTCAGTCGTGGACGCGGTGGTCAAGGAGTGCGGGTGCTTATCGCGCGACACGGCGGTTGAGATTGAGAAGGATTTACGATTTTTGCTGCTAAGAAACACCTTTCACGGCGTGTTGTACTACGCGTCGCGGTGTATTTGTTCGGTCGCGGAGACCCTTGCCGCGAACGCCGAACACAACGTCGCGTCCGGGGCGCTTCAGATCTGCCGGCGGTTCGTCAAGCTCCTGGATGAGGTTTCGGAAAAAGAAACCCTCTCCGTCGGGGAACGCGCGCACGTCTCGCGCGCGCTTTTCGTGCTCGGCCACTTAGCGCGCTTCGGGGCGGACACGTTGGAGTTTTCGCGGGAACAAGCCGTGTCACCCTCGAACTTGTTACGTGTGTTCCGCGTTTTCCTGCAGCGCACCGTCTCTGCGAACGAGTTCGACCTGAAACGAGGCGCCCTGCAAGCGTGTGGGTTTCTGTTTGTCACGAGGCCGCAGCTCATGCTTTGCTCCAAGGGCGGGTTCGGCAAGGGCAGCATGGACGGGATCATGCGCGCGGCGCTCGGGTCGAGCGCGGAGAAAAACCTCAAGGAACAAGCGCTTTTGAACCTGGACGAGTACTTGCGCGAGGAGGAGGTCAGGACGATGATCATGATGTCGGACGACGCGAACGCGCAGGGCGGTGATTCTGGGGGAACCAACTCCAAAGCCGCCGCCGCGATGATCGCGGGCACCGGCGGAGCGTTGTCGCGGGCTAAACGCCGGCGACTCGCGGAGGCGAAACGAGCGGAAGCGAACAACGGCTTGAGCAGCCCTAAAAAAGACGCCGGCTTCCAAACCGTCAACGGCGAGCACGACAACTCGCTCGCCAACGGCGTGGCGCAGCGGTACTGGAATTTCGTGATTGAGCTTTGCGTGGACCCGGAGCCCGCGGTGCGGTTAAAAGCGTTGCACTTAGCGGAGGTGGTGCTGCGACAAGGTTTGGTGCACCCGATGAGCTGTTTCCCGCCGCTCATCGCGCTGCAAGCGGATCCCCTGCTGACCTCGAAAAAGCTCGCCATGCGGTTGTTACGGCAGCAACACGGCAAGTACCCCGATTTCTTCGACCACCAGCTCGGCGCCGGGCTAGGGTTGCTGTTCGAGTTCTGCAAGCGCCTACAGGCCGCGGCGCGCAGAGCGGCGCGCAAGGGGGGGCAACGGGTTGACGCGCAAGTCGCGAGCGCGGAGGTGGTGAATGACGGGTTCACCAACATCTACAAACTCGTCAACGGCACGCGGTCGACGCGATTCAAGTTTCTCTCCGCGCTGCTGCGTCGCTACGAAGGCAAGACCGTCGGGTCGGACGTTACGTACCTCTGTTTCCTCGCCAACGCCATCGCGGCGTTGCCGTTCACCATGACTGACGAAGTGCTGTTCGTGATTTTCCACTTGAACCGAATTATCTCCCTGCGCGCGTCGACGCTTCAAGATTCGCTCACGGAGCGCGTGGCTGCCGTGACTGCTAAAAATGACGAAGAGCTCAGCGCGGACCTCAAGGATGACGTCGAGCTCTCGTTGTCCGCGTCCATCATGCTTTCCCTGAAGCAACACCTGAAGTTAACGTTTGACATCACGGATGCGAAAACGCAGGCGTACAACCCCGCGGAGCCGCTGAAATCGGGGGAGGCGTTTCGAAAGGACGAAGAAGCGTCGTCGCTGGACTTGTCGTGGTGCGACCCGCTCGCATCAGCCACGCTCGCGAGCTGCGCGGCGCAGGCTGAGCTGTTCGCCACGCTCATGGTGAGCGACGCGAACGATTACGGCGAGTACGCCGCGGCGCGCAAGCGCGGGCGGCCGAAGAAGAAGCGAAAGAAGTTCGCCGTGGACGACGACGACACCGAAGAGGAGGAGGACGACGAATCGGACGACGACGAACCGTTCTCGCCCGCCCTGCCAAAAACCGCCACCCTCGCATCGCCGAAAAGCGCGCGAAAGGGAAAGAGAAGGAAAGGCAACGACAGTAACACACCCACGCCCCGGAAAAAACTCGCGCTTTGAACGATAGAAATACGCACTTGTAATAACGAAAGACGTCGTCCGATTGGTTCAAGCGTTCACGTGTTTGTTTAAAATTCTATGGCTGTAAATACCTAGCTGTGTGAATGTCTGCCTAGCTTAGCTTAGCTATCTATGTGAACGTCTTCATTTCCCAGCCCGCGAGTCGCCGGAGCTTCGCGGCGGCGTCGTCGCCGTCGCGAATCGGCGCCGGCGACGCCGCGTCCAGGAGCCACGCCTCTAGATTTTCGGCATCTTCCCTCGCGCGCGCGAGCTGCGGGAACGGAGACGCCGGTACGTCCAGCATGGGAACCGTGATGGAGGTGTCGAACGAAATACGTTTCCGCTTTTCGGATTTTTCAGGAGAGGATTTTCGTTTGGAAACCGGCGACGCCTTCGTTTGCGTTTGCGCCGGGAGATCCGACAAAGGCGCCTTTGTCGGCGTTACCAACGGCGCCGCCGTGCCCCCAACACCCAGCGGGGAGACATACACGCAGCCCGCTTCACATCTCTTTTGAGCTGTTTCGATATTCACCAGTCGTTGCGCGAAAATTTCACGAAACACGGCGGGCCAGAGTGGACGCCGCGCGTCGCGGCGGGGTTCTGTTTCCGAAAAGAAATCGTCGCCGACGCCGATTTTTTTTAAAAAAACAGAAACCGCGCCCGGCCCTAGCGCCTCGGCGTGATTCAGCGTGCCGAGGTACGTCGTGACCCTGTCAACGGGTGTGGTGCTTTCCATGGGTTCGGGAAACGCGGGGAGCTTTGCGAAATCCAAAATCGAATCGAACACGTTCTCGGTTCGCGTCGCGTGACTTTTTTGAAACAAACCCGGCGTGCCCGCATTTTCGAATTCCACCGCCAAACCTCCACTCGCAACGCGCGCTTTTTGTCCCTCCTTCGAGCTCGATAAACGAAGTCGTAACCCCTCGACGCAATCGTTCCAAACCCTGACGCACTCGCCAGGGGTCGCGGAGGTTGCGTTTCCCACGTTGAGTCGAGAAAGCGCGTCGGCCATCTCGTCGCGCAGGTACGACGACCGAAAATACGGCTCCGGAGGCGCGACGCTCGCCGCCCAGCGCAAGCCGCTCGTAAGCGCGTCGTTCCACTTACTCCATTCCGCGACGGTCGCCGCATCACAGTCGCGCATCGCGGACATGCGAGACACGCGAACGGTGATCGCGGGGGCGTAGTGCACGTCACTCATATCGCGGTGACCGCGCGTGGACGCGGACAACACGATCGCCTCGACCGAAGCTTCGACGCCTCGCCAGTTTTTTAACGAATCAGCGCACGCGCACAGCACGAGCAGCGGTAACGGACGCTCGCCGTCGCTCTCCAGGGATTGCACGAACGCACAAAGCCTTTGTTCTTCAACTCGAGGAATTTGTTTACCCGAACCGAGTTGGGTTTTGTTCGCGAATCCAAAGTCCATCACGAAAACAGCGGCGGAGGCGCGTCGCCGGGCGGCGCTGGGACCGCCGTCGCCCGCGCTGGAAACGTCCCGCGCGCAGATCCACAACGTTTTCTCGTCAACCGGTTTCGAAGCGTACAGGGAAAGAATTTTCCCATCGGCGTTTTTTTGTTCGCGGGAATCCACGCTTTGCCCGCGTGACAGCTTGGCTCGTAGCCAGTTGCTGATCGATTTCCCGGATCGACCCGGGTCGTTGTGCACACGATCGAACCCCGAACACGTCACAAGCTTCCAGTGCGACAAGTGCGCCGACTCGTTCTTGTCGAGAACGAGGCTCGGCACGTCAACTGGGAACCCCCACGGGACGTTTCGTGAGGCGTCTAGACGCGCGCGAAGCGCGGTGAGGGCGTTGGAGAGATTGGCTTTCGAAAATGCGGAGGAAACCGCGGCACGAAGCGCGGAGAGACCGATTCCGGGAATGGGCGACGCGGCGGTTCTCGCCGCGGCAATGCGCGCTTCCCGTCGGGCGTGGATTTCAGCCGCCGCGTGTCGTCGCCATTTGAAAATCGCAAAAGCGGCACGAGCGGTGCGTGTTTTCTCCGCGTGTCTCGCGAGCTTAGCCGCTACGAGCGCCGCCGCTGCCGCCGCGGCTTGTTCCGCGCGTCCTTTGGCTTCTCGTTCCTTCGCCAAACGCTCAGCCTGGCGCGCGCGCACGGCTTGCGCGGCAACCTGCGCAGCCTTCTCGGCCTGAGCAGCCTTCTCCGCTTCCGCAGCCTTCCGTGCCACCGCAGCTTTCTGTGCGTAAGCAACTTTCGCTGCTTCTGCCGCGTTTCGCTGTTTCGCCAGTCTCGCCGTCTCCGCCGCCTTCGCCGCCGCCGCGACCGCTTCCCGTTGCTTTTCCCTCGCCGCTTCGTCGTCGCGACGCTTTTCGTTGTCGCTCTCTTCTCGCGTCGAGGGGACGACGATCGCGGCAAGTCGGGGGCTGGTTTGGGGGACCGGAAACAGCGCCGAGAACCCAATCGGGGTCGGTGCCGTCGTCGCAGGGACGGGTGGCTGACTTGTGTGAACGCCAATTTCACTCAAAGTCGACGGCGGTTCTTCACCGCGCGCCACCGGCGAAAAGGGAACCGCGCGCGTGTCGAGCGCCGCCGGAGAAACGAACGCGTTTGCTTTTTCGTTTGGCGACGGTACTGGCGTGGAGACCCTGGTGTCACTCGGTGTCGCGCTGGAAGGAAACGCCGCCGGCATTAGCGTTTTCGGATACGCCGACACACGTTTCAGTTCCTTTCTGCGTTTAATGGCGAGCTCGTGCGCCGCGATATCCGCGCGGAGTTTTTCCGCCTCCACCTCTGCCGCAGTTTGTTTCGCCTTGACCTCCGCAATGAGTTGTTGCTGTCCAACCGAGGGGTCTCGCGTCGGAGACACCGAGGGAACATTCAGCTCTCGCTCATTGTGCGTTTTCGTCAAAGGAGAGACGCACGGCTTGGGAACCGCCGTTACGGGCACGGGCGGCGGGGACTTTTGCTTATACGAAACTTGATTGTTTCCCCCGATTCCCCCGATGGACGACGCCGGTACGATCTCCCCGAGGTACGTGCCCGCCTTTTTGTTGTCCACGATGGGTGACCGCAAAATGGGAAACTCATCCGCGGGTTCGATGAAACCGGCTTCGCGAATCATAAGAACCTTCCCGCGCGCGGGAAGGTCCGACGCGTTGGCGTTGGCGTTCGCCCCGCCCCCCCGCCCGTGCCGCTTCTGCACCGTCAACCCGTGGTGCGCCGCCAGCGCCTCCGCTTCCTCCGCGCTGCAGTGCAGCAACCGAGCCACCTCCACAAGCGGCATGGCTTGCTTGCCGTACGTCGCGTTGATCATCTCAAGCGCCCTGCCTCGGATCTTCGCAAAGTACTTATGCAACACGCACGCCTGCAGAAACGACGATTGCTGGACGACGCGGAAAAACTCGAAGATGTTATTCGCGTGGTACGCGCGGTTCGCCGCGAGCGCGAGTTGTACCGAGTGCGATAGCAAAACCGCGGGTCGCGCGGACCGTAAATCATTCAGCATCTCGCTCCTGTTGACGTTGTACCTGCCGTGCGAGTCGATGCGCAGCAGCAGCTGAAACGAAAACATCTCCGCTTCGGCGCGCGGGCGCTCCGTGCCGATTCCCCGAGCCGCGCGGTCGTCGTACATGTGCCGCAGCGACGTCAGGGTTTTCGCCAGCTGTTCCACGTTCAAATGGCTGTTGTGTCCGTCCGGATTGTTCACCGTCGCGGCTTCTTCGCACAGCTCGTGCTCGGATAGCACGGCGAACCGCACCATTTGCTCCAACAAGCCCTCCGCGAACCCGTCCGTGATGGCTTGCAGGGAGAGATCCTGCCGCACCGATCGCAGCCGGTCCCACAGGAACTTCGACTTGATCATGAAGTGCACCTCGGGTCTTTGGTCAAGAAGGCCGTACAGGTAAGAAGCAGTCATCGCGAGCGCCGGTTTCGTGCGTACCATGTCCGGCGTGACGTTGTCCACGATCCGCGTGTACTTCTTCACCGCCAGGGTTTCGTCGGACGCGTTGCGTTCGCCGCCGACTGGTCGCTCGAACAACTCGATGTCGTTCTTGCGGGACCGGAAATCCCGCTCGGACGGGGGACACATCAACACGCACGTGCCGGTGATGTGCGTCGTGCCGGGAGGGTGTACGACCGCCACCTCGGGAAGGTCTGCGGTAAACCCGTCTTCTTCATATACCTCCCCATCCTCCTCGTCGTCATCCCCAACAACCCCAACCGCGGCACCAGCGTTTTCAAGCGGTTTAGGGACCTGCCCGGGGTTACTCGGTGGCTTGGCCTTACCCCGACGTCCCCGGCCTTTACGCGCGTCTCCCGCGTTTCCGGTGAATCGCGGCGGTCCGCCAGCGGCGTCAGGCCTTCCGTCGGGCCTTCCAACGCCCCTCGAGGGACCCGGGTTACCGTGCGGCGTGCCGTCCATCACGCGCAGGGTAGTTCAAACCAACGATCTCCGGGCATAAGCGTCGAGAGGGAACCCTAACCCTAGGGCGGTGCATCAACAGGTGCCCACCCGAGCTTTGGTACACACGAACCTGTTTGGTCAAACCACTCGTCGTGCCAACGCCGGCACGCAGGGGACTGAACCCGGCGTGAGCGAGAGGGCGATTTAATAATCGAATTCCGTTGAGGGGGATTTGGTGATAGGTAGCGTGCCTATCTATCAAAATGCGATTTCGAAAGGTTTTGTGTTGAAAGACTATCAGTTTAAAGATTTCCAAAATCGCTTTCAAATCGAAAAAACATATTGTTTGAGCAGTCCCATCACCTTCGCGAGTACCCTACTCGCGAGTAACAACGCCACACACGACGGATTCTTGACATAAACGGGTACCTTTTTTTGACGTGAAGCCAGTGCAGATTGACTTTCATTTTGAATAACCTTCCTCCAATGTTCATTACACAACGTTAATTGAATTTCCTCTTACTCTGCCTGGATCGGCGCACTTGAGCACCTTACCGCTCCTTTGATCCTGGTCGCTTGGAGCGCCGACTTCATCCGCCTCCTCTCTCTTTTAGTCTTTAAACAGTTTGAGATTGGGGACCCTGACGTAACTTATTTCGAGGACGCTTCTTCTTCCCAGATACCAACCGCAAATATATTCCTACATCACCACGCACCCGCACTGCGGCGTCGGGCGTTCCGCTCGCAAAATCCGCCCAATGCGCCGCAACTCGCTTCCTATTTTCATAAAAGTAGGCCGCTTGTTCGGGTCGTCGTGCCAGCACTGCTCTATCATTTCGGTCGTCTCCGCCGTGCGCCGGGTGTCGTACGCGGGAAGGAACATCCACGCCGGCCGGACCTGGTCCGTCCCGGCCGCGGTGCGCGCCCACGAAAGTGGATCCTGCAGCAACATCAGCCCCTCGAAAATCTCGTACGCGATAACCCCGAAGGAATACACGTCGCACTGAGAGATGAAAAAAAGGGGTCAGTCGTAGAGAGGGAATAGGAGGGGGTAGTAATTTCCGACTGTACTCCACACTAAGGGATGGGAAATAAGTACCTTCAGCCCGTACGCTTCGTTCTTGAAAACTTCAGGCGCCATGTACTTGTACGCCCCGGTTTCGCCCGTCATCAGGATCGAGTGGTCGTAAAGCGTCGAGTACAGCTTCTCGCCGTAGTTGTTTCTCCTCGACTCGAGCTGGTCAGCCTCCACGAGTTCCGCCTCCGTCGGTTTGACGCCCGTTTCGTTGTTAATGGGGGTCAGGAACGAGAAAGCTTTTCCGAACACGCTCGGGCTGGGCAGAACGTTTTTGGAAGTTTCTGGAAACGCCCCCCCAATCACGTCGGTAACGTCGACGTCCAGATCCTCGGTTGAGTTATAACTCGACGGGGACGCGCTCGCGGTGGACAACCGGGGCGCCCTCGGTGTTTCGATGTCGAGCATCTTGGAAAGCCCGAAGTCCGCCAACTTGGCCTCGCCCGCCGCCGTGAGCAAGATGTTCGCGGGTTTCAAATCGCGGTGAATCACCGCGAACGGCCGTCGGCTGTGCATGTACGTCATCGCGGAAGCGATTCCTTTCAGCAAACCGAAACCCTGGTCGAGCAGCATCTTCTTGCCGCTGTGGTGCATGCTCATGAGCTTTTGCTGTAACGACCCGCCTTCCATGAACTCGCAAATCATGATCCGGGGAACGTTTCTTTTATACCCCACCCCCAAAAACTGCACGACGTTGGGGTGCACCAACCGGCTCCAAATGCTCATCTCGCGGTTGAAGTCCTTCAACGCGATCACATCGGTCTGGCAGTCTGCTTTCAGCATCTTGACCGCGACTTCGCACCCCTTCCACGTGGCTTTGCGAATCTCCCCAAACGCGCCTTCGCCGACTTTCTTCTCCACCCGAATGTCGCACGCCAGGACTTCCCACTCGTCGCCGCCGTCTCGGTTACCGTCCTCATCAGTAGTGGACAGGTTTGAGTTATGGCGATTGAACGCGTACCCACGTAGCTCGGGGGGGCTGTCTTCCGATCCCCTTTTGCGACGCGACGTCATTTCGTTTAGAAATTTGTTCGGCGTCCCGGGTGGTGACTGCAAACTCGTGGTTCGATTCAAACTCAACGTGTTCATACCGAGGTACGCGATATCCCCGCTGTTTGGCGCACTCGTGGTTCGATTCAAACTCGACGTGTTCATACCGGAGTACGCGATATCCCCGCTGTTCCGGCCCATCCCGTCGCCGTGCGCGGACCCGGAGTAGCTGTGAGTGTGAAGAAAAATGTCAGTCTTGAGTCGTAACTTGCGGGAGCAAACAGGGACATGCGACATGTAGCACTCTCCACACGGGGCAGCAACCAGGGTAGTACTTTGCGACTTCGTAACACTCACCAGTACTGGTAAATGTTACTAGCCATACAGAGCAGTAAAAAGTCAGAGAGTGGGGAATACGTACCTACGCGTGGGCGACGTCGCGAGAAAACCTCCGAGCGCGACCCCGTGTGTGCTCCCGCGGCGATGAGGGGACCGCGAAATCGAGATCTGCCACGATCCGCCACGATATCCCACCAGAGTTTGACCCTAAACCTTCGCCGCGCGGCGTGAAAAGGGTTCGGGGTCACGCTGTGAGCGGGTTTCGATGTTTCAGGCGGCTGCACGCGTACAGGCGTGCGTGTCCGCGAATGACTGGCACAGTCGGTGTCGTAGCAAACAGTGAAAAGATCTTTCCAGTCGAACGTAGACACCACTGCAGACTGTCAGACACGTCATCTTATCGTCCTGCGTCGTATCGATTTTTCGAAACGACGGGAATAATCGGTTACGGGGCTCCCTCCTTCCTGCGTCAGGTGCTTGGTTCGGGACTCGAGAATCTTTGTGGCGTGGAGAATGGATTAGGAGAATAGGAAGAGGAGGAGGAGGAGGAGGAGGAGGAGGACAATGACAGAGAGCACCTTCAAAAACATCAAGTCTGGCCATCGCTACTACTTGTAGGGAGTCTGAAGCCTCTACTTTTGTGCTGTTAGGTAATAGGGCTACCTTTCGATTACCTTAAGTAGCGTCAAATCGTCACACCGTAACCTTATCGTTTCGATTTTTCTACGGCGATCCAGACGCGACGTTTCGGAGTTCTTGGAGACTTTGTTGGAGACACTTTGGACACGTTTGCGGCTCACATGTGATGCCATTTCAACAATTCGTTTCTCAGCAGGGCGGCGCCAGAAGGGCGGCGCACAAACACACAGCGTGTGCACACCACAGACACGCCCCACAGAACCCCCCGGGACTGCACCACCTGAGCTGTCTAGTTGTGTTTGTCACGCGTGCAAAGTGATACTCGCGAGACCCGCGATACTTCCCGCCGAGACCCGCATCTAGATTTGTTAGATCAGCCGGTCACGAACTCTTTGTCATCCCCGGGGTGCACGTCTCGTGAGGTTTCGCACGCTCTACGGTGGACCGCGAAACGTACGTAACATTTCGTCGAGGTCAAACGCTCGAGGTCTCTCGGTGGACTCGCTCGTGCGTCCGACGTTCTTTTCCGCGCGCACGTACCGGGAGTTAATCATCCTAAAACCGCGCGATTTCAGATTTGGCGAAAAAAAAGAAGCCATTCTTTTCCGACGAAGATCGGAAGATGTCGTCAGGCCGGCGCGCGCGCGGCGTACGAGCCCTGAGTGCACTTCAACACGTTTTTCTGGTGGTCGTCGCGATTTTGTTGGGTGCGTCGACCGCGCGAGCCTACGGGTACGAACCCGCGTGCGCTGCGGCGTACAGCTCCTCTACCGACGTCGTGAAGGCGAACGTTTTACAAGGAACCCACGCGTTCACCGCGAACAACGTTCTGTACGCGCGGTTGGATATTACGTATTACGCCACCGGTACAGATACGTCATCCTTGTTCGTTTGGGGCGGGAGTGGTGTTTACTCGTGCGGCGCGTGGGGCGCGTGGCGTGGTGGGTTTTTATCGACGCACATCATGTTCATGGACGTGACGTGTAACAACGAAGGCTCAATCAGGGTGGAATTTGACCCTTACCTCAACGCAGGCGGGCGGTACATCCTCGAGTACGCTCTCGAGTTGAATTACTACGATTCACAAACCTCGAACGCGCGGATGTATAAAACGTGCATGGGGTCGTGTGGTGCGAATGAAGCGCTCGGCGAGACCGTAGAGGTGACATAAGCCGGGGGTGCCGTTGCCACGCTCTTTATCAACGACGGGCCGCTCTCCGTGGGGTATGACGGTCACAACGGCTCACCTGATCCTGATTTTACCGGTACTTTCCATTCAGCGGCGTTTTACGATTGTTCTCCCCCCACATGCGACATCAACGAGCACGTGGCATCTAACGTGTGCACGGCGTGCGTCGGAGGTTCGACAAACCCAGCGGGGGACAATCCGGGCGGGGCGGACACTACTTGCGGCTGCTCGACGAATACTTCCGTCGTTTATAACGTGTGCACGGCGTGCGGCCACAGGGGTTCCGCCGATGCGGGCGATGCGGTTCCAGGTCCGGACACCCAGTGTATTTATTCTACCGGTCTCGAAGCTATCAGAGTACACCTCGTGGCGGACGACGTGGCGGACAACGCGTACGGGTCGTGGGACGACAGAGTTGAAACGTTATCGTTCACCCCGCTGGGCTTGGAAGACTGCCATTTTTGCTCTGGCAACGCGCTTAGCTTCGCGCCAACCCTGGTGAACAACGCGTTTAATGGACACAAGGCGATGCGGTTCGGGTTCGGGGACTTCACAGAAAGTGGCCTTACCGGTCTGACCGGGCTGGTGGCCCCGACTGGGTCCCAAACCGTTTTCCACAGCCATCCAACGCAAGCCGGCGTGACTGTTTTTGTCGTGTTTCGCCCCATGGCCCACACCCCGGCGACAGAATACAACCTCGTTTTCGACTGGGGTTCGTTTGCGGGCGAAGCTTTTGGGCTCACGTGCGCTGCAGATTCTGAAGTGCGGCTGCACACCCCGTGGTTGTATGGTGGCATAGTGTCTAACTCGACTTTTGTTCCCGAACAAAAGGCATACGTCGCGGCGGTTAGGGTCGCGTTCGGTTCCGGCGGGACCGGATATCAGTCGGTGACGTCCCAGGACGGGGACGTGACCGTAGGAGATATGGTTCCCAAGGTGACGCACGGCGTGACGGGGTTCACGCCAGATACCATAAAATATTACCCGTATGGAGAACAGCTTACGCTGGGCACAGAGGCGAAGAGGTACGGCTCTTCACGTTTCTTCAAAGGGGACATCGCGGAGTTTCGGTGGTACGCCGATCTTTTGTCCGACACAGACGTGGAAACGGTTCGGGACGAGCTCGTCGCGACGTACCTCCCGTCCACGTGCGCGGAGAGTTGCACCGAGAGAAGAGCCAGGTTCGGGTTCAACGTGTAGATCGGTTTGTGAGTTGGGTGTTGTATGTACGAATTTTTATTTGCCAGCTTCAAACGCAGCATTTATTTACAAAACACAGCACAAGGCGGTCGCGGGCAACACTTGGGCGTGGAGAGCACGAAGTTGGATAGCACGAACGTGGATAGCACACGCGTGAGCGTTGATGATACGTACGATACCCTTCAAAACGTGGACTGGGGTACCACGCGTGATGTCCGGACGCGACCCACGCCTCGAGTAAGGGACGCCAACACGGATATTCTTGCCCGGATACTTTCCCTGACCGCGGGCCTTCCGCGGGACGCGCGGGACGCGGTGCAGAGCGCCGTGGCGGTGGCGCGTTCCGCGAACGAGCTCACCGCGATTCTCGGTGACCTCGCGAACGCGGCGAGTGATACCGTACGGGACGAGCTGTATTGGCGAGGAGAAGCAGAGGATACAAATCGTCCGGAGGTACACGCGGAGTATCACACCGACGCCGAAAACGGCGAAACGAACGCACAGAATCGACCGAGGGGTTCTTCGTCTGCCATAAACTTCCGTGCCCTCGGTCCGCATTCCGTGACGAGAACGGAAGTATCGTTTTACTGGCCGTCCCTCGGGTTCGCGGCATCCCAAAGGCAATCGTCGTTCGTCAACGCGGTGGTGTTCCGCCCGGATCCGAATGAAACAGACGAAGACGGTTTCGGTCGAACCACCCGACGAAACTTTAGTGGCTGCTGAAAAAAGGGCACGACGCCAATCGTTGCCGTACGAGCTGGTTCGATGATCTTACAAGTTTTCTAATCCCACGCTGACTAAGCCGTCCGTGACTCTGTTCCTGCAGTCCTGCGCCACGCACTCCGCGATCCACATGATGTTCCGAATTTCCTGTTCCCGCATCCGGAGGATGGCGTAAAAAACGGCGTAGTTGAACTGCTCCAGAAATGTCGCGGCGCACAGTTTCTGTTCGTGTTGGTAAAAGTGTTTTTCCAGGAGCGTGTCGTTGTTCCCTGGTTGGATTTTCGACGTCACCGCGTACAGTCCGGGGGTGTTGTCCATCACCGCCTTTACCTGCTCGAAGTCGTCGCACGCCACGAGGTCCGCGTGCCCGGCCGGGTACAGCGCGCCGAAGTCGGAGAAGAGTCTTCTTCGATCGTCCCGCGACAGCTCCGTGTCCAGCGAGTTGATCGTGATGTTCACCGCGCGTCGGTCGGCTTCGAAGTGAAGAATCTCCCGCATCAAGTTCCCAGTAGCGCCTCCCATTTGCTCGCAGAACTTCAGGAAATCCGCGAGGTACGCCTTGTACAGCACGTTGCGCATGATCTCCACGTTCATCTCGTCCAGATCTTCGCTCGAAATCGTTTCGCTGAAGTACGGCGCGAGCGGCGTGTCCACCAGCACTAACCGGTAAAGCTCGCGCATGTTGCTCGCCACGGCTAGCGTGGCGATTGAGTCAAACATCCCGAGGGGGTGGCACTTATCAAGAAGCTCCTGCATATCCCGCTCGTGAAGCGTCCCGGTCACGATGAGCACGACGTTGTCGATCATGTGTCCGTACGTTAAGAAATCCAGAAACGTGGAGAGCGGTTCCGACGCGGAGCACCGCACCATCTCGAAGTCCTCCACGACTTTCTGCGTGCACCGCGCCACGATCGTGCTCGGGTGTAACGGCGAGGGTTCGTTTTGAATCACCCCGACGTAATCCGTGGAACAAAGGTGAAGCTTCACGTCATCAAGGGTTTCGCACTGGGCCAAATTGGCGTAATCCGAAGAGGTGAGCAGACCAGATTTCAACCCGCGGACGATACCCTCGTTGAACCCATCCTTAGCGTTGAACAACATCCCCTCCATACCCCAAGCCACTCCCTCCGTCGCGGCCATGGTGGGAGCGGGGGGGGGGCTAAATCTCCTAAGTAGCTACCCGTCGCCTTCCTGTGCCGACCAGATCTGACGAGCCGCTTGGAAATACTTCGCGTCGACTCACTCAAAGCAATATTTCAAAAGGGCGCGTTTCTCAGATCTGCCATTAGACCTGCGCGTGGCGTCGAGAGATAACGAGCTGTCACGATGTTTATGACACGCAGCGAGTACGACCGCGGGGTGAACACGTTTTCCCCGGAAGGGCGTTTGTTCCAGGTGGAGTACGCCATCGAGGCGATCAAGCTGGGTTCCACCGCTATTGCGATCCGGACGGAGGAGGGTATTGTTTTGGCCGTGGAAAAGCGGATCACCAGTTCTTTGATGGAACCGTCGAGCATGGACAAGATCGCCGAGATCGACTCTCACATCGGGTGCGCGGTGAGCGGACTCACGGCGGATGCGCAGTCCATGGTGGAGCACGGCCGCGTGCAGGCGCAGAACCACTACTTCACGTACAACGAGCAGATGCCGGTGCAGTCGTTGACGCAAAGCCTGTGCGCGCTTTCTGCGAACTTCGGAACGGACGAAGAGGGCAGCATGAGCCGCCCGTTTGGGGTGGCGCTGCTAGTCGCCGGCCACGACGACGACGACGGGTACCAGCTGTACCACACCGACCCGAGCGGAACCTTCACGAGCTACCAGGCCAAGGCGATTGGGTCGGGAAGCGAAGGCGCGCAGACGTCGTTACAGGAGGAGTACCGAAAAGACATGACGCTGAAAGAAGCGGAGACGCTGGCGTTGTCCACGCTCAAGGCGGTGATGGAGGAAAAAGTGAGCACAATCAACGTGGACATGGCCAGCGTATCCCCCACGTACAAGGTGTATACAAAGGACGACATCAAGGAAATCATCGACAGACTGTGATGCGACAGAATGAGCGTTTAGGGTACAGTAAATGTAATTTTTGACACCCAGGATTTGTCGGCAATTTTTTCCATCACGCTCCTTCCTAAACTTAAAAAACACAGGGAAAAAACGTCCGTCATCGTTTCCCCTTGACTCCCCGCGTCGTCCGCGCCGCCGTCACGGGGGCTTTCTTCGCGGCGGGCGCGCTCTTTTTTTCGTCGCCCTTTTTCTCCTCCTTTTTCTTCCCGCACGCGCTCGTGTTCTTCGCCGGAGACGCCGACGCGCTCGCGTCCAAAACCAGCGCGTCCCGCACCATCCCCTCCCCTCCCACGTCGTCGCCGTTGCCGTCGTTGCCCTCCCCCCTCAGCGCCAAGTTCTCCATGCACAGGTTCATGCTCGCCAAAACAAAGTTCCCGTCGTGGATCTGAAACGGCGAGGCGTTGAAGTCAAAGTGCACGACTTGCTGGTCCTCGGAGATCTCAACCTCCACGGTGGCGCTTGGTTTGGTTTGCACCAAGATGAAGGGCAGGGAAATGCCACTCGGCGCGAGCCCCGCCGCCGTCCGCGCCGCGTTCCTCTGCAGCAAGGCCTGGTACGAGTTGTACTGCTCCACGAGTTCCTGGAGGTAGGCGTTTTTCTTTTCGATCTCGGCGCGCGCGCGTTTTTTCTCCGCCCGCAGCGCCGCGACGTCCCCCCCGCTCGTCGCGGGAAGCCCCTTCCACATGATTTCCTTTTTCTGCTTGGTGATTATCTCCATGGCCATTAGGACGTTCAGGGCGTCGTACACCCTGCGGCGGATGTTCTTCTCGTCGTACGCCTGGTCGGCGCAGAATTTCGGGTCATCCGGTTTACTAAACTCCGCGACCAACTCGTCCGCGACTTCGTTGTACGTGGTGGTTTGTTTCGATTCAACCTTCTCGCACACTTTCATGGAGAAATGACGCAAGCCCTTGCTGCTCTTCTCAGCAGGTGTGCCGCCATCTGCACCGGGAGAAACAAAACCAGACCCGCTAGGGGTGGTCACCGCGGAGCCAGGAGAGACGATCCCAGCGCCCGCGTTTGACTTGCGCCGCTTCGCCGCCGACGCGCTGAGCGGCGGCGGCGTCTCGCCGTCGCCGCCGCTGCCGCCGCGCTTCACCGCTGAGGCGGGGGGGAAGCAAGGCGTGGTTTCAGCCTCCTCGACGTACACCTGGGGAGGGAGGGGAGACAGTGTTGGTCAGTGAGAGGAAAAGGAGAGTCATTCGCGCGGCGCGGGGGTGGTGGTGTTTTTTTTTT
>Ga0222633_1000788_pt1 | contig 22553 bp, 19 predicted proteins | sample AntAcemetageno48_FD_179816 | JGI IMG/M metagenome (GOLD analysis project Ga0222633, IMG submission 179816) | Saline water microbial communities from Ace Lake, Antarctica - #48 | ecosystem: Environmental > Aquatic > Non-marine Saline and Alkaline > Saline | place: Antarctica: Ace Lake | collected...
ATCGCAGGTAAACCAGAGATTTGCGATGAATAGCGGGCCTTAATAATGGCATTTTCAACGAAGGTAGTGCCGGTTTCATCCGGGCTCTCAATGTTGAAGTCTGCAGCGGTGAGGAGGTTGAAGCTAACCGGCAGGCAAGCCTTCATCTCCTGCGCCTTCTTAAAATTGTTGGACGCAAGGATAATTTTCATCAGTATTGCCTCATGAACTTTAATTCGTAAGCTTCATTTTCTCCAAAGGGCTGCACGGTGATGGTAAACCGCAAACTATCCCTCTCATCGATGAGTTGATTCGACAGATAGTAGATTGCGGATTTTTCGGTTACCTCGTCAAACTCCATCTGAAACAGCTGGTTCAAAAGGTTAGTGTTAAATCCTGTGACTGTTGCTGGGTTCGGATCACCTTGCTTCAATATCGATACATTGGTGACGATACGATATTTGGATCGAACGATATTGTGAGCCTGAGCAACTTCCTGTGGAATCAGCAAACTGTTGAATGTTGTGTAGTGGATATCATAGCCACGCCATTGCACGGTTTCCGCTGATAGAGGCACGCTAACCATGAGACCAGCCGTGAGACCAACTAAAAGCGTGCAAAAGCCTAGTAAGGTTCGAAAGCTCATGGGCTACAAGCCGAGAATCAATCCGGGCGGAATTTGCAGCATTCGAGCAAGGGGCGCAATGACTAAAATTTCATCGATGATATTGATAAAGACAAAGACCAAAATGATAGAAAAATCCATTCCTCCCATGGGTGGCAGTAACTTTCGAGCTGGGGCACAAATGGGCTCAACGATCTGCATCACCAGTGATAAGGCTGGATGCCCGGATTGGGGTGCTATCCAGCTACTAATGACCATGATAATCAAGGCAAAAAAATAGATGCTAAATATGATCGAGAAGAGCCCGAGCATGACCCAGGCTGCATAGACGGGCATAAAGATAGGAGCTTGCGAAAGCATCATAATCAACATGACACCGATCATTTGGACGCCAAAGGCGACCGTCAGAGTTGCGAAGTCGACGCCATAGATAGAGGGAAAAATACTTCGAAGGGGTTTAATCGCCGGGTCAGTGATCTTCACTATAGACTGACAAATTGGGTTGTAATAGTCTGCTTTCGCAACCTGCATAAGGAATCGAACCATAATCAGAATGGTGTAGAGGCCAAAAAAGGTCTGCACCAGGTAGACGCCGGCATTTGCAAAATTTTGTGCCATGAAAAGTCCTCTTGTTTTGCTATGAAATATTTCGCTAGGAGCTGTGTCGCTTTGTGCAATTATAGCGAATTCAGTCGGCAGATAGTGCCTTCGATCGACTGGCTGCCGCAGTTAACGCCTTACCGATGATTTCCTGATAGCCATTATCCTCAAGTACGTCTACCGCTGCCGCGGTTGTGCCAGCAGGTGAAGTTACGTTGTGCCGCAATTCCGCCACCGGCAGATCACTTTGAATCGCCATCTTTATCGCACCGAGGGCAGTTTGCTCGACGAGAGTTTTGGCTACTGCTGGCGCCAGGCCTAGTTGTATCGCGGCAGATTGCATCGCCTCCAGCATCAAAAAGAAGTATGCAGGACCACTACCGCTGACAGCCGTGACAGCATCCAGAGCGCTTTCATCTTCAAACCAGGCGATCTTTCCTACCGTGGCGAGAAGATCGGCTGTGAGTGTCTTTTGCTCGTCACTAACGTTTGGGGAAGCAAATAAGCCCGTCATGCCCTCGCCAATGAGAGCTGGCGTATTGGGCATGCAGCGAATGATGGCAGTCTTCGACCCCAACCAGCCACCGAGGCTAGTACTGGTAATACCGGCGGCGACGCTAATAAAAAGCTTACCAGCTGCCAGCGGTGCCAGGTGCAAACAAATATCACCCATCATATTCGGTTTCACACACAATACGATGAGATCTGCTTCTGCCACGGCCTCGAGGTTGTCGGTAGTTGTGTGGACGCTTTCTGGTACCGTGGCGAGTTGTGCTTCAAAAGGGTCGGCGGCCCACACTTTTCCGAGCGAACCTGCTGCTATATAGCCGCCCATAAGGGCTTTCGCAATGTTGCCTGCGCCGATAAATGCAATTGTAGTCATAAAGTATTTCTCGCACCAAAAATGTCTGTTCCAATTCTGACCCAGGTCGCGCCCTCCAAAATCGCCGCCTCGAGATCTTGAGACATGCCCATAGACAATTCTGTTTGGTCGGGACAATGAGCTTGCTGAAGCTGTCGAAGCTGCCTAAAGGGCAGTTGTTGCTCGGTGATGGTCTTCCGCTCCGTTGGCAATGTCATAAGGCCCTGCAGTTCAAGACGGTCGAAGGATGTCAGGTCACGCAGAGCCTCAGGCAGATCGCTGGGATCAAAGCCGGATTTATTCGGGTCGGAGTCGATATTGATCTGAAGAAAAATCTTCAAGGGTGCCCTGCTTTCTGGCCTCTGTTCGTGAAGGCGCCGCGCGACCTTAATGCTTGAAACGGTATGAACCCAATCAAAGTGTTCTGCAATTAGGCGGGTTTTGTTTGATTGGATGGCCCCAATAAAATGCCAACTACAAAGGTTGCCGATTAGTTCGATTTTTGGCAGCGCATCCTGCAAGTAATTTTCACCAAAATGCTGTTGCCCACAATCGATTGCCGAGAGAATCAAGGAAGCAGGTTTGGTTTTGCTCACCGCTAATAATTGAATCGCATCTGTGGATCGGTTGCTACGGCTGCATGCAGCAGCGATTCGAGCGTTAACGCGCTCTATGTTCTGGCAGGTCATTTTGGTTTCGTCTGAGGTTTCGTTTGGGGATTCAGACCCAAGAGATAGCTTTTGATTTTGCTCATTTTTCAAAATGGGGAATAGAGTGGTTTATTAGGGGATTCGATAATACTATTAGTTGAGCATGAATTGCTGCCAAGAAAAGGTCTGCTGTATGGACATAACTGAGCTGTTGGCATTTAGCGAGAAGCAAGGAGCTTCGGATTTGCATCTGTCGGCAGGTTTGCCCCCCATGATTCGAGTGGACGGCGATATTCGGCGCATCAACCTGCCTGCACTGGATCACAAGGAAGTCCACTCTCTGATCTACGAGATCATGAATGATAAACAGCGGAAGGACTACGAAGAGTTTTTGGAGTGTGACTTTTCTTTTGAAGTGCCTGGAGTTGCCCGATTCAGGGTAAACGCCTTCAACCATAATCGTGGTGCTGGGGGTGTTTTCCGAACCATTCCATCTAAAGTTTTAAGTATGGAAGACTTGGGTATGGGTAGCGTATTCAAGTCGATATCAGAAACGCCACGGGGTCTGATAACAGTGACAGGGCCAACAGGCTCAGGAAAAAGTACCACGCTGGCGGCGATGATGGATTACATCAACGACAATCGGTACCAGCACATTCTTACCGTAGAAGACCCGATTGAATTTGTGCATGAAAGCAAAAAGTGTTTGGTGAACCAACGAGAAGTACATCGTGACACCCTCGGCTTTAATGAAGCATTGCGATCTGCTCTACGGGAAGATCCGGACGTTATTCTCGTCGGCGAAATGCGAGACCTTGAAACCATCCGTCTAGCTCTAGAAGCCGCAGAAACAGGCCACGTGGTGTTTGGAACCCTGCACACGTCCTCAGCCGCTAAAACCATTGACCGGGTCATTGATGTATTCCCGGCAGCCGAAAAATCCATGGTTCGCTCGATGCTGTCAGAATCTCTTCAGGCGGTTATCTCACAAAACCTACTCAAGAAAGCTGGTGGTGGTCGGGTTGCAGCCCACGAAATCATGCTTTGTACACCGGCGATTCGTAACCTGATTCGAGAAGATAAGGTCGCGCAAATGTATTCAGCCATCCAGACCGGAGGGCAACTTGGTATGAAGACGCTCGATCAATGTCTGAAAGAATTGCTACAGAAAAATATTATCAGTAAAGAAGCCGCTCAAGGAGTAGCCAAAATTCCCGCTGACTTTAAGTAATCCCTGAACGACAAGTAGGCACTAACTACTAGGACTGTAAATGATTGATTTCGACAAACTATTGAAGATTGTCGTGGATCAGGTGCGGGAAATGGTCCATAGCCCAGCAGTTCATTTCGACGATTGATGGCAAAAAGCGTCGAGCAGCGATTGAGGTTTTGATCAACACGCCTTTGCTTGCCGACCTTCGACCGGGCACGTTATGCCCTCTATGCAGCCGGAGAAATCTCCTACGAGAACGCCATCGGCAGTAGTAGCGCAGGACTTTCTCTCGAATCAAATGAAGGCGATAGCGGTATGAGGCGCGGTTAAGCCTGGGCTATTTAGTTTCTCTGAAGTAAGTTTCTAATATGAGCTGGGCAGCGATCGAGTCTATCGGACCTTCCTGATCTGTCATCAAGGCGGCTTCAAAGCTGCTCAGCCTCTCATCCACGGTTTTGCTCGGTATGTTGTAACGCCCGTGAAGCTTACGGGCAAATTTCTCCGAAAGCCGGGACATTTCGCTCGGAGTGCCATCCATATTCAGCGGTAGACCCACCACGAGTAAAGCCGGCTGCCACTCTTTAATAATCCTCTCAACCTGCTGCCAGTTAGGTATGCCATCTCGAGCCTTAAGAATGGCTAACGGGGTTGCGGTACCTGTGATCGCCTGACCTATAGCGACACCTATTTTTTTGGTGCCGAAATCGAAGCCCATAACAAAACTATTTGAGGCCATATCAGTCGTGCCCCGGGTTGGTTGCGATCAGGTTCAGGTCCACGCCGAGTTCCTGCTCTAATTGCTCCGCTCCCCAGCCTGCATAGCCTAGAATGGCTAGCATTGGTTCTGGCATATTACCATTATGCAGATCGTCGACCAGATCTAGGGATGTGGTCAGAGAAATGTTAGGGCTCACAGCAAGGGTTGAGTCAAACGTTCGGTCACTGCGATGAAGGAAAAATAATTTATCCTGCTCGACCGGCCCGCCTTCTAAAAGCGGACATTGAATATTCTCTGGGAGGTCAGGAAAGAGTGCGCTGATGTCTTGCTTGATGGGCCGGTTGATCATCAGCCCAAAAGCACCATGTTCATTGTGATCAACCAGGAGAGTGATGGAGTGTTCAAAGTAGTCGCCTGACAGGCTTTTCAGAGCAATAAGGAACTGATTCTTAAAGCTCTGCGGCTGGTTCAAAATCAAAAGTTCCTCAGGGAGCTATTCTCTTTGAATGAGAAGGTCCTGATGATCTCTAAGATGTCTGTTGTCTCTCGCAGTTCATCGTTAAATGGAGGGTAATTCGCAATGTTGACGATCCTTAGTGCGGTGTCATCGATTATTTTTTTACCCGATGACTCTAGAACTTTCGCCTCTTTTACTTTGCCGTCTGGTAAAACGGCAACCAGAAGTCTAACGTTACCGAAGATTAACTCGCCCTTGTCTCGAGGTAAGTTCCTAGTTCCTAATTGCTCATTTATGCGAACCCAGGAGTTTATGTAGAAGGCGTAGCGGACCTCTCTGGAGTTCATACTTGTTACTCTACCAATCCTTGGGCGCTTCGCGGAAACCTGCACCTGATCAGCGTATTCGGCTTCTTTACTGGCAATCTCGAGCACTAGTTCGCGCATGGTCATTTTCTCTTCGTTGTGCTTCTCTAATTTCGGCGTATCTTTGCTTCTATTAACTGCAGTTGATTTACTTGACTGACTAAATGTAGTTATAACCGGTATCTTTTTTTTAGCCTGTTCAGGTGCAGAGGCAGGTTGCTTTGCAGGCGTCGTTTCGATTATCTCCGTGTCGCGGAAGTTGGCGCTGGTAGGTGAAGTAATTCTTAGTTTTTCTTCCGTCGTACCGCTACTCGTTTGATTAAACTGTGCCAAGAAGTCAGCCTTGTCAGGGTGGTTTTTGCTCCTGTGCTGGGCAAGAGTCACCTCCATCGTGTGAGTCGCAGGCTCTGGTTTAACAAAGGTAAAAGTAATGCCAAGAATCACCACAGCATGAATCGCCAGTGCTAGAAAGATCGTAAAGCAGAGGCGGTCCTGGGAGGTAATCTGAGGAGCGGTCAAGCCTGTTTGAACCGTTGCCATCAGCCCACTAGCTGCTCGATAAATTCCAGATAATCACCCGCAATATCGAGGTCATAGGCATGGTCGATTTCTCGAATACAGGTTGGGCAGGTGACATTGATCTCAGTCAGATAGTCACCGATGACGTCGATTCCGACAAAATACAGTCCGCGACGGACCAGTTCTGGCTTGATCTGGTCACAGATCCATCGGTCGCGATCGTTGAGAGGTCTCGCGACCCCGGTGCCCCCGGCAGCAAGGTTGCCTCGGGTTTCTCCTTTAGCGGGTATTCTGGCTAACCCAAAATCAATAGGTTCTCCGTTGATCAGTAGGATCCTGGTATCGCCGTCTTTGATTTCGGGAATGAATTTTTGCGCCATGATCTGTCGATGGCCATGGTTGGTTAGGGTTTCAATAATCACCGAAAGATTGGGATCCTCAGGTTTCAAGCGGAAGATGGATGCGCCGCCCATGCCATCAAGGGGCTTAAAGATCACATCTTGGTGTTCCTGGTGGAAAGCTTTGAGGCGACTCGCGTCTCGGCTGACTAGATGCGGCGGACAACACTGGGGAAACTGTAAAGCGAACAACTTCTCATTACAGTCGCGTATACTGCCGGGCCGGTTAAGTACCGGCGTTCCATCTTTTTCAGCCATCTCGAGCATATAGGTGGTGTAAATGTACTCGAGGTCGAACGGTGGATCCTTTCGCATCAGTATTGCGTCGAGGTCGGAAAGGGGTCCGGTGATTTCCTCGGTTACCGTGAACCACGGTTTTTGAGAAGGAGAAACGGATATTTTGCGCTGATGGGCATAGGCTGTGCCGTTATTTAGATAGATGTCACTCTGGTACATGACTCTCAATCGCCAGCCTCGGGATTGAGCGGCTTCCATCATAGCGAGGGTGCTGTCTTTTTTAGGATTGATGGATTCTAGGACGTCCATCACAACGCCAAGGATTTTGTTCAATATACCGCCGCCAACTTTTAGGTCCCCGGCATTGTAAACCAGTTAACCTTGGAATGCTTTTGGCTATCTGGCGTGTGTGGATTGAGTTGAACAACTGTGTTAAAAATCGACTGTAAAGTACGGAATAGTCTTGAGATTTTACTTTCTGGGTTCGCGCCAGTCGGCTTAGGGTAGAGTATATGGAAGACAATTTTGACGGCGTCAAGGTGTTGGTCATTGACGATAGTAAGACCATCCGGCGCACGGCTGAAACCCTGTTGTCGAAAGCGGGTTGTGAGGTCACTACTGCAACTGACGGGTTCGATGCCCTTGCGAAAATAGCGGACACCAAACCTGCAATCATATTTGTCGATATTATGATGCCGCGTCTTGATGGCTATCAGACCTGCGCACTGATTAAGAATAACAATGCGTTTAAGCGGACGCCTGTCATTATGTTGTCTAGTAAAGACGGCCTGTTCGACCGTGCCAAAGGGAAAATTGTAGGCTCAGATCAGTATCTGACCAAGCCATTCAGCAAAGATGAGCTTTTGAGCGCAATTCGCGATCACGTGCGGTCAGGAGGCTAGGCGCGAGCCATTACCGGTGATTATCGTGAACAGCAAAAATCAAGAAACAGATAAGGTTTTGGGCGAGCGACAGGGAGCAGTTGGTTATGTCATCAAACCTGTTGATCAATCCGAGATAGTTTTCGTGATGAATCAGGTCGTATCGTGAGCGAATCGACTCCATATGCGCTTTTGTTGGCGATTGCCGAAAGAAGTCAGACCTTATCGCTGGAACTACCCGCAAAGGAAAATGCTCGAACCTATTGGAATGGTCTGGGTTTCAGCTTGTTAGGGCAACAATTCGTAGCACCAATGGGCGAAATTGCGGAACTCATGCGCGTACCTACCGCTACCCGCCTGCCAGGCGTGAAGCATTTTGTAAATGGCATCGCCAATGTTCGAGGCAGACTGATGGTTATCTTGGATCTCGGGATCTATTTTGGCACTCCCTCTGCTGCGCCGTCCCCCCAACGTCGAATTTTTGCGATCGAGAATGGAGAAGCGTTTTTGGGCTTTATCGTGGATGAGTCGCTGGGAATGCAGCATTTTCCCCAGGAAGCATTCACGAAAGAAATCGTAGTAGCAGACATGTTCAATCCATATGTAAAGGGTGGATATCAGGTCGACGGCAACAGCTGGCCCATTCTGAGTTTGTCAGCGCTTGCGGCCGACAAAAATCTACAACAGCTCGCGCAATAAATAGGAATTAGAGTTATGGCAGAACCGAGCATCGTAGGACGAACCATACGAAAGCCAGTAATTCTGGCCATGTGTGTCCTGCTGATCCTTTTGATCGCGGCATTTGCCGGTAACTTCTATCTTGCCCAACAGAAAAGTGTTCAGAGCCGCGCTCACCTCGTAGCGGTAAGTGACTTAAAAGCGCTCTCGCAATCGATCGCCAAGAACACCAATGCCGCAGCGAATGGACAGCTAGTTGCATTTGCTGCTTTGGCTGATGACAAGAGGCGCTTCGAGGCGCAACTTAGTTTACTTCAACGAGGAGCTAGTGGTGTCCTGCCGGCAACCGGTGACGCAAAAAGCGTGCTGTCGAATGTCAGCCAGTTGTGGACTGTGACCAGAGCGAGTTTAGATGTCGTGCTCAGTAACCGAGAATTAGTCAGCTACCTAATAGATCTTAACGGTGACCTTACGATCAACATGTCCGCCATTCAGCAAGAAAACAATCGGGTCGTTGCAGGGATGCTTCGATTGGGGGTGCCGGCTAATCAAATAGCCCTGGCTCAAAGGCAAAATCTTTTGATCGAAAGGATGTCTCGGAGTATGGATAAGGCCTCTGAGTTTGGCACCTCGGAGAATCTTCGCGAGAATCTCAATCGTGATAAGCAGACTTTTGGAAAAGTTCTCCAAGGGCTAAAGGCCGGTGATCGGGACTTGTTACTGACGGCTGTGGCTGATGCGGATGTTCAATCCAACCTTGCTCAAGCGGAAGGCTTGTTTAGAACTGCTTCTACTCAGCTTAGCGAAGTGGAAGCTCGATCTGAGAATATCGCGAAGGCGCAACAGGCGGCGACAAGGGTGTCATCGGGTTCAATTGAATATCTTGCCGCTTTGAACCGAGTAAGTTCGGCACTCTCTAAAGACAATAATTTGGAGATAGCGTCTCCACTAGTAGGCCTAGTGACAGCATGTGGCGCATTCTTGATTGTCTTTCTTATTAGTTTGTTGATTTGCCGGGCGGCGAATCAGAATGTAAGAGAGACCGAGGGGCAGAATGAGCAGAATCAAACCGCAATTTTGCAGTTACTCGATGAGCTTGCTGACCTAGCGGACGGCGACCTTCGTGTTCAGGCCACAGTGACCGAAAGCTTTACCGGCGCAATTGCTGACTCCATTAACTTTTCCATTGACCAGTTAAGATCATTGGTGTCTCAGATAAATGATACGTCGGGGGCTGTATCCTCCGCTGCTGATCAAACCCAAAGCTCGGTAAATAAGTTGTCTGAAGCTGCGAGGCGACAGGCCGAGGAAATTGCTCAGGTTTCTGAAGCGTTGAATGACATGGCTGTTTCTATTGACCAGGTTTCATACAACGCAGCTGAATCATCCTCGGTTGCAGAGCGCTCGATTGAGATTGCCGATAATGGTGCCTCGGTTGTGCAAAATACGATTGATGGCATGGACAATATTCGAGAGCAAATTCAGGAGACTGCTAAGCGAATTAAACGTCTTGGTGAGAGCTCCCAGGAAATTGGCGATATCGTAACGTTGATTGACGACATTGCTGACCAGACTAACATCCTCTCACTTAACGCCGCGATTCAGGCGTCGATGGCCGGCGATGCTGGTAAAGGCTTTGCCGTGGTGGCGGATGAAGTGCAGCGTTTGGCAGAGCGCTCTGGTGCTGCTGCGAAGCAGATTTCAGCACTGGTCAAGACGATTCAACGTGACACTAACCAAGCAGTTATTTCGATGGAACAGATAAGCACGGAGGTCGTTCGTGGTACCAGGTTGGCGCAAGATGCCGGTTTCGCGCTGAGAGAGATTGAGTCTGTTTCGAGCAGGCTTGCCAAGATTATAGAGAATATTTCCGGCGCTGCTCGCAAGCAGGCTGCATCGGCCGGCAAGATTTCAAACACAATGAAGAGTATCAAAGAGGTTACCTCGCAAACCACACAGGGAACCCAGGCAACGGTTGTCGCGGTTGGTAATTTGGCAGAAATTACTAACGAACTTCGTTCCTCAGTAACAGGCTTCAAGCTGCCAAGCTAGCGTCAAAGAAAACGGGCATGAATACATGAGTGCAAGTCAGGATTTTGTAGCGCTGGACTGGATCAAGGCGGATATTTCTGAAATCCTTCTGAAGGCTCAGCTTTCGCTGGAATCAGTTGCTGAAAATGGTGACGACCCCAGCAACATGCGTGCCTGTCTAACAGCTTTACACCAGGTGCACGGCACGCTAAAAACGGTCGAAATCAAAGGCCCGATTCTTGTTGCGGCGGAGATGGAAGCGCTTGCACAGGCGCTGATGAACAATCAGGTACCTGATGTGGGTCATGCACAGGAACTCCTGATGCAAACGATTCTTCGAATGCCAGGCTATTTGGATCGTATCCAACGTAAGCAACAGGACAATCCCCAGTTCGTCCGCCCAACGGTCAACAACCTTCGAATCTCAAGGGGAGTTGAAAAGCTTGAAGCGGGAGATGATCTGTCTTTGGCGGGCGTTTTTACCGCTGCACCATCGGATTTAGTCATTCAACGGTATGGTGCGAGCGACGGTCCAGCAACGATTAAGAAGTTAAGAGTTCGATATCAGCAAGCCCTTTCTGCTTTGCTCAAAAAGCAAAGTCCCAGAGAAAACCTTCGTCTGATTGCGAACGTATTGCAGATGCAAGCGAAGCTTTGCAGTGATGCGCCGAGCGGACATTACGCGAAGGCGATGCTAGCCGTTGTCGAAGGTGTTGCTAATGGAGCGCTAAAGTTTGACGGCAGCCTGGCAGGGCAACTAAAAAAATATGATTCTATTTTGAAGGTGCTGGCTGAAGGGACACCTGATTCGCTGGGTCTTGTGATTTCTGTTGAGCTTGTTAGTCAGCTACAAACGATCTTAGCGAAGGCCACAAAAGAAACCCCGCGAATACTAGCGGCCAGGCAGCTATTCGACGCGGCACCGGCTGAAGCTTCATTGATCGAGGATTTGGAGTTCGGTCCAGATGACCAAGCTGTCGCTACCGTATCCAAAATACTCATTGAAGCGCTGAACGGCGTTACCGATAAGCTCGATTTGTATGTTCGATCATCAGCGCGTAAAACCAGTGACCTGGTGGAACTTGTTCCACTGATGGAGCAGATTTCCAGCACGTTGCTCGTGGTCAGCAAGTTAGAACATCAACGAAGCATATTGAGGCAGATTGAAGCGATAGGTGCTATCGAATCGAGCGGGGAACAGCCCGGCGACGAACAATTGCTAGATATTGCTGGAGCATTGCTTGAGATCAGCGCGGATCTAAATCGTCTAATAGGCCATGTAGATGAGAGAGGGGAAACTGATCATTTCGGTGACCTCGATGAGGCCCAGGCGTCGGTTATTCGAGAAACGCGTATCGGCCTTGCTCGCAGTAAAGATGCCATTATCGATTACATTTCTAATAGTTTCGCAAAGGACAAGCTAGAGACCCTGGCAGCTAATTTGTGTAGCCTCGGACGTGGTCTGCTTATTATTAATCAGCAACGTTGTGCAGTTGTGCTAGCTGAGTGCTCCCGTTATGTCGATGAGAAACTTTTAGGTCGTGATATTCAACCGAGCTTAGCCGAGCTTGAAGACCTGGCTGATGCAATCTCGAGCATTGATTACTTTCTTGAGCGCTTAATAGAAAGTAGCACCGAGCCCTATTGGCAAATGGTTGAGGTAGCGGAGACCGCTATCGCAAAGCTGGGCTATTCTGTCATCGAAGACTTGTCGGCTACTGTGATTTCGGAAGAACTAGCGCCCTTTAGGGAACTGCTGGTAAGTGAGGACGAGGGCGCCGCAGAGTCTATATTGGATCAGCTTGAAACTCCTGAAGCCGAAGAGATTGTCTTTGGACTCAACGATCTTGAGGTGAACGTTGATAGACCTGAACGGTCGGCCGATAGTGAGTTGGACCAAATTTTACTTGAAGAAGCCGAGCAGAATTTTGCAACTCTGACTTCAGTGGTCAATGCATCGCAGCCCTGGGTCGATCCTGCTGCAATCGCTGCCTACGACACGCTAAAGGGTAGCTCTGGAATGGCAGAAGCCCCAGCAATATCTGTAATAGCAGCGCCAATGGAGATGTTGCTAGCGGGGATGCGGGGTCGTTCACAACCCATGAACGGTGAAGTTCGCCAACTTATGGTAGAGAGCCTTGAGCTCATGCAGCAGGTGACCTCTAATCTCGCTCAGAACCGGATAGAGTTTGAGCCCGGAGAAGGGTTTGCGAATAAAGTTGGCTCCTCGGTTGCGACATCAGAGCCTGCGCCAGTCTTTGGTTTTCATATTGTTAGGCATCTGAGTCAGGCGGAGGCCGTGCTCAGGGATTGGTCAGTGGGAGGCTTGAAGGAGTTGCAAATTGAGCTTCTGCAAGTGATTGAGCAGGCTAAATCTCTAGGTCATGAGAGCATCGTTGAGCTTTGTCAAACTCTCGAAGAAACCCATAGAAAACTTCAAGGAAGACCTGACAGCGAAACTATCGACAGGCTATTAGCCTCATACGATGCGCTTGTCCATATGTTTGATCAACTCGCGTCTAGTCACGAAATTGTATCCGCGACAACTCAAATTGCAAGGCTAGTTGGAATAGATTTCTCAAGGCTGGAAGCTGGCCAGCGAAATTCTAAGCTCGCCAACGAAATAACAGAGGCGCTTAAGGAGTTTGATAAACGGCTGGCGGAGTTCCAGTCTTCCACACCAAATGAGTCTCCAAACTTGGTTCGTGCCGAACTTGGCCGCTTATTGGAGCATCCAGCAATTCAACCGGAAATTTCCATTACTCTGGAGTTGATGTTGGGATTGGTTGAAGTTATTGCCACCAGTGAGGACGACCTGGTAGAAAAACTAGCCGCATGTCGCGCCGGGCTGTCGACACAGTTGCAGGAGCTTTCAGAAGGTAGTCAGGTTGCTCTTAAATCTGAACTGGTGACAAGTTGCAAGAATGCCCTGGCTGCTCGACGTGAGTCAGCGGCATCTTATGATACCGGCTCAGAACAAGAACAAGGACAAGAATCCACGGCCGGCGGGGTGCTGCCAGCTGATCAGGTCGATGATAATGTATTAACTTTGTTTCTTGAAGAAGCAGAGGAGCTCGCAGAAGCCCTTGATGAGTGTATTCTCACCTGGAGGGGTGACACTAACAACTCAGCGCACCTTGATTTGATGTTGAGACATCTTCATACCTTAAAAGGCGGCGCTCGACTCGCCGGACTTAATTCACTCGGTGAGTTCACTCACAATTTTGAAACCTTCTTGATCGGTGTCCAACAATCACCCATTCAATGGGACGACGATTTTTTTGCCGCCCTAAATGTCCAGCAGGACGAAGTCACACGTCGAGTTGAGGTCTATACCAAGATGGCCCAGTCGAATGTGAGTGACACAGAGCTCGCATTTCTCAATGACGCTCCCGCTGCGGTAGTCACTAGCGAGGCGGCGCAAGCCGGGACTGCGACACAGGTGGCTGCACCGTTTGTTGCACAGGATATAGTTGACGAGCCGCCAGTTTCTGCCGTCAGCAACCAAAAAATGATTCGTGTTTCGGCTCAACTGCTTGAATCACTCATTAGTCTTGCAGGTGAGTCCAATATTACTCGAGGACGGGTTGAGCAGCAGATTCGCGGTTTTGGTGAATCGCTGCAAGAGATGGAAGAAACCACCAATCGAGTTCGAGAACAGATACGTCGACTCGAAATTGAAGCGGAGTCTAGAGAAACTGTAGTCCGTCAAGCCCGTGAGGAGCAAGAAAGTGAGTCTGGCTTCGATGATCTGGAAATGGATCGCTATACGATGTTGCAAGAAATTTCCCGGAGCCTGAACGAAAGTTTTTCGAACATGTTAGATCTGAAAGAAATGTTGACCAACAAGAGTCGTGATGCTGAGGCCCTATTACACCAGCAAGTGAGAATCGGCACTGAACTCCAAGAAGGCTTGACTCGGACGCGAATGGTTCCATTTTCTCGCCTAATTCCGCGCCTGAGAAGAATCGTTATGCAGACTAGTGCTGAAGTTGGTAAGTCAGTTCGTTTTGATGCCTTCAATGTAGAAGGTGAACTAGATCGACGTGTCCTAGAGAGAATTGTAGCGCCCTTAGAGCATATGTTACGGAATGCTGTCGACCACGGCATTGAATCTGCGGACAAGCGCCGCTCTAGCAACAAACCTGAAACCGGCAGAATTAGTCTTAGACTGTCTCGTGAAGGTGGCTATGTCGTGTTGACAATTGGTGATGATGGCGGTGGCATTAATGTAGGCGCCGTTCGTAAAAAAGCCATAGAACGTGGCGTTATGACCAAAGAATCGACGCTTTCGGATCATGATATTATGCAGTTCATCATGCATGCAGGATTTAGTACAGCCGAGAAGTTAACTCAGATTTCTGGCCGTGGCGTCGGAATGGATGTAGTGAACAGCGAGATCAAAAACCTAGGCGGATCAATTTCGATCGATTCCCAGCTTGGGGTCAGTACCGAGTTTAAGATACATATACCCTTTACCGTTTCGATCAATCGAGCCCTGCTGGTTGTGGTGCGAGAAGAGGTTTATGCAGTCCCCCTAAACACTATCGAAGGCATTGTTCGGGTTAGCCCTTATGAACTTGAAGCCTACTACCAGCCTGATGCACCAATGTTTGAATATGCAGGACAGCCTTATTGCCTAGCGTATATGGGAAAAATGTTAGAGCGAGGCGATAATCCTGTTCTAGAGGGTCTTGTTGGCCCATTGCCGGTTATATTGGTCAGGAGTGGAGAAAACTCAGTGGCGCTTCAGGTTGATCGCGTGATCGGAAGTCGAGAAATTGTGTCTAAAAGCCTGGGGCGCCAATTCAGTAATGTTGCCGGTGTTTCTGGTGCGGCTGTGATGGCTGACGGTAGCGTAGTGGTGATTCTGGATGTGTTGGCCTTTATCCGTAAATCTGAAGCAGTTACATCGAGTACGCAAGGTCCTGATTGTAGATGATTCTGTGGCCGTGATAAAGGTAACGAGCCGACTAATGGAACGACAGGGCTGGGACGTAACCACGGCAAAAGACGGTATTGATGCGATGAATCAACTTCAAGATATCTACCCAGATGTGGTGTTGTTGGATATCGAGATGCCGAAAATGGATGGTTTTGAAGTGTTAAAGAGTGTGCATCGAGATCCTCGATTAGAGAAGCTACCCATTATTATGATTACTTCTAGAACTGGAGAAAAGCACAAGCAACAGGCTTTCGAGTTAGGCGTTAATCAGTACCTTTGTAAGCCATTTCAGGAAGCGAATCTAATTCCGCTGCAGAAGAGCAACTTGTTACTGCCGAATGTGGCGGTGGCGGAAATTATTCCTTACGAGCCCTTGCGACGAGTGCAAGATACGCCTGACTGGTTTCTGGGTTTTCTCGCCTGGCGCGGTATTCAGGTACCGGTCGCTTCTTTTGAAATGTTAACGGTGAAGCGAGCGAGCTTTTCGCTCGTTAGCGTCGCGAGTGCTAACCTCGTCATTCTTCGAGCCCTGGGTGGCGCCGATGATTTTAGTTATTTCGCGGTGGTCGCTCAGACCTTGCAGCGTTTGGAAACAATCAGTCCCGATCAGCTATTTGAAACAGATGAGCCGCTGGCTAAGATGGAACTTGTGAAGGTGCGGTTTGGTGATTATCTGGTGTCTATTCCAGATTTGGATTTTATTGAATCAGAGATTCGTACCGTCGCCTTTCAATAGAGATTGATTGACCAGGGTAAGAAGGCTAATGGCAGCAGTTTCTGCTCTTAAGATCCTTGGCCCCAGATTCACGCCTTTAAATCCTGATTGCTTCGCCTGCTCGATTTCGAATTCGGTGAAGCCTCCTTCTGGACCAATAAGTACGCTGACGGAACCGACGTCGAGGTTATTAACGGGCCAATTTTCCGCGTCTGGGTCTGCGATTAGGCAGGTACCGGTTTGGCTGGCGCACCAACTCGCAACATCTTTAGGTTCAAGTATCTTAGGTATGAGATTTAGACCGCATTGCTCGCAGCTGCTGATTGCAATAGACCGCCAATGATTCTGGCGAGTCTTGAACTGTTTCTCTGAGACTGTAATGCGCTCTGTCACGAGCGGTTGAACGAAGCTGACACCTAGTTCTACCGCTTTCTGTAAAGCTAGGTCCATCGCATCTCGCTTTAGAATCGCAAGTCCAAGGGTAATGCTTTTGGATTGGTTGCGATTGGTCGGGCCAAAATCACCGACTTGAGCGGTAACCGTTTTCTTCGTGACATTCGACACGGTTGCTCGATATTCGCCGCCCTCTCCATTAAACAAGACCAGCGCATCACCTGTATTTAAGCGGAGGACGTTTCGAATATAGTGCGCGCGCTCATCGTCGATTTCGACAGCACTTTGTGAAGCCAAGGGCTGGTCAACAAAGAATCGAGAGATGCGCATAGGGTTAGAGCCCGAGATTGCGCCAGAGTTTGATGGTGGGCAACGATTGGTTCAATGTGTAGAAGTGCAAACCAGGGGCTCCCCCGGCCAACAATTGTTCACAAAGACGGGTGACGACTTCTTCGCCAAAGGCTTTAAGCGCTTCTTGGTCATCCTCGTACGACTCTAAGTGCTGGCGAATCCACCTCGGAATATCGGCACCACAGTTGTCGGAGAAACGAATCAGATTACGGTAGCCAGTAATAGGCATAATGCCCGGTACGATTGGGATGTTAATGCCGATTTTTTCGCACCGATCAATAAATCGAAAGTAGGCTTCTGGGTTATAAAAATATTGGGTGATCGCGCTGCTTGCACCCGCTTCGACCTTCTCCTTAAAATACTCAAGGTCTGACTCAACGCTACGAGAATCAGGGTGAACCTCGGGATAAGCTGCGACTTCTATGTGAAAGTGGTCGCCGGTTTTTTCACGAATGAATCGAACCAATTCGCTCGCATAGGCCATCTTGCCTGATCCACCCGTACCCGAGGGCACATCACCACGAAGGGCGACGACTCGATTGACTCCGGCATCCTTGTAGTCAGAAATCAGAGATTCGATCTTATCGGGGCTGTCCCCGCCAAAGGATAGGTGCGGTGCAACCGACGACCCCTTGTTGTGGATTTGCAGGACAGCATGTTTTGTGCCGTCTCGGGTTGATCCACCGGCACCATAGGTCACAGAAAAGAAGTGAGGGTTCAATTTACTCAGCTTGTCATGAATCTTATCCAGCTTGGCGATAGCTTCATCGCTCTTGGGTGCGGAAAATTCAAAACTGAAATGTTTAAGAAATTGCCCTTGTGCGGTCACTGACTTCTCCAATAGTGCTAAAGCGCTTTGGCAAGAAGAGCAGCTTTATCAGTCTTCTCCCAAGTGAAGTTAGGTTCTTCTCGACCAAAGTGACCGTAGGCGGCTGTGTCTCGGTAAATTGGGCGCTTCAGATCTAGCATCGCGATCAAGCCTTTGGGCCGAAGGTCGAAGTGCTCTCGTACCAGCACTTCAATTTCGTGATCTGGTAGTTTACCGGTGCCAAAAGTCTCAATGCTGATAGAAGTCGGCTCAGCCACCCCGATGGCGTAAGAAACCTGAATTTCACAACGATCAGCGAGGCCTGCAGCTACAATGTTCTTAGCAACATAACGTGTCGCATAGGCAGCACTTCGGTCAACCTTTGATGGGTCTTTGCCAGAGAAGGCCCCGCCGCCATGTCGAGCCATGCCGCCATAGGTATCGACGATGATCTTACGGCCGGTGAGACCACAGTCACCCACTGGGCCGCCAATCACAAATTTACCGGTCGGATTGATGTGATACTGAGTACCAGCATGCAGCCAGTTAGCGGGTAATACCGGTTTGATGATTTCTTCCATAACCGCTTCTTGAAGATCTTTCAAAGAGACGTCAGGGTCATGTTGAGTGGATAGGACCACAGCTTCAATACCGCTGGGAATGCCATTCTCGTCGTACCTGAAAGTGATCTGGCTTTTTGCATCCGGCCGCAGGAAGGACAACTTGCCGCTTTTGCGAACTTCGGCTTGCTTCTTAACCAATCTGTGTGAGTAGGTGATCGGTGCAGGCATTAGCACATCTGTTTCATTACTGGCGTAACCAAACATTAAGCCCTGGTCACCAGCGCCCTGATCGTGATCATTAGATTCATCAACCCCCATTGCGATATCGGGAGATTGCTTGCCGATGGCATTCAATACCGCACAGGAAGCACCGTCAAAACCGACATCAGAGCTGTTGTAACCAATATCAAGAATGACTTCCCGACAGAGCTCTTCTAGATCGACCCAGGCTGTGGTCGTAATCTCTCCGGCGAGAACCACCATACCGGTCTTCACCATGGTTTCGCAGGCTACGCGTGCATTTGGATCTTTCGCTAGAATTGCGTCGAGGACAGCATCGGAAATCTGGTCAGCCATTTTATCAGGATGGCCTTCGGAAACGGATTCGGAAGTAAATAGTCGACTGGTCATGTATAGCCTTTGGTCTAGACGAAAAGGGCGTATTCTACCTGTACGGTTAATCTAAACCCACTCGCTGCAGTGATAATCCTTCAAGATGAAGGCAAATCTGCCTCATTCATTCGAATATCCTGTTGAGGTCAAGGGGTGGCTAAGGGAAAATAGGCCCCCTTCCTTCGACCCAACGGCAATCTTTATGACTATCTCTGTGGCAACCTCCCTGGGACTTTCTCGGGAAACTACCTATGAACGCTAGGCGATCACGTGCAAATGCGATCCGTGCGCTATCGATGGATGCAGTACAAAAAGCTAATTCCGGGCATCCGGGTGCGCCGATGGGTATGGCCGATATTGCAGAGGTTCTGTGGCGTGACTTTCTAGATCATAATCCCAGTAATCCAGAATGGAAGAATCGCGATCGTTTTGTCCTATCTAACGGGCACGGTTCGATGTTGATTTACTCATTGCTGCATCTAACTGGATACGATTTACCGATGTCGGAGCTCGAAAATTTTCGACAGCTTGGTTCTAAAACGCCGGGTCACCCAGAGTATGGGTATACTCCTGGCGTCGAAACCACCACTGGGCCTCTTGGCCAGGGTTTTGCCAACGCAGTGGGTATGGCCCTTGCAGAGAAACTATTGGCGGCTCGATTCAATAAAGACCAGTACCAGATTGTCGACCACCATACCTACACTTTCGCTGGTGACGGCTGTCTGATGGAAGGCGTGTCCCACGAGACGGCGTCCCTGGCTGGAACGTTAAAACTCGGCAAACTTATCTGTTTATATGATGACAACGGCATTTCTATTGATGGAGAAATAGACGGTTGGTTCACTGACGACACACCGGCACGTTTTCGTGCCTATGGCTGGCACGTCATTGAAGCGGTAGATGGCCACGACGGGGAGGCAATCTCGGCCGCAATTACAGCAGCCAAGGCTAACGTTGATCAACCCACGTTGATTTGCTGCAAAACGAGCATTGGGTTTGGCTCACCTAACAAATCCGGCAAATCATCCAGTCATGGTTCGCCCCTGGGCGTTGAGGAAGTCGAGCTTACCCGCAAAGCCTTAGGCTGGACTTCAGCGCCCTTCGAAATACCAGACGACATCAAGGCTGGTTGGGATTGTAGGCAGAAAGGTGCAGATTCCGAAAATACTTGGCGACAGTCTTTTGCAGAATACCGTCAGGCTTACCCTGAGCTCGCAGCAGAATTCGAGCGGAGAATGTCGGGTGAACTTCCGGCAGATTGGGACGAAGTGATGGATGCCTTTCAGGCTAAAGTTGTTGCCGCAGGTACTAGTAAGGCTTCACGACAGGCATCGGCTGATGTCATTGCTGAAATGGCAAAATTGTTACCTGAGTTGTTAGGCGGGTCGGCTGATTTGACCGGTTCAAACAACACCAACTGGCCCGACATGAAAGTAGTTAAGGCGGGATCGCAAGAGGGTAACTATGTCCACTATGGGGTGCGGGAGTTTGGCATGACTGCCATCGCAAATGGTCTGGCTTTGCATGGAGGCTTTAAGGCATATACAGGTACCTTTCTGATCTTTATGGAGTATGCGCGCAATGCGGTTCGTATGTCTGCATTGATGGGGATCCAAAATATTCACGTATACACCCATGACTCGATCGGCCAGGGAGAAGATGGCCCTACGCATCAGCCCGTTGAACAATTAGCGAATTTGCGCGGTACGCCAAATATGTCAAGTTGGCGACCCTGCGACACCGTAGAAACTATCGTTGCCTGGCGATCTGCGATTGAGCGTAGCGATGGCCCAACAGCCCTGGTTTTTTCTCGCCAGTCCTTGCCTTTTCAGGATCGAGAAGCCGAACAAATTTCTAATATTGCTCGTGGTGGATACGTTCTCAAAGCCGCTTCGAGTCCGAAAGCGATCATCATTGCCACAGGTTCAGAAGTTTCTGTGGCAACTGCAGCATGGCAGCAGCTTGCCGTTGAAGGTATAGAAGTTCAGGTTGTATCGATGCCAAATCCTAATGTGTTTGAGCAACAAGATGCTGCTTACCAGGAATCGGTATTGCCGGCAGCGATGCGAAATCGAATCGCTATCGAGGCATCCCATCCGGACTACTGGCGTAAGTGGGTCGGTCTTGATGGCCAGGTGATCGGTCTTGCAAGTTTCGGTGAGTCTGGTCCCGGCGCTAATGTGATGGCGCATTTCGGCTTCACCACGGAAAACCTGGTGGCAAAGGTGAAAGAAAGTCTGTGAGTATTATTGATATTAGAGATCTGGATGTTAAAGGTAAGCGAGTTTTAGTTCGTGAAGACCTCAACGTCCCTCTAAAGAATGGCGAAGTGAGCAGTGATGCGCGAATTCGCGCTGCGCTGCCAACGATTCGATATCTGGTGGACCAGGGTGCAAAACTCATGGTGATGTCTCACCTCGGTCGGCCAGAAGAAGGAAAGTCAATTGGTGAACAAGTTGAGTTCTCTATGTCCCCTGTATCAACTTGCCTCGCAAAATTGACCGGTCTGAAAGTTCGGCTGGTTGATGCTTACTTGGACGGGGTCGAGTTCGGAGATGAAGACGTAATACTCTTCGAGAATGTGCGAATTAACGCCGGCGAGATTGAAAACGATGAGGGTCTAGCGAAAAAGTTAGCGAGCTTGTGTGACATCTTTGTAATGGATGCCTTTGGCACTGCTCATCGTGCTCAAGCAACCACCGAGGGAGTCGCCCGATACTCGCCTATTGCTGCAGCTGGTCCTCTGCTTATTGCCGAGCTTAGTGCTTTGACGCAAGCACTTTTAGCGCCCAAAGCGCCAATTGTCGCGATTGTCGGTGGTAGTAAGGTTTCAACCAAGCTTGCAGTATTGGACGCCTTGTCCAAAAAAGTTGATACCTTGATCGTCGGTGGCGGCATCGCCAACACCTTTATCGCGGCCCAAGGTTATGAAGTCGGAAAGTCGCTATATGAAGCAGATCTGGTCTCAATAGCCAAAGATCTAATGAACAAGGTCAGCATTCCAGTGCCGACGGATGTTGTTGTGGCAGATGGCTTTGATCAGCCCGATACAGCCGTGACCATATCGGCGGCGGCGATTGCGCCCCACCAAATGGTGCTGGATATTGGCCCTAATAGTCAGCAAGTCATTGCGAACATTATTGCTTCTGCAGGCACCATTATTTGGAATGGACCCGTTGGCGTCTTTGAGCAACCTGCATTTGAAGCCGGAACTCGAAGTCTTGCTGAGGCTATTGCAAAGAACATAGGATTCTCGATTGCCGGAGGTGGAGACACTCTGGCGGCAATTGATCAGTTCAAGATTGCAGACCAGGTGTCCTATATCTCGACTGGAGGAGGCGCGTTTCTTGAGTTTGTAGAAGGAAAAAAATTACCTGCAGTTGCGGTTCTTGAGTTCCGCGGCAGCTAAAACATCATTTAGGGAGAAATACATGGCATTAGTTAGCATGCGACAGGTGTTAGATCACGCCGCAGAAAACAGTTACGGCGTTCCAGCATTCAATGTGAACAATTTGGAACAGATGCGCGCCATTATGGAAGCGGCTGAAGAAACCAATAGCCCGGTCATTGTGCAGGCCTCGGCTGGTGCTCGAAAATATGCCGGTGCAAACTTTCTTCGCCATCTAATTCTTGCTGCGATCGAGGAGTTTCCAGATATTCCAGTGGTGATGCACCAGGATCATGGTGCAACTCCTGACGTCTGTCAGCGCTCGATTCAGTACGGATTTTCTTCCGTCATGATGGATGGTTCGCTCATGCCGGACCAAAAAACCCCGGCTAGCTATGAGTACAACATCGATGTGACCAGACGGACGACGGAGATGGCTCATGCCTGTGGCGTGACGGTTGAGGGTGAGCTTGGCTGCCTCGGTTCTTTGGAGACCGGTGAAGCTGGTGAAGAAGACGGCGTGGGCGCAGTGGGTAAGCTATCGATGGAGCAGATGCTTACCGAT
>Ga0222633_1000790_pt1 | contig 22530 bp, 17 predicted proteins | sample AntAcemetageno48_FD_179816 | JGI IMG/M metagenome (GOLD analysis project Ga0222633, IMG submission 179816) | Saline water microbial communities from Ace Lake, Antarctica - #48 | ecosystem: Environmental > Aquatic > Non-marine Saline and Alkaline > Saline | place: Antarctica: Ace Lake | collected...
GGGGGCGGTGGCCAGCAAGTCCATCGTGGTTCTGATTTAAAATACATTCTGGACCTTGATCTAGAAGAAGCCGTTCGCGGTACTAACCCCAAAATAACGATTCCGACCCTAGCTGAATGTATGGAGTGCCTGGGTTCCGGTGCGAAGAAGGGCTCATCCCCAATTGCCTGTGTTCAATGTGGTGGTGTGGGTCAGGTCACAGCTCGCCAGGGTTTCTTCTCGATTCAGCAAACCTGTCCTAGATGTCGTGGTCGCGGCAAGATGATTTCTGACCCCTGTAAGCCCTGTCGTGGACAAGGGCGCATTGAAGAATCCAAAACTCTGTCCGTCAAAGTGCCGCCTGGTGTGGACACTGGAGATCGAATACGCCTTGCGGGTCAAGGCGAAGCCGGAGCAAACGGCGGACCCTCTGGTGATCTTTACGTGCAGATGAATGTGCGTGATCACAAAATCTTTACTCGTGAAGGTGAGCACCTTTATTGCGAGGTACCCATTAGCTTTGTTGACGCTGCCTTGGGCGGCGAACTAGAGGTGCCGACTCTCGATGGCCGGGTTAACCTCAAAATTCCAGCGGAAACGCAAACCGGCAAGTTGTTTCGACTTAGAGGTAAGGGCGTGAATGTCACTCAAATTCGTGGCGGTTCCATCGGAGATCTTTACTGCCGTGTCACGGTCGAGACACCGGTTGGCTTGTCCAAACAACAGAAGGAGTTGTTGAAGGAATTCGCCGGCCACGCGCAAACAAAACAATCGCCACGTCAGGCCTCTTGGGTCGACAATGTGAAAGGCTTCTTTGACGCTTTAACGGACTAGTTCTCTTTCGATCTATCCCCGCCGAGCGGTAATTCTGCTGACTCGGCACTACTCTTGGCACTACCAACGATTTTTTGAGTGGCGGCTCAACTGGCCAGCGCTCGGGTAAATCGTTATCCTCGCCTTCGATTTCAGATTCTAGAACTAGATTATGACCAATATTGCAGTTATTGGCGCCGCGGGCCGAATGGGAAGAATTCTAATAGAATCCATTCTGGTCAATCCAAATGCCAAACTCACAGCGGCGATTGAGCAACCTGGTATGTCGGTCATAGGGGCAGATGCCGGTGAAGTCGCGGGTGTCGGCAACCTTGGAGTTACCATCAGCGATAGCCTGCAAGCTGTGCTTGAAGACTTCGATGTGCTGATCGATTTTACAGTCGCAGCAGCCACCGAAGTTCATATTGGCGTGTGTGCCAATGCAGGTAAGAAGCTGGTTATCGGAACCACGGGCCTTAGCCAGCAACAAAATGCCCTCATCGTCTCGGCAGGAGAAAAGGTTGCAATCATCTATGCGCCAAACTACAGCGTTGGCGTTAATGCAACTCTTAAATTGTTGGACGTAGCAGCGCGAATATTTGGCGATAGTGTCGATATCGAAATCACCGAAGCCCACCATCGGGGTAAAGTAGATGCGCCTTCAGGTACTGCTTTGAAAATGGGGGAGGTTATTGCCAACGCCCTAGGGCGAAATTTAGACGACGTTGCGATTTATGGCAGAGAAGGGCAAACGGGTGCCAGGGATCGACAAACCATTGGATTCTCAACTATTCGAGGAGGTGACATTATTGGCGAGCATCAGGTGATGTTTGCGGGTCAGGGTGAGCGTCTGGAGATTATTCATCGTGCCCAGAGCCGGTCTAATTTTGCTGAGGGTGCAGTGCGAGCCGCAGTGTGGGTGGCCATTCAAAACCAAGGTGTCTTTGATATGCAAGACGTACTCGGACTAAAAGAGCTATAGGCTGAAAAAAGCCGATCCAGCTGGCATCTGAATCGGCATTCCACTAGAATACCGCGCCAACGAAGTGTCATGGCGTACTGCATAAAGCGCCTTCGAATGGTCGACTTACTGGTCACAATTGTTGCAGCAGAACGACGAAACCGAATTTAATCGAAAGCGAGATGGAAGCAATTCCCTCTCGCTTTTTTTCGATCTGAACACTTAGTTGGAAGCATCTTTGATGCAGTTAGTTTAGCGCTTTGTTAAAAGCAAGGCTGAATAGCCAGCGAAAGCTTTTGACTAAGCGCTTTTGTTGAACCCATCTACATTTACGGAGATTCACAAATTGGCCGATAGAGCAGTAATTGCACTGGAGAACGGGGATTGGTTCGAAGGGCAATCTATTGGTGTTGCGGGGCAGTCTGTTGGTGAAGTTGTTTTTAATACCTCGATAACCGGCTACCAAGAAATTCTAACGGACCCCTCTTACGCAAAGCAAATCATCACCTTGACCCACCCCCATATTGGTAATACCGGCGCCAATCTCGAAGACGAGGAGTCCAATCGGGTCTGGGCATCCGGCCTCATCATCAAAGATCTGCCTCTGGCCTACTCCAACTGGCGAGCTGAAATGTCCTTGTCGGAATACCTGGTGGAAAGAAACGTGGTTGCCGTTGCAGGTATCGACACTAGAAAGTTGACGGGAGTTCTACGGGACCAGGGGTCACAAAAAGGTTGTTTGATCACCGGTGACGATGTGACAGATGACGATATCCAAAATGCCATTGCTGCGGCTCGCGATTTCTCTGGGCTTGAAGGGTTGGACCTTGCCAAGGTTGTCTCAGCCAAGTCTAGCTACTCCTGGCGAGAGGGCACCTGGAAAATAGATGAAGGTTATCCTGTCCACGATGAGTTTACCTACAGAGTTGTGGCATACGACTTCGGCGTTAAGAGAAACATTTTGAGAATGCTAACCGACAGAGGGTGTGAACTCACCGTCGTGCCAGCGCAGACTCCTGCCAGCGAAGTTTTAGCCCTTAAACCGGACGGCGTGTTTCTTTCTAATGGTCCCGGCGATCCTGATCCCTGTGATTATGCCATTGCTGCCATTCAGGAAATCGTTGCAACCGGCACGCCTGTGTTTGGCATCTGCCTTGGACTACAGCTGTTAGGTTTGGCGGCTGGATTGAAGTCCAAGAAAATGGGCCATGGTCATCACGGCGCTAACCACCCGGTCAAAAATTTGGATGATGGCACTGTGCTGATTACCAGCCAGAACCACGGCTTTTGCATCGACGACACAAGCTTGCCAGATAACGTACGTGTGACCCATAGATCTCTATTTGACGACTCTCTGCAGGGTATTCACCTGACGGATCAACCGGCATTTGGTTTTCAAGGTCATCCCGAAGCGAGTCCAGGCCCACACGATGCGGCGCCTTTGTTTGATCATTTCATTGAGCTGATGGCTCAGCAGGGTGGGAAGTAGACGTGCCTAAAAGAGTAGACATACAAAGTATTCTGATCATTGGTGCTGGTCCAATTATCATCGGCCAGGCTTGTGAGTTCGATTATTCCGGAGCCCAGGCTTGCAAGGCGCTAAAAGAAGAGGGTTACAAGGTAATTTTAGTTAACTCTAATCCGGCGACGATTATGACCGACCCTGCGATGGCCGACTCTACCTACATCGAGCCTGTGACCTGGCAGACGCTAGAAAAAATTATTGCCATAGAGAAACCCGACGCCATTCTGCCGACCATGGGTGGCCAAACGGCCTTAAACTGCGCGTTAGATCTGGCCAAGCACGGTGTTCTCGAAAAATACAATGTCGAATTAATCGGTGCTAGCAAAGAGTCGATTGACAAGGCAGAAGATCGTCAACTGTTTGATAACTGCATGAAAGAGATTGGTCTTGCGACGCCAAAATCCGCCTTTGCGCACTCGTTGGAAGAAGCCCGTCAGGTTCAGGCGATGTTAGGTTATCCCTGCGTTATTCGACCATCTTTCACGATGGGCGGTTCTGGCGGCGGCATCGCCTATAACCACGAGGACTTTATTGAAATTTGTACTCGTGGGCTAGATTTGTCCCCGACCAGTGAACTATTGATTGATGAATCTCTTGTGGGTTGGAAAGAGTACGAAATGGAAGTTGTGAGAGACAAGAACGACAACTGCATTATCGTCTGCTCGATTGAGAATCTTGATCCTATGGGTATCCATACAGGTGATTCTATTACCGTAGCACCTGCGCAAACGCTGACTGATAAGGAATATCAGATCATGCGAAACGCATCAATCGCGGTATTAAGAGTTATTGGGGTGGAAACCGGTGGCTCGAATGTACAGTTCGCCGTGGAGCCTGAGACTGGCAAGTTGGTTGTGATTGAAATGAATCCCAGGGTTTCACGATCTTCGGCACTTGCGAGTAAAGCGACTGGGTTTCCTATCGCGAGAGTTGCTGCGAAATTGGCTGTCGGCTATACCCTTGACGAGTTAACGAACGATATTACAGGCGGCGTGACGCCTGCATCCTTCGAGCCTTCGATTGATTACATTGTGACAAAAATACCTCGATTTACTTTTGAGAAATTTCCTCAGACAGATAACTTTCTCACAACGCAGATGAAATCTGTCGGGGAAGTCATGGCCATTGGTCGTACTTTTCAGGAATCTCTGCAAAAGGCTCTTCGCGGTCTTGAGGTTGGCATTGATGGATTGACTCCGGTGATGGATATGTCATCGAGAGATTGGTTGATCAAGTTGCGTAAAGAACTAAGAGAGGCTGGCGCTGAAAGGATTCGGTATGTTGCGGACGCGATGCGTTTTGGTTTGCCGTTGGAAGAAATATATGAGCTAACTCAAATTGATCGCTGGTATCTGGTCCAAATTGCAGACCTGGTCGAAGAGGAGCGCCTACTTGAGGGTGTTGCGCTGTCGGACATCGACAAGGCGAGAATGTTTGGTCTGAAGCAAAAAGGCTTCTCTGACTCCAGATTAGCTGAAGTATTAGGCATTACCGAGTCTGCGTTTAGAGCGCGCCGAGCAGAGTTAGATGTCAAACCTGTTTACCGCCGGGTAGATACCTGCGCCGCGGAGTTTAAGTCTGCGACTGCGTATATGTATTCAACCTATGAAACCGAGTGTGAGTCAAACCCCAGCAGCCGTGACAAAATCATGGTGCTCGGTGGTGGCCCCAATCGTATCGGTCAAGGAATAGAATTTGATTATTGCTGCGTCCATGCGGCGCTAGCTATGAGAGAGGATGGTTATGAGACCATCATGGTTAATTGTAATCCTGAGACTGTTTCCACTGACTACGACACCAGCGATCGATTGTACTTCGAGCCTCTAACGCTCGAAGATGTATTGGCAATCGTAGAGTTGGAGCAACCAAAAGGCGTCATTGTGCAGTTTGGTGGCCAGACCCCCCTTAAGCTGGCAAATGACTTGAAAGATGCCGGGGTCAACATAATCGGCACCAGCCCCGATGCCATCGATCGGGCGGAAGACCGTGAACGTTTCCAGGAAATGATCGAGAAACTAAAGCTTAGGCAGCCACCCAACAAAACCATTAAGGCGATTGAAGAAGGCATCGATGCAGCAGCCGGTATTGGCTATCCATTGATAGTTCGACCGTCTTACGTTCTGGGTGGTCGAGCGATGGAGATAGTCTACGACGATGTTGAGCTTACGACTTACTTAACAGAAGCCGTTTCCGTGTCTAATAAATCCCCAGTACTACTAGATCGATTCTTAGATCAGGCCATAGAAGTGGATGTGGATGTCGTTTGTGATGGCAAAGAGGTCGTCATTGGTGCGGTTATGCAACACATTGAGCAGGCCGGCGTTCACTCTGGAGATTCAGCCTGTTCACTGCCTCCATATAGTATAAGTGATGAACTGCTCGCGGAAATTCGTGTTCAAGTAAAGGCGATGGCCCTTGAGTTAAATGTCATTGGATTGATGAACGTTCAGCTCGCGATCCAAAATGGGGAAATTTTTGTCTTAGAGGTTAATCCCAGAGCTTCGCGAACGGTTCCGTTCGTATCTAAATGTATCGGCCGTTCGCTAGCGAAGATAGCGGCGCGCTGTATGGTGGGTACGAGCCTGCAGGAACAAGGCTTTACTAAGGAAATTGTGCCCGACTATTTCAGCGTCAAGGAAGCCGTGTTTCCGTTCGGCAAGTTCCCAAGAGTTGACCCGATCCTTGGCCCAGAAATGCGCTCAACCGGTGAAGTGATGGGTGCTGCCGAGACGTTTAGTGAGGCCTATCTAAAGTCACAATTGGCCGCGGGTGATATTATACCCAGCAAGGGCACTGCGTTTTTGAGCGTTCGCGATGCTGACAAAGCGGAGATTCCCCCCATTGCTCGAGATCTTATAGAGATCGGCTTTGAGCTGATTGCGACTAGGGGCACTGGAAAGGTAATCCAGGATGCGGGAATCGAGGTGCGGATTGTGAACAAGGTGGCGGAAGGGCGCCCTCATATTGTAGATGCTTTAAAGAATGATGAGGTCGATCTCATTGTTAACACCACCGAGGGTAAGCAAGCGATTTCTGACTCTTATGCGATTCGCCGTACGGCCCTTCAACACAAGGTCTACAATGCGACAACGATGGCGGGTGCCCGCGCGTGTATTGAGGCGGTTCGGCACGGTGAACATTATGATGTGCATCGACTGCAGGATCTTCACAAACGAAAATCAATCACTGGCTAAAATCCTGTTCATTCGGAAGGCTGGACATCGAAGGCTAAATTCCTAACACTCACACCACAACGTCGCTCGTGAACGGGCGATCAATGAATCGGACAGGTTAGATATGGACAAGATTCCAATGACTGCCTATGGCGAAGCGACTCTGAAGACAGAGTTGGACAAGCTTCGGCAGGTTGAACGCCCTAGAATTATACAGGCCATCGCGGAAGCAAGAGCTCAGGGAGATCTGCGAGAAAATGCAGAGTATCAGTATGCGAAGGAAGAGCAGGGATTCATTGAAGGTCGAATTGCCGAAATTGAAGGCAAGTTGTCCAATGTTCATATTATTGATGTCACTAAGATTCCCCATACGGGCAAAGTCATTTTTGGGGTCACAGTAAAACTGCTTAACCTCGACAATGATGCCGAGGTGACGTACAAGGTTGTGGGTGATGATGAATCGGATATAAAACAGAACAAAATTTCTGTCTATTCACCGATAGCTCGAGCAATGATTGGTAAGTCAGCGGGGGACGTTGTAGTGGTGGTTGCACCAAACGGCGATATTGAGTATGAAATTTGTGAAGTGTTGCACATCTAAAGGCACAGATAGTGGCTTAGATAGTGGCATAGATAGTGGCTTAGACTACAAGATATCCGAGCGCAAAATATTGGAAAGGCCGGCCTGGGGTTTAGCAGCAGCTTTATAAATTAGCGCCACATTGCCGATGCCTTGAATTAGCTCGGAGCCTGTGACGCTAACCAGTTCAGCAATACTTCCTTTTCGATCCTCACGATCATCAGCATGAATTCTCACTTTGATAAGTTCGTGGTCGTTTAAGGCGCGGTTGAGTTCAATCACGACACTGTCGCTGAAACCGTTACCGCCAATCGTGACGATAGGCTTTAGGTGGTGGCCGATCGCGCGGAATCGTTTTTGCTGTGTTTTATCTACCATGGACTTATAACGGGTCAAGAAGGGCGGCGATTCTACAGTAGAATGGCGTTGTCAGCGAGTAACTATGAAAAAATCGAAATCCAGCCATCAATGGCTCAAAGAGCATGAGGATGACGAGTTTGTTAAGCGCGCTAGGGCCGAAGGTTATCGCTCGCGTGCTGCCTATAAGTTATTGGAAATTAAAGAAAAATATGGACTTTTGAAGTCGGGCCAGTGTGTCGTCGACCTGGGTGCTGCGCCTGGGAGTTGGTCCCAGGTAGCGCAAAAGGCCGTGGGCGATAAGGGTCGCGTAATTGCTTTAGATATTCTCCCAATGGACGAAATTTCCGAAGTCACGTTTGTTCAAGGTGATTTTACCGAAGCAGGCCCATTTGAGGCGCTACTTGCTGAAATCGCTGAAATGCCCGTTGACCTTGTAATTTCGGATATGGCCCCAAACTTGAGTGGTATGAAGCAAGTGGATCAGCCTGCAGCTGCTTACCTGGTAGAGCTCGCAATCGATCTGGCGGAACAGGTATTGAAGCCTGGTGGAAGTCTGATTTGTAAGTGCTTTGAAGGTGACAGTATTGACGGTATTCGGTCGGTGTTTCGGGCCAAGTTTAAGAAGGTGGCCAATTTCAAGCCTAAAGCTTCCCGCAACCGATCACCGGAAATTTTTGTGATTGGCCAGGGATACAAAAAGTCTGTGTAGACGCAGGTTTTTGGTCCCAAGTGTGAACTATAGTAAGGTGGGTAGCCCCGAAGGGCCTTCAAAAGGGTAGAGAGGACAGTTCGTTGAACGATATGGGAAAGAATTTATTACTGTGGCTCATTATTGCCGCTGTGTTGCTGACAGTGTTCAGAAACTTCGACGTGAGCAAGAGTACTCCAGAAGTCGAATACTCCAAGTTTCTGGACATGGTAAACCGTGGGCAGGTAAAAACCGCTGAGTTTGAAGGCCCGGTAATCAAAGGCTTGGACTTCAAAGGGGAAGCTTTCGAAACGATTCAGCCACAAGTCGTTGACAAAAAACTCATCGATGAGATGCAAGCCCACGATGTCCAATTTAGTGGTAAGCGACCTGAGCAACAATCCATTTGGACTCAGCTACTGGTCGCTAGTTTTCCAATATTGGTGATCATTGCTGTGTTTATGTTCTTTATGCGCCAAATGCAGGGTGGAGGCGGCAGAGGTGGCGGCCCGCTGACATTCGGTAAAAGTAAAGCCAAGTTGTTGGGTGAAGACCAGATCAAAACGACGTTTGCTGACGTGGCTGGAGTCGATGAAGCTAAAGAAGACGTAAAAGAACTCGTTGATTTTCTTCAGGACCCCTCAAGGTTTCAGAAACTAGGCGGCCGAATTCCGCGTGGTATTTTGATGGTTGGCCAACCGGGAACAGGTAAAACGTTACTCGCCAAAGCGATTGCCGGTGAAGCCAAGGTGCCTTTCTTTTCTATCTCGGGTTCCGATTTCGTCGAAATGTTTGTTGGTGTTGGCGCTTCTCGAGTGCGCGACATGTTTGAACAGGCCAAGAAGCAATCGCCTTGCATTATCTTCATCGACGAAATCGATGCTGTGGGTCGTCATCGAGGCGCCGGGCTTGGCGGTGGACATGACGAACGCGAGCAGACCTTAAACCAGTTGTTGGTCGAGATGGATGGCTTTGATGGTAATGAAGGCGTTATTGTCATTGCTGCTACTAACCGTCCCGACGTACTCGATCCTGCTTTGTTGCGACCTGGTCGATTCGATCGACAAGTTGTCGTTGGATTGCCAGACATTCGTGGTCGAGAACAAATTCTGAAAGTGCATATGCGCAAGGTGCCAATTGGTTCAGATGTTGAGCCGTCCTTTATCGCACGTGGTACGCCAGGTTTCTCCGGTGCCGATCTTGCCAATCTTGTTAATGAGGCAGCTCTGTTTGCTGCCCGACAAGGAACACGCACGGTAAATATGGAGCAGTTCGAACAAGCTAAAGACAAGATCATGATGGGTGCCGAAAGAAAGAGCATGGTTATGTCGGAACACGAAAAACGGAACACGGCATACCACGAGGCGGGACACTGCATTGTGGGTTACCTCGTCCCGGAGCATGACCCGACATACAAAGTGACCATCATCCCAAGAGGTCGTGCGTTAGGCGTTACGATGTTCTTGCCCGAGGAAGATAGATATTCAATTAACAAGCGTGCTTTGGAATCTCAAATTTGTGCACTGTTCGGTGGGCGAATCGCAGAAGAGTTAACGCTTGGTTTTGATGGTGTCACAACTGGCGCATCCAATGACATCGAGCGAGCCACTAAGATGGCAAAGAATATGGTGACAAAGTGGGGTCTGTCCGAGAAGTTAGGACCTCTCACCTATGCTGATGATACTGAAGAGGTGTTTCTGGGAATGTCTACTGGTAGCCCTAAGATTCAGGTGAGTGGTGCTACTGCAAAGATAATTGACGAGGAAGTGCGAGCGATCATAGATAACTGCTATGAGATAGCAACCAAGCTCCTGACTGACAACCGGGATAAGCTTGATAACATGGCGGAAGCATTGCTTGAGTACGAAACGATCGATAGAAGCCAGATAGATGAGATTATGGCGGGTAGGAAGCCGAGTCCACCAAGCAATTGGAATGATCCCGATGAGGGAGGTGCAGATGGAGCAGATGGAGCAGATGGAGCAGATGGTGCAGAAAATTCAGACTCTGAGCCTCGCCCTAGCGGCCCCGTTGGTGGCCCCGCTGGCGAGCACTAGTTGTTAGGCATTAATGATAAAACAACGGGCCTTTCGGGCCCGTTGTTGTTTTCGTAGCATGTTGATCCCTCTGGATCGCCCGGCAATTATGGGTATTCTTAACGTCACTCCAGATTCCTTTTCCGATGTAGGTCAGTTTTTTTCACTTGAGAATGCGCTGCGCCACGCAGACCTTATGGTGCATCAAGGTGCAGATATCATCGATATTGGTGGGGAGTCCACAAGGCCTGGTGCTGACGTGGTCTCTGTTGAAGAAGAGCTTCATAGAGTAATGCCGGTGGTAGAAGCGATTCGATCAAGATTGGATGTATCGATCTCGGTGGATACTAGCTCACCAGAAGTTATGTTGGCATCGGCAAAAGCAGGCGCGTCGATGATCAATGACGTTCGAGCGTTGCGTAAGGATGGTGCGCTAGAAGCCGCTCGATTTACCGGATTGCCAGTCTGCCTGATGCATATGCAAGGCGATCCCAGGACCATGCAGATGGATCCTGCCTATAACGATTTGATTGGCGAGGTTCGTCTATTTTTTAGCGAGCGTATAGCAGTCTGCCTAGAAGTTGGCATAGAGAAGGGAAATCTGCTGCTAGATCCAGGCTTTGGGTTTGGCAAAACGCCCCAGCATAATCTGCAATTGATCAATCAGTTGAGCGCCTTTAAAGATCTCGGTTGTCCGTTGTTGGTGGGACTATCGAGAAAGAGTACTATTGGCAAAGTTTTGGAGTCGCAGGGAGAAGATCTCCTAATCGGCAGCCTTGTTGGTGCTGTGTGGGCCTTCAGTAAGGGCGCATCAATTTTACGAGTTCATGACGTGGCGGAAACCCACGCGGCACTCACCATGGCCAGAGCTTTTGCGAGCGACGGCAAGCAGTTTATTTGAAAGAGAAAGGCATTGAAAAAGCGATATTTTGGAACAGATGGCATTCGAGGCGCGGTAGGTCAGGGCGCCATCACCCCTGAGTTTATGCTTAAACTTGGTTGGGCGGCTGGCCGTGTGTTTGCAAAAGATGGCCTCGGTGAAGTGCTCATTGGAAAGGACACTAGAATCTCTGGTTATATGTTCGAATCTGCCCTCGAGGCGGGTCTGGTTTCTGCGGGCATGGACGTTCGACTATTGGGGCCGATGCCGACGCCGGCGGTTGCCTACTTAACGAGAACTTTCCGCGCTAGAGCAGGTATTGTGATTAGCGCTTCTCACAATGCCTACGTTGATAACGGCATCAAATTTTTCTCGGGTCTGGGTGAGAAGCTTGATGACAAAGTTGAACTTGGGATCGAAGCGGAGCTTAAAAATGCAGGTCAGCATATGGAGGTCGTGGCCTCTGACAAGATCGGTAAGGTTAGCCGTATTGATGATGCTGCCGGTCGATATATAGAATTTTGTAAGAGCTGCTTTCCGTCCCAGCAAAACCTTCGAGGTCTTAGAATTGTGCTGGATTGTGCCCATGGAGCAACCTATCACGTGGCGCCAAGCGTTTTCAAGGAGTTGGGTGCAGAAGTCATTGAGATAGGTGTTTCGCCCAATGGCCTGAATATTAACGACGGCGTCGGTTCAACCGAACCGGGACAGCTTCAGATGAGAGTCGTTGAAGAGCAAGCTGATTTTGGTATTGCCCTTGATGGTGACGGCGATCGAGTTGTGATGGTAGATCATCTTGGTGAAATTGTTGACGGTGACGAATTAGTATACATCATCACTCGGGATCGACAGCAGCGTGGCAACATGGATGGCGGCGTTGTTGGTACGTTGATGAGTAACTTCGGCCTAGAGCTAGCCCTGCAAAGTCTAAATGTGCCGTTTGTGCGTGCGGCTGTCGGCGATAGATACGTACTTGCCGAGCTGCGGCGTAATGAATGGCTAGTAGGCGGTGAATCTTCTGGGCACATATTGTGTCTAGATGTTACGTCGACCGGCGACGGCACTGTGTCTGCATTGCAGGTTGTAGCCGCGATTGTTGAGTCCGGGAAATCACTGCATGATTTGAAGAATCAAATGTCTAAGTTCCCCCAATGCATGATCAATGTCCGTTGTGACAAAGAGGCGGTTCACGATGATTCTGTGAAGGGCGCCGTTAAATCGGCAGAGCGTAGTCTCGACGGCAAGGGGCGAGTGCTTCTTCGGCCTTCAGGGACTGAACCTGTCGTTCGGGTCATGGTCGAGGGGGAAGATGCTGCTTCTGTTCAAACATTGGCCGAGAACCTGGCCGCCGTTGTCGAATCCGTAGGTAGTTGATTGAAACTTAAGCCTAATGTGTTTAACATGCGCAGCCGCTTTTAGGGGGATAGTGTGAGGAAAACTATCGTCGCAGGAAACTGGAAGATGAATGGCAGTTGGTCTGCAAATCAGGACCTTGTGCTTGCGCTTCTCGAGCTCCCTTCAAATGTAGAGCGAGTGTTGTGCCCTCCGGCTGTATACCTCAATCAGGTTGCGGAAATGATTAAGGGTTCCAATATTCGACTTGGGGCGCAAAATGTTGATTGGCATGAGGCTGGTGCATTTACAGGAGAGATATCTGTTTCGATGGTTGGCGATGTGGGTGGTGAATTCGTCATCGTGGGTCACTCGGAACGCCGAGCAGTGTTTGGCGAGGGTAATGATGTTTGCCAAAAGAAGACCGAAGCCGTGTTGGGTGCGGGTTTAACACCAATATTTTGTGTTGGAGAATCTAAGACCGAGCGCGACAGTGGCGAGACAAAACGCGTCATTGCCGAGCAGCTTGCCGAGGTGTTGGCGACAGTGTCTTTAGGTCGGTTGTTGATTGCATACGAGCCGGTTTGGGCTATTGGTACCGGGGACGTCGCGACTCCAGACCAGGCCCAGGAAGTACATCGACATATTCGCGAACTCGTCGCGAGCCGAGATCAAGAAGCCGCGGCTGGGATGCGGATCCTCTACGGAGGAAGTGTTAGCGCTGAGAATGCGGCAGGTTTGTTCGATATGTCCGACATTGATGGTGCGCTGGTAGGCGGCGCCTCTTTGAAAGCAAAAGATTTTAGTGCGATCTGCTGCGCTGCGGCAGAATAGCGACCTCCTGGCGAATTATCGCTCGGGAGGATTGAAAAGAGAGAATTATGCAACCTGAAATAGTTGAAACATTGGTTTTGGTTCTACATGTGCTGGCGAGCCTAGCAATCATTGGTCTGATCCTTATCCAGCAGGGTAAAGGTGCGGAAATGGGCTCCGGCTTTGGCTCCGGCTCATCAGGCACGGTATTTGGAGCGGGTGGCGCGGGAAATTTTTTGACAAAAACCACGACCATGATTGCAATTGCGTTCTTTTTGACCAGTTTTGGTCTAGCCTACTTCGCCAAGCAAAAATCCGAGTCTGTACGTACCCTTGGTATTCCAGCAGTGGTGCAGCAAGCAGGTGCAGCAGAGCTTCCGGAGCTTGATGCAAGCGCGGCAGCGGTTGAGTCAGAGTTACCGGTTGTGGAAGAATCAGCTGCTGACAATGCAGCCCCATCGGAAATCCCCCAAGGATAGCCGAAACAAGTTTAGCCGAAGTGGTGAAATTGGTAGACACGCCACCTTGAGGGGGTGGTGAGCTTACGCTCGTGGAGGTTCAAGTCCTCTCTTCGGCACCAAGTTTGTGGCTTTCGCGCAGCGAAAACATAGACAAATTCGTGGCTTAGGCTCGTGGCTTTGCCAAAGGCAAAATACGGACAGCGAAGCGCAAACATGAATCGTGGCAAGCAAATCAGAGCAGCTGGATTACCGGGAGCGAAGTTTTTACACGATAGTAAGACGCTCATGAGGCCCTTCTGCTAAGCCCCAGCACGTCGTCACCAAAACGCAACACCCCAGAACGCGACCGTCAAACTTTACAATTCGCAAAAAGATTCGAACTATCTCCATTGTGTTCCTTACAACTGTTGACCCGGCCACCACACATCCCTATAATTCGCCCCCTTGTTGATGCGGGGTGGAGCAGTCTGGTAGCTCGACGGGCTCATAACCCGTAGGTCGTAGGTTCAAATCCTGCCCCCGCTACCACAGTTTGATATGAAGCCCCTTTATAGGGGCTTTTTATTAGCTCGAGACAGGCCGCCCCACTCTCACCAGGGAATGGACTGGCTTGGCCCGAGTACTAAATATCGTTTGGCGGACTGTGGATTCAGTATGTCATGCGCACTGAAGAATGGGCCATGTGCCCATTTTTTGTTGGTCGAATGTTAATGTTCAACGAGTTGGCGTGCCGTGAGCGAGCAGTTAAGAGAATTGATAGAACCCGTAGTCGTGGGCTTGGGTTTTGAGCTCTGGGGGCTTGAATACCTGAGTCAAGGCAGGCATTCCGTGCTGAAGATTTTTATCGAGGCGGAGGCAGGGATCGACGTTGATGACTGTGCCAAAGTGAGTCGGCAGGTTGGTAGCTTGCTAGATGTTGAAGAGCCTTTGAAGGGTATTTATACCCTCGAGGTGTCGTCCCCAGGTATGGACCGGAGACTGTTTCAGCTAGCACAGTATGAAATGTTCAAAGGTGCCAAGATTAAGGTGAATCTGCGTACGCCCTATGAGGGTAAGCGCAAATATACAGGCTTGTTGTGTGGGGTCGAGGACGGAGATGTGGTCCTTAGACTCGGAGAAGAAGAGATTCTTTTTCCCTTTGCAGACATAGACAAAGCCCAGGTGGTGCCGGTATTCGATTAGGAAAATCTATCGACCGGTGTGAATGGGACTTGGGGGCAATTGCCTCTAAAGTATATTGTCAGAATTGAGGCAATGTAATGAGTAAAGAAATCTTACTGGTAGTGGAATCGGTTTCCAATGAGAAGGGTGTCCCAAACGGCATCATCTTTGAGGCACTAGAGTTAGCGCTCGCGACGGCAACAAAAAAGCGCTACGAAGAGGGCGTAGAGCTTCGTGTTTCGATTGATCAGGAGACTGGTGATTACGAAACCTTTAGACGTTGGATTATCATCGCTGATGATGAACCGATGGAGTTCCCTGCGTCTCAAACCACTGTTTCGGCGGCGCGATTGGATGATCCTGAAATTCAGGTTGGCGATTGGGTAGAAGAGGCAGTAGATTCAGTTGGGTTTGGTCGAATCGCCGCCCAGACCGCCAAACAGGTCATCGTCCAAAAGGTTCGCGAAGCTGAGCGAGCACAAGTTGTCGAGGCTTATCGTTCTAAAGTTGGTGAACTGGTCAATGGTCAGGTCAAAAAAGTAAATCGCGAAGCAGTCATTGTTGATCTTGGTAACAATGCTGAGGCAATCCTTCCGCGGGAAGAGTGGATACCTCGGGAAACATTCCGAATTGGTGATCGGCTCCGAGCTCTTTTAAAGGAAGTCCGCCCAGAAGCGCGCGGTCCTCAATTGGCATTGACCCGCACTAGCTCAGAAATGTTGATTGAACTGTTCAAGATTGAAGTGCCAGAAATTGCAGATGGCGTTATTGAAATTCTGGGCGCAGCTCGCGACCCTGGTTCAAGAGCCAAGATAGCAGTGAAAACCAACGACGGACGAATTGACCCCGTAGGTGCCTGTGTCGGTATGCGTGGCTCGCGGGTGCAAGCAGTATCTGGTGAGCTTTCTAATGAGCGTATCGATATTGTGTTGTGGGATGACAATGTTGCGCAGTTGGCGATTAATGCAATGTCGCCTGCAGAGGTTGTCTCTATTGTTGTTGATGAAGAAACCAACAGCATGGATATCGCGGTCGGTGAGGACAATTTAGCCCAGGCCATCGGTCGTGGTGGCCAGAACGTTAAACTCGCTAGCGAGTTGACCGGTTGGACACTGAACATCATGACCGAGGCAGAAGCTGCCGAAAAGCAGAACGAAGAGGCAGGCTCCATTATCAAGAAGTTCATGGAGAAGCTTGATGTGGAAGAAGATGTTGCCATCGTGCTTGTTGAAGAAGGATTCACGACTCTAGAAGAGGTGGCCTACGTACCTCAAGAAGAGATGGTCGCAATTGAAGGGTTTGATGAAGATATCGTAGAAGAACTTCGTAGTAGAGCAAAAAGTGCGTTGACCACCATGGAACTGGCCAACGAAGAAGAATTGGAAAACGGGGCGCCCGCCGATGATCTGTTAGAGATGGAAGGCATGGATCGGCGACTGGCATTCCAGTTGGCAAAAATCGGCATTATCACCATGGAAGATCTTGCTGAGCAGGCAGTCGATGACCTGTTAGAGGTCGAAGGTTTAGAACAAGAACGTGCGGGTAGTCTGATCATGACAGCACGTGCTCCCTGGTTCGAAGAAGATTCAGCCGAGGAAGCCTAATCATAGTTAGGGTGGAATGAATGGCAGAAATTACTGTAACTCAATTAGCGGAAACCACAGGTACGCCGGCTGACCGATTGTTGCAGCAATTGCAAGAAGCTGGCTTGCCGCAAACGGCGGTAGCGGATCTGGTTTCCGAAGAGGAAAAGCAGGCACTGCTTGCGCACATGAAAGTTAGTCACGGCGACACTGAAAGCGAGTCTGCGCCGAAGAAAATTACGCTAAAGCGTCGGACATTGAGTACGCTCAAAACCGGTGGTAGCTCAGGTCGAGGTAGAACAGTGAACGTGGAAGTGCGCAAGAAGCGCACATATGTCCGCAAAGCTGAATCTGCTGACGCTTCTGAAGCAGTAGTGGAAGAGGCTGAAGTTGAAGTTGAAGTTGAAGCTTTCGTTGAAGTACCAGCCGAAATATCTCCCGAGGTGGCAGCGAAACTAAGAGAAGATGAGCTGCGCCGAGCAGCCCATGACGAATTGTCAGCAGAAGCCAATCGTCGCCGAGACGAGGCGACCAAGATTGCGCTCGAAGCAGAAATAAAGGCCCAAGAAGAAGCCGACAAAAAGGCTAAAGAAGTTGCCGCTGAAGAAGCTCGTAAAGCTGAAGAAGCGAAGAAGAAGGAAACAGAAGAAGCCAAGATCAGCAGTCGTAAAGATAAGCGCGACCGACATGATCTTGATGACACCGATACGAAAGAAAAACGATCCAAACATGGAAATCGTAAACATCGAATCGTCGAAATAATTGATGAAGAAGTCGAGAACATCATCGAGAGTGAAACCGGTGAAGTCGTCGCAAAGGCAGCGCCTCTTGGATTGTCTCAAAGCAGACCCAAACGTGTTGCCAAGCCTGTTCGTCAAAAGTTTCGCGCCCCAACCGAGGAGCAAAAACGCGAAGTGGAAATTGGCGATTCAATCACAGTTGCGCAGCTTTCTCAGCGAATGTCAGTCAAAGCGACAGACGTAATCAAGACACTCATGAGCCTCGGCATCATGGCGAATATCAACCAGACAGTAGATCAAGAAACGGCGACGCTGGTTGTTGAAGAATTTGGTCATACCGTCAAACACATTGATTCCGCTGCAGTCGAGACCTCTCTTGAAGAAGAAATGGCTCTTGATGGTGAACTATTGCCTCGCGCACCAGTCGTCACAGTTATGGGGCATGTTGACCATGGTAAAACTTCATTGCTCGACTACATTCGTGACAGTCGCGTTGCAACCGGCGAAGCAGGCGGTATTACCCAGCATATTGGCGCCTATCGCGTTAAAACCAAGCAGGGTGAAATTTGTTTTATTGACACGCCAGGCCACGCCGCTTTCTCCGCGATGCGGGCCCGGGGCGCAAACAGCACCGACATTGTGATTCTAGTTGTGGCTGCCGACGATGGCGTGATGCCGCAAACAGAAGAAGCGATTAAGCACACCAAGGCTGCAGGAGCCGCGATGGTTGTTGCGATTAACAAAATTGATAAAGAAGGTGCAGACCCAGAGCGAGCCAAGAATGGCTTGGCGGCCAAGGATGTGATTCCTGACGACTGGGGCGGTGATACTCAATTTGTCCCCGTATCAGCGCTTACCGGTGAGGGTATTGATGCCCTACTTGAAGCAGTATTGCTGCAAGCGGAACTCATGGAGCTGAAAGCTGTTCACGAAGGTCCTGCTAATGGTGTTGTGATTGAGTCCGAGTTGGATAAGGGCAAGGGCCCCGTTGCAACTTTGTTAATTCAGAATGGCACCTTGAAGCAAGGTGACATTATTGTTGCTGGGCAGCACTTTGGACGCGCCCGGGCAATTAGAGGTGATGATGGCAAGCCGGTTAAATCGGCTGGGCCAGCTACGCCAATTTCTATGCTAGGTCTTGATGGTGCGCCTGCTGCCGGTGACACGTTCACCGTTGTCAAAGATGAAAAACGCGCTCGAGAAGTGGCAATGTTCAGAAAAGAGAAAGCTGATAGTGAGCGACTCGCGACACCAGCAGCTAGTCTGGATAACTTACTTGCCAGTTTCGGTGATACGAAAGTTAACTACCTTAATATTGTCGTGAAAGCTGATGTCCGAGGTTCTCTTGAGGCGATTGTCAGTGCTCTTAAAGAAGCAGGTAACGATGAGGTTAAGGTCAATGTTGTTTATTCTGGCGTCGGTGCTATCGCTGAACACGACGTGAATTTTGCCATCACTTCAGGTGCCGTACTATTTGGTTTTAATGTTCGCGCTGACACTGCTGCCCGAAAGCTAGTAGAGCGCGATGGCATTGATCTGCGTTATTACAAGGTTATTTACGATCTCGTCGATGATGTTAAAGCGGCTCTTAGCGGTATGTTGTCTCCAGAAGTCCGCGAAGAGATTGTCGGTATTGCCCAGGTACGGGATGTTTTCCAGTCCAAGAAATTCGGCAACATCGCAGGTTGTATGGTTATCGAAGGCACCGTTCACCGCGACAAAAAGATTCGAGTGCTGCGTGACAATATCGTGATCTACGAGGGCGAACTGGAATCACTGCGTCACTTCAAAGAAGAGGTGAAAAGCGCTCGAAACGGTACCGAATGTGGTATTGGCGTGAAGAACTATAACGACGTGAACGTTGGCGATCAGATCGAGGTATTTGATACTCGAGAAGTTGCCAGGGAACTATAGGCCCTAGATGCCAAAAGAATTCAGTCGTGGACAACGTATTGGCGATTTGATCCAGCGTGAGCTTGCAGTTTTGCTGCAGGTGGAGATCAAAGATCCCCGCGTGGGCATGGTGACTCTGAATGAAGTAAAGGTCAGTCGAGATCTTGCCTTTGCCGATGTCTATTTCACGATGCTACCAGACGAGCTCGCAAAGGAAGGGACTGAAGTCCTCAACAGTGCAGCAGGTTTTCTGCGTTCTCAACTGGCGAGGTTGCTTTCAACTCGAACCACACCCCGACTACGATTCCATTACGATCATAGTATCGAAAATGGTGCTCGTATGTCGAAGATGATTAACGATGCGGTCAAACGTGACGCGCGGTCACATCAAGATGGTGTCGAGTCGAAAGATGACTCTTCTGCGGATGGACAAAAAGACGGTCAAAATGAATAGGCCGGGAATTAAGCGGCGACCGGTGCACGGCATTTTGGTATTGGATAAGCCGCTAGGTATTAGCTCAAACGGTGCTTTGCAACGAGTTAAAAATTTGTTCTGTGCAAAAAAGGCTGGCCATACCGGCAGTCTTGATCCTCTAGCATCAGGTGTTCTACCTCTTTGTTTCGGTGAGGCGACCAAGTTCTCGCAGTTTTTGCTGGACGCCGATAAGCGTTATTCCACAGTGATTCGACTCGGGCAGACCACCGCGACTGGGGATGCTGAGGGAGAAGTGCTCGAACATCGTCCAGTTCCGGAGTTGTCTGAAGCCACACTCGAAGAAGTGCTTGCGCAGTTTCGAGGTAAGATTGACCAGATTCCGTCCATGTATTCAGCGCTCAAAGTGAACGGCCAGCCGCTCTATAAGCTCGCTCGTCAAGGTATTGAAATTGAAAGAAAATCCCGAACTGTAGAGATCCTTGAACTCACCTTGCGAGAGTTTACGGCAGATAGTCTGACTCTTGATATTCACTGCACCAAGGGCACTTATGTGCGCACACTGGCAGAAGATATCGGCAAAGTGTTAGGCTGCGGCGCCCATGTCACTGAACTGCGTCGAACTGCCTCCGGGCCCTTTGAATTAGCCGAGTCGGTCACCATTGAGAAATTAGAAGAAATGCTCGAGGCCGATGGAATGGCGAGTTTAGACGAGCGTTTGTTGTCTCCAGCCGCGGCAGTGCCAGACTGGCCTAGTGTCGAGCTAACAGAGATCAGCGCTTCTTATTTGAAGCAGGGACAACCGGTTCAGATTGCGAAAGCACCAACAACCGGCTGGGTAAGAATTTTTTCAGAGTCTCCTTCGTCCGATGCAGAAGCATTCATTGGTGTTGGGGAGATTATGGAAGATGGTCGGATTGCCCCAAGAAGACTTGTGGCGACCTGACGTAGTTAAAAAGTAGTTAAAAAGTAGTTAAAAAGTAGTTAAAAAGTAGTTAAAAAATAGAGAAGGGCGGACTCGTCCTTTTTCAACTTTGAAAAATGACGGTGACTATAAATATGCGTGGTCATTCGTCTCACTAAAACTGCATATTGGAGAAATAAGCATGGCATTAACTGCAGAAAATAAAGCTGAAATTGTTAAAGAGTTCGGAGATTCAGAAACCGACACAGGTTCCCCGGAAGTTCAGGTGGCATTGTTAACCGCTAATATTGAAAAGCTTCAGTCTCACTTTAAAGACCACAAAGCGGATCACCACTCACGAACAGGTTTGCTCCGAATGGTAAGTCAGCGTCGAAAGTTGTTGAACTACCTCAAGAACAAAAGTACAGACCGATATGCTCAGCTGATTAAACGATTAGGGCTACGAAGATAAGAGACGCCCAGCAGCCCCGAGCATCTTGTGCTGATTTCCGGGGCTCAAAACCAGATATGAATTGGAGAAAAAATTGAATCCTGTTAAGAAAAAATTTACTTTTGGCGGCCAAGAGGTCGTAATTGAAACTGGTAAGATTGCCAGGCAAACATCTGCAGCCGTTGTTGTCACCATGGCTGAAACCACTGTACTTGTTGCAGTTGTTGGACGAAAAGAAGCAAAACCTGGTCAGGATTTTTTCCCCCTGACAGTGAACTACGAAGAGAAAACCTATGCAGCTGGTAAGATCCCCGGTGGTTTCTTCAAACGTGAAGGTCGTCCTTCAGAGAAAGAAACTTTAACCTGTCGTCTCATCGACCGACCTATTCGTCCATTATTCCCTAAAGGATTTATGAACGAAGTCCAGGTGACTTGTCAGGTGATCTCGGCTCATAAAAACACTGATCCAGATATTCTTGCCTTGATTGGTACTTCCGCAGCTCTTGCGCTGTCCGGCCTCCCTTTTAACGGCCCTATCGGCGGTGCTCGGGTTGGCTTTACGAAGGATGGCTACATTCTGAACCCTGGGTATGACGCTCTGGCAGAATCTGATCTTGATATGGTCGTGGCTGGTACTGAATCTGCCGTTTTGATGGTGGAATCAGAAGCGAAAGAATTAACTGAAGATCAAATGCTGGGAGCTGTGCTTTTTGCTCACCAGGAAATGCAAGTTGTGATTCAGGCAATCAAAGAATTGAAAGCAGAAGCTGGCAAACCCGACTGGGTATGGGTGGCAGAAGCTGAAAATGAAACTCTGACCAGCGCGTTGGCAGAGAAGTTTGCCGACGGAATTAGCGCTGCGTACCAGACTGTCGACAAGATGGAACGTCAGGACAAGTTGGCAATCCTGCGCGATGAAGCGGTTGCGACTTTAGCGATAGACGGCGCTGACTTTGATGCGGGTGACGTATCAGCTGCTTTCGGCAAGCTAGAAAAGAAGACAGTTCGTCGCCGCATTATTGCGGGTGAGCCGCGTATTGATGGTAGAGACACCAAAACAGTCCGAAATATTGAAGTTGAAGTGGGCTTACTTGATAAGACTCACGGTTCGGCACTGTTCACTCGTGGCGAAACACAAGCCATCGTCACAACAACCTTGGGTTCCATGCGCGACGCAGCTTTGATTGACGCGCTGCAGGGCAGCTATCGGGATCACTTCCTACTGCACTATAACTTCCCTCACTACAGTGTTGGCGAAACTGGATTTTCTGGTGGACCGAAACGTCGTGAGATTGGTCATGGTCGTCTAGCCCGTCGTGGTATTGCAGCTGTATTACCTACCCTTGCAGATTGGCCGTATACCATTCGCGTTGTTTCTGAGATTACTGAATCTAATGGTTCGTCTTCTATGGCCAGCGTTTGTGGTGCCAGCTTGTCCTTGATGGATGCCGGTGTACCGCTTAAAGCGCCAGTGGCTGGTATTGCCATGGGTCTTGTTAAAGAAGAAGACGGCTTTGCGGTTCTCACCGATATTCTGGGTGATGAAGATCACCTGGGTGATATGGACTTTAAAGTTGCTGGAACAGAAACCGGTGTGACTGCGCTGCAAATGGATATCAAGATCCAGGGCATCACCGAGGAGATTATGGAGGCTGCTCTTGCTCAAGCTAAAGTTGCGCGATTGCACATTCTTGTTGAGATGAACAAGGTTATCGGTCGATCTCGCGATTCTGTTTCCGAGAACGCGCCTGCCATGGTGACGAT
>Ga0222633_1000792_pt1 | contig 22470 bp, 20 predicted proteins | sample AntAcemetageno48_FD_179816 | JGI IMG/M metagenome (GOLD analysis project Ga0222633, IMG submission 179816) | Saline water microbial communities from Ace Lake, Antarctica - #48 | ecosystem: Environmental > Aquatic > Non-marine Saline and Alkaline > Saline | place: Antarctica: Ace Lake | collected...
AACCCCAAGACTATTGGCACATGATGCCGGCACTACCCTGCGGCAATTGGATAGACGAATGGGACATCACGCCCATCGCCCAGGCGAGTGACGCGCACAACCATCTCGGAGATTGTTACTCCCTCACCTATATCGGAGAAGAAACTCATGTCGCCACTCAATGGGCGATTGAAGACTGCAATAACCCAGATGTTCTGAACCCAGTTCATTTTCAACGGGCGTACAAAACAGACTACGAGATCAATTGCCTTCGAGAAGCGAGCAGGTTGGCAGCTTTGGGCCACAAGGCTGCTAAAATTGCTTTTGAGCAGGGTTTATCAGAGTTTAATATTCAGCAAGCCTACCTCGCCGCAATCTCCCACAGGGAAAACGAGACTCCCTACTCCAATATTGTGGCACTTAATGAGCACTGCGCGGTTTTGCATTACCAGCACTATGAGCATCGCCAATTTGAAGCAGATCAACGGAAATCAATGTTGATCGATGCCGGAGCAAACTATCATGGCTACGCATCCGATGTGACCCGAACCTATTCAGCTCAGACGGGATTGTTTCGTGACCTTATTGATGCAATGGATGAGGCCCAACTCGGCATCATCGATGACATTACAATCGGTTTGGACTATTCGATCTTGCACGAGAAGATGCACTTGCGTTTGGCAACAATTCTAAAGCAGTTTGATATCGTCCGGATGACACCTGAATCAATGATGGAAACGAACCTGACTTTTTCTTTTCTGCCCCACGGCCTCGGCCATTTTCTTGGGCTCCAAACACACGATGTCGGGGGATTCCAACAGACGCCGAAGGGCGAAACAAAACCAGCTCCGAGCCAATATCCCGCACTTCGTTTAACCAGGCCCATCGAAAACCGGCAGGTGTTTACTATTGAGCCTGGACTGTATTTTATTCCCATGCTCCTCAAACAATTGAAAGCATCCAAGCACGCAATGGATGTTGCCTGGGGCACATTAGAAACCCTCCTCCCTTATGGCGGGATCCGTATCGAAGATAACATCGTCATGATGAACGATCGACCAATCAACTTAACCCGCGAGGCATTCTCCCAGTTATGAGCCTCACGCTACACGACATTTTTGGAGACCCAGATTTAAATGGTCCCGCCCCCGTCCAGCTAAAGCTCTCACCCGACGGGAAACTTGTCAGTTATCTGAAGGCACCTGAGGAGAACTTCGAACAATTAAACCTCTGGGTTTACAACATTGAATCCGAGCGCCACGAACTAGTTGTCGATGCAAAGCAACTCACAAGCGATCGTGTTCTTTCCGATGCGGAGAAAGCCGGTCGAGAAAGATTAAGAATTACTCAGTCCGGTATAGTCGAATATCACTGGTCTCCACAAGGGGACGCGATCCTATTTCCCGTTGCGGGAAATCTTTTCCTTTCGCACTTGCAACAAAACAATGCGCTTCTTACGCAACTCACAGATGACACCACTTATGAAACTGACATCAGATTTTCCCCCGATGGAAAATGGATCGCCTTTGTGCGGGACCAGAATCTTTTCACTCTGCACCTTACGACCTTAGAAACCAGGCAACTCACAACGCAAGGTGGCGGTTTGATTAGTTGTGGGTTAGCTGAGTTCATCGCCCAGGAGGAAATGCATCGCTTCAGCGGATACTGGTGGTCTCCTGACAGTGCTCGAATCGCCTTCACAAAAGTCGACGAATCCCCGGTCAAAGTTTCTCAACGTTATGAAATCGATGCAGATCAGTTTGGCGTATTCGACCAGAGATATCCCTTCGCGGGAAAAACCAATGCAGACGTTTCGGTCGGTATTATCGAATTGGCGAGTTGGCAGCTGAGATGGCTTAAAACCGATATCGAGACAGAAACCTATTTAACCAGGATCAATTGGTTTCGTGACAGCATTCACCTTGCAGTTCAACGACAATCCAGAGATCAACAAACATTGGAATTGCTTCGATTCAATACCAATGATTTATCTTTGGAATCACTTCTAACAGAGAAAAGTGACAGTTGGATCAATATTAACGACAATTTTACGGCTCTTGAATCTGAACAGTTTATCTGGGGCTCTGAGAGGAGCGGCTTCAATCATCTCTATCTCTACCAGACTGATGGCCATCTACTCCAACAATTGACGTCGGGTGATTGGATGCTTGCGGACGTCAAAGCAGTCACTAAAACCAAACTCTTTTTCGATGGATATAAAGACACGCCCCTCGAAAGACACCTCTACTGCATCGATAGAAACGGTGCTGATCATCCCCATCGCATCACTGAGGAAGGCTACAGCCATCACGTCAGCCTTAGTGCCGATGGAGCTGTTTTTGTTGATCGCTACAGTTCGGCGTTGACGCCCGTTGCCGTCAACCTTTGTAAGTTTGACGGCAACATAATCGAAAAACTTGAAGCCAATGAACTCAAGCAAGGTCACCCATTTTTCGCTCACCTAAATCAGCGTGGTTCCGTTCGCTTCGGCGAACTGAACGCGGAAGATGGCCAGCGCCTGCACTACCGAATCATCCAGCCTGCTTCGAACAAGTTAGCGGTAAACGGTCAATCACCCGTCATATTAACGGTTTATGGCGGACCGGGCGTGCAAAGGGTCACTAACGAATGGATACCGCCCTGGCACCACTATATGGCGGCACAGGGTTATGGGCTGCTTCAACTAGACAATCGAGGCAGCACAAATCGCGGCAAAGCGTTTGAAGCTCCGATCTATGGGAAGCTGGGAGACATTGAGGTTAAAGATCAACTTCTCGGCATAGACCATTTGGCTGCTTTTGAGTGGGCAGACATGAATCGTCTCGGCGTTTTTGGTCATAGCTACGGCGGTTACATGACTCTGATGCTTATGATGAAGAGCAAGTGTTTCAAAGCCGGCGTGAGTGTAGCCCCCGTCACCGATTGGGCGCTTTATGATACCCACTACACTGAAAGATACCTTGCCCACCCTGAAGAAAATGAGTCTGGATATACCGAGAGCTCAGTCTTCCCTTACACCCATTCGTTATCAGGAAAGGTGCTCGTCATTCATGGCATGGCCGATGACAATGTCCTTTTTACCAACAGCACAAAACTGTACAAGGCGCTTCAGGACCAAAATGCTGACTTCGACATCATGAACTATCCGGGCGCTAAGCATGGTCTCTCGGGGAGGCTCGTTAACGTACACCGCTATTCACTTATGGATCGTTTCTTCTCACAAAACTTGGCAAAAACATGAAAACCAGACTGGCCACACAGAATGACGCCGCGACTATTGCTCAATTTAATCAGGCGATGGCACTCGAGACTGAGAACAAAATACTACCTGACGAACAGATTCTGCGAGGCGTCTCAGCCCAGATCAATAACCCGGGACACGGCTACTATATCGTTGCAGAGGACGATGATCTTCGAGTCGTTGGTTGTCTTGGCATTACCTTCGAGTGGAGCGATTGGAGAAATGGGCAGTTTTTATGGATTCAGAGCGTCTTTGTCGCACAGCAAGATCGTCGTCGAGGAGCATTTAAAGCGCTTTTTGATCACGTCCTCGCCGAAGCGAAAAAAAGTCCACAGGTGTGTGGCGTTCGATTATACGTGGAACAAGAAAACGATGGCGCTAGGTCAACCTACCTCGCTCTGGGTATGGTCAAAACCCACTACGATCTGCTTGAAATCGAAGTGTAGAAAAAACCTCAAACTGGCATACTAATCACCTCCATTTTAACTGCAGGAATGTATGGATCTTAAGAACTACACACCACCCGCAGGCGCCTACGACGAAATCCTTACCGATAAGAGACGGGCTCGACCGGGCCTTAGTCCACTGCTTAATTTCCTAAAGAAAAACTCTTACAAACAATTAGACGCACGCGCGAGGGCTGCTGAGCTACTCATCCGTACTATGGGAATTACCTTCACTGTCTATAGTGAGGGGCAGAACATTGATCGGGAATGGCCGTTCGATATTATTCCCAGGGTCATTCGAGAACGAGAATGGCGTAAAGTAGAAAAAGGCTTAAAACAGCGTTTACGTGCACTGAACCTCTTTATTACAGACGTCTACAACGATGAAAAAATCATCAAAGACAAGATTATTCCCCGCTCCATTCTAGCTTCGTCTAAAGACTACCGAAAAGAATGTCGCGGTATGCGCCCATTGCACGATACCTGGGCACATATTTGCGGCTCTGACCTCATTCGTGGCGGCGACGGCACGATGTACGTACTGGAAGACAATTTACGTGTACCCTCGGGCGTGTCTTACATGCTTGAAAATCGAAACATTAGCAAACGAGTCCTACCGGAGTTATTTGAGCAGCATGCAATTCTGCCAATGGACGACTATCCGACACAACTTTTCGACACCTTGTGCTCCATTTCGCCACGGCCGAAGGACTACCCGGAGGTAGTGGTGTTGACTCCGGGCGTCTTCAACTCAGCCTATTTTGAGCACTCCTTTCTGGCCCAACGAATGGGTGCTGAACTCGTACAAGGCTCAGACCTGGTCGTCGCAGATGACGATTGCGTCTATATGAAAACTGTTGAGGGATTGTCTCGTGTCGATGTGATTTATCGGCGCATCGATGATCTTTTTCTCGACCCGGAAGTATTCCGAAAAGATTCGGCTCTTGGTGTGCCTGGTTTATTCCGAGCCTGGAAAGCCGGTAATGTTGCACTCGCCAATGCGCCAGGTGCTGGTGTTGCAGATGACAAGGTGGTCTACACCTACGTACCTGAAATGATTAGGTACTATTTAGGTGAAGAACCGTTACTGGAGAACGTTCCAAGCTTTAATCTTGAAGACAAATTGCAGCAAAAACATGTCCTTGGTGATCTGGAAAACCTGGTTGTTAAACCTGCCAATGAATCCGGAGGTTATGGTCTGTACATCGGCCCCAAAGAAACCAAGGCGCGAACTGCCGAGATGAAGCGCTTGATTAAGTCAAACCCGCGAAACTACATTGCGCAACCGATCATTAATTTATCTACCGTCCCAACGCTTTGTGAGAATGCAGTCGAAGCACGCCACGTAGATTTGCGGCCCTTTATTCTACAAGGTAGCCGCAGTTACGTTACAGCAGGTGGTCTGACTCGGGTTGCCCTTGTGAGAGGGTCTTTGGTTGTTAATTCATCTCAAGGTGGCGGAAGTAAAGACACCTGGATTCTCGCAGACAACAATTGAGCTCATTATGTTATCGAGAGTAGCAGAACGAATGTACTGGTTGGGTCGTTACCTTGAACGAACCGAAAATACCGCCCGCCTGATCAGCGTCAATACAAACCTGATGATGGATATGCCGAAGGTAAAGCATATTTGGAACAGCCTACTCCAGATTACCAGCGCGGAAATTCGCTTTCACGAACGGTTTACGAATGTCGATGAACGAAATGTTGTGAAATTTTTACTCGATGATGAGTTTAATTCGATTCGGGCGAGTATTCGAATGGCCCGCGAAAATGCGCGTACAACTCGGGAGATATTACCTACCGAAGCCTGGGTGTTGATCAATGAACTCAATCTTTTTGTTAAAAACAATCAGGACAAGGGTATCAAACGCGAGGGGCGACACAAGTTTTTGCAAGACATCACAGCAGTCTGCCATCAGCTTACCGGCGCACTTGCGAGTAGCATGAGCGTAGATACCGCCTACAACTTCATTGAACTCGGCCGTAAATTGGAACGAGCTGATATGACCACAAGAATCGTCGATGTTGGTTGTCTGAGCTTAATAGACGCTGAAATGGAGGACACCCGCGAATACGACGACATCCTTTGGATGAATGTGTTGAGATCCCTGGCGGGCTATCAAATGTATAGGCAGCACGTGCAGGATCGGGTCAACGGCGAGGATGTTGTAGATTTTTTAATCAAAAATCAAAACTTTCCAAGGGCGGTTTCTCATTGCCTCACTAAGGCAAGCGAAAGTTGTCAATCATTGCCACGAAACGAGAATACCTTAAGGGAACTTAGTCAGGCTCAACGGCATTTGGCTCACAACGACGTGATCAAACTTCTCAATGGGTCACAGCTCCACGGCTTTATCGATGCGGTACAATTAGACTTGGCTAGTATTCACGATGAAATCGTCAAGACTTGGTTTCTCCATGATGTAAGCAACGCAGATGCGCTGGGATTACAGAAGCCCCTCGAGTTTACCGACTAGGTACTCCACCTCCTCTAGACTGTTGTAATGTGCCATCGAAAACCGAATCACTCCGCGATTTGGTTCCAGGCTTAACTGCTCAAGTAACCTGGGCGCGTAGTAGTGTCCGTAGGACACCAGTACCTTCTGGTCACAAAGAATATGCGCAAGATCGCTGGGCTCATCAACGATTGAAGAAAAAGACACAACCGGGCAGCGCCATTCATCGGCATCAACACTACCGATTAGGCGAACACTTTGGTTAGCTGACAAACAATTCAACAATGGCGCAATCAACTTCCGCTCATGGGAGCGCCAAAGGTTAGAGACAAACTCCGCCACTTCTCGTTCAGAGTTTACCGGGCCGCCATGATGCGCAGAGAGCGTTTCGATATAATCAAGGGTACCGTTACTGGCGGCAATTTGAGCATGATCCGGCCCTGCGGGCACTAGCCGCTCATTCACATCCAGGCCTTCTTTAAAGTAATGTCCCTGTTTAGGTAGCTGGTCCAGTACCGGCTCTCGTACCACCATTACACCCAGATGGACTGAGTAAACCTTATAAAGAGAAAAGACATAAATATCAGCTCCTAGCGCACCAACATCTGGCAACGCATGGGGCGCATAGGACACACCATCGACTAGTGTAAGGGCGCCTGCTGATTTGGACATCTTAATAATTTTTTCCGCATCGTTTTTTTGACCGGTAATGTTTGATGCGTGGGGAAAACAGACCAGCCTCGTTTGCGGACCGAGCAATGCGGATAAATCATCTGGGTCCAACAGGCCTGTTTCAGAACTCGCAGACCAAATGCGAACAGTGGCACCAGCTGCTTCAGCAGCACGTGACATCGAACCAATATTCGATTCATGGTCCTGGTTCGTGATGACAATCTCATCACCTTCATTCAAAAAACTTCGAAATGCCTGAGCCAGCACATAGATGTTTTGGGTTGTAGAAGGGCCGAAACCAAGTTCGTTCGGTTTCACACCAAGAGTTGCAGCCCAACGTGACTTTGCCTGCTGCATTTTCTCCATGCCATTTTGACTAGCGGGAAACTCGTTTCCAGGTTGCAGCTTATTCAGCAAATAAAATTCAGAGAGTGCGTCAATGGTTTCCTGACAGGGTAGAGAACCGGCCGCTGAGTCGAAGAAATAGCCACCCAGGGTAGCATTTTGAAATGCTGGGAAATGCTGCCTGACAAAACCTAGATCAAGTTCCTGCATCAGTCTTTTTTAGCTCCGGTACCATCAGAGTTAGTACCACCAGATGTAGCACGAACGACCTTGCTGTTATTGTCCCAATTGGCGCTCCAGCCAATCGGCGGCATATTAGCAAACGCCTCTTTTAGCCTTGCGTCCCAGCTTTCGCGGATCTGTTTCAGATATTCGCTATTCTCTTCAAAGCGATAGAGTCTGGTGATTTCCAAACTGTCCTTATGGTAGATCAAAACCTCAATTGGTGGACCCACGGTCAAATTACTGCGCATTGTTGAATCCATCGATACAAGACCACAGAGCACCGAAGTCTCAAGACTGGAATCAAGAGTTATAATACGATCCAGGATTGGCTTGCCGTACTTGCTTTCACCAATCTGCAAGTAAGGTGTATCGGAGGACGTCGTAATATGATTTCCCTGAGGGTAGACAAGGTAAGCTTTAGGCGTCCGCTTCAGTATCTGGCCACCGACAATAAAACTCGCCTCAAAGGCTTTGCCGCTTTCGCTGCGGTGTTTGTCTTGTTCCGCATGGCTAACTTCTCCGACATAATCGGCAGCTTCCTCCATATCTGCCACCGTTAGCAGATTAACGGACTTCTCCTGGCGTATGTCTTTTTTCAATCTCGCGACAACTGCCTGAGTAGTTGCCAGATTACCCGCCGATAGCAATACTATTTGGCGTTTGTGATCTTCGCCAAACATATGCATTTTGGAATAGGTGCTGACATTATCAACACCCGCATTAGTTCGGGAATCCGAGATAAAACAAAGTCCATCGTCGATAGCGATGGCAAGGCAATAGGTCATGGATGGTTCTTCTAATTTAAAGGAACTGTGGGTATGTTTTCGAAATACATGTTCTGGGTTACATATGGTCGAACTACATATGCTTGAGCAACATTGGGTCAAACTACATTAGGTCAAACTACATTAGGTCAAACTACATTAGGTCAAACTACATTAGGTCGAATTACATTAGGTCGAATTACATTAGCTCGAATTACATTAGCTCGAATTACATTAGCTCGAATTACATAGTAGCTGTGGCATTGGCAGAACCGATACTACCAGCAAGATATGTTTCGATTTTGTCTTTAGCAATATTATCTGGGTCGCTAAACTGAATACCAACTCCGGTAGTATGAGGGCTCTTCACACCCGTCTTTGCTATCCATACAACCTTCCCCACCACGGCAATCTTCTCGGACTCATCCATTAGGTTAAGAAGAATGAAAACGTCGTCCCCGATGTCATACTCAGTCCGATTGGCAATGAACAAGCCGCCGTTTTTCACAAACGGCATATAGTAATTATGCAGCACCACCTTGTCCTTTATGGTCAAGGCGATCACCGTTTTCTTAGCGCCGCCTCTTGCCAGCTTACTCATCGGTATTTCTCACCATCAAGCTGAGCACAATTTTGCCCTATGGTTTGCTAATCTACAAGCCGAAGCTGGTGCTATTCATATTCAGACAATCAACCATCAAATGCTCCAGAAGCAGCGTTTTATTGGGGTTCTGACTGCCTTTCAAGAGCCGATAATCCGTCTGTATGCGGCTCACTGCAGCCAAGGCTTGATAACTGCTCATGTACTCGCCGATTTCCGCGATTTGGGGTACTAGATCACTGTTCTGGATCGCATCGTCACCAGCGCCCAGGCAGCGCCTTGCGACATCAGCAAACATCGTCATACCGAGCAGAAGAACCTCCTCTGGAGCAACTTTACTTAAAGAATCAACCAGAGTGACAACATCAACGTTGCCATTGAGAAGATCACACCAGGCGCTGCTAATTTGCTTGCGGCGGACAAGAAATGCTTCATCAGACTTCTCAATAGCATATAACGGAGAACCATCAGCTAGCCTCAGGAGTAGATCCCACTCAGCAACACTCTCATCCTGCTCTCGAAGCCATTCAATCGCCATCGATCTCTGAGGCACGGGTACCTGCACTATTTGCGCACGACTTCTTATGGTCGCCAAAAGCTGGGCAGGATCGTCGGATACTAAAATTAGATGAGTATTGGCTGGTGGTTCCTCCATCGCTTTCAACAAAGCATTGGCAGAATTCCTATTCATCGCGTGAGCCGGATTTAATATCGCAATTTTTTGCGCGCCCATATGGGCAGTTTGATTAACCCAATCTGTGAGCTGACGAATCTGCTCTATCTTAATTTGTCGAGAATCTTCCCCCGGCTCGATGAGCTTAAAGTCAGGGTGGCTGCCGGCAGCAAGGAGGCGGCACATCTTACATTCACCACAACTATTCATACTTACACATAAGAGTTGGTGAACCAGAGCCTTTGCCAGTTGCAGCTTGCCTAATCCACCTTGGCCTACAAATAGCATCGCATGGGGTAGGCGATCGCGCCGTTGCCGGTCAGTTAGATCCTCTAAGATAGATAAAAGCCAGGGATAAATCATTTCTGCCAACTCTTAATTGCGATTCTAATCGCGACTTCAATTGCCCGTTGAACTTCATCAAGAGGTTGGCCTGCATCAATCACAGCAAAACGATCTGTATACTGGGCAGCTCGGCTTAAAAATTCCTGCCGAACACGCTCAAAAAAACTCGCTGACTCCCGCTCGAATCGATCCAACTCGCCGCGCTGACTTACTCGTTCCAGTCCAATTTCGATAGGTAGATCTAGCAAGATTGTTTGATCGGGTTGGTATTGGCTGAGAGCCACCTCGTCTATCTGTTGGATTAATTCAAGGGACATCCCTCTACCACCGCCCTGGTAGGCGTAGGTCGAATCCGTAAATCGATCACAGATAACCCAATCACCTCGATTCAGTGCAGGCTCAATTAATGACTCAACATGCTGAGCTCTTGCGGCGAACACCAACATCAACTCGGTGGTATCAGTCATTTCGTCATTGTTCTTATCCAGCAATAGATCTCGAATTTTCTCGGCAAGGGGCGTACCACCAGGCTCCCTGGTAGTGATAAAGGGGATACCTTGCTGGCTTAACAGAGACTGGACGAATGCCAGATTGGTTGATTTTCCGACGCCCTCGACACCTTCGATAGAAATAAAACAACCTCGTTTTGTCATGCAGTACTCAGTTGGATTCTGGTGTTGGAGCGGAGCGGTACTTTTCAACCCTACCAGCTTTTTGGAACCTAGTCACAGCGTCATTATGCTCGTCAAGGCTAGTCGAAAAATAACTTCGACCATCGCCCTGGGCGACGAAATAGAAGTAAGGGCTAGCGGGTGGTTGAAGCGCTGCATGTATTGAAGCAAGACCCGGATTACAAATAGGACCTGCCGGTAAACCACTGTGAACATAGGTGTTGTATGGATGGTCAACACGCAAGTGGCTTCTTCGTAGATCACCTGAGTACTCTACTAAACCATAAATAACCGTTGGATCGGACTGTAACTTCATACCCTGGGCAAGGCGGTTATTAAAAACGCTGGCTATGATGGATCGATCAGGGCCAAACCCCGTTTCTTTCTCAATGATAGAAGCCAATACAAGGGCTTCGTCGATCGAGGTCACCTCTGCACTATCGCTGCGCTCGAGCCAGGCAGCGGCGAGTACCTGGTCCATTTTTCGTCGAGCTCGCTGAAGAATATCCTCTGCACTATCGGCCCGAGTATACGAGTAGGTATCAGGATAGAAATGTCCATCCGTGAACTTTAGATCACTGATCCCATGACGATCATGCTTGCTTACTCGAAGAAACGGTGTATTTGAAAGGTGTGTGAGCCACTGGGCGGTTGTCCATCCTTCAGGAAAGGTGACGGTTCTTTGAATCACCTCACCGGACCTCAACAAGGCTAGTAGATCGACACTGGTCATGCCTGGATTGACCATGAATTCACCCACCTTAATGTGGCCCTTTGAAGCGGTGGTTCGACCGTAGGCTCGAAACAATAGAGACGGCAAAGGTAGCCAACCAGCACTTGAAAGTCTTGTCGTTAAACGAGCAAGGCCCTCGCCTCTTTCCACGATGAGAAACTGGGGTTCAGAAATATTTAGTGGTCGTGAAAACTGGTGCGACAAAAAAAGCCCAAAGCCGCCAGCTATTATCAAGGCCGCAATCCACAGCTTCTTCATCAGTCTAGACGTTTGAATATCAACGTGCCATTGGTCCCACCGAACCCAAAAGAATTCGATAGCGCAGCCTTGATTGGCATTTCTCTGGCGGTGTGGGGAACGTAATCTAGGTCACATCCCTCCCCTGGGTTATCCAGATTTATGGTCGGCGGGGCAATCCCTTTGTGGATCGCCATCGCAGTAATGACAGCTTCGACTGAACCTGATGCGCCAAGCAAGTGGCCAATCATCGACTTCGTCGAGCTCACGGCGACATCCATTGCCTGGGCGCCCATCAGAGATTTAATTGCCTGGGTTTCGGCCACATCTCCCAGAAGAGTCGACGTACCGTGGGCGTTGATATAATCCAGTTCTGAGGCGTCCATTTCGGCGTCATTGAGTGCATTTTGCATCGACATCTTGGCGCCCGCGCCATTTTCAGATGGAGAAGTCATGTGGCTCGCATCCGCACTCATCCCAAACCCTACAATTTCGCAGTAGATTTTTGCTCCACGTCGCTTAGCAGCTTCATATTCTTCAAGCATTATCACAGCAGAACCATCACTTAATACAAAACCATCTCGATCCTTGTCCCAGGGTCGGCTCGCCAGTTCTGGTTCGTCATTGCGAGTCGATAGCGCCCTCATTGCGGCAAAACCCGCCATCGTTGTCGGCGACGTGGACTTTTCTGCTCCCCCCGCAAGCATTGCATCAGCATCACCTGCCGCAATCATTCGAGCAGCGAAACCGATATTGTGGGTGCCTGTCGTACAGGCAGTTGTGATGGCGATATTGGGACCTTGCAAACCAAACATGATAGATAGATGTCCTGCCACCATGTTAATGATGCATGAAGGAACAAAAAATGGAGTTACCTTGTTTGGCCCTCGATTGACCACAATGTCGTGGCAGGTTTCGATCGTGACGATACCCCCGATTCCAGAACCAACAGCGACTCCGATGCGATGTCGATTCTCATCAGTTACCTCAAGGCCAGAGTCCTTCATCGCCTGGATGCCAGCTACAAGACCATACTGTATAAAGCCATCCATGCGTCGGGCTTCTTTAGGTGAAAGGTACTCCGACATGTCGAAGTCGGGCACCGCACCGCCAAAACGAACGGGAAAACCAGCGGTATCAAATACTGATATCGGTCCAATGCCGCTTTTACCTGCAGTAAGACCATCCCAACTAGATTCAAGAGACGGGCCAAGAGGAGTCAACATCCCCATACCCGTTACCACAACTCTACGATTCTTCACGGCAGCCCCCTACACCAACAATAATACTTTGGCGCAATTTTCGGTTTGGTGTTTTAGAAACACGCTCTATAAACACAAAGGCCGCATTTGCGAAACGCAAATGCGGCCTTTGGTGAATTTCTCATTCGATCAGGTATGAGCTTCGATGTATTTGATCGCTTCTTTCACGGTCGTAATCTTCTCTGCTTCCTCATCGGGGATTTCAGTTTCAAACTCCTCCTCTAGAGCCATGACGAGTTCTACGGTGTCTAGTGAATCGGCGCCTAGGTCTTCGACAAAAGAAGCGTCAATCGTCACTTCTTCTTCTTTCACGCCTAACTGTTCACAGACCAGTTTTCTAACTCGTTCTTCGTTTGTACTCATGTTTTTGTTTACTCCTGAGGATGCAGTCAAAGCTGCGCTATTTTAATGAAATGCCAGCAACCCTATCAAGTATTTTATGCTCTTGACTCTGGCGATAAATTGAGGGTTAAAAACTTCGTAGCCAATTCTGCCACAATTAGGACATATACATGCCCCCATTGATATGAATGGTCTCACCTGTAATGTACCCAGCAAGATCACTTGCTAAGAACGCTACTAATGACGCTACCTCTGATGCTTCTCCGAGCCTTCCAAGTGGTACTCGCGTCAACAATGCAGCACGCTGCTCTTCTGGCAACTCGCTGGTCATGTCCGTATTAATAAAACCCGGTGCAATCGAATTTACAGTGATATTTCTTGAACCTAATTCTGCCGCAAGAGCTCTTGCGTAACCTTCCATACCCGCTTTTGCGGCTGCGTAGTTACTTTGCCCAGGATTGCCCATGCTACCGACTACCGAGCTAATGTTAATGATTCGTCCCCAACGTGCTTTAGTCATGCCACGCAAACAACCCTTTGCAACTCTATATACGGAGTTTAGATTCGTGTTGATGACGTCTTCCCATTCCGCCGCCTTCATTCGAAGCGCGATGTTGTCTTTGGTTATTCCTGCGTTATTAACCAGTATTGTCGGGGCATCTAGATCGCCAATTGCAGCAAAAAACACTTCGATTGATTCACTGTCTGAGACATTTAGCACTTCACCTCGACCGTGGCTTAGCTCTGCCGAGATTGCCGCCGCACCTTCAGGCGTAGTTGCGGTCCCCACAACGAAGTGCCCGGCTTCTGCAAGGCTCTGTGCAATCGCTTTGCCAATTCCTCGTGATGCGCCAGTGACAATTGCTACTCTTCTATCCATAGGTCTACCCCAAAGACTCTAACGTGGAGGCCAAAGACTCCACGGAGTTGATATTGAAACTTTGAATAGATTTATCAATGCGCTTATTGAGTCCACTCAGCACTTTGCCTGGGCCACATTCTACAACATTGCTTATGCCGTCTGCTGCCAGCCGCTGAACCGTATCTGTCCACAGGACAGCGCTGTACATTTGCGCTACCAGATTCGAGCGAATCTCATTCGCATTTGAGTGATAATTGGCGTCTACATTTTGCAATACTTGGATTATTGGCTCATTGAAGGACACACCCTCTAAGGCCGACGCCATTTTGTCTGCAGCAGGCTTCATCAATTCGCTGTGAAACGGTGCACTTACCGACAATGGCATCGCGCGCTTGGCACCAGCATCCTTTAAGGCTTCGATTGCCCGTTCAAGAGCGGCATTGCTGCCGGCAATAACAACTTGTCCCGGTGCGTTATAGTTAGCTGCCTGGACCAGTTCCGCTCCAACAGACGCTTTGGCGCACAGCTCACGAACGATGTCATCTTCAAGTCCGAGTACTGCCGCCATGCCACCCTCTCCAAGAGGAACAGCCGTTTGCATAAACTGGCCGCGCTGTTGGACAAGCCTGATCGCATCAGAAAATTGAATTACTTTAGCTGCAACAAGCGCAGAATATTCTCCAAGACTATGTCCTGCGACGATCGCAGGCCTCGCAGCCCCATTGGCCATCGCCACTCGCCATATGGCGATTGAGGCTGCTAAAAGCGCGGGTTGGGTATATTCCGTTTGGTTAAGTTTTTCGTCAGGATCTGCCTGAACTAGCTGCCATAGGTCATATCCAAGGGCTGCTGATGCCTCAGAAAAAGTCGCTTCAATAGAGCTATGCTCACTCGCTAAATCAGCCAACATGCCGACGGACTGTGAACCCTGACCGGGAAATACGTAGGCCAGTTTTCCCATGGAACTCCCCTTATTCGCGTTAATTGCTGACTATCAGAAAAAAAGCAGCACCCCGAAAGGTGCTGCTCCTATTATTCTTTAACCTAACCGAAGTTAGTCGTCTTGTGTATGGACAACTTTTTTGCCTCGGTAGAACCCATCGGCACTGACATGGTGACGACGGTGGGTTTCACCAGTAGTTGTTTCTTCTGACAGAGTTGGTCCCGTCAGAGAATCGTGGGCGCGACGAAGACCGCGGCGTGATCGGGTTACTTTACTTTTTTGTACGGCCATTGCTAGCTCCTGTTAATTCGTCTTTCAATTCTGCGAGGCCCGCAAAAGGCTTATATGTCTCGCTGGAAGCTTCCACTTCCTGATTGTCATCCTCTGCAGCCTCATAGTCCTTGACCACACAGTCCTTACTTTTGTGCCTAGCTACCATCGGTAGCGAAAGTATCAGCTCATCTTCGATGAGTTCGACGGTAGTAATGAGATCTTCAGGACTCAGAATACCATCTACATCCTCTGCTAGACTGGACAGCGCCTCCTCCGTATTCACAATAACATGGTGCAAGTGCGCTTTAAGTTCATAGTCTACAGGGGTCAGACAGTTCTGACACAGGAGACTTACCGTGACAGATGCGTCACCCACTACCAACGATGCTTGCTTTCCTGCCTTGCGAAATGCGAGTAAAGCGCTAACCTCCCCTTTCTCTTCCAAAAGTGAATCTGTCAACCGCCTGAAGTCGCTAAGTTGAAGAGTCCCTTCGAGTTTACGATTTTCCGACGCCAGTTTTCTGTGATTTACTCGCGCTGGGAGAGGGGCTGAAAACATAAGGGGCGCATCTTAGGCATCCGTTGGGTCACTGTCAAAAGAAAATTACTCCCAAAAACCAGAAAACTCACATTAATTCAGTAGGATATCGTCAATGACGGGTAAAGCTATTCAGATCGTGCTCGCTTCCACCTCGATCTATCGTAAGGCGCTTTTGGAAAAGCTCGGTCTAAGGTTTGTGCAGGTAGATCCAAATTACGAAGAATTGTTCATCCACGGTGAATCCCCGGCTATCCGAGCCCTGAGATTAGCCACAGGAAAGTCCCAGACCGCCGCGATGGCCTTATCCCCTGAAACAGATAGAAACACCATTGTGATCGGATCAGACCAGGTTGCGCACTGCGATGATCAGATACTATCTAAGCCGGGCAATTTCGATAATGCATACCAGCAATTGACGCTAAGCTCAGGGAAATGGGTGACCTTTTCCACTGCCGTTTGCCTCTCACGACCTGATGGAACGGTGATCAAATGTTTCGATGAAGAGTATCGACTCAAATTTCGTGACCTAAGCGACACCTTAATCCGTGATTATCTCGAACTAGAACAACCCTATGATTGCGCGGGAAGTATTAAGGCTGAAGCACATGGCATTTTATTAATAGAAGATAGCATTGGCAAAGACATCAACACCCTATATGGACTGCCATTGATCCGATTGGCTACGGCTCTGCTTCAGATCGGAGTTACCTTACCTTCGAAAAACTTAGATTAAGGATTATATTTATTCTGTATCATTTTGTATTTATTAATTTAATAGCATTAAGAAAATGTTGATCAAGGGGCGCTTCTACCTCCACCGCTTCCGCATTATCCAGAGCCGGGATAACCAATCGATTTGCATGGAGCATCAGCCTGCGGCTACTCTTCTCCAGAATACTGTCAGCACTGTCATCCCCGTACTTACCGTCCCCGACGATTGGGTAGCCCGTTGCGGTGCAATGGACTCGAATCTGATGTGTTCTGCCGGTAACCGGGCGTGCTGCGAGGAGTGACAGTCGTTGTGATTGCTCAAGTACCTGGTATTCCGTTAAGCAGGCCTTTCCATCGGCTTGGACACGGCTGATCCGCTCACCACTGGCCAAGACGTTTTTACTCAAAGGCAGGTTCACATGTTGCTTCCTGGTCGGCCAGCGACCATGGACTAGACATAAGTAGTGTTTTTGTAGCTCATCCTTACTATGAAGTAGTTTCTGTAAATTCTTGAGATAAGAGGGTTTTTTGGAAACCATTAAGCAGCCTGATGTATCGCGATCGAGGCGGTGCACCAATTCAAGGAAACGTTCATCGGGCCGCAACTGCCTTAATCCTTCAATGACACCAATACTGATACCGCTACCCCCGTGCACTGCAATGCCTGCGGGCTTGTTCAACACCATCAAACGTTCATTTTCGAACAAGATCGCATCAGAAAGCCGTTGCAGAACGCCCTGGCTCGCCACTGCTGGCACATCACTCGACATTCTAATCGGCGGAATTCGAACCTGATCATCAAGCTTTAGTCGAGTGTCTGCCTTAACGCGTTTACCATTGACCCGCACCTCGCCCTTGCGAATGCATCGATAGATTCTCGATTTAGGCACACCTTTCATAGTTTTCAGGAGGAAGTTGTCGACCCGTTGCCCTTGGGCACTTTCATCAACCGGGACGATCTTAACTCTTGGCGCTGTATTAGTTTCATTCATGAAAATCGGGCTTTCCTGCAATGCTTTGATCGGCGTGAAATTGTTGCTATGATGTTTAGGCACGCGGGTCTGGCCCGTTCCACGAGAACCCAGCCAAGACCGTTTTAATGACAGCGCCCTACCCTTTCGGCAAGCGCCACATGCGTGCACTGTTGAGTGCGTTCCTGAATACCAAGTCTCCCCGACAAATCAAATTCGAGGAGATTAAGTGGATTATCTCACAGATGAATTTTGGGTTTGGTGGTTTGCAACGTTTTCTTTTGGACTTGCTCTATAAAGAATCCAGCAACTTAGGCCACTAAACATTTTTAACCGCGATCAAATGAACGCGATGGGTAAGCCAAATCAGTTTGTTGTTGGCACAGTTTTACGTTTTGGAGCGATCAGCTTTAACGCTGTCTGTTCTAAATTAGAAAAGAGTGGCACATATCTTCCTCCCACTTCATCCGGGATGCCATGAGTCCACGTAAACGTGCGTCAACCATAAAATTTACGAAACCCAACGAAAGTAAGGAGTCGTTGAGGCATTTAGCACCAGTTATTCCTAATCCGAGCAACTGGGATTAAACACCGATAGATTTGGCGATACCACTTCGCGATTACGATCGCAAAACTTAAGTGATATCGTAATGAAAAGAATGTTAATTAATGCAACTCACACTGAAGAGTTGCGAGTTGCCATGGTAGATGGGCAGCAACTTTATGACCTGGACATAGAAAGCCGAGTCCGGGAACAAAAGAAATCCAACATCTATAAGGCTCGAATTACTCGAGTTGAACCTAGCCTCGAAGCTGCCTTTGTGGACTATGGCGGTAATCGTCATGGCTTTCTTCCGTTGAAAGAAATTTCTCGAGAATACTTCTCAGTTGCCCCATCTAAAATCAAAGGCCGTGTCAATATTGCGGAAGTTGTGAAAGAAGGTACTGAAATCGTTATTCAGGTAGAAAAGGAAGAACGAGGCAATAAAGGTGCTGCGCTCACAACCTTCTGCAGCCTTGCAGGGCGTTACCTGGTACTGATGCCAAATAACCCTCGAGCCGGCGGTATTTCTCGCCGCATCGAAGGCGAAGAGAGAGACGAGCTGAAGTCTGCGCTATCTGAGCTAAACATCCCAAAAGACATGGGTGTCATCATTCGAACAGCAGGAATTGGCCGCACACCTCAAGAACTACAATGGGACCTTGACTACCTGGTTCAAATTTCCAAAGCGATTGATGAGGAAGCTGCAAAAAAGTCAGCTCCCTTCCTGATCTATCAAGAAAGCGACGTCATTATCCGTGCTATCCGCGATTACCTTCGTGATGACATTGGCGAGATACTCATCGATACCGACGATGCCTATCATCAAGCAGAGCAATTCGTCGATCAGGTGATGCCTCAGTTCAAAAGTCGCTTAAAGAAATATGACAGCGATGTACCCCTCTTTAACCGATACCAGATCGAAGGGCAGATCGAAACGGCGTTCCAAAGGGAAGTCAGGTTACCTTCCGGTGGTTCGATTGTAATTGATCCGACAGAAGCCTTAGTTTCGATTGACATCAACTCTTCTCGAGCAACTCGCGGTTCTCATATTGAGGACACTGCTGTGAATACTAATCTGGAAGCTGCCGATGAAATCTGCCGACAACTCCGGCTTCGGGATATGGGCGGTCTGGTTGTGATCGACTTTATCGACATGAATGCTCAGAAAAACCAAAGAGCCGTTGAGAATCGGATGCGAGATGCTCTGGAGATCGACCGGGCTCGAGTTCAAGTGGGTCGTATCAGTAAATTTGGTTTGCTTGAGATGTCTCGCCAAAGATTGCGTCCTTCATTAGGTGAAACCAGCGGAATTGTTTGTCCGCGCTGCAGTGGCACTGGCACAATTCGGGATATTGAGTCATCAGCTCTTGGTGTGATGCGGCTGATCGAAGAAGAAGCACTAAAGGATACCAGCAGCGAGATACGTGCATTTGTGCCAATTTCTGTCGCCTCCTTTATGTTAAACGAAAAACGAGCGGACCTTAGCGCCCTTGAAACTCGCAACAAAGTTCGAGTTGTGGTTGTACCGTCTGCTGACATGGATACCCCACACTTCAGAGTAGAACGTATCCGATCTGGTGATGATGAAGTAGTTTCGGCAAGTTATGAAATTACTCAGGAAGAGCAAGGTGAGACGGTTGAAGCTAAGATTGCACGACCAGTGGCCGCAGAAACTGCTGCAGTGAAGGCCATCACCGCCCAGTCACCCGCTGCACCAGCGACACCGGCAAAACCGACAGCTAAAATGGCAGAAAACGAACCGGCGAAACCTGGTCTGATCTCTCGTTTCATTAGCAGTTTGTTTGCTGCCGAGGAACCTGAGGAAGAAAAACCAGCACCAAAACCCAAGTCGAACGGGCAAAACCGCAATCGAGTTAATAATCGAAACAAACGAAGTGGTAGTGGTAACGGTAGTGGTAACGGTAGTGGTAACAATCAAAACCGGACATCGGAACGTAATCCGGAAAATCAAAAAGCTCAGGATGAATCGGGCGCAAAAAATCCGGATCGAAGTGACTCGGACCGAAACACGTCAAGCGGAAAGTCGAACAACGATGAAGCTAAACCTCGTCGACGATCAAAGCCGGTAGAGGCCAAAGCCGAGAACGATACGGTTAAGCCTCAAGAGCCTCGCAACGACAATCAGGCTGATGGAGATGACGAAGATAAGCGTAACCAGGGCACACGTCGCCGAGGTGGTCAGCGTCGCAGAAGCCCGAATAAAGACAGCGAGAAGAAACAAGAGACGGAGCAGGTAGAAGAGAAGTCGCTTGAAACGCCTCAAAGGGACGCTCCTGTGGTACAGCCAGTAGTTGAGCCAGTAGTTGAGCCAGTAGTTGAGCCAGTAGTTGAAACAGCCATTGAACCAGCCGTTGAAGCAGTCGCCGGGCCAGTAGTTGTGAGTGCTGGAGAGACTGTTGTAGTACGCCAGTCACCGACGGCATCTACTGCCGTCGAGCAGCCTGTTGCCTCGACCTCTGAGGTCTCTACTGAAATGCCAGTGGCCGCGACAGAAGTTGTTGAGGCTACGGCTGTTACCGAGGAGAAACCAGTTTCTGAGGTGGCGACCGCGCATCCTTCCGAATTGGGTCGAGCGGGTAATGATCCAAGATCACGACCGGCACCGGCGATCAGTGGATCAGTACTCGAGGTTGTTGAAGCGTCTGCGCCGACTGAAGTGTTAGTTAGCCAGCCACGGAGCCTTGATAACTCTCACCCCAGCACCCGGGGTCGTTCAAGTAACGATCCGCGGCGTGGCAGTGCTGAGGTGACAACGACTTCCGATGACTCGACAAAAGAAGCGACAAGTGAATCAGAAGATGATTCGCCTATCTCTCAAAGCGAGAAAGGCTAGTCCGATAAAATTCGTGGTTCGATATCCAGCGTGATATCGAACCGCGCTTTGACGATCCTCTGAATATCCCCGGCTAACTCCAAAACCTCTTGCCCCGTAGCATTTCCTTCATTTTGAATAACCAATGCATGCTGATAGGAAACCATGGCGTCTCCAACTCGCAACCCTTTTAGACCTGCACTCTCAATCAGATGCGCAGCAGAAAGCTTATAGCCTTCTGCCCCCTGCTCGTTTATGGGAAACTTGTGCATAGGCACGTCGGAGTCAAGTCGGCCCAACGCCAACGACGCCTGCTTGTCAACTAACGGGTTTTTAAAGAAACTCCCCACATTGCCGATCAAACCCGGATCGGGCAGCTTACTTCTGCGAATCGCGCAAACAGCCTGGCTGACTGATTCTGCTGATATCAACAGTTCGTGAGCTTCGAGGTACTCTGAAATCCCGTTGTATTGCAGCCTGGGCTCAAACTCAGTGTCTAGTTCAAACTTCACTGACGTAATGACGGTTTGATCGCGAAGTTCCGACTTAAACACGCTGTGTCTGTAACCAAACTTACAGTCAGAGCCGCTTAAAGAAAAAGGTTTGCCGTCAGATATATGAAATGCATTCACCTCGAGCACTCGTTCTGAAAACTCGACACCGTAAGCGCCGATGTTCTGAATCGGCGCTGCGCCGACTTGACCAGGAATCAACGATAGATTCTCAAACCCAAATAACTGCTGCCCGAGGGTTGCGATGACGAGCTGGTGCCAGTTCATACCTGCTCCAGCCAATACCAACCGATCTTTCACCTCAAATTGTTGAATGGACATATGCAGGCAAAGACCCGCCAGAGATGGGCCGAGAACCAAATTACTTCCGCCTCCCAGGACCCAAACCCTAAGTCCATGGTCGCAAGCAAAGGAAATCGCTTCCTGCAAATCCTCGATGCTGCTAATCCGGACAAAGTATTCCGCCACCACATCTAGACCTAAGGTGTTTAGCGCCTTCAAATTGATGTTCTGCTGAAGGGATATACCCATACCCAGCTCCCTAAAAGATTTTTGGAGTATATCGCAATGCTATAACCGAACCGGACACCACGGTATAATTCTAACCATTATTTAAACCACTAAGCAGAGAGTACGTATGGAACTTAAAGATAAAGTTGCCTTTATTACGGGCGGCGCCTCAGGTCTGGGACTAGAAACAGCCAAACATTTTGTGAGTCAGGGGGCAAAGGTTTGTGTTTTTGACCTCAACCAAGAAAATGCCGAAAAAGCGGCGAAGGAGCTGGGTGAAAACGCAACTTTTGCAGCCGGCGACGTCGCCGATGAAGAAGCTGTGCAGGCAGCCATTCAGAAAACTCTGGATACCTTTGGCGCCATTCATATCAACATCAACAGTGCCGGAATTGGAGCAGCCGCTCGAACCCTGGGTAAAGATGGTCCTATGCCACTTAAGACCTTCGAACTTATTATTCGAGTTAACTTGATCGGCACCTTCAACACATTGCGCCTTTGCGCCGCAGCAATGGCTAATAACGAACCCGTTACTGACGACGGTGAACGTGGAGTGATTGTCAACGTTGCTTCAGTTGCAGCGTTTGATGGCCAGATTGGTCAAGCCGCGTATAGCGCTAGTAAAGGTGCTGTGGCTGCCATGACCCTACCAATCGCGCGTGACTTAACTCGTCAGGGAATCCGGATTGCCACTATCGCACCAGGTATCTTCGAAACACCTATGATGAAATTTGCACCACCTCAGGTGCGAGAACCCCTCATCCAAATGACACAG
>Ga0222633_1000793_pt1 | contig 22455 bp, 20 predicted proteins | sample AntAcemetageno48_FD_179816 | JGI IMG/M metagenome (GOLD analysis project Ga0222633, IMG submission 179816) | Saline water microbial communities from Ace Lake, Antarctica - #48 | ecosystem: Environmental > Aquatic > Non-marine Saline and Alkaline > Saline | place: Antarctica: Ace Lake | collected...
CGCGACTAACTGCGAGGATACTTCTCCCCCGGTGAGCGATTCAGCGCACGACAGTGTGTGACCCCCTGCGGTAGCCAGCGCAATTATCTCTTCCGCGTCACTCACGGGGCTACAGGGGGCGCTTTGGAGCCCTTAATCAGATAGTCAACGCCCGTAGCGAGGGTGACGAGAACCACAGCACCCATGAGCACCCAGTTGACGAACCCTACCCACATTCCCAGAAAAACCCAGGTGGGAACCAACCAGGAGGAGACCGTAATGGCCTGCAGAATGGTTTTAAGTTTGCCGCCTCTCGAGGCAGGAATAACCCTGTTTCTCAGGTTGACGAAGCGATAGACCGTAATGCCTATCTCTCGCACCAGAACTACCGACACAACCCACCAGGGAAGTTCCCCCACCAGCGCCAAGGCCATCAGCGCTCCACCGATGAGCACTTTGTCAGCTATGGGATCCAGAACAATTCCTGACTTTGTCACCAGGTTGCGTTTGCGGGCGAGAAACCCATCGACACCGTCGGTGGCGATAGCGAGGATAAACACACCCGAGGCCACCCAGCGCCACACACCCAAGCTGCCGTCATCGAGTAACACCAAATAGATGAACACGGGTGTCAGAAGAATCCTCACCACCGTGATGATGTTCGCGATGTTGCCATTACTCACGGGAGTGTCGCCGGGGGCCAGTACCCGACCGCGAAGACCGCTCGGTAGGACTTTTTTGTACGCTCTCACTGCTTACTCTCTGCCCGTGAGCTTCCAGGCGTCCTCATCACCTTCTGGCGTGACTTCAGAGTACTCCTGCGTCATTGCGTCGATGGGGTCCTCTTGAAAATGCACAACGTGGTCAGCGGCCGGCTTAGGCGCCGGCCAGTCCTGGCGAGGAATCTCTTCGGTGAGGAGATCTTCGTCGGAGGTGGCGCGCGGAGGAGTCTCGCCGCGCAGAGACGCCAGCACCCCGGGCAGCTGCTCCGAGGTGACCAGGACGTCACGGGCCTTGGAGCCCTCTGAAGGCCCAACAATGGAGCGCGATTCCATTAAGTCCATCAGCCTGCCGGCCTTAGCAAACCCAATTCGCAGTTTGCGCTGCAACATCGATGTGGACCCAAACTGGGTGCTCACCACCAGCTCTGCTGCCTGAAGCAACACGTCAAGATCGTCCCCGATATCGGCGTCGATAACCCTTCCCTTCATAGCTGCCTCCGCGACGTCGGCTCGATATTCGGGGTTGGCCTGCTGCTTTGCGTGTGCCACCACCGCAGCAACTTCCGCCTCGGATACCCAAGCACCTTGCACGCGTTTGGCTTTCGCCGCACCCTGAGGCAGGAAAAGAGCATCGCCCTGGCCGATTAACTTATCTGCGCCTGGCTGATCGAGGATGACGCGCGAGTCAATCATGCTGGAGACAGCGAATGCCAACCGGGAAGGAATGTTGGCTTTGATCAATCCGGTTACCACGTCCACACTGGGTCGTTGCGTTGCCAACACGAGGTGAATTCCGGAAGCTCTGGCCAGCTGGGTTATGCGAACGATGGAATCTTCCACGTCTCGGGGCGCCACCATCATCAGATCCGCTAATTCGTCGACAACCACGAGCAGGTAAGGGTAGGGGCGAAGCACCCGCTCGCTTCCGACCGGAAGCTCGATGTCATCCTCGAGCACGGCCCGGTTGAATTCATCAATGTGTTTAAACCCAAAACTGGCGAGGTCGTCGTAGCGCAGGTCCATTTCTTTGACGACCCATTGCAGTGCTTCGGCAGCACGCTTCGGGTTGGTGATAATCGGGGTGATGAGGTGGGGAACCCCCTGATATGCGGCGAGTTCAACGCGCTTGGGATCAATCAACACCATGCGCACCTCGGCCGGCGTTGCTCGCATCAACACAGACGTGATCATGGAGTTGATAAAGCTTGACTTACCACTTCCCGTCGCACCAGCCACCAAGAGGTGTGGCATTTTGGCGAGGTTGGCAGCCACAAAGCCACCTTCGACGTCTTTACCCACGCCGATCACCATGGGGTGCACTTCCGAGGTGGCGACCGGGGACCTCAACACATCACCCAGGGAGACAATTTCACGGTCTGAGTTAGGTATTTCCACCCCGATGGCCGATTTGCCGGGGATGGGAGAAATAATGTTGATTTCATTCGACGCGACAGCATAGGCAATGTTTTTTGTCAGCGTTGTCACACGCTCTACCTTGGTTCCCTGACCCAGCTCCACCTCGTACCGGGTCACAGAGGGGCCTCGGGCAAAACCCACCACTTTTGCGTTCACATCAAACTGGTCAAATACGCTCGTAATGGCCGCTACCACCTGGTCATTGGCGGCACTGCGGGATTTAGGGGGCGTCCCGGGAACGAGCAAAGATGCCACCGGCAAGCGGTAAGGCTTAGTGGAAGCGGAGCCCACAAGAGCTCCCCCCTGCGGGCTCGGTAACACGGTGGGCACGGGGGCTTGGTCTGCAGACGGCATGGGGGCGGTGGCAGCTGCGAGGGCCGCTTCTGCTTTGCGCAGTTGTTCCAGCAGATCTTCTTGGGTTTCCACTTCTCCGGTGTCTTCGAGGGGTGTACTTACCAGGGGCGAGTCAAAGGCGTCTTTCCGATCCTTTTTGCCTCGGCGCCACCACGGCATCGAGTCGGGATCCGCCATGTCCAAACCCAGATCACTCAACGTTCCAAACCCTGCGCTAGGAATGAGCTCTTCCTTCTTGTTGCGGCTCACCTCGTCGAGGTCCACGCCAAAAAGATAGGCGTAGGCGTCTTTCGAGCGCGACACGATCTTGTTGGGTGGCGTTTTGGTCATGATTAACACGGACATCAGGAGAAACAAGACCATGACAGGCCACGCCACATACACGGTGGCCGCCCCCACCAAGACGAAAGGCTCGGCGACGAGCCACCCTACGAGCCCGCCGGCGGCAGCAAGCTCCGCGATGGTTTCTGATCCGGGTGCTGGCCGTCCCTGAGCGAGATGGGTCATACCCGAGATAGAGACGAGCAGAAGGGTCAGCCCGATGGCCACCCGCCCATTGCGGTAGACGCTCGAGGGATGTCGGAACAACCACACCGACAGCGCTATCAAAATCACGGGGAGCGCAAACGCGAGTCGTCCCAGCAATCCGCCCACGGTGAAAGTATCAAGAACTTGCGCCCAGGTTTGGTTGTAGTTGAACCATTCCACGACAATTCCCGCAAGGGCGAAAAGCAGCAACCCGAAAGGAATCCCATCGCGTCGGTATTCCTTGGCCAGTGGCTCTGCGGAAAAAACCCGGAAGCCTTGGCCAACAAATCCCGCAACACCCATCCACCCTGTGACCAGCACGGAGGGGCCCCCTGTTGCCTGAGGGGTGACGACTCGGCTTCGGGGCGCACGTTTGGTCGCAGAAGAAGCGCCCGAGGCCTTCGAAGAGGTCGAGCCGCGAGCACGCGAGGAAGGGCTTCTAGCAGCCATAGCCCCACGCTACCCGGCATTTTGGGGCGAACAGGGCAGCGAAACACAAGCCGCCGGTTGTGGACAGAACCCCTCCCCAAAAACTCATCCACGAATGCCGTTTAAATACGGTGACACCGCACCGCCGTCGATAGTGCAAAGCCATCCCGTAAAGACGGAACGATGCCCAATCCCAGAACTGCCCATACTCTGTGCGCGGCCATGGATGCGAGTCACGCGTCCACTCGATAGCGTGTTCACCATGAGTGAGTGGAACTACACCCAATGCGCCAAACCCTTTGCTTCTGTGGATGATGCCCGGCAGTACCTTCACGCAAAAGATTTTGCCGGCTGGATTCTGCAACGCGAGGAAGGCTTTTCTGCCGTTTGCCCCGCCTATCCCGAGGGCTACTACCCTGACGCTACCGTCATCGAAGAGGTCAATAACTCCCGCGATGAAATGGGAACAGAGAAAAACCGCGAGTCTTCTCTTCAGTGTTGCTAGACCAACTTCGGAGGTGGTCTAGCAACGAACACAAGGCTAAGAGACATTCCCCCTGCCAGTCAAAAAGCCGGGCCTTCCTGCCCCGCACCTCGATTAGGGGCAGGTCAGCGCTCTTCCAAGCCCCACGTTTGGCCGTATCCTCCGCTGTTTTCGGGCAAGGCCATTAGGTCGAGGAAAGGTTTAGCATCTAATGCTTCCGGACCGAGAACCCCTGAACCCGACCACGCCCCGGTTGCCAGTAACTCCAAAGCAATGGCTGGTGCCAGAGCTGTCTGCCACACCACGCACTGCGCGTCATAGTGTTCCATCGTCCACGCGTTATCAATGGCGTGATACAGATAAACCTCGCGCGGTTTGCCCTCAAGGTCTTTTCCTGTCACCCACACGCCCGCGCAGGTCGTTCCCGACATACGATGACCAAGTGTTGCCGGGTCGGGAAGCACGGAGGCCACGAGGTCGCGGGGTGATATTCGAGCAAGATCGCGAAGGCCCGTTGCATCGGGCGCTGTGCGCACCGTTATGGGCTCGTTCTTATCCAGTCCTAAAAGGTGGAGGGTTTTGAGGACTCCAATAAACTCATCGCCCAGCCCGTATTTGAAGGTCACCCGCTTCGCGTCAAGAAATCGGGGAACAAGCACCACTTCCTCATGTTCCACATTCACACACTCCACCGGACCGATTCCTGCCGGAAAATCGAAGATTTCCGGTTCACTGAACGGTTCGGTAGTGAACCATCCCCTCCCCTTTTCGTAAATGAGCGGGGGGTTGAGGCACTCCTCAATTGTGGTCCAGATGCTAAACGAGGGAGCAAAAATTTCCCGGCCATCATCATCGGTGACAACCAGGTTGGCGCCATCGCGGACCCCAATCTCATCGATGTCACTAAACAGGTGATCGCTCGCGTAGCGCGCGAACACGTCTGAAATCCCGGGTTCCACACCCATTCCCACCAGTGCGAGCCGGCCAGCCTTTTCCCATTGCTCTGCCCGCTCAAATTGCCAATCCCCGAGTTTAATGCCGGTTTGGTTGTAGGGATCATCGGGATGAGGATGAGAGAGGCTCATCGCCATGTCCATGTAGTCAGCTCCTGCGGCAAAAGATCCCTCAAAGATGCTTTCCACGAACGAGGGCTCGACCGCATTCATCACTATGGTCGCACCGTGCTTCTTAGCCACGCGAGCGACGTTGTCTGCGGATGAAGCATCGATTTGTTCAGCCTGAAACCTCGGTGAGGCCTCCGGAAAGCGCTCACCAATCCATGTGAGGACAGCCTCAGCGCGGGCCAGGTCGTAGTCCGAAACAATAACCCGTTCATAAAAACTGCGGGTAGCCAGAATCTTTGCGAGAGAATTTCCTACGCCACCTGCGCCAATCAGCAAAATCTTCATGACCTAACGCTAGCCCTGTGCGCGAACCAAAAACGACGGGGTGCACCCCGCAAGTCCCACGAGGTGATATCTCGACCTTCGAAGGTGTCAGCCGCAGGTGTTGGTGGCCGCCTGAGGGATTAAACTTCCGATTTTTTTATGACGAAAGAGACATCTAGTCCCCTGGTCAACACCCGAGAACCCGGGAAATACCGAGATGTTTTCCCTGGGGGTCCTCTTCTGCGGCGAAAGCGAGCTTCGGTCTTTCACGGCCCGCCAACCCTGTTCTGGGCACCCAGCTGACACAGTGCGGTGCGGGTGCGAAAATTCCTGGATACGTGGGGGTTCCGAGCAATCCCTCGAGACCCGCTAAGGGACTCGAAGGTTGGTGCGAACTCTCCCCGTCCTACCGGACATACATGGCGTGCATATGGACCACAAGCGGGTCCTCTTCAGCCTCCAGGCCCACACTGTGTCTGGCCTGCACTGAAGGCGGACAAGTAAGCAAGGGCTGCCGTTACAGCGGCGGGCGGGAAGAATGTTGACGCGAAACATGACTCATCGGTTTGGCGCCGTGGCGCGCGGGAAGCGCACGAGGGCCGCAGAAGTCAGAGCCAAGGCTGGAGTCGTTGCCCAGCCTTGGCCGCATCCCACGTCATGAAATGCTGCGGAAAGGGTTCTGCCTAGGCGGCAATAAACCTCTTTAGCGCTTCAATCCGTCCTAACCAGATGCGCTTGGACAGCTCTGCCTCCGGGGCAAATACTTCCGAGGCGTGATAGGCGCCAGGATAGACCCGGAATTCGCAGGGAATGCTGCTGTTCGCAAGCCTCAGAGCGAAGGCTGCGTCCTCGTCGCGAAAAGCATCCATCTCGCCCACATCGATAAAGGCAGGGGGAAGTCCCGACACGTCTTCTGCCCGTGCAGGGGCCGCATACCCATCGGCGGGCTTCCCACCTAGATACAGTGCCCATGCCTCGATGTTTCCCGAACGATCCCAAATTCCTACCTCGGTGACCTCGTGAGTGGAGGCTGTCTCATTGCGATCATCAATCATGGGATAGATCGGCATCATGTATTTGATTTTCATGCTCCCGCGGTCTCGAGCCATCAAGCACACTCCCAGGATGAGTCCACCCCCCGCTGAACCCCCATAAATACCGATGTTGTCGGGGTCAATTCCTAGCTCCTGGGCGTTATCGAAAACCCACTGAGAAGCAGAATAACAATCGTTCAGGGCCGCCGGATAGGGATTCTCAGGTGCTTTTCGGTAGTCGACAGAGACGACAATTGCGCCTGATTCCACAGCGAGCATCTGAGCTGTGCCAGCATCGGCTTCGACGCTGCCTAAAATCATGCCGCCACCGTGGACGTTAATCAGACCCGGCAACGCGCTCGTCGCTCCCTTCGGGCGATAGATGCGAATCATCTGATCACCATCCGGGCCGGGGATCATCCGGTCTTCCATCGTGACTCGAGGATCGAGCTCAGGTTCGACAAGGAGCTGGCTCACCACCGCTCGCCTCTGCTCAATGTCGGCAATCGCATTGAACCCTCCGGGTATTGCTGCGAGCAGGCCTTCCAGTGGCTCTCGTGATTCTGGGTCGAGCCGATTTCTTTCTTTAGACATGTGGCCCCTTCTCTAAGGTTAGGCAAATCGTAGCCCGGGTCATGAGGGGGGTCAATGGTGCAACGTGCCTCCATCACCTCACGAGTTGCGGGTTTCGAGCGGCCAGCTGTGCCGGGTAACGGTTGCCTGTACCATCTGCGCGAAGGACAGCATTTCGGGTGACCAAGACGCCATGAGTTTGCGGGTTCCCGGCCACCGCTGGGCGCTTCGCCAACTCAAAGCGTTTCGTCAGTTGGTCGGCCACGGATGGTAGGCCCCAGCGCCTCACCGCCACCATGATTGACCACAGCGGCGGAGTGGCTGTTTCTGACCGATGGGACTCAGCCATTCGGGTACCACGATCTCATACCCAGCATTATTCCCACACCGCGCGTGGGGTGGCGGGCACCAGGAAACTATGCCCGAGAGTTTTATGCTGCCCTTCGAGAAGCAGACCTGCAATGCTTAAAAACGGTGCGAGTGATGCGACCCTCTGAGAAAGGTGTGTCGATCGCAAATCGCGATGACAGCACCCGTTCTGCTGCCACGGGACAGTTCACACCGCTGTTTCGCACAGTCCCTCATCTAAGCTTTATAAATGCCACGGAGAGTGTCTCGATCGCCCTTCGTGCTTCTGCAATTGGCAAACATTTCTGCCGCTGCTGCCAACGCGGTGGCGTTTATCGCCATCCCGTGGCTGGTTCTGGAATTGACGGGTTCTGCGGCCATCAACGGCGTCGTGGCTGCGGTGGCCGCCGTGCCGGCCATCCTGATGTCACCCCTGGCGGGGCTCCTGATTGACCGAGTGGGGCGACAGCGCATCTCGGTGCTCTCCGACATTCTCTCGGGCGTATCCGTCTTGCTCATTCCGTTTGTGGCACTCGTGGGCCGTCTGGACCTCTGGGTTATTGCCGGTGCGGCCATTTTGGGGGCTCTGTTTGACCCCGCCGGGTACACCGCACGAAAAACCTTGATCGTGCCGACCGCGAAAGCCAGTGGCGTGGGGCTTGATCGAGCAAATTCTCTCCACGAAGCGCTGTTTGCGTTGGGTTTTGGTCTGGGTCCAGCCATTGGCGCGTTTCTGATTGGCGCGGTGGGAACCACTACGTCTTTTGCGGTCATGGGTATCTTTTTTGGCCTCGCCTCGGTTTCCGTCATGCTGATTCCCCCCGCCTCCACGCTGGTAGCCGAGGATGGGGTGGCTGACTCTGACACCTGGTGGCGGGACGCCATTGCCGGTTTTCGGGTTATCCGCCGGGACAAAGCACTGTTGACGGTCACGGCGTTTGTGGTTTTTTTGGATTTCTTTTACATGCCCACCGAAGTGGTCATCCTGCCCACGTATTTCGAATCACAAGGCAACCCGTGGGGAATGGGAATTGTCATTTCTGCGATGGCGATCGGCGGTGTGATTGGCTCCTATTCTTACGCGCCCTTGGCAGCCCGCGTCAGTATGCGCGCCATTGTGCTGGGATGCTCCATATCTGCCACAACCCTCATGTTTGGGCTCGCATTTTTCCCACCGGTGTGGGTGATGGCCCTTTTTGGTTTTGCTTTGGGGGCAAGCTGGGGCCCCATGGGACCACTACTGAACACCATGGTGCAAACGCGATGCCGCCCCTCCGTGCAGGGCCGAGTCTTTGGAGCACAAATGTCCCTCTTTGCCTCCGGCCCACCGCTTGGCATGGTCATTGTGGGAGGGCTGGTGGAAGGCCTTGGTGTGTTCCTGGTCTATCCGATGATTGTCGCAATCCTTTGTATTGTCGCTTTGGGGATGGTGTGGATCAAGCAGCTCCAAATTATTGACCACCCGGGAACACTCAACCCCCTGCCCTAACTCAATTCGCTCCACCACGCGCAATCGCGCGACACGGGGTCACCCGCTAACAGCTCTCCTCCGGTGTGTTTGGCGCAGGTTGTGTCGAAACAGGAATGTGCACCCACCGCACAGCTCGATGACCTTTTGTGCCCGCAGCCAGCGAACATTCCTGCCCTCCCCCGCGGCGCAAACTGAGCGTTCCCACACCGGGCTCCCCGCCCTGAGGCCCCACCCCATTATTAACTCCGAGCAGGGCGGGTGGACGTCACACTGCGCGCCATGGTCACCTCGATGTCGACGATGCCATGCCCGCGGGAGACGAAACCCGAGAAAGCATGCTCCGGAACCCCGGCGACCATTGTGGTGGGGGCGTCGTCGATGGGAACCCTCCTCAGAGAAGATTCTCAGCCCGTAGCCCGAATTCACGGCGAAAACGCCGGTCTCACGAAGTGCCCTCGGCAGGAATCGAACCTGCGGCCAAAAGATTAGAAGTCTTCTGCTCTATCCGCTGAGCTACGAGGGCTAGCGTGGAAAAAATCCACCCCTAGAAGTGTACAGGCGGTCAAAAAACAGACTTCCCGTACTCACGGCAACGCCGCATATTCGTGGAGCATTCCGCTTACAGGTTTTTCAAAGCTGACCGGTGTGTACTCATATCGTGAATTCTTCAATAAGACCCCGTACCCCTTTCTCCGGCGCAATCACGATCACCGTGGGGTTGCTGGCGTTATCCGCGTGCACGACCAGCGTCAGCATGGGCGACGCTGGTTATGCCTCCTCCGGATCGGGAGAAAATGCCGCCTCGAACTACTCGCAACAGGACATTATGTTTGCCCAGATGATGATTCCCCACCACGAACAGGCACAGGACATGAGTGTGTTGGCTCTTGCCACTTCCACCAACGAAGACGTCCTTGACCTAGCCCAGCGCATCTTTGACGGTCAAAGGCCCGAAATTGAGCTCATGCAGAGCTGGATAGACAGCGGCGCGCGCGATGGTGGCATGAGCCATGAGATGCCAGACGGCACCATGATGGACAACGGCATCATGGGCGGGGGCGTGATGGAAGGAATGGTCTCAGACGAGGGTATTGCCGAGCTTTCTTCCCTGGAGTCGCCAGAATTTGACAGGCTGTTCTTAGAGCTCATGATTGGCCACCACGAGGGAGCCTTAGCCATGGTCCAGATGATTGAGAGTTCGGACAACGCGGAAGTTCAAGCACTTGCCCAAGAAATAGCGGCAGCCCAGGAGGCTGAGATTGCGCAGATGAAGCTCGTGTTGGAGGGTCTCGATAATGCGTAGAGCCCTCGGCTTGGGGATAGCGGTCGCCCTCTTAAGCTCGGGATGTTCGGCTAACACCAGCGCATCGTCTCTGGACCAACTAGAACACGTCCACAGTGTTGAAACCGACGGAGAACAGGTTTTTCTCGCGAGTCATCATGGTTTGTATACGTGGACAGACGAATCCTGGCGCCTTGTGGGGGAAGAATTTGACGTCATGGGTCTCACCATTGATGACGGTGTTTTTTATGCCAGTGGACATCCAGGTCCCACGCAGGATCTGCCGAACCCTCTGGGAATTCTGGTGTCCTCTGACGCCGGCAAGACGTGGACCCCCGAATCTCTCACAGGTGAAGTCGACTTTCACCTGTTGGAAGCCGTGGGGGCTTCCAGGGTAGGTGTTGCCGCAAACTACGGAGCGGTCGTTGGATCAGTAGATGGGGGCATGACGTGGTCCACCCTCGACATTCCTAGCCTCACAAGCATGAGCCTTAACCCGGCAAACGGAGCAGAAATGCTTCTTGTCTCTGAGGGGCTTCTCTACCTCTCGACAGATGCGGGGAGCACTTTTCAACAAACTAACGCTCCGCTGGGAATCCTCACCGTGGAGTGGTCCGATACCTCAATCTTCGTGGCATCTGATTCTGCGGTGTTCCGCAGCTCCAGCACAGATGGTCCCTTTACCGCGCTTTCCGAGTCCTTTACCAACGTAAGCAATATGGCGGCACACGGCACCAAAGTCGTCGTCATGGACGAAGAAGGAATTCATGTCTCCGACAACGGCGGAGAGTCTTTCACTCTTCTTCCCTGAGCATCTCGAATACCCCTCTGCGTCCAGTAGGGACACACGTATGGCATTTCATCCCTTGCCGACACCGCGAGGGCCACTCAATAACAGTGTGCCCCAGTGACCAAGAAACCGCGCGAGCATCGATTCCTCTCAGGTCGAGTGGTGGATAAGCTCGCCTTCAGCCGGAAAGCATCTACACGCCGAATCGGCGCAGCATTTGTTCCCCTAAGGCTGGTGCGGGATGGTGGGGAAAGGTTGACTCGGATACTTCCACTTGTTGAGCGCGGTGGTTATCGTGTGCGCCGATTTTTCGTGGCGCGAACTATCCCGTCAATGGAGTCCATTGCTGCGAACAGCAGAACTATGGCGATCACTATCGAGTTGACAACTCCGACCCCAGCGGGCCATTCGATGGCATCAAAATAGTCCGCGTTCAGGAGCCGTCCGCTTGCCGCCAGCCAGACCACGGGCACCGCAAACAGCACGTCAAGAATCACCGTCGCAATTGCGTTCGATACCGACCATCCTGTGTAGTAGGAGAACACGTGGAAGCTAATGCTCACAAACGCGTAAAATAGAGCAATATAGAAAGCACCCGATTGCCACAGGCCAGTAGCGATGGGACCCATGCGAGAGCCGTCTGCAGCCTCCACCCCAGCGATGGTCTGTGCCCCGACAAGTGCGCCGGCAATAAGGAGTGTGAAAACAACGCCCCCGATGAGCTCCGTGAAGTAATTGCGCTTGTCCAGTACCTCTGGAAGGGATGCCGGGTTCCACACGGCAGAGCGCTTTGACCGCCTCGTGCGCTCGATGACGGCAAATACGAGTGTCGTGAAAAAGGCCAAAGACATCGCCGTCTCGAGCGCACCGTAGAGCGCGCCACCGAGCGTGTCGAGCGCCGATGAGCCGGTAACGAAGTTCACGACACCACTGAACAAAAACCAGATGGGGACAACCGTGGAGAGCAGAACACTCAGCACCCGGGTGTAATCGAGGTACAGTTCAGGCCCGATGAGATACGTGGGCCGTTCGGAGTACCTGGCGCCGAGGCGTCGTGGCGCGCCGAGTTCGGCGAGCACATCATGTTCCGCGGTCGGCGCATCTGCGCCTGCCCCAAGGCGATCCTCGATTGCGTCCTCAATCGACGTGCGCAGTTCGGCTTCGATGTCGGTGCGTTGACGCGCGGGCACGCCACGCAGCGCCTCCGCAACGTAGCGATCGGTCAAAGTGGATGCTGTGGTGGTCATGAGTTCTCCATCAGGGTTTGAAAGGCTGCGCCCAGTTTGTTCCAGTCGGTGGTGAGGGCAGCAGCGAGCGCAGCCCCCTCAGAGGTTGTCCGGTAAAATTTTCGCGGTCGCGCTTCGTCGGTGTTCCATTCGCTGGTGACGAGGCCCTGTTTTTCCAGCCGCCGCAGCAGCGGGTACAGCGTGTTGGCATCGACACCGAACCCGGCCTTCTCGAGCGCGGTGAGAAGTGCGTACCCATAGTTAGGGGTTGCCAGCATCAGCAAGCAGGCAAGAACCACTGTTCCGCGCCGCAGCTCTTGCCGGTGGGTAGCAAATTCATCATCGTTGAGCATCGCCTTACGTTACTGCGCGTTCCACACTGATTGGGTGCGCGTGCGCCAGTGCGGGGTCCTCGGACCGGCGCCACGTAATCACACAGAAAAGTATTGCCAGCAACAGGGCAATCTCAATGACCGAGAAAAAGAGGTACACGGGGGTGGGTGGGGTGCCAAGGAAAAGGCTCGCCCCCTGCACAGCAATCATCGCAACCGACGCCGTTGCGTTGAGCCCGCGATTGAGCCCCCTTTTCAACAGACGAGACAACAACACCATGGCGATGGGAATCTGCATCAGCACGCCTGCGGCGACAAGAGCACTCGGGCTGAACGGCAGTCCTCCGAGTGAGCCGTTTTGAAGGGCAATGAGGTGCGCCGGATCGTTAAGACCCAACACATCGCAGTAAAGGTAATTGAGCGTGAGCACGATCCAGAGCGTTGAGAGCAGCACTGGTCGCTCAAGACGGTTGACGTTATTCATCAAGGGACTCCTTTAGGTTGAGGTTCTCACCACGGTGAGGACTGGTTACACTATACTGTGCAACAAACACTATTGTGCCACAAGGAGAAGAGCAGATGCAGGCAATCACCCAGCAGGTTTATGGGGACTCCGACACACTCGAGGTCTCAGATCAGCCCATCCCCACGCCCCGAGGAGACGAGGTCCTCATTCGAGTGCACGCAGCGTCCATTAACGCAGCCGACTGGCTTTTGATGCGCGGAGAGCCCTACATGATCCGCCTGGCATTCGGTCTGCGCGGCCCACGTGTGGCGATCAGAGGAAGAGACGTCGCAGGGACCGTTGAAGCAGTGGGGCCCTCCACGCGACACCTCTCCGTCGGCGATGAAGTGTACGGCGAAGTCAGCGCGGGAAGCTTTGCGCAGTACACGGTGGCGAGTGAAACCGTCCTCGCCCGCAAGCCCCACACCATCAGCTTTGAGCAAGCGGCTGCGGTCCCCGTCGCCGCGACAACCGCGCTGCAAGCCATCCGTGATGCCGCGAAGGTAAAACCGGGTGACCGAGTGCTCGTAAATGGGGCATCAGGGGGCGTGGGGTCCTTCGCCGTTCAGCTAGCAAAAGCCTTTGGAGGAGATGTGACTGCAGTGTGTAGCACTCGCAACGCAGCGCAAGCTCGCGTCCTCGGTGCCAACAAAGTGATCGACTACCGCACTAGCAACTTCACCACCACCGCTGACCGCTACGACGTAATTATTGACCTTGTCGGCAATCATTCACTCCACGAGTACCGTCGGGTTCTTACGCCAAAGGGAACCCTCGTGCTCGCGTCTGGCACGGGTGGTCGGGTGCTCGGCCCGCTGGGTCGGATGCTGGCGGCAGTGATTCAGGGCGCGTTCACGAGCCAGCGACTTGTGCCCCTCGCTTCGTCCCCTCGCTCTGCAGACCTCGATGTCCTTCGCGAACTGATCGACGCTGGAACCCTCACGGCCTCGATTGAGAAAACTTACCGACTCACCGAAACTGCCGCAGCGTTGCGTTACTTCGGGGAGCAACACGCGCAAGGCAAGATTGTCATCACAGTAATAGTGTGAGCGCGCCGGGGATATTTGTGCCGTAGCGGCCATCTCGGGAACTCTGCCGATCGCGGCTGAACAAGACAATTGCAGGAGTGTAGATAGGCCAAGATGCCCTCTAAGCCGGGCGCCATAGAGGCTGCAATTTTGTCGAAAGATCCTTGACCACGAGGGAGTGACTATGAAATCCTCTGCGTAAGCTTGGACATAGACATAGACAACGACTGGGGTCATCGATTAGTAGGTAGTTATTCGCATCGACCACGGCCAGCATATTTCTTGTCCCAGTCGCGCCATTATTTTTGCTCTTCGGTTGTCAAACCGCGAGGGACCCTTCGATGGTCACAGGCCAAGCGGCCAGCGTCTGCGCCGCGGGACTCACTCGATTCTGGGTGCGGCACCCGGTCCTTATTCCCTAGAGCTACCACCGTCTGCATCGCTGCCTAAAACACAGGAAGGATAGCCATACGCTCTTTGTCGGATTGCCTGATGAACTCCATGAAGTCAGCGTTGAATTCTTCAAGGGTCATCCCTGCAACTTGTTCAAAAGAACCCACCCAACCGGAAGTTTCAAGCCCCGGGTAGAACTCCTCCAACAGCACGTCGTCGCCTGCTTGGGACAGAAGATAGGCGATAGACCAGGCGCCTAAGTCATAGGCAATGGTGCAGGGGTCAGAGTATTCAATGAGCTCGATAAGCTCTCGGCCTTCGCACTCACCGCTGAACGCTTCGTCAATATAGGAGAGCTTGTCGAGCATGTTTCCGCGGAATTCATAGGGGTAATCGCCGGAGGGAACCATCGGCAACAAGCCCTGGGATCTCAAATCCGCCCACCCGTATTGACCCATATATTCAGCGGACCCTTCCACAAACCACACCGGCCCCATCAGTGCCTCTCGGAGGTTGTAATCCAGAGTGGAAATATGGGAGTGCTGCACACCGTGCCAATATTCGTGAAGGACTACGGCGAGGTCGTCATCGCCGGAAATACCCATCATTCCCGCAAGACCAAAGGGATAGCTTTGGGTGAAACGGTGGAAACCCCATTCGGGCTCGCCTGACCAGGCGGCGTCGCTGCAAGCACTAATTGGGACAAAACATTCAGCGGAGAAAGCCTGATAGCGGATCATGGAGTGTTCCTCGGAGCTTGCTTCCCAATCCATACAGTCCCCATAATCCCACTGAGCAAGCGAATCGCGTCGCGAGCAAAACTCTTCCACCAGCTCAATTCCAGCGGCTTCGTCCAAGCCCATGACCCAATACTCAACGGGCCACCACAGGCCCCAATAGTCAGCGGCAACGTTCAAAGTGGTCTCCATCGCGTCTGCGATATCCTCATCGACATCTGAGGCGGCAAAGAGCTCAATCGCAGGTTCGCCGCTGATAGCGGGCGAATCTTTAGGGTCAGAACGTGTGGACAAAGGTTGACTAGCGCCTGATCGCTCGGCCCCATCTTCTGTGCTTTCCCCAAGGGTTAACTGACCAGACCCGGAACAAGCCACGAGAAAGAAAAGAGCAAAGGAGAGCACCACTGACGAAAAGAATCTTCTAGAACGCATTATCAGACGCTAGCAATAGTCTTGGCTCCATTTGAACGTGAGGTGGGGCTGTCTTCGACGCCTGTGCCCCTCGGAACCCACGAGGCTACAGTGTCTCTCGAAGACGACCTTCTCATTCCCTGCTCTTCGGAGCACAAGATTTTTTCCCGACACGCTCTTGGCAGACGAACCTTGAACGAGGCTACATCGGGCTGCTCTCGTCCCAGCGCCGTTGTCAGCCCTCGAGTCGATAAACCTTCCGCAGCGACGACGTGACGTCCCACTGAGTTTCTTCACCGACACGCAGGTTGAGAACGGTGCCTGGCCGAAGAATCTGGGTGGTGGACACTCCGTCGATGACTCTGGTGAGCACCCCCTCGCCCTGGATGATGACGCATATTTCAGTGTGCTCAACATCCCGCATAACGCCCGGGGTCATTTCCCACACACCCCACGATGTTCCATCGGGCTGATCCCAAGAGACATCGCCCGTGCACGGATGACCCCCCATGACCTGGGAGGGGTCTACCGGTGCCAAAGCAAGAGGGAGAGCTGAGGCGTCACTCCACAGCGGGACAGCGTGGCTCATGAGTCAAACCCCATACCCAGGGAATCTAACGTGCGAAGAAACAGCCCCCGACGTCCCTCGCGATGGTCAGCTCTATCCAGAGCATGTTTAGTGAGCTGCACAGCCGGGTAACACAGCGGTTCCGGTGGGAATGGTGTCGGCATCTTCCGCACCATCTCTAACTCCGTTCGCCATGTCTGGAGACCTTCTAACTGGTCGAGCATCACTTCGCCAGCAAAGCGGGTAGCGGCAACCCCGAGACCCGTGAACCCCGCGGCATAAGCGACCCGGTTGTTGTGGGCGGTGGCAAAGAACGCACTAAACCGCGAACACGTGTCTATAGCGCCGGCCCAACGATGACTGAAGCTAATGCCCTCCAATTGGGGAAAGGTGGTGAAAAAGTGCGAAGCAATTCGATGATAGCTCTCAGGGCGTTCCTCATAGCGTTCATGCACTCCCCCGCCATAGTGATAAATCGCATCGTAGCCGCCAAAAAGAATTCGATCATCAGCCGTGATCCTGTAATAGTGGAATTGGTTCGCGAGGTCAGCAATTCCCTCCCGCCCGAGCCACCCCACACTGGCTTTTTGCTCAGAGGTGAGCGGTTCTGTCATCAGCACGTAGTCATACACCGGAACGGTATGAAGCCGGAAGCGCTTAAGTACCGAAGGATAGGCGTTCGTCGCGAGTGACACCCGCTCGGCGACAACTTCTCCCCCGGGAAGATGCAAAGTTATGTTCGCGGGGCTCGCGTTAAGAGCCTTCACCGGCGAATGACTAAATACCTCCACGCCCGCTTCCAAGCAGGCACGGAGAAGCTCACGAGTAAGTTTCGCCGGGTGCACCATCGCGGTGTCTCTGGCAGAAAAGTTTCCGGCAAGGTATGTCGGTGAGTTCACCCGTTGGCGAAGCGCATCTGCATCAAGGAATACTGCGCGCTCACCATCTGCTTCGTCTCGCAACCACGGAACCTGGTGCTCTTCGACGGCCACCGCAAGCGAACCTACCCGCCAAAAATCACAATCCCATTTGCCCTCAGAGACGGTCTTTTCGATTGCGTCGAGGTTGTCCAGGCCAGCGCCATCTAACTGATCGTATTCAGCGGGGTATCGGGTTTTCCCATTGGATTCACCGTGAGTCAGCGTGGATTCCACAAACCCTCCGTTGCGGCCAGAGGCAGCCCAGCCGGGGTCCTGTGCTTCCAGGACAATAACTCGCCATTCAGGGTGGCGTGCTTTAGCGAGAAAGGCCGTCCAGAGACCGGTATACCCGGCACCCACAATCGCCAGATCACAACGGACCTTGCCGGTGAAGGCTGGGGTGGTGTCAAAAAGTGGCGCATCCTCTACCCAGAAGGGCTGGAGAACGCTGCCGCGCAGTGACTGCTCGATAAGCGCGGGCGAAGGCGGCGTGCGCTCAAATCGTGTGGAATGCATGAGTTCTCCCTCAGCTCTAAGCCTAGCCTGCGCCCTCGTACAGGACACTTGGCTACGCACGTCTGGGAGGGGGTCCCGTTTCTAGTCACCCTCGCCCCTCTTGAGCCGTTCGCCACGCTTTCGTCGACCAAGAAGGTGACTACCTTCGGGAGGATCGCGAGGCTGTGAAAGCCATCGCGGGCAGAATATTATCCTCAATAATTCCCGCGCGAACGAGTGTTCCCGTTAGTGCTTGAGGAGAGAGCGTAGCTCCGTGATGGCTCGGTCCACGTCGCGATCGGTGTTATACACATGCGGAGAGAATCGGAGAAAATCCTGCCTCTTGTGGGCGACGATATTGCGTTCTTTGAGGCTGTCAACGATCTCCCGAGGATTGAATCCCTCGATTCTGCAAGTGACAATAGACGTTCTCTCCGAGGGTGTCATTGGCGATACGACTTCCACATCGAGGTCGTTCAGCCCTTCGATGAGACGATCGGCTAGAGCAATATTGTGGTCGTAAATACGCGCGATGCCGATATCCGTGAGGTATTTGATTGATTTCTCCAGCCCCTTAATACACCCGAAGGCCATCGTGCTGGATTCGAATCGTTTGGCTGTATCGGGGTATTCAAGCCGGTCGGGACTCAAGTCCCACATGTTGTTATGGCTCCTGAAACCGACAAACCCCGGGTCCAGCGTGTTCTGCAGATGTGGTGCGAGATACATAACCGCAGCGCCGAAGGGCCCGCACAGCCACTTGTACCCGCCGGCGACAATCGCATCGGCACCACTATCGGGGGCATCAATGGGAATGGCGCCGGCAGACTGTGTGGCGTCAACAATCAGGAGCGCACCATCAGCATGCGCCACCTCCGCTAACGCCGCCAGGTCATACACCTGTCCGCCGGTGTATTCCACGTGGGAAATGGACACGATAGATGTGTTGCGGTCGATATTTTTTACTATCTCATCAAAGCTTGCGTACCCGTTATGCCCTGGAGCTAAACGGATCTCGCAGCCGGTGTGATGAGAGACGCGGGTGAAGGGGTAGATGGTGCTGGGAAAGACGATATCGGTGCTCACAACATTTTCATGTTCTTTCGGCATGACCGCCCAGGCTAAGGAACTCAACAGTTCCGTACAGCTTGAGCCACCGGCAATATCCTCCGGACGGCAACCAAAAAGCTTGGCCCCCTGATCACGCAGGCCATCAAAAGCAGTGTCTTCGGCATGGTCATTGAAATTATTGCTGCCATTCAGCGCAACATCGGTCTGCCAATCCGTCATGACCTTAGCCGCACTCATCGGCATGAGTGCCACATTGGCCGCATTCAGATATGACCATTCTTCGGTGAGAGGAAAGTCTCCCGGTTTCCTAATATTTGTCATCTACAGCCTCATTAATGTATGGCTATTGGTTCGTTGAGCCAGAACCGATGTCCCTAAAATTTAGTTCCTCGGTACCTTCGAGTTGATGCTGTAGCCCACGATAGCTCGCATGAGCCCACGCATTATCGACAGTCACTTTTCTCCATGTCGCGCGAACACAGGCCTACTACCGCGATGACCAGCGCTGGGCCACCCCGCGCATACCCCGCTAGAGAAAAGCCAACGAGCCTTCGCACGCTCGATGCTTTCACCAAAGCTCCCTCTCGTGCAGGGGAAAATTAGTCGGGAGAAACAGTTTCTCTTGCTCGGAGGCCGTGCACGTCAGGATCTCGACGCACCGTCAGACTTCCTGCGGTCGCCACCATGCAGAGAATCGCAACCGTAATCCACGCGATGAAGTAGAAACCCTGGCCGTCTCGAATGGCCCCGACGACGACCCAGGGCCACTGTGCTTGCCGACGGTCCTCTGGGGCTCCATCTGCTCTCGGCACCACAACACTCTTAGGACGCCGCTGCCTAGGCAAAAATCTCTGCGCAGTCGAGCCCGGGGCATGCTGCGTCCGAATAGTTATCCGGTCACGCTAATCAGCCGACACAAAAGAGGCTTGTGCGGTAAGACCTTCCGGCTCGCGGCGATGGAGCGAAACGCTCGCTCCGCTGGCTTCGGCCAGGTGCAAAACAACAGCTAACCCTAATCCAGTGCCTTCATAACCCGACGACCCTCGCCAAAATCGATCGAAGGCGCGCCCGCGTTCAGCGTCACTCATGCCGGGGCCCTCATCACTGACACTGAGTTCGACCCGGTCTCCCACTCTGCCCAATCGCACTTCGATTTCTCCACCAAGCGATGAAACATTCAGGGCATTATCGAGGTAGACGTCAAGGATTTGCTCCAGCGCCGTAGGCACCGCACGGACTACCAGGTCGTCCTCAATGTAAGACTGCAACGTGAACCCGGCCTCCTCCGCGAGGCTGCACCAACTTTCGACGCGCTCCTTGGACACGGCAGAAGCATCTATTGTTTCCAGAGAAACCGCTTCGGCGCCTGCCCGGCCCAGGGCGAGGAGACCATCGATGAGTCGAGTGAGTCTGGCGAGTTCATGTTCGATTGCATCGAACCGCTCGGCACTCTTCTCTGTCAGCTTGAGGGAATCCCGCAGGCCTTCAAGCCGCAGCATCAACACCGTAATGGGGGTCCGAAGCTGATGCGAGGCGTCCGACGCAAATCGTTTTTGCTCGTCCACCAGTGAGCCAACCCGGCCTGACATCTGATTAAAGGCGCGGCTGAGTGCTCGAATCTCAGGAGGTCCAACATCTTCTTTGGCGCGCGAGGAGAAATCACCTCGCGCTACGGCTTGGGCAGCCGTGTCCAATTCTCTGATCCCTCGGACGAGTGTTCCGGAAAGAATGATGGCGACCAGTGCGCCCAAGGCCAAGGTAATAAGCGCGACGAGTCCAATACCGACCAACTGCCGATTAACTTCCACATCGATGACCGTCTTGTCAAACGTCAATCGGACTGCCCCGAGCACGTTCGGTCCACTAAAAACAGGAACGGCAACGTACACCAACGTCATCGATAAGGTCTCGGAGTAGCGCTCCCCGGTGCTGATGACCCCAGAAAGTGCGGCTTCAAACTCCGGGCGACTGGCATAGGAAATACCCACGCGATCTTCCTCGGTATCGTTCGTCACCACAACGACACCACTCGTGTCGACGATCACGACCCGCGCCCCACCCGCATCACGATAGGTAGACGCAAGGTCTCGCACCGGCACCAACTCATCGGCGTCAAGCGATTCCAGCGCTTCCTCGGCACGTCCGGCCAGCACAAACGCGTCGCGCTCCAAACTGGTCTGCAACCTGTCCCGCTCGACACTTTGCAGAAACAGCGCAAAGGGCACAGTCGAAACCCCTAGCGCAATCAGCACAATGCCGAGGAAACTGGCCATCAAGAGCCGTCTCATTGTGGCTGGTGGAGCCTAAACCCCACTCCTCTCACCGACTCAATCCAGGCGGGGTTGCCCAGTTTCTTCCGCAGTGCCGCCACGTGTGCATCGAGAGTTTTGGTACTCCCATACCAATTCATGTCCCACACGTCCGCAAGGATTGTTTCCCTGCGGTGTGCTGCCTCAGGTTCTGACGCTAGGTAGTGCAATACATCAAATTCTTTGGGGGTGAGAATGAGTTCGCCACCGCCGAGAGAAGCTCTACGTTCCCGAGCATCAATCCTGAGATCCCCAACAGTCACCACGGTCTGCTCCGGAATATCGCTCCCTTGATGAGACCGCCTGTGCACAGCTCTAATTCTCGCCAACAGCTCCCGCATCCCAAAAGGTTTCACCAGGTAGTCATCTGCACCTAATTCAAGAGCCAAGACGCGATCCGATTCTTCTCCACGAGCACTAATGACGATGATGGGGATTGTCTGGGTCTCTCGGGCCCTCCTGGCGACTTCGATGCCGTCCATATCGGGCAACCCTAAGTCAAGCAAAATGACATCCCAGTCGCCTGCGCTGATACGAGCGAGCCCGGCCTGGCCTGTTTCTTCACGAACGACGTCCCAGGACACGGCCTCCAGGGAATCGACAATCGCACCGGCTATCGCGGCGTCGTCTTCAATAAGGAGGACCTTCATCGTCCTTATTGTTGCCTAGTTTGTTCCAGATATCTGGCTGCTGAAGGTGACTAAGACCAGTCTTGTCATAATCTTTAACGTTTCTTGGATATTCCCCAACGTTTCCTTGGCAACGGGGTCCTTAGGCTCGAAGTATGACAAACAGCGCATTCATCGCATTAGGAATCGTCGGCATCCTGGGAACAGGCTCTGTGGCGGTGATAGCAAACACACAGTCTCTGGTCTCTCAGGATGCCTCAGTACTCAACGACGCGAGCCAGGTTCTCCTCCCGACTGAAACCTCGATTCCCGTGGACGTAACAGCCCCTGTGGTCACACCCACTCCCGTCCCCCAAGTAGCCGAAAGCGCGACTCCAACCCCCGAAGCGGCAGCTCCTGCTTCCTCCCCTGCGCCAGAGCCCCAGGTGGCGGTCACGCCTGCGGCTCCCGCTCCAGCGCCGGTGGATGCAAACTCCAGTGGCTCTGCGGCGTATAGCGACGACGACGATGACGACGATGACGACGATGACGACGATGACGATGACGACCACGATGACGACGATGACGACCACGATGACGACGATGACGATGACGACCACGATGACGACGATGATTAAGCGTCCCGTGGGCTTCATGATGGCCCAAGTTCTTACGGTGGCAAGCTCTTCCGTTCTCTTTGGACTTGCCGGTTTTCTCAGTAGTCAAGCCGACGACCAGAGCGCGACTTCGGTTGCTGATAGCCCCCCGAGCGCCCTCAATCTCACCTCGGTGCCCGTGGTCCCGCTGGATACGAATCCTCTGGGCGCCCCGTCCTCCACCCCAACAGCAATAGTTGACGCCCCCGCCAAAACCGCATCGTCCACGGAAAGTGCACCCGCACCCACACCCACACCCACACCCACACCCACACCCGCACCCGCACCCGCACCCGTTGATGGCACCTCCACTGGTTCCTGAGGAGTCGGTGATGGATATCGCGACTTTTCCTCTGACCGACCCCGTGGTCGGGGCGGTGCAGGCGGCACTCTTTAGC
>Ga0222633_1000795_pt1 | contig 22407 bp, 21 predicted proteins | sample AntAcemetageno48_FD_179816 | JGI IMG/M metagenome (GOLD analysis project Ga0222633, IMG submission 179816) | Saline water microbial communities from Ace Lake, Antarctica - #48 | ecosystem: Environmental > Aquatic > Non-marine Saline and Alkaline > Saline | place: Antarctica: Ace Lake | collected...
AATGCCAATCACTTTAAAAACTACGGCAAAAACATTGCCGATGATCCTAAGCAACTGGAGTACGGCACGAAACGGTTTGTTGGAGAAGTTGATCGCTTGTCTTGCGTCATGGACGCACAACTGTCGGTCAATGAATACCTTGCGGGTGACGACTACTCGATCGCCGACATAATTACCTGGCCCTGGGCATTTCTGATTGGACGTCTGATTGATGAGGCTATGTGGGAGACCTATCCCCATCTAAGGCGCTGGGTAAATCTGGTTGCAGAACGACCAAAAGTGCAGGTTGGTCGCAAGATTGGCAGTGAACTGGGTAAACGAGAACTCACTGAAGCAGAAGAAAAAGCGAGACGAGAGCTACTGTTTAATCAGGACGGCGAGAAGGTACGCCAAGCGCGAGAGGTGGCTGCCAGAGCGAAACAATAAAAAGCCAGAGCGAAACAATAAAAAGCCAGAGCGAAACGATAAGCACTCCCCAATTTTATGCGGCAACCGGTTGAGCGATCGGATTAATAGTGGGTTCCGCGCCGACTGGTTCGTGGCCAGGTTCAAAGCTCACGAGCTCCCAGGCTTGTGTTTGGGTGAGCAGTGCTCGCGCCAATAGATTATTAGTCGTGTGCCCCGACTTATGTCCTTCAAATTCACCGATGATTGGATGTCCCGTTAGATAAAGGTCACCAATAGCGTCCAGCAGTTTGTGTTTTACAAATTCGTCTTCGTAGCGAAGGCCATCCTGATTCAGAATGTTGTAGTCATCAACACCAATCGCATTTTCAAGGCTAGAGCCGAGACATTTGTTCATGGCTTGAGCCTTATCCAGGTCACGTGTTAGGCCGAAAGTTCGAGCTCGGCTGACATCGTCCTCGAAGGAGGTTTCTGAAAAATCAAGGCAAGTATGCTTTGGGTAGCGATTGTAGACATGATGATCATAGACAAAGGTGTAGCCGGCTCTAAATCCTTTAAAAGGGAGTAGCTTGGCTACTGCATCGCCATCAGAAACTTCGATTGGTGTGAGAATCTTGATGAACTGTCGAGCAGTGTCCTGTTCTTCTATTCCGGCATTCTTGATCAGATAGATAAAAGGCGCAGCACTGCCATCCATGATGGGGATTTCTTCGCTATCGACTTCGATAAAAAGGTTGTCGATACCAACCGCCCAGAGTGCAGCCATCAAATGTTCCACACAGGAAACGGTTACACCGTGTTCGGAGAGACTAGTGGAGAGAGTGGTGTTTGAAACGACATTGGCAGTGGCGTTGATGGTGGGCAGACCTGCGATATCGGTGCGAACAAAGACCAGACCGGTGTTGGCGGGTGCTGGCCTAAACGTAAGTTGTACTTTGTCAGCGGTATGGACGCCGATGCCTACGGTCGAGACAGGTTTTTGAATGGTTCTTTGTTTCACATAGTCCTCAAGATGGCTACTTCACCAGAATGGGGCGTACTATAGTCTCAATCTTGATGAATATGAAGAGAATATGAAGAAAAAGTGAATCCCTTTAGATTCAGCTGCTGGTGCTGGCCACCAATGCGTCCCTTGCCGTAAGGTCAGTCCTCAAAGTGCGTGAAGCAAGATAGTAGTGAATGGCAGACCAGAAGTTTCCGACCACCGCCAGGGTAAATAGTGAGTAACGAATGGACATTTCTCCATATTCTGGCTTAAGGACGTCACTTAAAGCACCGGCGACCACTGGGCCGAGTCCGAGCCCGATCAAATTTAGCACAAAAAGTAGAATTGCTGACGCCAAAGCTCGCATTGCAGAGGTCACTAGGCTCTGGGTCATGGCAAGGTGGGTCCTAAGTACATTGGCCCCAGGATGTAACCTGGGATTGCGAACACCGACGTCAGTCCAGCGAGCAATAGGGATCCCGGCAAATGCGTAGAAGATGGCGAAAGCAATGCCGCCGAGTAAACCTAATTGAGTGTCGGAGAGGTGGATATCCGCTCGAATAGGCTCAATCAGGATAGAAAAGATTTGTCGGTCGACAAAATTACCGATGTAGACCATGAGCATGAGGGTAATAACGTAATTCCTATAACCCGGTGTGACGTCAAACTCTTCGTGATCTGCCAAAGGTCTACTGCTTGTTTTCTTTAGAATATGCGATCGGTGGGTTGAATTTACTATCAAAATAGATGATTCTACTTTAGTAGAATTAAGTATGGTGCACGCCATGAGCCAAAACCGAGCGGTATCCGGCGATTTAGAATCAGCGCTGGAAAAGTATCCTCTTCGCACTCAGCGTAAAGCAGCCACTCGGCTACGTATTGTTAATTCAGCTCTGCAATTGGCCGGCACCCATGGCGCCGCCAATGTCACGATGGCCATGGTGGCTGACGTTGCTGTGGTCCATGTCACGACTTTGTTTACCCACTTTGCTTCCAAAGCTGAACTGTTCTCCGGGATCAGCGAACCCGCGGTCGTCGCTTTGACCCAGCGCATCAATGCATCAAAGGGTAGCCAGCCATTCTTTGAATTCGTCAGGATGATCCAGCAAGAATTCGCTACAATAATGGAAGAGCGTGGTCAGGAGATGGTGGATCACTCTCTTTACCTGCGTACCCAGGTCGAACTGCTGCCAGCCTGGATTGACTATGAAAAATCTCAAGTGGAGCTGCTGTCACAGTATCTGCTCCACGACTACAAAATTTCTGAGCTTGAAGCCAACTTGTTCGCAGGCATGATTGTGTCGGCGAACATTCACAGTTTCGATCAATGGTTGTCCAATCCCGATGAGAATAATTTGAGGCAACTGACTCGAACTAACGTCGATGAGATTGAAAAAATATTCCATCGATCTAGGTAATCCGAGAATCGATCACAGATTTAAATACTAAGGAGGGAAAGACAAGATGGGCGTTAGAGAAGAAGGTAAGAATAGACGCAGGGATCGCATTACTGCAGCCGCAAGATCATTAATCCAATCCGGGGAATCAGGATTTAGAATGAGAGCCTTGGCCGAGGAGGCCGGCGTGAGTATTGCCACACCTTACAATCTTTTCGGTTCGAAGCAGGCAATCTTGTCTGCGGTAATGGATGCAGATCTATATCGCTTTAAAGCAACTCTAGCGCGGCAGCGAGTAGACAATTTGACGATGTTTACTCAGACCGTGTCGATCGCTCGGGAGCTCATCGATCTAGATCCGCAGTTCTATCGCAATGTCATTCTGAAAACAAATTCCCAGGAGACCGGTTCAGATAGGACTCGTCTGATGCACTGGAAAAAACTCATTGATACTTCAGTGGCTGACGGTGACATGTTGACGTTTACCGATTCTCTAGAGTTGGCTGTACATCTCCGGCAATTGTTCTCAGCAGCTTTTGCTCGCTGGGCACACGATGAAATTTCAACCCGAGAGGCGGAAGCGCAGGTGAACTACGCCATTACCTTATCGTTGGCCGGTGTTGCGACACCAGCATCACGCCAGAGACTGCAATCAAACCTGCGGGGTTTTCAGGAAACCTTGAGGACGATTCGTATGAAAAAAATTCGCTCATATGAGAAGTCGAATCGGTCGTCGAGCATAAGCCCAGATCTTGAGCTTCAACATTAAGGAGGTGTCAACTATGTCTTCAACTATGTCTTCAACTATGTCCTCAACTATGTCCTCAACGAACGTGCTATCTATTCTGCGAAAATCAATTTTTCCAATTGAAAACGACGACTGGCAATCGATTGCCGCAAGGGAGTTGACTGATCTGCCCACCGATGATGCCGTATCCCAGCTACAGAGCTGGAATCTCCACGTGTTTATGCGTCGCGTCGCCGGTAAGGACAGCCATCAGCAATTGAGTAACATTTTGCCTAGCGACATTATATTTCTTGAGCCGCCCCACGTAGCCGATTAAGCAGGTCAATAGCAAGACCAATGAGCGCAAAAATTAAACATGCAAAGATTACGGCGGCGCACGAAGGTATTGCCGAAATGATTATTTGCATCGAGTTTGATAATGGTGGGTTGTCGGAAGTCAGTCTGGATTCCTTCGCTGTTGATGCTTTGATGAAAAGCACCAGAGCCACTTCAGTTGACGACCTAATGGGAACAAGTTGGGAAAGTGTCAGAGACGCTTTGACCGTTTCATATAATCGATTTTAGAGGATAACGACGATGCTGGATGTACTGATAAAAAATGGTTTGATTGTGGATGGTTCGGGTTTGCCCGGTTATATCGGTGACCTTGCGATTAAAGATGGTCGAATTGTGAAGATCGGCAATATCAATGATTCCGCATCGACCACTATAGATGCCTCGGGCAAAACCGTTTCGCCAGGGTTTATTGACCCCCATACGCACTTCGATGCACAACTATTGTGGGATGGTTGTGCCAAGCCTGCGATGGAACATGGCATCACTACAATTGTGCCAGGCAACTGTTCTTTGTCCCTGGCGCCGCTGAAAGAAGAGCATCGTATGAAGCTCGTGGGGATGTTCAATCAAATTGAAGAGATGCCGGTCATCGCTTTTGAAGAAGGTATTGAATGGTCCTGGCAAACCTTTCCGGAATTCGTTGCTAGAATAAAGCAGGGCCTTGCTATCAATGTCGCGCCTCTGGTCGGACATTCTGTGTTGCGTCTTTGGGTCATGGGTGATGCGGCTATGGAGCGCACAGCGACCGACGAGGAACTTGAGGAAATGAAGACATTGCTGCGTGAATGTCTCAAGGCAGGCGCGATCGGTCTTTCAACTAGCTTTGTCGACATGGATGAAAAACTACAACCGGTACCCAGTCGTTACGCTGCGGCTTCCGAAGTAGATGCTTTAAGCGAAGTGCTAGGAGAATATGGCCGAATTTTGCAGATCGTTAATGAATTCTATGATGCAGATTTAACCGTCGCAAGGATTGACCAGCTAGCAGAAATTTCTCTTAAGCATAAAATCACCACCACATTCTCACCGTTGTTTGTTAACAACTCTGAAATGGCAGCAGTGGAAAAGGTAATGCAGCGGGTCGATGAACAATTTGCTCGAGGCGCGCGAGTCTGGCCCCAGGTGCAAACTCGTCCGATCGACATCAGTTTTAGTTTCGCCGTTCCCAGTCTGCTCTTTATCCGCCTGCCTAGCTGGTACGGCGTGATGCGTTTTGGATCTAAAGATGAAATCAAAGGGGCATTTCTTGACTCCGAGAAGCGACTTAAGCTCAGCGCCGAAGCAGGAAAAATGGGACCCCTTTGGGATAGGCTAGTGCTTCGCCAGGTGAATACCCAAGCCAATCAGGCGTTAGTGGGTAAAACACTTGCCGAAATCGGTAATCTCAGAAACTGTTCAGCGCTCGATGCGATGATTGACCTGTCTATCGAAGAAGACCTAGATGCACATTTTCTTGCGGCCAATATGGGCCACAACGATGATAATAAAGTGGGTGAACTGCTTGGCAAGCCGAATGTGCACATTGGGGCCAGTGATGGTGGGGCTCACATTCTTTCTTTTTCTACCTATGGTGATACGGGGTATCTACTTTCTCAATTTGTTCGAGAGACAGGGCTGTTGACTCTAGAAGCAGCGGTGAAAAAAATTACCCATGACACCGCCAGCATCTGGGGGATTCCAGAGCGAGGGCTTCTGAAACAGGGCTATATTGCTGATGTTACAATCTTTGATGCGAATACTATCGCCCGGGGCCACGAATACTATACCCAGGATGTGCCGGGGAACGGCAGCCGATATGTCCGGGATGCCATTGGGGTTTCGACTGTACTCGTTGCTGGTCATGTAGCCTACAGTGCTGCTAATGGGTATAGCGATACGCCTCGAGGAGAAGTTTTGCCTGGAGCAACGGGTTGATGCCGATCGAATCTCGAAGAATTGCAACGAACGGTATTGAGCTAAAAATTGCCGAACAGGGTGAAGGACCGCTAGTGCTATTGCTGCATGGTTTTCCAGAATCATGGTATTCATGGCGGCATCAGTTCGAGCCGATCGCGGGTGCGGGTTTCAAGTGTGTCGCGCCGGACATGCGCGGTTATGGCGACAGCGATGCGCCTGAGGACATCAAAGCCTATAACCAGATAGAAGTAGTAAATGATATTGCTGGCCTGATACCAGCTCTTGGTTATGACACGGCTATCGTGATTGGCCACGACTGGGGTGCCCCGACTGCATGGAGCTGTGCAAAAGACCATCCGGAATTGTTTACGGCGGTTGGCGCTCTGTCAGTACCTTTTTCGCCTCGAGCGGAATCACCGCCTCTTGAAACTCTCCAGGCAATCTTTAAAGGTATGTTTTTCTATCAGCTCTATTTTCAAGAGCCGGGAGTTGCTGAAGCGGAGTTCGAGCAGGATATTGAAGGCTCACTGCGCAAATTTTTACATCTGGCCTCGGGGCAAGCGGATCTCAGTGGGATGTCACCCAAGTCCGCTGATTCAGATTTACTATCCGATATGCCGGACCCGGGCAAGTTGGCCGATTGGTGTTCTGCCGAAGATCTGAATTATTACGTCAAACAATTTGAGAAAAGTGGTTTCAGAGGTCCCTTGAACTATTATCGCAATCATAATGAAACCTGGGCGATGACTGAGGACAAACCGAAGATGATTGAACAGCCGGCGATGTTTATGGCAGGAGATCGAGATGGCGTCATTACGATGGCCGCGGAAGCTCTGAAGGCGATGCCCAATCACGTCAAAGATTTGCGTATCAATGAATTGATTCCAGGCGCAGGTCATTGGACCCAGCAAGAAGCGCCTGAGGCCGTCAACCAAGGCATTTTGAAATTTCTATCAGAAGTTGGTGGTTAGAGGAGCACTAAGGTGTCAGAAAATATTGCGATTGTAGGAGCAGGAATCTGTGGCCTCTGTAGCGCACTTGCTCTTTCGAGTAAGGGTAATCAGGTAACGCTCTACGAGAGAGATGTGCCACCCCCAGAAGGAGGCGCAAACGAGGCGTTCTTTGAATGGAAGCGCCGGGGAGCGGCCCAGTTTCGACATCCTCATGCGTTTCTGGGACTTATATGCAACATCCTTCAGGATAACTATCCCGACCTGGTAGAAGAATTTTGGCAAGCAGGCGCTCGCAAGGTGAGCTTCGAGGACATGGTGCCACCCGAGTTGCAGGTTCAATATTCGCCTCAACAGTCGGATGAGAAGCTCTGGTTGCTGATGTGTCGTAGGGCGACGATTGAAACCGTATTGCGGCGGTATGTCGCACGTCAGCCCAATATTGTGATTAACGATCAGGCCAACGTTGTCGGCGCTAAGTTTTCGGATCTGGATGGTAAGCCTGCCGTGTCCGCCATTGAGGTTATGCAAGGCGGTAAGCGATCTTTGATTCCGACGGATATTGTGATCGATGCCGGTGGTCGGTCTAGTCAGTTCCGCCATTGGTTTAAAGAAATTGGTTTGACGGTACGTGAAGAGGACGACGACGCAGAAATTGTTTACTACACCCGACATTATAAGCTGCTTGCTGGTGTCGACGAGCCGTCCCGACACGAACGAGATCGGTCCGCTGGAGACCTGGGTTATATGAAGTACGGCGTATTCCCCGGCGAAGACGGTCATTTTGCTGTGATCATTTGTGTACCCGATGGTGAAACAGAGTTGCGAGAAGCGATTAAGACTGGCGACACTTATGATGAGATTTGCCGTGAAATTCCAGGCCTCAATAACTGGATGGCTGCGGACAAGGCAGAGTCGACAACCGTGTCATTTGGCTTCGCCGACATTCGTGCAGTTTGGCGGCACTATGTCGAAGAAGGTGAGCCTCTGGTGCTAAATTATTTTGCCGTTGGTGATGCTCACGTTCGAACTAATCCTCTGTATGGACGAGGGTGTAGTACCGGAGCCCTTCATGCACATCTGCTTGCGGATGTAATCGATGAAATCTCTGACCCAAGACAGCGCTCGATCATATTTGAGCAAAGAACCGAAGCTGAAATTCGGCCAATATTCAAAGCTAGCCTTGACGAAGATAAACGAGGTATCAAGAGAGCAAACGCCATACTTGAGGGGCGCACGCTAGAGCAAGCAACAACATTTAGAAAGTATCTAGCCTTATCATTTGGGGATGCTATTGCAGCGGCATCACGAGCAGAACTTCATGTCTTTCGAGGCGTCATGAAAACATTCAATCTGTTGGAAAAACCAGGAGAGTTTCTCAACGATTGGAAAATCAAAATGACGATTATTCGTTACATGTTGAAGGGTCGAAAAAAGAATGCGCCGACCCGCCTGCAAAGTGGCCCAAGCAGAGAGGAGATGCTAGAGCTATTGAGCAAACTGCCAGCGTCATCTGATCAGGCGGCATAACCTCACAATCTCCCAGATGAATCGGTATGATACGTGCTGCAGTTGGATGGTTTGAGTGGAATGTCGAATAGAAACGAAGCTCTAGTGATTACCACGGGAGGCACCATTGATAAGGTGTACTTCGATGCCAAGAGCGATTACGAAGTTGGTGAGTCAGTCGTGGGCGAATTGCTGGCTCAAGCCCATGTTCACCTGCCATATCAAATCATTTCCTTAATGAGGAAAGACAGTCTTGAGTTGGATGATGCAGACCGCGCTCTGATTCGGCAGACAGTCATCGAAAGTGAGCATGAGGCGATAGTTGTGACCCACGGAACCGATACTATGACAGACACAGCTAAGGTGTTGGCAGATATAAACGGCAAAACGATTGTGCTAACCGGTTCATTAGCACCAGCTCGATTTGCTCAATCTGATGCAACCTTTAATGTAGGAATGGCTTTTGCTGCCGCACAGACCCTCTCAACTGGGGTCTATATCGTCATGAATGGTCAGGTGTTTGACGGACGACACGTCAAAAAAGACCGAAGTCAGAACCGTTTCCTTTCTACCCTCGCTTAACGAAGCTAATTTTGTTCTCGTTTTAGCCATCGCTGTCTCTATGCACTCGATCCTCTAATTCCACCCTTTTAGTTTTCTGATGCATCACCAAACCTGGTTCTATCATGGAGTTCGGCGTTCGGCGTTCGGGAGGTTAGGATTCTAACGCGAGTTTCTCCTGCAGTTTTTGGTAGTTTTCGCAACCGGTGATCGGAGTGATTTCTCTTTGCCAAACCTCATGCAACGCCTTATTGATTGTGTGGCTTAAGTTTTCTTTGTGGTCACCCACTCTGCCTTCTCGAACCTTTGAACTATCACTACCGACAGGTATTCCCGCCTGTTCTTCACTCAGTTTACGCATCATGGCATCATCGAATCGATCTTTGTGTTGTTTCATAAAGTCGATTGATGTGTGTTTGAGGGTAATGGTTTTAAGTTCGGTTGTGAGAGGAATGCCGACAAAATCAGCGACTCGTTCAACGCTGAGGTCGATTTCTTTTTGCATAGTTTCGTAGCAAAGAAACAAGACAAAGTCTTCGTTTCTGACATTCCACCAGGACAACAAATGCTTCCAGTACCCACCCCTGTCTATAAATTGCTGGGCGAATTCTTCTAGGGGCACGGTGCCCGGTTCGATAAACCAGCCTTCCATAAACTTGTACATCGAAAATAGTGCATCTCTCGGGTCTCGAACAGAATTGATGTATTTACCGCCGGCGGGTAGTTCTTCGCAAGTTAGATGGCTCTTAAAGGCTCTCGGGTTTGCTCTCTGCTCTGCATTAATGTCGAGACCTAGCATCGAGCTGTTTTCGATCCAGGGTACAACTCGGGAGATATCGTCAAAATCCATGTCGCCGCCGGTACGCAGGGTATGCACCATCTGTTGTAGCCAAGTGGTACCGGATTTGGCGAAGGGCGTGATGACGACGTCGCTGGCACGAATTTGTAAGGCGTCAGGTTTTGGAGCACCTTCCGGCTGAGCAAACGCCTTTGCGATGAGTTCGCCGTGTTCTTTGAGGGACTGCGCTCGTCTGCCTTTCATTGGTTGCTCGCTCTGCAGGATTGTTATTTTTAGCGACGAATTTTGGAAGGCTCTCGCTCTATATTCGCTGAAGGCTCTCTATCCGCTTGCTGAAGGCTCTCTACCCGCTTGCTGAAGGCTCTCTACCCGCTTGCTGAAGGCTCTCTACCCGTTCGCTGAAGGCTCTCTACCCACCTCGCTGAAGGCTCTCTACCCGTTCGCTGAAGGCTCTAACTAATCAGCGTGCCGGCCAGACCATTGAGGTTAAGCTGTTCCGGCAATCTGGTAAGCGTCGAGTTGAGCGCGAAGATCGAGTAGGTAGTTTGGACTCGATTGTCATTGGTCTTCTCGAAAACGCGAAATCGGTAAATCATGTCTTCATACCGCCATCTTTGCTTTGATGGCCTCATGGCTTTGGTAGTTGATGAGTGAAAAATCACTCATCAGGAAATCATCAATTTCTCCTTGATGCCTGTCTACAATCGAGAGTGTTGCTAGCGTTAGCGGCTCTCGACCCAGTTGTTCTTTGCATTGGGGAATGGCATCAAGGTAAATATGCGCATCGCCAATAGAGTGGACAAGTTCGCCAGGTTCAAGGTCAGTGATCTTGGCGATCATATGCAGTAATAAGGCATAGCTGGCGATGTTCAGGGGCACGCCCAGAAACATATCGGCGGACCGCTGGTACATTTGCAGAGATAGCTTGCCATTGGCGACATAGAATTGAAAAAAGCTGTGGCAGGGCGGCAGGGCGACATCATTCACTCCCGCTTCACCAGAGTTCCAGGCGTTGACAATGATTCTTCTCGAATCCGGCTTGTGCCGAATGAGTTCAATCGCGTCTTGCAACTGGTCAACTTGACGACCATCTACTGTTTTCCAGTGACGCCACTGTTGGCCATACACTCGCCCCATATCGCCATCGTTTGCATCAAGGTGCTTTCGCTTCAGGTAATCTTCATAGTTCAGATCCCAGAGTTTGTTATGGGCATAGATGGCTTTTAAATCGCGAATATTGCCAGAGCCGGAAATAAACCAGAGCAGTTCGGAAACCATAGATTTCCAGGCCAACTTCTTAGTGGTAACCGCAGGGAAACCATCGCTAAGATCGTACCGAGCGTGCAAACCAAAGCATGAGATTGTGCCGACGCCGGTACGGTCAGGCCGTTCAACGCCGTTCTCAAGGATTTGGCTCAATTGGTTCAGATAGGTTTGCATGCTAGGTGACGAGTCCCTTGGTGCTGGTCGCGCGTATCCTTTCTTGTATTCGCACTCTTAACCACATTTTGAATCACCGCAGGACAAACAGGTTAGACAACCGTCCATTAACATTGCGGCCTGAGTGTTACATTTTTTGCAAAGTTGAGCGCCCGGCGGATAACCTGCCACTTCTGCTGGGTCTTCGGCATTGGCGGCTGGTTCAGTAAGCGCCGCTCGTTTTTCATCAAGCATAGCCTGGTGCGCTTCACTCAATTCTTCGGACTTAATCAACCCACACTTCTTCATGTGGGTTTCAAGGACCTCACCGATTTCTGCTACCAGAGATGGCATAAACCGACCACCACGCTTGAAGTAACCGCCCTGGGGATCAAAAACCTGCTTTAACTCATCGACCATAAATGTGGCATCGCCACCCTTGCGGAACACAGCACTGATGACGCGTGTTAGCGCGAGCACCCATTGAAAGTGCTCCATGTTCTTGGAGTTAATGAAGATCTCAAAGGGATACTCCTGTTCATGTTCTGTGCCGCCGTTCAGCACAATATTATTGACCGTGATATACAGAGCATGGTCAGAAAGTGGCGTTTTGATCTTATAAGTATAGCCTTTCAGTTCCTCGGGCCGTTCGATTTCCTCGTGCATAACGTCATGGGATGCGACAGCTGGCTGTACTTCCATGTCATCTTTCTTGAGGTTGTAGCTGACGATTTTTTGATCAATTTTTACTGCCATAATTTTATCCTTGCAGCCGTTTCGACTCGAAAGCGGACTCGATTAGAATTTTCCGTAGTAGCCTTCTTTCAAAGCGTCAAATAAATTTGCAGCGGTATGAATTTCGCCGTCGTACTCGATTTCCTCATTACCCTTCACGTCAACTTTACTGCCATCCTCCAGGGTGAACTGATAGATAGTTTTTTCGAGATCCGATTCCTTAACAAGAACACCTTGGAATGCCTCAGGATTGAACCGGAACGTAGTGCAACCCTTTAGGCCCTGCTCGTAAGCATAGAGATAGATATCTTTGAACTGTTCAAATGGGTAGTCCGTTGGGACGTTGGCTGTCTTGGAGATGGAAGAGTCGATCCACTTTTGAGATGCCGCTTGAATATCCACGTGATTGATTGGGCTAATGTCATCGGCGGTCTTGAAATACGCCGGTAACTTGCTAGCTTCGTCTTCTACATACGGCGCCGCATTAGGATTGACCATCGTTCGATAGGCCAACAGCTCGAAGGAGAAAACATCGACTTTCTCTTTCGACTTCTTGCCTTCTCGAATGACGTTACGCGCGTAGTGGTGCGCAAAGCTTGGCTCTATGCCATTGCTGGCGTTGTTGGCTAACGACAGTGAAATCGTACCCGTTGGTGCAATGGAGCTGTGGTGGGTGAAGCGACAGCCAATCTCAGCCATCTCTTCGATCAGCTCTGGTGCAATAGTGGCAATCTTTTGCATATAGCGGCTGTACTTGGAGTGCAGCACCTTGCCTTTCACCTTGTCACCCAGCTTGTAGCCATCGTCTTTTAGTTCTGGCCGCTGGTGCAATAAGGCACCAGTGATTTCAAATTCCTCGTCCATGATGGGGGCAGGGCCCTTTTCCTTCGCAAGTTCCACACCCGTCTGCCAACCAACAACCGCCAACTCTTTGGTAACTTCTTCTGTAAAGGCAACCGAGCCCTCATCGCCATAGGACATGCCCATCATGGTGATAGTGGAACCAAGCCCTAGATAACCCATACCGTGGCGGCGCTTGCGAATGATTTCTTGCCGTTGCTCGGGCAGCGGTAAGCCATTGATCTCAACCACGTTGTCTAGCATACGGGTGAAGACCGCGACAACTTCACGGAATTCACCCCAATTAAAGCGAGCTTTTGGTGTGAAAGGGTCTTGAACAAATCGGCATAGATTGATCGAGCCTAGCAGACAACTGCCATAAGCAGGTAATGGTTGCTCGCCGCAGGGATTAGTCGCGCGTATGTTCTCGCAGTACCAGTTGTTGTTCATCTGGTTAACCTTGTCGATCAGGATAAAACCGGGTTCTGCAAAGTCGTAAGTTGAACTCATGATCATGTCCCACAAGCGCTTAGCACGGATGGTTTTGGTGATGCGACAGGCCACCAGGCCAGCATCATTGGAGACATATTTGTCTTTAACGGGAAACTCCCGCCAGAGTACTTGGCTGGCATCGTTCAAATCAATATTATCGGATTCAACTTCTTCTGGGGTCATCGGAAAACTCAGGGGCCAATCTTCATCTTGTTTAACAGCCTCCATAAACTCTTCAGTGATGAGCAGAGACAGGTTGAACTGGCGTAACCGCCCGTCTTCTCGTTTGGCCAGAATAAACTCAGTGACATCGGGATGACCGATATCAAAGGTCGCCATCTGTGCGCCCCGTCTCCCACCTGCAGAGGAAACCGTGAAGCAGGTCTTGTCATAGATATCCATAAAGGACAGTGGCCCAGAGGTATAAGCCCCGGCGCCAGTAACATAGGCCCCTTTAGGTCGCAGAGTAGAAAATTCGTAACCAATCCCGCAGCCTGCCTTTAGAGTCAGTCCAGCCTCGACGTTCTTATGTAGGATGTCCTCCATAGAATCCAAAATAGTGCCTGAGACAGTACAGTTGATGGTCGAGGTAGCGGGTTTATGTGCCTCAGCACCGGCATTAGAGATGATTCGGCCGGCTGGTATAACACCATGGCGCAAAGCCCAGAGGAATCTATCCTCCCATTGCTTGCATTTGTCCTTGGTTTCTACGGCGGCGAGCGATTTTGCAACTCGCTGATAGGTGCCGTCCATGTCCGCGTCGACCCGCTCGCCTTGCTTGGTCTTGAGACAATACTTGCTCTCCCAAATATCGAGAGAAGTTTGTTGGAATTCGATGTCGTTGACTGTTTTGGGTATAGCGGTCAGTTTGGTCTTTGGTGCCGTAGAATCCATTATTTTTCCTGTGTGCTGACAGTTTCTTATTATTTAATATCAGCGCCAATATTGTCTCTAGACGGCGCCAATTTTAGGCGTTGAAACTGAGACAATGGTACGCGTTTAGGCCGCGATTCGTGAGGCATAAGTCTGTGTGCACGTTGTGGATAAGATGTCCAAAAGCGGCTTCCTAAACTCTTTATTGCCTGACTTGGCGGCTATTTTGAGAGCGAAAGGCTCCGACCGATACCGCGACAGTGACAACATATAGTGCCGCAGGGCTCCATGAGGCACAACATGTAGTCTATTCAAAAATTCGATTGTACCGGCGCTTTCGATTGAGTGTGGGGTCATGTTTTGAATCTAACAGTCTGTCAGCGGCGCGATGTGAAGCGGTAAAGCGTTGCTAGACGGGGCTTTGAAGGTAACTTAAAAAAATGTGAGCTGGGAGCGGGAGCGGCTGGCGTCAACGTGAAATATATTCATAACCTGACCCCTTATTTACTGTGGTGGTTTTGAGTTAACTGCAGTGACTGGTGGTTGTTGGGAATAATTCTTGTTTATATCGGGAGTTACTGCTCCTGCCTCAGGCGGTCCTTGGGAACTGCTTCTCAAGTCTCAGGCTGTCCTCGATCTTAAGTAAAGTCAGCATGATTCGAGGGTTTTTCATTCTTCGGTCTTGAAAGCAAAATCGCAGTCTGATGCAGTATAGACCCGAGTCGAGGTGCTCGCATTCCACGACGACCGCATTGATCTCTTTCATCTCGAACTCCCGGACTCGGACGTCAACGACAACTTTCTCGTCGATTTTAAAAGGTTGATCACAACCAAATTGAAGTCCCGACAGGCTGAAATCCAGGCATTCCGCAGTGGGATTGAGTTTGAGGAAACCCACGATACCGCGTCGGGCTACATTTATTTCCAGATCTAACTCGTCATACCGAGTATGTTTGCGGCGTTCTTCCTGCATAAGCAGCATCTTTTCCAACTCATGGATATTCGACCACATACTGATCGGTCTGTTCAACCTTTATACACGCGCTTTCGGTCTTGATGTTTTGTGAGACCGAAGGCATTGTTCAGTCAGAACCTAAATTTCAGAAGGAACCGCTAACGTGCACCCAACAGAACTCGCTCAGAAATATACCGACAAGCCTGCCTACATCATGGCCGCTAGCGGAGAGACCGTAAGCTTTGCCGAGCTAGAGGCAGTTTCCAATCAGGGTGCTCAATTGTTTCGATCTCTGGGTTTACAGCGAGGTGATCACATAGCGATCCTTCTGGAAAATCATCCTCGATTTTTACAGATCTGCCTGGCAGCCCTGCGTTCTGGCATCTATTTCACGGCGATTAGCTATAGGCTTCAGGAAGCTGAGGTGGAATATATTGTCACCGACTGTCACGCCAAAGTCTTTATTACCTCTAAAGACCGCCAGGTAGTTGTCGACAAACTACTTGGCAAAATGCCCAAGGTCACGCACGCTTACATGCTTGATGGTGTCATCGCGGGCTTTGAAAGTTGGGAAACAACCCTCGCCAGTCAACCCACTAAACCGATCAGCGATGAAAGTACTGGCGCGTCTATGCTCTATTCTTCTGGCACAACGGGGAGGCCGAAAGGGGTCCTAAAAGCATTGCCAGAGGGCGTGTTTGGTGCGGATGAGGGCCCGAGTCTATTTGCTATGCTATACGGCGCGACTGAAGAGACGATTTATCTGACACCAGCGCCTCTGTACCATGCTGCGCCGCTGGCCTTCACCATGGGGTTTATGTTGGGTGGAATGACCTGCGTTGTGATGGAGCACTTCGAGGCTGAAGCGGCACTCGCCACGATAGAAAAGTATCAGGTGACCCATAGCCAATGGGTGCCGACGATGTTCGTTCGAATGCTCAAGCTAGATGAAGCCGATCGCCTCAAACACGACGTTTCGAGCCTGCTGTGCGCCATTCATGCGGCGGCGCCTTGTCCGATAAAGATTAAGGAACAGATGATTGAATGGTGGGGCGAAATCATTCATGAATACTATGCAGGTTCTGAGGGCAACGGATTTGTGGCCATCAACTCAGAGGAATGGCTTGCCCACAAAGGTTCGGTCGGTAGAGGTTTGACTGCCCAGCTACACATCGTCAACGACGAGGGTGAAGAAGTACCCGTCGGGGAAGTTGGCACCATCTACTTTGAGGGCGGCGGTGAATTTGAGTACTACAACGACTCAGAAAAAACCAACGAGTCGCGCCATACTAAGGGCTGGAGTACGCTTGGCGACGTCGGCTACTTAGATGAAGAAGGTTTTCTATATCTCACAGATCGCAAGAGTTACATGATTATTTCTGGCGGCGTGAATATCTATCCCCAAGAGGCAGAAAACATTCTGGTGAGTCATCCGCGGGTCATGGATGCGGCAGTTTTCGGTGTGCCAAATGAAGATTTTGGCGAGGAAGTTAAAGCCGTCGTTCAACCCAAGGATTTCAATGACGCTGGGCCAGAACTAGAGGCTGAGCTGATTGAATACTGCCGAACTCATTTGTCGCACATCAAATGCCCTCGCAGCATTGATTTTGATAAAGAGTTACCTCGTCATCCCACCGGTAAGCTTTACAAGCGTTTGCTAAAAGACCGCTATTGGGCTGATCACAAGGGCTAGTGGGTTCGGGCTATTGTGTTGGAAATTGGCTGCTAACTCGTCGGCACTTCTGCCAAGGCGTTAAGGACGCGAGAGAATAGGTTTTTCTTTCCCGTCATGACGGCTTCCATATAGTCGATGGTCGCATCGATACTTTCGTCAAGGGTGAGTCGCTCTAGTAGCTCCATGCCAAAAGCGGGAAACATCTTTAACTCGTCTACCAGCCGTGCTCGAGTAAATAAGTATTCCACGGCTGATTTGATTAGCGCCTCGTTAGTCTCGGAGATATCGTCAATCAAGGTTCCGATGCGTTCAAAGGTCGAGGAGAGTTGTTCCCGTTGGTTCTGCAATAACTCGTGGCTGTCATCCATTCGGTCCGACATCAACAGCGAGAGTGCCTGCTGGATTAACTCCATATAGGCGTCCTGAACCTTTTCGATGTTGTGCTTTAAGTCCTGGCGCAGCGCCGCGTGATGGGATCCGCTGCCTGGTTCCAGCATGGCATCAATTACATCTAGACTGTGGTTAATTTCTGCGCGCATACACTCGGTTGTTAAACATTCTCCTAGTGATAATCAAAGGGTGATTATGAATCAGAGCGGAGTAAATTGGCAGGACTGTACTGGTCTGTCAAACTTCGTTTCTGCGTATCCCAATCGATTCCGCGGCGCATGTATTGAGGAAAAACCTCAACATCGACGCCGTAATTTTGAAGCCTGGCACTCAATCTCTTGGCCCGACTTCGTAGCACAAAGTCGCTGGGCAGTGGGTCGAGGCTGGCGATGACGACGCGATTGGCGGTATTAGGCATCTTGAAATTGAAGAACGAGCCGAATACTTCTGAGTAGGTGACTGACTCATGATCGTATAGATCGCTGGTTGAAAACGTGTTGGCGACGAGTATTCCTGACCTATCGAGAAGAGCATGAGTTTCTTGCAAATATTCCTTGGTCATCAGGTGCTCTGGAATGTAATCGCCTGTAAACGCATCAAGAATAATTAGGTCGTATTTTTTGCCTCGTAAACCAGCGCGTTTGGTAAAGACCCGTCCGTCGGCGACATGAACTTTGAGTTTGTCGTTCTCTGCAAAATTGAAAAAGCGCTCCGCTACTTTGACGACAGCCTCATCAATTTCCACCACATCGATATGGGCAGCCGGGTACATCTCATTTAAGGCAATGGGTATCGAGCCGCCGCCGAGTCCAATAATTAAAATATTGTCTGGTTCTGGGTTTAAGAGCAGTCCGCCCAAGGTCATCCGCACATAGGGAAACACCAGTCTTTTTGGATTTTTAAGGTCAAGACAGGTTTGGTTTCGGTCGCCACGTTTGACCGTGAAGAGTAGGCAGCGGCGACCTCGTTCTTCTTTCACCACAATGTTTCGGTAGAGTGATTTTTCTTTGTGAATGTCTTCAGCAAGCGCTGTCGTTGAAAAGCCCAAAAACAGGCAAAGCAACATCAGGGTGAATTCTCTTCTCACTAATACTTAGCCTTCTTTTGAATTGCGTTGTGCAGGCATACTTTGATCGGCCTGGGAAGGAAGCAGGTGGCCGCTGCTCAGCATGGCAATGGTGCCAGCGGCAATCAACGTCCCGACCATCGTGAGCAATATCTGGTTTACCTCAAACCAGAGCACCAGATAAAAAGAGGTCGCAAGGGTACCCAGGGCGCTACCAAGAGTTGAGACAAAGTACAGTCCACCGGCGATACGACCGCTCTCCCGGGCACTCACGACTAGCAGTCGAACGGAGTAGGGGGCAATCATGCCAAGGATGGCGGTGGGTACAAAAAACAGCAGCATACTGGCGGCCAGAGATCCGTAACGGGGATCTTCCAGTCTCACGAATACGGCATCCATCATGGCTTCGCCGAAGTAAATGGTGGGTAGAAGGGTAACCGCAGCCCCCAGAAAAAATCCACCGTAGCGCCGAAGATTTGGCTGATTCATGGAAAGCCTACCGCCGATGAGATATCCGATCGCCAGCGATAGCATGAAAATAGTAATGATACTGCCCCAAACGTAGATGCTACTGCCAAAGTAGGGTGCAAGGATCCTGCCTCCGAGGAGCTCGATCGACATGATGATAAAACCACTCGTAAATGCCAAGGTGAGGACGAGCACTGGAAATAGTCTTTCTGTTGGTGATTTGGCCATAGAGATTTGCTTTTTTCGGGCTAGGCGAACAAGCAGCGCATTATACATGAGCCCCAGTGGTTCGGCTCGGGATATTAGAGTGATGATGAAAATTACGCTGTTTGTTGCGTTGTCTGTTGCAGGAAGGGGCTTTGTGCAACAATGGGCGCCCTTGTGCGTCTGCTGTCTTTTCCTAATTGAAGTCTCTTAAGCGTCTCATTCCATTTCTAAAACCCTACATGCGACAGCTCGTGGGTGGCTTCACAACGTTTTTCATCGCCCGTTTCTTTGAGATAGGTGCCCTGTTTCTGGTCGCAAAAGGTATCGATACAATTGGTGCCCTTATCGCGAATAAAGAGACGGAATACTCCATAGAAGCACTTACTCTGGGGATCGTCGCCTGTGTGTTGGCGCGGATGATTATTGTGATTCATGCTAGACGTGCGGTTCGCAGAGTCGGTATTGGGATTTCCTACGACTTGAGACAGAAGCTCTTTGCCAGTGTCCAGCTGCAGGACAGTGACTTCTTTGGCAAAATGGGGGTCGGTGACATCATGACGAGAGCCATTCAGGATATCTCATTGGTGCAACGACTGATTGCTTTTGGCTCCTTTATGTTTGTCATTATGGTCTACGCGCCTCTATTTGCTGTGAGCTTTATGTTGGCGAAGTCCGTTACCCTGACGTTGCTGATCCTGCCGTCTCTGCCGATTATTTTTGTTTACGCCAAGCACGTTGCGAAGCAGCTCGCCATCACCTCGCGGGAAGTTCAAGACCGGTTGTCTGATTTATCGACCCACACTCAAGAAAACTTATCCGGCATTCGAACCATTCAAGCTCAGGCCCAAGAAGACATCGAAATAGAACGCTTCTGGACTACTAACAATCAATATGCTGAGGCTTTTTATGCCCAGTCTCGTATCAATTCCTTGATGACGGCGTGGATGCCCTGGTACGCATCACTCGCTCAACTGCTGATTATTATTTACGGCGGCCAGCTGGTGTTGGATGGTGAAATGTCGGTTGGAGATCTTATCTTCTTCTTAATGTGCCTGAGCATGCTGCTCCAGCCCATTCGTATGGCGGGTATGTTCGTCACGATTGTGCAGCGAGCCGCTGTCTCAACGGATCGATTGTATGAAATTTTTGACGCCGTGCCCGGCGTACAAAATGAGCCCACTGGGACAACGCCCGCGGCTATTCTCGGTCACTTCGAATTGAAAAATCTAAGCTTCACTTATCCTGGCACTGCTACGCAAGCGTTAAGCAATATCAACCTAGATATTCAAGAAGGCGAATCTATAGGGATTGTTGGTCGAGTCGGTTCTGGTAAATCCACTCTACTGAAGCAGTTCACCCGTATGGCAAATACGAACCGGGGCATGTTGTTTATCGATGGTCATGATGTTTGTGATTATCCCCTTGCACAACTTCGAGGTGAGATCGCTCAAGTGCTGCAGGATCCGTTCTTATTTGGGGAGCCGTTAAAAAATAATATTAGTTATGACGACCCCGAACGATCAATGAATCTTATTTGGGATTCGGCGGAAGCGGCCGCGCTTCGAGAAACGATTACAGATTTCCCCCTGCAGATGGACACCCTGGTGGGCGAGCGAGGTGTGACTCTCTCTGGCGGACAAAAACAACGGGCAACCCTGGCCCGTGGGCTAATTCGACATGCACCCGTACTTATCCTAGATGATTGTTTCAGTAGTGTTGATACAGAAACCGAAGAGCATATTCTTGGTCGGCTGAAGGCGATGCGCGGTAGCAAGACCACGATCCTGGTTTCTCATCGCGTATCCACTCTGCGTCACTCGGATCGCATTCTGGTGTTGGACGAAGGGCAAATAGCAGAGGTCGGTAGTCACGAGGAGTTGATGCGTCACAACGGCCTCTATGCCGAACTCGAGCGAGCTCAAACGCAAGGCTCCTCAAGCGCAGATTCGGACTTGCTAACACTATGAGTGAGGTGAAGCGAAATCACGCCATGTTTGATGCGGAGCTCTCGGGCAATGTTTTGAATATGCAGCTGCTTGGCAGGATTGGGAAATGGCTTCTGCCGTACAAGCTGTCTTTGCTGCTCAGTTCGGTGCTGGTCCTTGTTACCAGCTTCTTTGCAGTACTCCTAGAGATCATCATTAGCCGTGTGCTGGTGGACTTTGTCATTATCGGTGAGGCCGATAGCACGATGCCAGATCTCGGCATGATTGCCCTGACTCAATGGTTGTCGCTACAAACTGGAATGCCGCCGATTTATGCAGCAGGGGTGCTGTTCTTTATCTTTATGACGGTGTTTGGAGTCACCGGTCATCTGCATCGACTGACTCTGGTGAGAGCCATCGTCAATGGCTTGCGTGATCTTCGTCAGGATCTTTTTGCCCATATGGAGACGAGGCCTAGCTCTTTTTACGACCGTGTCCCGGTCGGACGAATTATGACCCGAGTCACCAATGATATCGAAGCGCTTTTCGAAATGCTTCGAGGCATGGGCGGGCTGATTGGCGAGTTCGTGCCCTTTTTTGTTGCGCTTGCCATCATGTTATCCACCAGCGTTGAGCTTACAGGGCTGCTATTGTTGCTTGTGCCGATAGTAGGCTTGGCGACCTATTTCTTTCGTAGTGCAACGCGTGAAGTGTTCCGTTTGGTGCGAAACAGCGTGTCTGAACTCAATCAAAGCCTGCAGGAGAACTTGTCAGGCATGCAGGTGGTGCAGCTAAGTGAGCGACAAGGGCGCAATCTTGCGGACTATACGAGCGTCAACAAATCTAACCGACGTTTTGAGTATCGATCTATTAACCTCTCGACGTTTTATGGTGCGTTTAACGACAGTCTGGCCTCAGTCGGCCTTGGCATAATTATCTATTACGGTGGAGGACAGGTGGTGCAGGATGAAATGTCCCTCGGTGGCGTCATTCTTTTCACTCGATTTATGAACATGCTCTTCACCCCAGTTGTTATGTTAGGGGAGCAACTTAATGTGTTGTTTCGAGCAATGGCGAGTGGGGAGCGAATATTTCAAGCGCTGGATTGGAAAGAGCAGATCCATGAGCCAGACAACCCTGTCGAACTGCCTGCGCGCTTGCGGGGTAAAGTGGAGTTTCGCGGCTTGAATTTTGCCTATGACGAACAAACACCGATCCTAAAAAGTGTCTCCGTCACCATTGAGCCGGGCCAGAAGCTTGCGATCGTGGGCCCAACGGGCTCTGGTAAGAGTACGATGATCCGGTTGCTGAGTCGTTTTTACGATTTTGAACGCGGTATGATATTTCTCGATGATATCGACCTCAATGACCTTCGAAGTCGAGATGTGAGGCGTAGGGTTGGTGTCGTCCTGCAGGACTTCCATATCTTCTCCGGGACAATCCTCGACAATATTGTGCTAGGTAACCCGGCAGTTACGCGTGAAATGGCGATCGAAGCGGCCAAGACCGTCAACGCCGATCGATTTGTTGATCGCCTGCCCTTGGGTTATGACACGCTATTAGTGGAGCGGGGTGCTAACTTATCTCAGGGGCAGCGGCAGCTTCTGGCATTCGCCCGGGTCCTGGCCGCAGATCCGGAAATTCTAATTCTCGATGAGGCCACTGCCAGCATTGATACTGAAACGGAAACCCTGATTCAAGATGGCCTGCGAGCGCTGATGCAGGGCCGAACCTCGATTCTGATTGCCCACCGTTTGCAAACGATTCAGGAAGCTG
>Ga0222633_1000796_pt1 | contig 22360 bp, 20 predicted proteins | sample AntAcemetageno48_FD_179816 | JGI IMG/M metagenome (GOLD analysis project Ga0222633, IMG submission 179816) | Saline water microbial communities from Ace Lake, Antarctica - #48 | ecosystem: Environmental > Aquatic > Non-marine Saline and Alkaline > Saline | place: Antarctica: Ace Lake | collected...
CTTGTCTTCACCGGCAAGAACATAGCTGCCATCGGAGTAGAATTCAGAGGCTGCACAATCAAGCGCAAGAAAAACATCCTCACCCGCCTTGTATCCTGCCTTGTCTATCGATTCCATAATCATCTGGAGCGCTGCTTCATTACTGGTCAGGTTCGGGGCAAAGCCACCCTCATCACCAACAGCTGTACTCAAGCCGTTCGAAGAAAGTACCGCTTTTAAGGTGTGGAATATTTCAGCCCCGCACCTGAGCGCCTCGGTGAAGTTCGCGGCCCCCACCGGCTGTATCATAAACTCCTGAATATCAACGTTGTTATCGGCATGCTCACCGCCATTTAAGATGTTCATCATGGGTACCGGCATGCTGTATCTGCCAGGGCTACCATCGAGCTCCGCCAGGTATTCGTATAACTGGAGCTCCCTTCCTTTTGCAGCCGCGGCAGCGGTTGCAAGCGAGACAGCAAGCATGGCATTTGCGCCAAGGTTACCCTTGTTCTCGGTACCATCCATATCGATCATCATCTGGTCGATATCAGACTGGGCCTGCGCCTCGCGCCCGATCAGCATCTCGCGCATGCGGGTATTAACGTTCTCGACAGCTTTAAGAACACCCTTACCCATGTAACGGGACGGGTCATTGTCGCGGAGCTCAAGCGCCTCGCGAGAACCTGTTGATGCACCAGATGGCACACAGGCAGATCCGGTGAATCCACCTTCAACTTCTACCTCAGCCTCGATCGTGGGGTTACCGCGAGAATCAAGAATCTCCCTCGCTCTAATATCAATGATTTCCATAATGACTGACCTGTTGCTCACCCTGCTTTATGTGAAATGGGTTTATGTGAAATGGATTTATGTGAAATGGGTTTAACAAAAATCTCTTAAGCGAGAATTGGTTTTACGACTGAATCAATTTGCATCAGGGTGGTGAGCAAGGCCTTTATCTCGTGCATCGGCCAACTGTTCGGTCCATCGCTCATGGCATTTTCAGGGTCTGGATGGGTTTCCATAAATAAACCATGCACCCCGGCAGCCATCGCCGCCCTCGCCAGTACCGGCACCATGTCTCTTTGTCCCCCGGAGGTAGCACCCTGACCACCCGGCAACTGCACGCTATGGGTTGCATCAAAGACCACGGGGCATCCTGTCTCACGAAGCACGGCCAGTGAACGCATGTCGGATACCAGGTTGTTATAGCCAAAGCTGGCGCCCCGTTCACACACCATGATCTGGTCATTGCCGGTTGCCTTGGCCTTATTGACCACGTGTTTCATATCCCATGGGGCCAGAAACTGACCCTTCTTGATATTGACGGGCAGGCCAAGACTGGCAACACGCTGAATGTAGTTGGTCTGCCGGCAAAGGAACGCCGGTGTCTGCAGCACCGACACAACATCCTTTATTTCATCCAGCGGGGTGTCTTCATGGACATCCGTCAGGACCGGTACCTGCAGCTCTGTTTTAACCTTATCGAGAATTCGCAGGCCTTCGCTGATCCCGGGTCCACGAAAGCTCTCGTGGGAAGATCGATTAGCCTTGTCGAACGATGACTTATAAATAAACAGGATACCCAGCGACTCGCAGACTTCCTTCAGGTAGGCGGCTGTTTCCATCGCCAGCGTTTCAGACTCAATGACGCAGGGACCCGCAATCAGGAAAAAAGGCGACGTATCAGTGATCTCTTGCCCACAAAGTTGCATATTATTTCTACCAGAATTCCCGGAGTAGGCATTATACAGGTTACCGGCTAGCGGTTATGCCTGACCAACGCGGCCTCAATGAAACTCGTAAACAAGGGGTGACCATCACGGGGAGAGGACGTGAATTCCGGATGGAACTGGCTGGCAACAAACCACGGATGGTCTTTGTACTCAATCACCTCAACCAGCACATTGTCTGCACTTCTGCCCGCCACTTTAAGGCCGGCTTTCTCCAGCGCGGGGACAAAGTTGTTGTTAACCTCATATCGGTGACGGTGCCGTTCCTTGATCTCGGATTCCCCGTAGATCTGGTAGGTGAGGGAATCCTCGGACAGGTTACAAACCTGCTCCCCCATACGCATGGTGCCGCCAAGGTCCGAATCCTCATCCCGGGTTTCTGTCTCTCCCTCTTCGTTGATCCACTCGGTAATAAGAGCGATCACCGGATACTTGGTGTTGGGATTATTCTCGGTAGTATCGGCATTTTCCATGCCCGCCAGGTTTCTGGCGATGTCGACGACCGCGGCGTGCAACCCGTAACAGATGCCAAGATAAGGAATCTTGTTTTCCCTGGCATACCGCGCCGCAATCACCTTGCCCTCAAAGCCTCGCTCACCAAAACCGCCCGGAACCAGTATTGCGTCGGCATCTTCAAGCATGGCGGTACCCCGCTCTTCGATCTCGACCGAATCAATGAAATCAACATCAACTCGAGTATGCGTGTGGATACCGGCATGCAGAAGCGCCTCGTTCAGCGACTTGTACGCATCGAGCAGGGCCATGTACTTGCCGATCATCTTGAGTTTTATGGTGTGCCTGGGGTTCAGTTGAGCATCGACGACCTTTTCCCAGTCAGAGAGATCAGCCGGACCAACCTCCAGGCCGAGCTTATCCACAATAATGTCATCCAGCCCCTGCTCGTGAAGCATCGACGGGATTCTGTAAATAGTGTCTGCGTCAATCAGGGGAATGACACCCTGGGGCTCGACATTGGTAAAGAGCGCGATCTTGTCCCTGGCACTCCTGGGAATCTCGTGATCAGACCTGACAATCAGGATGTCCGGCTGCAGGCCGATAGAGCGGAGCTCTTTCACGGAATGCTGGGTTGGCTTGGTCTTGGTTTCACCCGCCGTTGCTATATATGGCACAAGGGTCAGATGCATCAGCAACGCCCGTTTCGATCCCATCTCAAAGCGAAGTTGCCTGACCGCTTCAAGAAATGGCTGGGACTCTATGTCACCCACCGTCCCGCCGATCTCAACGATCGTGATCTCGGCACCCACGGAGGCTTTTAAGATTTTGGCTTTGATCGCATCGGTAATATGCGGAATCACCTGGATGGTAGCACCGAGGTAATCTCCGCGGCGTTCCTTGGCGATAACGTCGGCGTAGATTCTTCCGGTCGTGAAATTGTTGTCTCTGGTCAGGTTACTGCAGGAACGGACGAACCTCTCATAGTGGCCCAGATCAAGGTCTGTCTCCGTACCATCTGCAGTGACGTAGACCTCGCCATGCTGCAGCGGGCTCATCGTTCCCGGATCCACATTGATATACGGATCGAGTTTGAGCATGGTGATTTTCAGACCGCGGGCCTCGAGAATTGCCCCGAGAGAGGCAGCCGCGATCCCTTTTCCGAGAGAGGAAACTACACCACCAGTAACAAAAATAAAGCGAGACGACATCGAACTCCCATCTGAACAAAAAGGTCGCAGGATGCATGACCGAGATGGGATTAAAGGGTAACACGCAGACCAATCCGCCTCAATGTAATTCTGGGGAATGGCGGGTTCGAAGGACGATTATTTTCAGGTCATCTCTCGCCCGAGTGTCTGTCAGCCAGGGAAAGCGAGACTTCAAAACCCTCCTCTCCAGGGCCGGCCGCCCAGCCGTCGGCAATTTTCATCGAGATCTGCCAGCCTGGCACCGCAGCTATCGCCACAAGTTCATCGCCGGCATAGACAAGGGGAATCCGATCCCTCAGCCAGTAAGGGACATGGCTTTCCTGGAAAATATTCTTGATGTCCCGGTTTTTCCCAATCCTGATTTTTCCCCGGCCTGACCTGAACGCCACCGTATAGCCATCCGACGCCCGCAGCCCAAACCCCTTTACGGGGTTGTTGTATAAACAGCCCCCGGGAAACTCAACCTTACCGAGGGGACCCTCAAGGGACTCCGCCTGCGGCAGTGGCCGTAAGACGTAGACCACATCACCCAGCTCACGAAACTCAAGTTCACTGGCTGTCATGTCAATTCGGCTTTCACCTGCAATATTATCTGCCAACTCCAGCAACATTCGTCCACCGGGCTGTGGCAGGTGCAGATCCTCCAGCCAGTGGGTCAGGAGAGACACAAGCTCGCCCTCCGGCATCAGCCGCAACAGATCCAGTTTCAGCCCATCCGGTGAATGACGAACCTGCTCCAGTTTCTCGCCCAGCAGCGCTTTTAGCTGACTTCTGGCGATTTCATCTCGCCTCAAACCCGCGAGCAGCGCCTTGTTGGCACCGGGAAAACGGCTGGCGATCGTCGGCAAAATATTGTGTCGAATATAGTTTCTGTCAGCGTCAACTTCAGCGTTCGTCGGGTCTTCACACCAGGAGAGCTTGCGTTCGCCTGCATATTTTTCGATATCAGAACGGGAGACACCCAGCAGAGGTCTATACAACATGGCCTGCCCGATTGGTCTGGCAACGGGCATTCCCTCCAGGCCAGATACCCTGCCGCCACGAAACAGCCTGAACAGAATCGTCTCTACCTGGTCGTTCGCGTGGTGAGCGAGCAGCAGCAAATCATGTTCGAGAAGTTGCTGCTCAAATACGTCGTACCGAGCTTCCCTTGCTCTGGCTTCAAGGCTTCCCTTTGCACTGACCTCTACAGGTTGACAGTGCACTTCAAGCTGGTATTTTTCGCCCAGACCGATGCAGAACCTTTCGTACTCATCAGATCGGGGATGAAGATGATGGTTCACATGGACGGCTAAAACCGGCACGTTCTTGAGCTGGCTGACAATATCCAGCAGGACGACGGAATCGATCCCGCCGCTAAGACCCACGACCAGTCGTTTGATTTTTTGTTCTTCGATATAGCGCAGGAAAGTTTCAGTTAACACCTGATCAAACACGAAACCTGCCTTATGCATACTGCAGGTGAACTTTCTCCGAACCGTAATGTTCCTTCAGGTTCTGGAGCAGGTCGTCATGGGGTATGACGCGCCAGTCATCACCAAGAATCACATCGCCCTGCGACAACTTGTTCACAATCCTGACAGCAACGGGACAGCCAGGCGTATCTCTTGGACGATAGGGCTGGAGTATTCCGGCAAGTTCATCAATGAAACCATCACACAGGTCGCAGGTATCAATCTCAACGTTCAGGCTCGACACTTTCCTTGCCCGAAGTTCCTCCAGGGTCAGGACTTCAGACGCTCGCATCTTCTTACCGCCCGTAAAGTCGTCGTCCTCGATGGATCCTCGCACAAAAATAATTTCGTCTTTTTTCAGCTTCTCCCTGACCTGGTCGTACAACTCCCCGAAGATCTGGACTTCAAGACGACCCGTTTTATCATCCAGCGTCACGAACGCATTGGTCCCGCCACGCTTGCTTTTCATTGCCCGCATCGCGAACACCAGCCCGCCGACGGTGACCGCACTCTGGCCTGTTCGCAGTTTGCTCAGCCGAAGGTCAGCAAAGTGCGCAAAGTCTTCCTTGTATTCATCAACCATATGCCCGGTCAGGAACAACCCCAGGGAGTCTTTCTCTTTGCCAAGCCGATCCTTGAAGGACAGATGGCGTAAATTTTCAATATGGTTATAGCGTCCTTCTCCAGAATCACTGACCAGGACTTCACTGCCAAAGAGATCAGTCAGACCGCTATCCTCATTTCTGGATTTCTGCTCTGCAAGGCCTACAGCATCTTCCTGGTTGGCCATCAACAACGCTCGCTTGAAGCCGATAATATCGGGGCAATCGTCCGGCACCTGTCCCACCAGCTCGTCCAGTGCGCCGCTGCCAATCAACGCTTCAATCGCGCGTTTGTTAACTTTTCTCTGGTCAACTTTTTCGCAGAACTCGAACAGATCCCTGAAACAGCCCTCAGCCTGCCGATGATTGACGATGGATTCAATGGGACCTTCACCCAGGCCCTTGATGGCACCAAGGCCATAAACGATGCTTGATTCCGTGTCTGCAATGAAACGAAACTCGCCGCGATTAACATCCGGCGGCTGCAGGCTCAGTTTCATTTCCCGACATTCTTCAATGTTGGTGACGATCTTGTCGGTGTTTTGCATATCAGCCGACAGCACTGCCGCCATAAAGTCAGCCGGAAAGTAGTGTTTCAACCAGGCGGTCTGGTAGGCAATCAGCGCATAGGCAACCGAGTGAGGCTTGTTAAAACCGTAACCCGCAAACTTCTCCATCAGGTCAAAGATATGGCCCGCCTGTTTTGCCTCAACCCCGTTGGCGGTAGCGCCAGCCAGGAAGACTTCCCGCTGTTTGGCCATTTCTTCGGGTTTCTTCTTGCCCATCGCACGCCGAAGGAGATCGGCATCTGCAAGCGTGTACCCGGCCAGAATCTGGGCGATTTGCATCACCTGCTCCTGGTAGAGCATGACACCAAAGGTGTCTTCAAGGACGTGTTCCAGACTGGGATGAAGAAAATCGACGTTCTCCCGGCCCATCTTCCTGTTGTTGATGAAATCGTCCGCCAGTTGCATCGGACCCGGTCGGAACAGGGCTACCAGCGCCACGATATCAGCGAAGCGTTCGGGTTTGACCTTTTTCATCAGGTCTTTCATGCCCCTTGATTCAAGCTGGAATACAGCCGTCGTCTTCGCCTGTCGCAGGTCCGCGTAAATATTGCCGTCTTCAAGGGGAATGGTTTCGATATCGACCGGGGGCACACCCAACTTCTCATTTCGCCGGTTAATGCTTTTTACAGCATTGTCGATAATTGTCAGGGTCCGCAGACCAAGGAAGTCAAACTTCACCAGACCTGCCTGCTCAACATCGTTCATGTCGAACTGGGTCATCAGACCGCCGCCGGTTTCGTCGCAGTAGGTCGGAACAAAATCTGTCAACCGGGTTGGCGCAATAACAACGCCACCGGCATGACGGCCTACATTACGAGCAAGCCCCTCCAGCTTGAAGGCCATCTCCATGATTTCCTCGGCTTCTTCACTGGTCCTCACGAACTCTTTTAATAGCGGTTCTTCTTCCAGGGCCCGCGTTAACGTCATACCGGGTTCGAAGGGGATTAACTTGGACAGTTTGTCGGCCAGACCGTAGGGCTTCCCCTGCACACGGGCAACGTCCCTGACGACCGCTTTGGCCGCCATGGTTCCAAAGGTGATGATCTGGGAAACCGCTTCCCTGCCGTATAACTCTGTCACATGCTGGATAACGCTGTCACGGCCGTCCATGCAGAAGTCGATATCAAAATCCGGAAGGGACACTCGTTCGGGATTAAGAAATCGCTCGAACAGCAGGTCATACTCAAGAGGATCAACGTTTGTAATTTTTAAGGCATACGCGACCAGTGACCCCGCACCGGAACCTCGCCCGGGACCAACGGGGATATCGTTCTCTTTCGCCCACTGGATGAATTCCATCACGATCAGGAAGTAGCCAGGAAACCCCATCGAGTTGATAACGCCCAGCTCGAATGCCAGTCGATCTTCATACTCTTTTCGGCTTTTGGCGGCTGGCACCTCGTTCAAAGGGTCGAGTATTTTCTCAAGGCGCTCATTCAAGCCCTGGGCTGATACGTCATTGAGAAATGCTTCCGTGGTCATGCCCTCGGGCACTGGATATTCCGGCAGGTAATAGTTACCAAGGTCCAGGCTGACATTGCAGCGTTTTGCTATCTCGACCGAGTTCTCCAACGCCTCAGGAATATCTGCAAACAGTTCTGCCATCTCGCGCGCTGTTTTCAGGTACTGCTGGTCGCTATAGCGGCGCTCTCGTCTGGGATCATCCAGGGTTCGGCCATCATGAATACACACCCGAACCTCGTGCGCCTCGTACTCCTCCGGGGCGAGAAAACGGACGTCATTGGTCGCAACAACAGGGCATCCCAGCTCAATCGCCAGATTGACGGCCAGAACGTTGTAGTCTTCTTCCGAGTCGCGTCCCGTTCGATGCAACTCAATGTAAAAGGCATCCGGGAACATCTTCTGCCATCTGACAGCCCTGCGCTTTGCCTCCTCCAGGTTTCCATTCAGCAATGCCTTGCCGACGTCCCCTTCGCGACCGCCCGAGAGCGCAATCATTCCCTTGGACTTTTCTGCGATCCAGCTACGGGTCAGTCCGGCAACGCCCATTGACTGACCTTCGGAATAGGAATGAGACAGAAGCTCGCAAAGGTTGCGGTAACCTTTATCATTCCTGGCGATCAGGACCAGAGGGGTCGCTTCTTCATTTGAGTTGTCACCAACCACCCAGATGTCACTGGCAACGATTGGCTTAACACCAGCAGATTCGGCAGCGTTATAGAATTTAACCAGCGCAAACAGATTGTTACTGTCCGTGACAGCGACTGCGGGTGCTCCCTGATGAACACATTCCGCCACCAACGGCTTGATTCGTACTATCCCGTCACTCAGTGAGTATTCTGAATGCACACGAAGATGAACGAATTCCTGCTTCATTGGTGGTTAGATCTACCGGGGAAAGATAACTTCCATGATCTTATACGAAGGCTGATTCGGGCTAAAGAGGCAGCGGTCTGAAAGAGTAGATTTATTCTTCCGCACCCTTGATGGTAAAGCCCATTCCTCCTTTTTCAACGAGACGAGAGATCAATAAATCACCCATCGCTGATGCAGGTGTCAGGAAGCCTCCAGCTGACTGAAGATCATCCACTGCAAGACATACGGCGCTTTCAGCGATCATTTTGCAGGTTGCCCCATAGCCGGGGTCGCGATCGCCCGTCACAACGGCTGTCAGGTCCCTCGAAGGGTCCTCAGGGTTTGACGCCAGCAGCTCAATCTCAAAGAAACCGTTTTCCATGTCCGCCACAGAAGGGCCTTCACCAGGGGCAGGTACGACCCTGCCCAGCAGATTCCTCAACGGCTCGAAGCCAGCCACCCTCGTCATCAGGCCTGTTCCACCGGCAATCAGGGCTGCCTTGGCAAAACCGGAGGGTCCATCACCTGTCAGGATCGCTTCGTCATACCTGAAATGGGCACCCCAGGGGTAGCCCAGCAAGGCATGGGATCGACGAACAACCCGCGTGTTGATACCGGCCATCACAAAGGGACCTGTCCACTGCCTGAAGTCCCTGTCGTATTCAGCCGTCGTCTGGTCCGCACCATCCTCACCGCGCGGCATGTTTGGTGGATTCAGCGCATATGGGTCTGCGATGATATCCAGAATTTCAGGATTCACGCTCGCTTCTTCCATCATATTCATCATGCTGGCGACCGTACCCCCACTGACACCACCACTTGAACCAACAACGCGATATTTCACCCGCGACGCATAGACACCGTGGGCTTTATACATCTCGCGCTGGACGAACCAGGTTCCAAGGTCCGAGGGAATGCTATCGAAACCGCAGGTATGGACAATTCTCGCACCGCTCGCTTCTGCCGCTGACTGGTGAGTCTCGATCATCTGGCGCATCCACTGCACCTCACCCGTCAAATCACAGTAATGAGTACCCAGCTCTGCACAGAGCGCCACCAACGTTGATCCATAGAGCGCATATGGCCCCACGGTGGTACATACCACCCTGGTGTCCGACACCAATGCCCGCAGTGAGTCTTCATCATTACTGTCTGCAATAATCTCTGGCAGCTTCTCCGCACCTGCACCCAGGACTTCCCGCTTTACCTCGGCAAGCTTTGCGGCATTCCTGCCCGCCACCGCCCATTTGACCTCACCGTCCACACCGTAGGTTTTGGCCATATAGGCCATCACAAGCCTGCCGGTAAAACCGGTCGCACCCCAGATTACAATGTCATATGTTTTTGTGGTCACTTGGAAGCCTCATCAGGTAATTTCAACAGTGGATACTAGTGCAAAACAGGCCTGAATGCAGACGCTTCTGTCAGCACAGAACGCGGGCAGGGAGGAATCAGGCACGCCGTTGAGTCACACTTCGGGATGCGGCAAATGCGGATTGAGAAGGATAACCCGTGGTTCGAAGGGAACATTAACCTACTGTTTGACGGGCTCAGGGATAAGCCTGGCGCTAACGCTGCCAACGCGACCATCGATAAGATCCCGAAAGACCAGCTCACCCAGGCATGTATGCTCTGCGTGACGCCGGTCTGATTCGAAAACTCTGGGCCTTTGACTCTCTAAAGGCTGTTGTTAGCTCGCGTGCCTTAAAACATTTCCGGCTCTCGCACCCGTGAGCTGATCGTTCTCAAGAATGACCTGCCCGTTACACACTGTGGCACGATAACCTTTGGCTTTCTGGATAAACCGCGGTGCATCACCGGGGAAATCATTAACGATCTCAGGCATCCGCTCTGACAACTCTTCCAGCTTGATCACGTTGATATCTGCTTTCTTGCCTACTTCCAGGGTGCCACGATCGGTAAGCCCGATAATGCGTGCAGGTGCTGCCGTTAACTTTCGAACAACTTCGGGCAGGGAAAACAGCCCCGTGTCCCTGTGCCAGTGCGTCATAACAAACGTCGCCCAGCCAGAATCCATAATCTGGCTGACATGCGCGCCTGCATCACCAAGGCTTGGCAGGCAAAACTCACTGGTGATGGCCTTTGCTACCGCTTCAATACTCTGGTTAAAGAATCGAAGTGTAAACAAACCCTTGCCGCCGGTTTTGATCGACAGGCGGATGAACGTTTCAACCGGTTCCTCACCGCGGCCATCTGCGATCGCCTGCAAGCTTTCCTCGGGACCACCGATGTAATTGGGCTTGTCTTCTTCTCCAAGGAAGAAAATCTGGTCCGCAGAGATCAGCGGGCCCTTTTCCCTGGCATGTTCCACCAGTTGCGCAACAAACTCAGGGTCCTGTATCGCGGCCAGGCGTTCGTCAAAAGACTTGTCCGCCAGCTCATTCCATGGACCACCACGGAACGGCAGATAGGCCTGCAGGCCGGTCACAAACCCGGAAGATCGTGGAATGGCAATGGCGTTGACGTCCATACCCTCATCCCGCATTCCCATGATCAGTTTTTCAACCTTGTCCCCGTAGCTGTTGGTGCGACCGGTGCCATGGCTGAACAACACCCTCGCCTCACCGGCTTCTTTGCGGATGAGTTCCATTTCGCCCTCGAAGTCGGAACCAAAGTTGGTGACGTTCTGCATGAGGCCGCCCAGTTCACCCACCGCCTTTGCGATTTCTACCAGTTCATCGTGCTCAGCATGGGTACCCGGTACGTGGCGACCATCTGGAATATAGTGACCCAGGAATCTTGAGGTCGAGAATCCCACGGCGCCATCCTTGACGGCCTGCCTGACGATCTCAGCCATTTGCTGCTTTTCATCTTCAGTGGGTTGTTGGTCGATGCCGCGTTCACCCATCACGTAGTAACGAATAGCGCAGTGACCAACAAGACCGGCTACGTTAATGGCCGGATTCAAGGACTCCAACTCATTCAGGTAATCGCCATAATGTTCCCAGTTCCAGGAAAGCCCGGACATGATCGCGTCCTTTGGAATGTCCTCGACCGTTTCCATCATACCGGCAAGGAACTCTCGATCGTTTGGCTTTACCGGCGCGAAGGTCACACCACAGTTACCAAGCAGCGCGGTTGTCACACCGTGCCAGCTGATCGGCGTAAGCATGGGATCCCAGGCGATTTGTGCATCAAGGTGGGTATGCACATCGACGAATCCGGGCGTCACAATATGTCCACCGGCATCGATTTCCTTCTGGCCTTTTGCCGCTATCTCTCCGATAGCAACAATCTGGTTTCCATCGATAGCAATATCAGCGTTGTAGGGTGCTGCGCCCGTGCCATCTACTACCAGTCCATTTCGAATCACTAGGTCATGCATACTTTTTGCTCCTTGGTATAACGCGTATTTTTAACACAGGCGACGAAGTCCCTGCACCTGAATATAACTGACTATTACCTGACTCTATATAGAATATCATCCCTTCGTCCCGGTCTGCCCAGGCCGTCGTTTATGGCTATCCGGCCATGAATGACCGGACCCGCAGGCAGCCGTCAGCGACGACTGCCTGTCGCGAGGGCGTCAAAAAGCGCGACCCGTGAATAGGTGCCTAAGCACTTATTCATACCATCAACCGCTACACCCGCGTACCTGTAAAAGTCGCGTCCCCAAAGGCACCGAGCTTTACATTGCCACCGATCGTGTCGCCATCAACGGCAGCAGAGACTTCCAGAGTCATCGGCATCGGGGATGTCATCTCGATCTTCCAGGTCAGGTTGTCTCCATCGGCGGTGCCACCATCAAATTCCTGCGTACCCTGGGCACCTTCCATTTTGCCGGACAGGCTACTGCCATCCGTCTTGAGTGTCATGGTTGCCTGCTGCGCACCCATGGGTGAGTTAATCGTACAATTCCAACTTCCGTCTGCACTCACATTGAGTCTCCCTTTCTGGATAGATATATCGGTGGATGTATTCTTATCAAGATACGCCGACCGAGTTATGATGTCATCCGGATTACAGTAGCTTCGTAAGATTAGTGTGAGCACCAAACGCAGGACCAGCAAATGAGTGTCATCACCGAAAACTGGCAGATTCGAAAACCTGCCGTGAGTTCTGACAAAGGTCTTGTCGCAACGCAACATTACATCGCATCCGATGTCGGCGCAGAGGTCCTCCGGCGGGGTGGCAATGCCATAGATGCGGCCATTGCCGCAGGACTAACGCTAGGCACGGTCGAACCCTGGATGAGCGGTATTGGTGGCGGGGGTTACATGACGGTCTATCTCGCCGCTTCCAGGAAAGTCAGCGTCGTCGAGTTCGGGATGCGTGCTCCTTTCAATGCCAAAACAGCCGACTATCCATTGGCAGGAGAGGGAGAGAACGCGAGTGACGCGTTTAACTGGCCAAAGGTCGTGGGTGACACCAACCTTCATGGCCCACTATCCGTGGCCGTTCCCGGTTATATCAGTGGCATGGCAAGAGCGCTCGCAGAATTCGGAAGCTGGGACTGGAAGGACGTTATAGCGCCAGCCTGCGAACAGGCAGATCTCGGCCTGCCGATCGACTGGTACAGCGCCCAGAAAATCAACAACTGGGCGCGAAGTTTGAATATTTATGACGAAACCAGGAAAACCTACCTGGCAGACGGGCTGCCGCCGGTGGCGGAATTGGATGGCAATCTCGGCAGACTGCCATTAGGAAATCTGGCCAACACCTATCGAACACTGCAGCAGGAAGGACCGGAAACTTATTACACAGGAACGCTTGCGCAATCCATTGCCGCTGATCTTGAGGCAACCGGGTCAAGAATCACCCTGGAAGACCTCAGGGATTACTCGACATCCATCAACTCCCCTCTAACGACCTCATACAGGGGAAGCACCCTGTACACACCGGGTGCTCTGACGGCAGGACCCTCGATTATTCATGCGTTAGGAAAGCTTGAGGAAATCTACTCCCCTGCGGGGAAACGCCCTGACGCGGAGGCCTACATCAGCTATGCCAACGCCCTCTTCTCTGCCTATGAGGATCGCCTCGAGAACCTGGGAGAAGGACCGGACACCAGGGTTCCGGGAAACACCTCGCATCTATGCGTCACAGACTCACAGGGTAACGTTGTATCACTGACTCAAACCATTATGTCTGCGTTCGGGTCACGCATCATGCTGCCCGATTCTGGCATCCTGATGAACAACGGAATGATGTGGTTTGATCCTCGCCCGGGAGGACCCAACTCTGTTCTTGGCGGCAGACGGCCTCTGTGCAATATGTGTCCGGTGATCCTGCACACGGTTGACGGTTCACATACTGCCATTGGAGCCTGTGGTGGCAGAAAGATTTTTCCGGCAGTTTTTCAGCTGGCTGCTTTCGTCTCGGATTACGACATGACAATCGATGAGGCTATCCACTACCCCAGGCTGGATGTTTCCGGGACCGACCAGGTGACCATCATGGAACACGCCGATGAGGCGATTCTCAGCAAGCTGGAACATACATTCCCGGATCTGGCCGTCAGGCCCAATGGGGTAAACCCGAATTTCTTTGCCCTGCCGCAGATTATTCGACGGGAAGCCTCAGGGAAGATGACCGGGGGATGCTTCGTACCGTCACCTCACGCAAAGGTTTCAGCGTTTGGCGAAACGTAGCGGTATCTTCTTTAGACGGTCAGCGTGGGCTGCAGCAAAATCCAGGACCAGTTCGTTCATCCCCCGCGACTCTGAATTCGTTAACAGCACCATGCCGGTACCCGATTCACGATGAAACACCATGGTGCTACACATGCCCTTGACGTAACCCCCATGGTGCACAAAACCTTTCGCGCCACCATAATCAAAAACCCGCCATCCCAATCCATAGTAGACATCGCCCAGCGCTTTTCGATAAGGGTAATGTGCCTGGTGTCTCGATGTCCTGATAACCCCCTGCTGCATTTCATCAAGCATGGCTAAAGGGAGGACTTCAGGATTGTTGCCTAACTGGGCCAGCAGCCATTCACGCATATCAGCAATGCTTGCATTTACCCCGGCAGCCGGTGCCACCTTATAATAATTCGATGTTGGTTTTACCGGACGCCACCTCGTGCCGGTCCAGACATGCGGTCTTGCATGGTTCGGGTCGTTGACAAAGGATTTGTAACCAAACGATGCGCGATTCATTGCCAGTGGCTTGAACAGGTTTGCGTCAACAAACTCCGGGTAATTCAATTCGGTTTCCGATTCCACCAGGTCCGAAATAAGACTAAACACAACATTCTGGTAGCCATAGCATTTACCCGGTGCACAGACGAAATCCACTCGATCCAGCCTGTCGACTATCCTTCGGTAGGACATGTTTCCTTCAATCAGGTTCGTGTAGGCATGCGGCATCAATCCCGACGACTGGGACATGAGATGCTTCAGGTTGATCTGGCTGCCATAACCCGACTCTTTAAAATTGACACCTGCCAGACTGGGTTTCAGGGGCGTCTGCCAGGTGAGCGGGGACTCTTCAACCAGGATCGAAGCCGCTGCGGAAGCAAACGTTTTGGATAAGGACGCTATTCGAAACAACGTTTCGGCTGTCACCGGTTCAGACTCCTTCTGGCTTCTGACCCCATAGACGTGTTGCAGGACAACCTTGCCATTTTCGACAATCACCAGGGCGCCACCAGGCGATTGCTCCACCAGTGGCAGCACATAGTCGGACTCAAATGTCGCCGCAAAGCCATCGCTGTGCGCCTGGTGTGGCAGCAACCCGAAGACTAAAGACAAGAAAAAGAGGTGGCGCGGCTTCAAAAATCTATCCCGACTAACAATATTCTGATGGGGCAAAACTTACAAGTTATTGAATCTATTGTAAATTAATATTTACTCTCGCCAACAAAAATGACGTTAAACTGAGCCCACAATAACACTGACCTAAAAAAATTATGGGACTCATCGTATTTGGCGTTGGATTTGGCCTGATGATTGGCATCGGCCTCTTTGCACTCGTGATCTATCCAGCGCTTAAAGAGCGAAAGCAGGAGAAGTCTGACCATCGTGATGAGCAGTAAATACAGCCCCCAGGAAATCTGGAGTCGCGGTTGTCGGGGTGATGCCCTGAAAGCTGAAGACATGAAACGGTTTGCCGCCATGGCAAGAAGTCGATTCCATACCTTCCAGATGGGAATCAGCCATTCCCTGGGGGAGGGAGAGGGTGAAGCGTCAGATCAAAAGCTGCTGGGGCTCATCAGAGGGCTTGCAACAGAACTCAATGACCATCCCGGGCTGAAAAAAGTATGGCTGAGGATGTCAATCAGCCAGAGTGAGATTGGAAGCCAGGTCAGCCTGCAACTGGAGAAACTGGAGCAGCGGGTAATCCACTGAGCCTGAACCGCTTTTCCTGAAAACCCCTCGCCTGAAACCATGACCTGAAACCATGACCTGAAAGCTACAGCGGCTCAGTAATGTTGAGCTCCAGCGGCGATATCTCGCCGGTAAGATCCAAAGCAATGGATCTGGCTTCATAATCACCCGCCGCAGGCGTCACTTGTCCGGAAGCCGACGCCCGGGCGATAACCACGACCTGGTCAAAGTTGGCAAGACCCATTCCTGGCATCATCGCCATCGACTCATCCAGCCTGATGGCCATCGGTAGTTGATCGAGTCTTACCCGTTGGACAGCCAGGGGCGCGGGAGGACCGTTCACAGCTCGCGCATAGATGAAAACGGCTGAACCGGGTGGCAAATCCACTGAAGCAGCTGCACTTACTTTGACATTCAGTACGCGGCCTGGTGCCTGCAGTTCTTTAACAGCCAGCGCTTCACCGTTGGTCTCAGCGACCAGAACATCTCCTGCTCCAGTCAGCCCTGCCTGACTGTGAAGCTGGGCTATTGCGGACCGGAGCAATTCTGCCCGACGGCCTGTCACGCCCGTTTGCAGCGCCCTGTTGAGCCAGGTCAGGGCCAATGGAATATCGCCTTCTGTCGCCGCTGCGATTCCGCGCAGCTCCAGCATTGTGGTGTCGTGGGGATTTACCCTCAAGGCGTTGTTCACAGCGTTTGATACCCGTGAGGTGAATTTTTTGTCATCAAGCACATATAGCATTTCTGCATACTGGGACAATAGGTTCGGGTCGCTGGGGAAATGTTCGAGCAGCTTCGCGTAAGCAGGTGCTGCCTTTCCATAATCGCCGAGGTTCGCATAACCCCTGGCCAGCAGGAAGAGCGTATCCGGGTCATCAGGTCGCTGTTCCACCCTCTGTTCGACCTGCTGGATAAAGTATCGATACCCAGCCGGATCGGATGGGTCGCTTTCCTGCATTGCCTGGGCAAGCCCAACATCCGGCAGAGCACCCCGGCCAAGGCCGAAGTCCGCATAGACAATTAAAGCAAAGAGCGGCACCAGCAATGCCGCCACAATGCTGTACCTGCGGTCACCCACAAGGCTCAGTGAAGGTTCCTGGGCATCCGCAGTATCAGACAGGAGCGCTTTTTTTGCCTCGAGTTCAAGCGCGGCATCTTCTTCAGGGTCCCCGGCTTCCGTGAGTTCACTCATTCGCTCGCGGTAAAGCGACAGATTGATATCCGCGCGCTCATCACTATAGGTCCGGGACCGTTCAAACAGGAGTGGCGCAAGTATAAATGCACTGGCAATAAGCCCCAGCACGATGGCAATCAACCAGAACATCAGGTGTCGGTATCCTTCAGAAGTTTATCCAGGCGCGCCTGATCCTCTGTATTTATCTCGAGCAATTCGGGTTTAGCCCGGGCCAGCCTGAACCAGATAAGCCCGGCAACTACAAGAAGCAGCAACGGACCGAGCCACAAAACCAGTGTGCCGAATCCCAGCCTGGGGCGATAAAGAATAAAATCACCATAGCGTTCATACATGAACTCCAGGATCTCCTCGTCTTCATAACCATCAAGCAGCATTCGGTGAACTTCCCGGCGCAAATCCTGTGCAATCATGGCATCGGACCCCGCAAGATTAGTGTTCAGGCACTGCGGGCAGCGCAATTCGGCAATTAGACCGTCGTAACGTTGCTGCATGTCTTCATCAGGAAACGGATAGGCATCAATCGCTGCAAGGCAATTGACAGAAACAGAGAATATCAGCGCCAGCAGAAGTCTAGCCATCGGACATTTCCTTCAGAAGCTCCACGACGGGCAACAAGGTTTCCTGCCAGACCTCTGGCGTCACTGGCCCCACATGCCTGAATCGAATCACACCCCTGGCATCGAGCACGAACGTTTCCGGAGCGCCGTAAACGCCAAGATCAATGGCCAGGGTACCTTTGTCATCAATGATACTGAAGACATAAGGGTCCTCAAGCCGCGTCAGCCAGCCGAGTGCTTTCTCATTGTCGTCATTGTAATTGACACCATAGAGGGGCAAATCAGTTTCGCGACTAATCCGAAGCAGTTCAGGATGTTCAATCAGACAGTTGGGACACCAGGTCGCCCAGACATTAACCAGGCTGACCTCTCCTGACAGATCAGCCAGGGTCCGTGACATCTCAGGTTGATGCAGGTCCTTCAATTCGAATTCCGGAAACGGTTTGTCAATCAGGGCTGACGGCAGAAGATGTGGATTCTGTAATCTGAACCCCAACGCCAGGAACACCACCAACAGAACAAACACACCCAGCGGTATCAGCAGGCTCTTGTTAAACGTCATGCAGCGGACCCTACGGCATTAATGCTGACGACTTCCCGTACCCGCCGATATCGCTTGTCCAGCAACGTGACGAAACCTCCCAGCGCGACCAGCAAACCACCCAGCCAGATCCAGCGCACAAACGGCTTGACGTGAATTCGCACTGCCCAGGCAGATTCGCCAACGTTTTCGCCCAGCGCCACAAATACATCCCGGAATAATCCAGGATCTATATCGGCTTCTGTCATGACATTCTGCGCGACTGAATAGAACCGCTTTTCCGGACGCAGTTTCGCGACAAAATCACCGTTACTGGTCACATTGAACTCTGCCTGGTCAGCCAGGTAATTGGGACCGCGCACCTTTTGCACGCCCTCAAAGGTGAATTCGTATCCGGCAACCACGAGAGAATCACCCGGACTCATTCTCACATCGCGTTCTTCAGAATAAGTCACCGTCACCACAACACCCAGTATCGCCACAGCTATACCCGCATGGCCCATCATCATTCCAAGCTTTGAAGCAGAGTTAATCGAGCCCGACTGCCACCAGTGCCGCACCAGCATGACCAGAATCCATACGGCCAGGGTTTCCACCCCGATCGCCAGCATATCGATACCATTTGTCACCAGGTAGGTCACGACGCAGACAGCGACAGGCGTCGCCAGTAAGAATGGCCAGTGCTGCCGTATCAGTATGTCCACGGATGTTTTACGCCAGCGCGAGAAGGGACTGACCACCATTGCCAGAAACAACAGACACACAATCGGCACGAATACCCGATTGAAATAGGGTGGCCCAACTGAAATCTTTTTGCCATCCGTAATGACTTCGTACAACAAGGGATACAAGGTTCCCAGCAGTACCGATGCCGTTGCCACGACCAGCAATAGGTTATTGATTAGCAACATTGCCTCGCGCGAGTTCCATTCAAAGTGGGCCTCACTCTTTATTCCTGACGCCTTAAATGCATACAAGGTCAACGAGCCGCCAATGACCAGCACCAGAAATACCAGAATGTAGAGACCACGGGTTGGGTCGACCGCAAACGCGTGAACAGAGGTCAACACACCCGATCGAACCAGGAAGGCGCCAAGTAAACTGAGGGAAAAAGTGGATATCGCCAGCAGCACCGTCCAGCTTTTGAAAACGCCACGCTTTTCGCTGGCGGCCAGCGAATGAATGAGTGCAGTACCCACCAGCCATGGCATAAAGGATGCGTTCTCAACAGCATCCCAAAACCACCAGCCTCCCCAGCCTAGTTCATAGTATGCCCACCAGCTGCCGAGGGTGATACCAACTGTCAGGAATGCCCATGCCGCAGTCGTCCATGGTCTGGACCACCTGGCCCAGGCTGCATCAAGGCGACCCGTCGTCAACGTCGCAATAGCCAGCGCAAACGGGACAGCAAACCCGACATAACCCATATAAAGCATTGGCGGGTGAACGATTAACCCGAAGTCCTGCAGCAGCGGATTCAGATCCGCGCCATCGGCGGGATGAAACGGCAGGTTTCGATCAAACGGGTTGGAAGTAAACAGCAGGAACGCGGCAAATCCGGCACAAAGTAATCCCAGTACCGCCAGCACTCTCGCCTTCATATCAAAGGTCAGTCCACGGCTGAATGTCGCAACCGCCAGCGTCCAGCCAGAGGCGATCAGCGTCCATAAAAGAAACGAACCTTCATGGGCACCCCAGACAGCCGAGATCTTGTACTGTATTGGCAATGCGCTGTTTGAATTGTTAGCCACATAAGCAACGGAGAAGTCATCCTGGGAAAATGAATACACCAGACAGCCGAAACTAAATGCCATGAAGACGAATATTCCGGTGGCAATGGATGGGCCTGTTTGCATGAGCATTGCATCGCGCCGGTAGACACCCACCGCCGGCAGGATTGCAAGGGCAATACTTAATCCAAACGCCAGAATCAGTGCAAAATGACCAAATTCAGGAATCATTCGTAGCCACCCTGATTCCCGGAATAGGTGCCAGTGCCAGTACCTGCGCCCTGAACAGCACCCGGCCCATGCGCTTCTTCGAGAGCAGCTGCTACCTCAGGAGGCATATAGTTTTCATCATGTTTTGCCAGGACTTCCTTCGCCACAAACACACCTTCATCGGTTAATTGCCCAAGCGCAATGACACCCTGCCCTTCACGAAACAGGTCCGGCAGGATACCTTCGAACTCAACGGTCACTTGTGCAGACTTCAAATCACTGATGATGAAGCTGACACCAAGACCTTCTCCGAAACGGTTCACACTATTATCCAGCACCATTCCACCCGCGCGAATCGTCTTCCCGACCGGCGCTTCACCTTGCGCAATCTGTTCCGGCGAATAGAACAGGTTGATGTTCTCATTGAGTGCAAACAGGGCAAACGTCGTCGCGCCTCCTGCCGCACAAACAATAAAGACGATCAGCAATAGCCGATTGCGACGATGGCTTTTCATTCGGCCGAACTTCATGATCGATCCTCCCGTTTTGTTTCTTCATTTTCTATCGCGCTATTATCCAATCCCGCGGCGCGCCTGCTCATCACCTTCGACATCGCGCTTTTCTCCGCGCGGATAATATTCCTGCGTGCCATCAATGGCCACCAGACATTCGCTGCCAGGACAACCAGGGTTAAGCCGTAGGCCGCCCAGATATATATTCCATGACCATCCATATGGACCAAGGCAGATAAGCTTTCAAATCTCATTGGATAGAAAGCCACTGCTTAACCCAATCGGTATTTTTCTCCCGTAACAGGATCTCGTTTCGTATCCTCATGATCCACACCGCAAAGAAAAAGAGGTAATAGGCAACCACCATCACTAACAGCGGCAGCCACATTTCCACAGGCATGGACGGTTTCTCCATCAGCGTAAAACTCGCGGGCTGGTGCAGGGTGTACCACCATTCTACCGAATATTTGATGACCGGAAGATTAACCACACCAACAAGCGCCAGGATTGCACAGGCTCTGCCCGCACCCGCCTGTCGGTCCATTGCCGAACGCAGCGCGATAATCCCTATATAGAGAAAGAACAAAACCAGGGTGGAGGTCAGCCTTGCGTCCCACACCCACCAGGTACCCCAGGTAGGTTTACCCCAGATAGCACCCGTCACGAGCGCGATAAAGGTGATGGAGGCTCCAAGAGGAGCGATACATTTCACCGCGACATCGGCCAGCTTAATTCTCCAGACCAGGAAAACGGCGGCCGCGCCTGCCATCATTACATAGCCCGATTGTGCCAGAATCGCCGCCGGCACATGTATGTACATAATGCGGACACTATTACCCTGCTGGTAATCCGGTGGTACAAAAAGCAGTGCCCACAGGGCACCGCCCGTCAGCATCAGCACGGCCAGCAGTAACAACGGGACCTGCCAGCGTCCCGAAATCTCGAAAAATGTCTTGGGCGAACCAAGCCTGTGAAACCAGCTAAGCATGGAGAATCATTTCTAAATTATTAAACAAGCGTTATGGGACCGATTTCCGGAAAGGCGATTCTATCAGATTGCTTACTGGTCGGTTGCCACGTTTACTGCCGCCGCCGTTGCAATCGGCGCCAGGCACACAGAACCCAATAAAATCGCCAGCAACCAGTAAACATACCCGATGGTATCGGCGCCAGCTTCGGCAGCCTGGACCATTGCCGTTGCCAATACCAAAACCGGCACATACAGGGGCATCACCAGGATTGTCACCAGCAGCCCACCCCGGGGAAGACCGACGGTCAGCGCTGCGCCAATCCCTCCCAGCAGACTGAGCGTCGGCGACACTAATAAAAGTGAGAGCGTCAGCGCCCAGATTCCCGCTTCGTCCAGGAATAACAGCAGGGCGGCCAGCGGCATCAGCAACACCAGCGGTAAGCCCGATAGTAACCAGTGTGAAACCACCTTCGCCAGCACGAATATGAAGGTTGATTGTTCGGATAATACGATCTGTTCAAGGGAACCGTCTTCAAAGTCAGAACGAAACATCGAGTCCATCGACATCAATGTGGCGAGCAGGGCGGCCACCCAGACAATACCCGGCGCAATTTCTTTCAACCGTCCCGGTTCCGGTCCAATACCTAGCGGAAAGAGACTGATCACAACAATAAAAAATACCAGCGGGTTGAGCACCTCCGATGGATGCCGAAAGTGAACCAGGAGGTCCCTGTGAACTGAGGCCACAAAGAGATTCATTGCAAGGCCAGTGTGTTAATTGGACGATCGATCTCAATTGACTGGTGAGTTGAAATAATGATGCCGCCATTAACGTCCAGGTGATCCTGTAAAATAGCCATCAGGAAAGACAGGCCATCGGCATCAATGGCACTAAAAGGCTCGTCCATAACCCAGCAGGGGTTGTCCAGAATAAGAAACTGCCCCAGGGCAACGCGCTTGCGCTGTCCCTCAGACAGTTGCGCGCATAAGGAGTCCTCAAAGCCAGTCAGGCCCAGTTTGTAAACAGCCTCAT
>Ga0222633_1000798_pt1 | contig 22346 bp, 18 predicted proteins | sample AntAcemetageno48_FD_179816 | JGI IMG/M metagenome (GOLD analysis project Ga0222633, IMG submission 179816) | Saline water microbial communities from Ace Lake, Antarctica - #48 | ecosystem: Environmental > Aquatic > Non-marine Saline and Alkaline > Saline | place: Antarctica: Ace Lake | collected...
CAACTACCACCACCGTTGCCCGGTCGATGAGTGCTTTGAGCTCATCACTGGTCGTGACACCCCTGGTCATCACCTCCGGTCGCCTGGCCACCAGCGAACTGACGCTGGTTGGATGAGTCGCCACAGAAACAAGACCCGCGCCAGCATACATCGCGGCTTCAGCAGTCATCGCGACGGCACCTGCCATACCCTGGTCGCCACCGACAACCAGAACATGGCCATGATTCATCTTATGTGCATTCCTGTTTCTTGCCGGCAGTTTACGAATATGGTCTTCATAGCTCAGCATCCGCGCGCAGGGTTCAATGACATCAAAAATACTATCCGGCACTGAAAGATCAGCAAAGTAAAGTTCTCCCACCACTTCAGGTCCATCATTGGTGTGCAACCCCAGCTTCCGCCCAATGAAAGTCACCGTCATATCGGCTTTAATGCAAGCGCCCAGAATGTTGCCCGTGTCGGCGCAAAGTCCAGAGGGGAGGTCTACCGCAAGGACGGTACAGTCAAGCTGGTTAACCGCAGAGATCACCTGCTGGTACTCGGGTCTCACCGGACCTTTTATTCCGGTGCCCAGCAAAGCATCGACGACCCATTCTGAATCCTGCAGTGAACGTTCGGCGGTATGTATCTCAACACCCGCCTCGAGGCAGTAACCATAGGCCTTGCCTGCATCGGTTTCCGCCGAAGGAATCTTGCCAACAAGGCCGACCGTGACTTCAACACCCCTGTTGGCCAACAATCCGGCGATGATGAAACCATCACCCGCGTTGTTACCAGAGCCACATAAAACACTGACTTTCCCGGGACGAGGAACCCTCCCCAGCAGAACATCTACACAGGATTGCGCCGCGTTGCGCATCAATCTGATGCCAGGAATACCTTTTTCCTCGATCGTTATCCGATCAAGTTCACGAACCTGCTGCGCCAGATAGATTGAAGTCATGGTCTTGTTCACCAACACTGAAACCCTGATTATAGGACAATGCCAGCTTTTAGCTGAGCTTAACCCTGAGATCCCTCACAAAATGACAATCAATCATCACAATCATAACGTCGACTGGGAAGCGCTCAGAGCCCTGTTGCCTGATTGGGGGCGGGAACTCGGCTTCTCCGGGGTCGGCATTTCAGATATCAACCTGGGGGACCACCGGGATCGACTGAAGGACTGGCTGGCTGATGAATACCACGGCGAGATGGAATACATGGCCCGGCACGGGAGCATGCGCTGGCAACCCGAACGTCTGCACCCGGGGACCCATTCAATCATTACCGTCAGAATCGATTATCTGCAAAAGCAGCCAGCACCTGAAGAGGTTCTGGCACAGGGAGACAAGGCATACATCTCGAGATATGCACTTGGCAGGGATTATCACAAGGTCATCCGCAACAAACTCAAACAGCTAGTCAAAAGAATCAAAGATCATTGTGAGAACCTGGGGTTCCATGACTTCGATTCACGTGTTTTTACCGACAGCGCTCCCATTCTGGAGAAGGCGCTCGCAGAGAAATCGGGGCTGGGTTGGATCGGAAAACATACGTTACTGATCAACGAGAAGGAGGGATCCTGGTTTTTCCTGGGAGAAATCCTCACCAACCTCCCACTGCCCCAAAGCTCCGCCCGGCAAACCAATCGCTGCGGTTCGTGTACCGCCTGTATTGATATATGCCCGACAAAAGCCATTGTCGCGCCCTATACGCTGGACGCAAGACGGTGCATTTCCTACCTGACAATTGAACACAGGGGCGTGATCCCCCTGGAGTTCAGAAAACCAATGGGGAACAGGGTCTTTGGTTGCGATGATTGCCAGCTAACGTGCCCATGGAATCGATACGCCAACCAGACCACCGAACCAGACTTTGAACCCAGACACGGACTGGGTTCAGCTGATCTCCTTCATCTGTTTAGCTGGAGCGAGGAGGAGTTCCTGAAGAATACCGAGGGCTCTGCTATACGGCGTACGGGTTACGAAGGATGGCTTCGAAACCTTGCGATCGGTTTGGGAAACATTATCTCGAAGGACAGTGTCTCGAAGGAAAGTGTCTCGAAGGAAAGTGTCTCGAAGGACAGTGTCTCGAAGGACAGTGACGCTGGTAAGACGGTGTCCCGCCAGGATGTGACAGACGCGCTGGAGAGCCGGAAAGGATACTCAACTCTGGTCGATCACCATATTGAATGGGCAATCAGCCAGCATCAGCAGGCTATCAGCTCATCCTGAAAAAATGTGTGCGGTAATGTTTTAGCTCTTCAATCGATTCCTGGATGTCATCCAGCGCACGATGAGAATTTTTCTTCTGATGACTGGCCGCGATATCAGGACGCCAGCGTAAGGCCAACTCCTTGACGGTACTGACATCCAGATTGCGGTAATGCAGGAAGGCCTCTAACTCGGGCATATACTTCACCAGGAATCTACGATCCTGGCCAATGCTGTTTCCACACAGGGGGGATACCCCTACAGTCGTGTGTTCCTTGAGGAACGCAAGCGTTGCGAGCTCGGCTTCCCGCTCACTGATCCCTTGCTCACGGACCAGCCCTACCAATCCGGATTCGTTATGGTGCCTGGTGTTCCACTCGTCCATGCCCGTAATCAGGTCTTCACTTTGCCGGACATAAATCACCGGCCCCTCCGCAATAAGATTGAGCTCTGAGTCTGTTACAAGCGTGGCGACTTCCAGTATGCGATCCACTTCCGGATCAAGTCCTGTCATCTCCAGATCCATCCACACGAGATTCTGGTTCGTGTTGTCAGTCATTTTATTTCCGAAAAAGGTCGCGTCCAGGACAGCCAAGAGCCGTATGGTACCCGAAAAGCACCTTTCTTCTCCAAGAAGATTTATAAGTCAGTGTAGAATAGGCGGCTGCCAGATGCGGGACACCCCATGACACCCCTTGTACTAGAACCAAAAACGCTTGCGGAATTGCTTGGCGATGACCCGCAGCACTCAGAATACCTGATCGTAGACCTCTGTCAGGACGAGAATTACCAACGCCATCACATACCTGGCGCAGTCCATATATCGCCGTCTGAACTGGTCTCGGGCATTCAGCCCGCCGTCGGTAAGCTCCCGCCCCTGGAGAGACTGGAAAGCCTATTCTCGCGTATCGGTTATGAACCGGGAAAACATATTGTCGCCTACGACGATGAAGGCGGCGGGTGGGCTGGCCGTTTTATATGGACACTGGACGTTATTGGGCACAAAAAGAGCGCCTATTCCTATCTGAACGGTGGACTCATCGCCTGGGCGCAGGACCAGCTTCCATTGACAGCGAGCGTGCCGGAAACCAGCGCAACCAAGGTTTCCCTGACTATTCACCCGGAGTTTATCGCTGAAAAAGAGGAGGTGCTTGCCTCACTTAATGATGCCAACACCCAGGTATGGGACGCCAGATCTCCTGAAGAATACATGGGAACAAAAGTCTTTGCCGCTCGCGGCGGGCATATTCCCGGCGCGATTAATTTGGACTGGCTGGAATTAATGGACAGGCACAACGGACTAAGGCTTCGGGAAGACATAGCAGAATTAGTCACCGCAAAGGGGTTAGGGTCTTCAGGTAAAATCATAACCCATTGCCAGACCCATCATCGGTCCGGGCTCACCTACCTGGTCGGAAAAATTCTTGACCTCAATATCAAGGCCTACCATGGGTCCTGGTCAGAATGGGGTAACGATTCGGATACCCCCATAGATAATCCATCGGCCTAATCCCATGTTTGCTATTCTTCAACGACTACTTCCCAAACATTTCCTGAGCAGAGTTGTAGGATTTGTTGCCAAAAGTGAACTGCCTCTGATTAAAGGATTGTTCATCAACATTTTCTGTTTGCTCTACAAGATTGATCTGGATGAGGCGCAGCGAGGCAACACGTCAGATTATCGTTCGTTCAATGACTTTTTTACCCGGACCCTGAAACCCGGCAGGCGAACGATAGAAGGCAAAATCAGCAGCCCGGCAGACGGTACCGTCGCAGCACTGGGCAATATCGATGGTGATACCCTCATCCAGTCAAAGAATCATTCTTACTCACTGGCAAAACTTATGGCCAGTAACGACATCGACGATTTTTCGGCAGGCTCATTTATCACGATCTACCTTGCCCCGCACAACTACCACCGGGTCCATATGCCATGGACAGGAGAGCTTCATAACGCGACCTATGTGCCAGGGGACCTTTTTTCCGTCAACCAGTCAACGGCGCTGCACCTGCCTGACCTCTTTGCACGAAACGAACGACTGGTCTGCAGGTTCCGGACCGACACTGGCCCCGCGGCTGCCGTGTTGGTAGGCGCTATGCTGGTCGCGGGTATCAAACCAGCCTGGCTTGACCGGGCTTACAAGCCACGGCTACAGATCACCACCGAGATGAAACGTATCTTTCGTCAGGGTGATGAGCTTGGTCAGTTTGAAATGGGTTCCACGGTAATTCTGATCTTCAACGAACAGATGAATTTCTCTGTAAAGGAAGGCGAGCAGGTGAAATACGGTCAATCAATCGTTTCCTAGCTGGGCACTAATTGTCAGGCATTAAACGGCGGACCTTACGCGCCAGCGATGTCTTCCAGCCCTCTTAGCGCCATCGTTAGCCGATCAATACCCAACGCAATACCAGAGCATCTCGGGAGATCGTCGATGACCGCGAGCAGTTCACTGTCATCTTTGACGATCGGCTTGCCGCTTAATTGGCGTTGTTTGTTGTTCGCCGCAAAACGTTGGGCCAGCTCTTGCCCATCGCCGAGCTCCTGGTAGGCGTTGGCGATTTCAACCCCGCCCACATAGAACTCAAAACGATCGCTAACCAGGTCACCGTTCGTTAGCTGTTTGGTTTCCGCGAGCGCTGCCTGACACGCCGGGAAGTCATAAACGATCGTCGGTGCCATTAGCTGTGGTTCTATAGCGTCTGAAAAGACCGCGTCCAGATAGTCTCCCCGTGTTGAAAGCTCATCCAGGTGCGCGGTGACTTCCGGTGCGACCAACCTGGCAAGCACCGCAACTTCTAACAAATGAGGATTAACGTCGAACCTTTTTTCGAACAACGCCCGGTAGGAATAGCGCTCGGTAATAGAGTTGATTGGCGCAATTGCATACTCCTCCATCCCTTCGCTGACGTATTTTAGCATCGCCTGAAGGTCATCCATCAGCTCAGACAGGGAGTGCTCGCATCGGTACCATTCCAGCATCTGGAACTCCGGGCGATGACGTCGACCGACTTCGCCACCCCGATAAGCGGGACAAATTTGGAAAAGGCTCAGTCGATGCTCAGCAAGAAGGCACTTCATTGCATATTCGGGCGAGGTCTGGAGATATTCCCCTGATCTCACCTGAATATTCTCCAGGTGGATTTCGCTTGATCCACTCGATCTTAGGGTGGGGGTTGTCACTTCCAGGACTTTTTCAGAATAAAAGTAGTCCCTGATAAGGCGCAGCAGTTTGCTTCTGAACTCGAGGCTGGATCGCCGCGCCGATTCGTTGTCCAGGCTGATTACTGTTTTACCCGGTTCTGGTATTCAGCAGTACGGGTATCGACTCGAACCACTTCCCCAATATTGATAAAGAGAGGCACTTTTACAACGGCACCCGTACTCAATGTCGCCGGTTTTGTGCCGCCCTGGGCAGTATCACCTTTTAGGCCCGGATCGGTTTCAACGACTTCCAGCTCTACAAAATTGGCCGGTGCCACTGCGATAGGAACCTCGTCCCAAAGCGTCACGGTAACCTTATCCGTCTCCTTCAACCATGCAATGCAGTCTTCAACCGCGGCTTTATCCGCAGCGAGTTGCTCATAGCTGCCATCGGTTTTCATAAAATGCCAATACTCCCCATCCGCATAGAGATATTCCATCTCGGCCTCCATCACATCGGCACCTTCAAGAGACTCCCCGGACTTGAATGTCCTTTCCCATACACGCCCCGTTTTCAGGTTTTTAAGCCTGACCCGGTTAAACGCCTGACCTTTTCCTGGTTTAACGAATTCATTTTCAACAATGTTGCACGGATCGCCCTCCAACATGACCTTAAGACCCGATTTGAATTCGTTGGTAGAATAACTTGCCATTTAAACTGATCCCTAAATTTTCATATGACAATGATAACCCTAAGCGATGCCTGTTCCCACGACCAGAGTTGGCAATGGCACCTGCAACATTCGATCAGAAGTATTCCTGCGCTGGCATCTCATCTGGGCGTCCAGCTGGATGATGTGGACCAGGATTTTCCCCTGCTCGCGCCACTCCCCTACCTGGATCGTGTCGTGCGCGGTGATGCCGTTGATCCGCTATTGCTGCAGATACTTCCGAGGCCTCTGGAAAACGAATCCGGACCACGGTACCTAACGGATCCCCTGCAGGAAGGAAATTTGATCACCCGGACCCGAGGACTGATTCAAAAATACAATGGCCGGGCGCTGGTGATTACCACCGGGGCATGTGCCGTCAATTGCCGTTACTGTTTCCGCCGTCATTTCCCCTATGGCGAGAACAACCCTTCCAGCTCTGACTGGACCGGGATTTATCAGCATCTGGCCAGGGATACGTCCATCTCAGAGGTCATCCTGAGTGGCGGCGACCCTTTAATTCTTGGTGACCGCCAGTTACGTGACATCATCGCCAAACTCGAATCCATCGATAGTCTTGGTACCATCAGACTACATACCCGTCTACCGGTAGTGATTCCGCAACGAATTTGTACAGAATTGCTTGATTGGGTGAATCGATGTCACAAGAAACTGGTTTTTGTGTTGCACATTAACCATCCCAATGAGATCGACGACCACGTCGTTGAAGCAATTGGCGCGCTTCGGGAAGCAGGCGTCACCTTACTAAACCAGAGTGTTTTACTGCGCCACATTAATGACACCCCCGAAGTACTGACCGCGCTATCAAGACAATTGTTTGATGCCGGTGTTCTGCCTTATTATCTGCATCTTCTGGACCCGGTAGCAGGCGCACAACATTTCAATGTACCCGAAATCGAGGGTATCAGCTTGATACGACAAATCTCCGGGCAACTGCCCGGATACCTTGTCCCGAAGCTTGCAAGAGAAATACCGGGCGCTGACGCTAAACAGGTTATCGCCGGGCGATGATTCGAGACGGACTCAGCTCTCACGTAAACGCCATATGGTATAGTGGGCACCTGATCCAAAGGATGTAAATGAGCAACAAAGAACCCATTCGATTGCTGATTCTGGAACAATCCCTGAATCGCGCAGAGGAGCTTATTGTCTTGCTGAGAACCGCAGGAAGGGCAACTCGTGCCCATCAAATCGAATCCGATGCAGACTTTTCATCAAAAATTTCAGAACAAACGTGGGATATGATCCTGGCATCCAGCGAAGCCAACGGATTTACCATTCAGTCAGTGATTTCCCAGCTTCAAATGCTGGATAAAGATATTCCCGTCATCATGCTCGCTGACAATCGCGACCCTGGGTCTATCACAGAAGGTCTGAAAATGGGCGCCGTCGATGTGGCACTCGACGATGACGATGAACGCCTGGTACTGCTGATCGAACGAGAGCTGAATAATCTTGAGAACCGACGCCTGAAACGAAGGGCCGAGGTCGAGCTGAAGGAAACGGACAGACGAAACAACCTGCTCCTCGATTCATCCACAACCGCAATCGCCTACGTTCATGAAGGCATGCACATCTATACCAACCAGGCGTATTCAGACCTGTTTGGCTACGAAGACCCGGATGAGTATGCCGGCATCCCCATCATTGATCTCATCGCCGGTGAAGATCAGGCAAAGTTTAAGACTTTCCTGAAATCCCTGGATAAGGACGAGGTCGGGGAAGAGGAATTTAGTTGCGTGGATAATGAGGGGTCAACCATTTTGACAACGCTCACCATGTCACCAGCCACCTACGATGGCGAACCTTGCACCCAGGCTATCTTTAAACCCCTTGTCGACGCGTCGGAGCTCGAGGACAGGATCAGGGAAATATCCAGCCAGGATCTTTTAACAGGCCTGTTCAACAGGCAGTATTTCATTGAAATGCTCGACAAGGCTGTCGACAACGCAAACCAGGGAAAACAATCTTCCATTATTCTCTATATGGCCATAGACCATTTCCCTCGTATTCGTTCTGATGCAGGCATTTCAAACGCCGACCTTGTGTTGGGCGACGTGGCCACTGTGATACGCAGCAAAGTCCCGGATGATCATTTAATGGCGCGATTCGGAGATGATGTTTTTACACTGCTAATTGAGGGCAATGATAAAGCTGCTGCTGAAGCGTTAGCCGAAACTATTCGCGCCACCGTTGAAGGGCATATGTCCGATGCCTCCGGTAAAAATTACCAGGTAACACTCAGCATCGGACTTTCAATGATTGCCGAGAACACCTCCACTGTTGAAGAAGCGATATCCAGGGCACACCAGGCTTCCGACTCAATCAAGGAAGGAAATGCCCTTGCATTCTACGAACCGAAGAATGTTAGCGTCGGGGAAGAAGGCAAGTCAGTATCTTCAGATGCACTCAAAGACCTTCTGAACCACGCCATTAAAGAAAATCAGTTCCAGCTTAATTTCCAGCCTATCGTTTCACTCCACGGAGAGGATGAAGAACAATTCGAAGTGTTACTCAGGCTTCCGGATGCACAGGGTAATGTTCTGAGGCCGGGCCAGTTTATGGGGCCAGCAGAGGATGCAGGGTTACTTCAAAAAATTGACCGATGGGTTGTTTTTCAATCGGTCAAAGCACTGGCAGCCCAAAGGGAAGCCGGAGGAAAGGCACGTTTGTTCATTAATATCAGCCACAAAACACTGGCCGATGAAGAATTCCTGCCGTGGATGAGCGTATCCCTGAAAGCGTCGAGGCTAGCAAGCGACAGTATTGTCTTCCAGTTACACGAGAACGACGCAACTTCCTATATCAAGCAGGCTGCCAAGTTCACGAAGGGTTTACAGGAACTGCATATCAAATCTTCCATCAACCATTTTGGTTGTTCTCTCAATCCGTTCAATCTGCTCAAGCACCTGACCCCGGATTTCGTGAAACTCGATGGTTCTTTCGCAAACCAGCTTGAAGACAACAAAGAAAAACAGGCGGAGCTCATCGAGATGGTTCAGGCACTTCAGGCGACCGGCGTACTGACCGCAATCTCCGGTGTGGAGAACCCTTCAACCCTGCCGGCACTGTTTATGACCGGTATTAATTACATCCAGGGGAACTATATCTCCGAACCACTTGAAGACATGGACTACGATTTTTCTTCGGAAGATCTCTAGAAAACAACACGTTAAATATGGCGCAATTCTTTATCCCTGATGCCCATCAGGTAAAGAAGACTATCCAGGCCCAGTGTCGATATTGACTGGCCTGCACTTTCCCTGACAAGGGGTTTAGCATGAAATGCAATTCCAAGCCCCGCCACATCCAGCATCGCAAGATCGTTTGCGCCATCACCTACCGCAATCGTTTGCTGAAGCGATATTCCTTCCTTATCAGCCAGTTGTTTCAAAAGTTCTGCTTTACGATCTGCATCCACGATGGGGCTGAGAACACGTCCGGTAAGCACCCCTTCTTTTATCTCCAACTCGTTAGCATAGACATAATCAACCTTGAGCTTTTCCTGCAGCAATTTGCCAAAGTAGCTGAACCCACCAGATAAAATGGCTGTTTTATAACCAAGATGATTCAGCGTTTTGAACAGGTGCTCGGCACCCTCCATCAACGGTAATCGGTCTGCGACTTTCGCCAGCGCACTAACCGGAAGACCCTTGAGCAGCCCCACGCGTTTTGCAAGGCTCATCGAAAAATCCAGCTCTCCGGCCATTGCCCTCGATGTGATGTCAGCAACCTCAGCGCCAACGCCAGCTTCAATCGCAAGTTCATCTATGACTTCTGTCTTGATAAGCGTCGAATCCATATCAAAAGCGATGAGCCTTCGGTTCCTCCTATAGATTCCGTCCTCCTGGACTGCCACATCGATATCCAGGTCCGCGCATACCGCCAGCAGCTGTTCTCGAAAAGAATCATCAGGCTCCCCACGTAAAGAAAACTCTACACAGGCTTTGGTTATTTTACCGGCTTCATGCAACGGCACTCGACCGGAGAGCCGGGTAATGTTGTCAATATTGAGACCGCTGGACGCGATGATTTCGGAAACAATCGCAATATGTGAAGCTTTGATACGCCGTGCGAGCAGTGTCAAAATGTAACGGGATGCTCCCTGGAGACCGACCCATTGCTCATAACTTTCTTCAGAAACCGGGGTGAATCTGATCTGGACACCCAGTAGCTCAGACTGCTCACGCAATGCTTCAAGGACTTCCTCAAGGATGTCCGGCACATTAACCAGGACGCCAAGCGACAAGTGATTGTGGATAACCGACTGACCGACGTCGAGAATATCGACATCAAGATTACCTAACAATTTTGCTATTGTTGCGGTGATACCAGGTTTATCTTCTCCCGACACACTAATCAACACCAGTTCGTTCATGGGGGCCCCCTAAAGAATGCGTATTATGCGGCAAACGCGAGGAGTAGCAATGTTGTGGGGTTCGTTATCCGCTATACTCAGCAGCGATTTTATGACGTACAGCGAAATCCATGACTGACGGGAAACGCCACAGGAAACGTCGGCTCACCGCCCTGCTCGTTGCACTTCCACTCCTGGCTGGCGCGCTCGTGTTCTTCTCGATTACCCGATATCTCTCGGAAGTCGTTGAATCAGAGCAATCCAGGTTCGGTCAGTCGTCAGCACGGCAATTGGCAGCACAGGTGGCAGGCTACGTAGTAGAAGGCAACTTGTTGTCCCTCAACGTAATCGTTGCACAACTGACCCGCGACGAACCTCTCCAGTTCGTCGCGATCTACGATGAAAGTAACCATCTGATGGCCCAGAGTGGCAAGGAAGAACGGACAAACACTTCCTACACCGCAGAAGTCACTTTTCAGGACTCCCTGGCAGGCCGGGTGAGGGTGACCGTTTCACATGCGGAAACAGGCATGCAGCTGTTAGGTTGGGTTTTCCTGGTGCTTGCAGCGGGCTACGGCCTTCTGGTCTGGCGATTTACGACCTCCATAACCAACTGGATCAACCATGATATCGGACCCGACAACCCGGTCGCCAGCGAGCGGATTGATTCATTGCCGCTGGCTGATGATGGTCCTACTGAAGAATGCATACTCGTGGTCAGGATCAGGCCCGCAAGACACCTGAAACAACACTTCGATAAGTTTTTCAAAGCTGCAAACCTGTACGGCGGTATCGTTGAACAAACGACACCCGAAGAACTGGTCATTCATTTCGACAGCCCGGATGCCATGTACATGGCAACCTGCTCCGGGCTTTTGATCCAGAAAATAGCGGATAAAGTGAACGGCAAGATCGCATTTGGTGGCACCCTGGACCTGCTGGCCGAGGAACCAGAAAAAATCCGCAAAGCTGCAAGCTACCTCGCGTCAATTGCAGAGGGCAACCTGATAGCTGCCGGCGGGTACTCGCTCTTGTCGGACCGGGTTGAACTACAGTCCTTCCATCATGCGCTGGTGGATTCAAAGGGTCTGTTAAGAATCGCCGGGCTAAACGACCCTGATCTGCTCAACAACCAGGCGAAACAGCTTGCGGCTTCCGGCTAGTCGCCTTTCTCTACCAGCACGCCATCGACCTTCTGGAAGCCACGGGGTAATTTCAGACCACGGCGAGCTCTTTCTCCCCGGTAATGTTCAAGATCGTCTATCGTAAGATTCAGCGTTCGTTTACCGGATTGGACAACAAGCGTATCTACCTCTGAAAAGACACAAACATACGCCATAAATTCCTCTCGGGACTCTACCCTGGCCTTGGGGATATTCATGATCTTCACCCCTTTACCGCGACCCAGACTGGGGAGATCACCCGCCGGGAAAACCAGTAATCGACCCTCGTTGCTGAACGCAGCAATATAGTCATGTTTTTCATCACCAAGCAGCGCTGGCTGGTTAACAATGCCGCCTTTGGGCACCGACAGTACTGATTTTCCCGCCTTGTTCTTGGTCACCATATCTTCAAGCTTACCAATGAAGCCATAGCCGGCGTCACTGGAGAGAACAAACCGGGTATCTTTCTCACCCAAAACCACGCCGGTGAAGAAAGCCCCATCAGGCGGATTGAACCGGCCCGTCAAAGGCTCACCCTGCCCCCTTGCTGATGGCAAAGTATGCATCGCGCCTGTATAAACACGTCCCGTTGAATCAAAGAATATGGCATCCTGGTTCGATCGACCTGGAAGGGCCTGTAAAAGGCCATCACCGGACCGGTAACTCAGGTCTTGCGGATTGACCTCATGACCTTTCGCCGCCCGGACCCAGCCCTTCTCAGAAAGCACAACCGTAACCGGCTCCGTGGATATGAGATCCTTTTCTGCAAAAGCCTGGGCTTCACCCCGCACAACGATCTCGCAAACCCGATCATCGCCGTAGGTTTCGGCATCTTCGATCAGCTCTTTCTTGATGAGCGTTTTCAGCCTGGCCTTCGAGCCAATTGTTTTTTCCAGGTCGGCTCTTTCTGCATTGAGTTCATCCTGTTCGCCCGAGATTCGGGTTTCTTCAAGCCTGGCGAGTTGTCGCAAGCGCAGGTCGAGAATCGCGTCAGCCTGCAGATCAGACAGCTTGAACCGCTTAACAAGCGCCTGCTTGGGCTTATCCTCAGTCCGGACGATTTTGATCACCTCATCGATATTTAGGTAGGCGATCATCAGACCTTCGAGGATATGCAGCCGTTCAAGAATCTTGTCCAAGCGAAACTGCAGGCGCCTTAGAACGGTGTCTGTTCTGAACTTCAACCATTCGTTCAACATCTCCAGGAGCGGGCGCACCCTGGGCTTGCCATCAATACCAATTATGTTGAAATTAGCCCTATGAGTTCTTTCCAGATCGGTCGTAGCGAAAAGGTGTGCCATAAGCTGGTCAATATCAACCCGATTGGACTTTGGTACGACAACAATTCTGGTGGGGCACTCATGATCAGATTCGTCGCGCAGGTCTACCACCATGGGGAGTTTCTTGGCCTGCATTTGTCCCGCAATTTGCTCAAGAATTTTGGTTCCGGAAACCTGGAATGGAAGCGCTGTTATTACAATATCACCGTCTTCTTGCGAATAAACTGCTCGCGCCCGGATGGCACCACGCCCTGTCTCGTAGATCTGCCTGATATCATCAGCACTGGAGATTATCTCAGCTCCCGTCGGGAAATCAGGACCCTGAACATGCTCCATGATGTCATCCAGAGTCGATTTAGGCTGATCAAGTAATCGAATACATGCACTGACAACTTCATTAAGGTTGTGTGGCGGAATATCCGTTGCCATTCCCACCGCAATACCACTTCCTCCATTCAACAGAATGTTAGGCACGCGTGCAGGAAGGTTAAGCGGCTCTGTAAGAGTTCCGTCAAAATTCGGTATCCAGTCAACGGTCCCCTGCTTTAGCTCACCTAACAGCACTTCAGAATAAGCGGTCAGTTTTGATTCCGTATAGCGCATGGCTGCATAGGATTTAGGGTCATCCGGTGATCCCCAGTTACCCTGCCCATCGACCAGCGGATACCGATAGCTAAACGACTGTGCCATCAGCACCATCGCCTCATAACACGCGGAATCGCCATGAGGGTGGAACTTACCGAGGACATCGCCAATGGTTCGCGCGGACTTCACATACTTTGCGTCAGCGTTGAGCCGCAGCTCGCTCATCGCATACACGATTCGTCTCTGAACCGGTTTTAGTCCATCACCAATATGCGGCAAGGCTCTGTCATTGATGACGTACATGGCATAGTTAAGGTAGGCACTTTCCGTGTAGTCAGCGAGCGAAATTTTCTCAAAGTCGCCGTCAATCATGTTTTCAGTCATTGTGCTTTCTCTATCGGCCGGCGTTTTGGGCTCTCTTGACCGGCTTTGTGTTCTTGTATGTTTTTGTTCCTGGGCAAGAGGACTAGCTGAGTTCTGCTATGTCGCCTTTCTTCTCGAGCCAGATCTTTCGATCCGGCGCCCTCTTTTTCGAGAGCAGCATATCGAGCATTTCGTTAACCGATTCTGCTTTCCCTGGCGTCAGTTGCACTAGCCGCCGAGTATCCGGCGCCATCGCGGTCTCACGAAGCTGGAGCGGGTTCATCTCGCCCAACCCCTTGAAACGTTGGACAACAACCTTTCCAGGTATCTTCTCTGCCGCAATTCTATCCAGGATGCCCTGACGCTCACCTTCATCCAGCGCGTAGAAAACTTCCTTCCCGGCATCCACTCGATACAGCGGCGGCATCGCCACAAATACATGACCCTCTTCAACCAGGGCACGAAAGTGTCGCACAAACAAGGCAATCAGCAGGCTCGCAATGTGTAAACCATCCGAGTCCGCATCCGCAAGAATGCAGACCTTTCCATATCGCAATTTGGTCAAGTCATCTGAGGCCGGGTCAATGCCCAGAGCAACAGAAATGTCATGAACTTCCTGAGATGAAAGAATCTCAGCCGAATCAACTTCCCACGTATTCAGGATCTTGCCTCTCAGGGGCATGATCGCCTGGGTTTCACGATTTCGTGCCTGCTTCGCTGAACCGCCCGCCGAGTCTCCTTCTACAAGAAAGAGTTCACCCATCATGGCGTCACTACAGGAGCAATCGGCCAATTTACCCGGCAGTGCGGGTCCGCTGGTCAATTTCTTCCGTGCGACCTTTTTACCTGCACGAAGCCGAGCCTGGGCACTCGTGATCGCAAGTTCAGCTATCGCCTCCCCATCCGTTATGTGCTGATTCAGCCACAGCGAAAAACAATCTTTTACAACGCCTGAGATAAACGACACTGCCTGCCTCGAATTCAGACGTTCTTTCGTCTGACCGGCGAACTGCGGATCAATCATCTTGGCTGACAGAACGTAATTACACTTGTCCCATAAATCCTCGGCGGTAATCTTGATGCCTCTGGGCACCAGGTTGCGGAATTCACAGAACTCCCTGAGCGCTTCCAGCAGTCCGGCACGCAGACCATTGACGTGAGTACCACCCTGGGTCGTCGGAATCAGGTTGACGTAACTCTCGGTAATCAACTCACCACTTTCTGCCTGCCATTGCACTGCCCAGTCTACCGCTTCGTCCCTGCCTGACATCGACCCGGTAAAGGGCACGACGGGGAGTAGCTCAAGGCCCTCCAGTTCTGCACCCAGGTAATCCTCAAGTCCATACTCAAAGAACCATTCAAAGAGTTTTTCTTCTTCTTTACTGGCCGTTTCATCCTGAAATACTACTTTCAGCCCCGGACACAAGACCGCCTTCGCTCGAAGCAGGTGCTTGAGTCTGGAAACAGAGAATTTTGGTGAATCAAAATAGGATGCGTCAGGTTTGAAGTGGATCATCGTACCCGTGTTCCGCTTACCGACCTTATCCTTAACCGTCAGCTCTCCCTGCTTTTTGCCACCTTTGAATGCCATGTGATGCAGCTTGCCATCACGCTTGATGAACACTTCAAAAGTTTCTGACAGGGCATTAACCACAGATACGCCGACGCCATGAAGGCCTCCGGAAAATTTGTAGTTGTCACTATTGAATTTGGCACCCGAATGAAGCCGGGTGAGGATGAGTTCTACGCCAGATAGCTTTTCCTTCTTGTGTATATCAACTGGCATGCCACGGCCATTGTCACTCACGGACATAGAGCCATCTTTACGAAGCGTCACTCTGATTTCAGTCGCGTGACCTTCGAGGGCTTCATCGACGCTGTTGTCGATAACTTCCTGTGCAAGATGATTAGGTCTGGTTGTATCGGTGTACATTCCCGGTCGTTTCTTGACCGGTTCAAGCCCTTCAAGGACCTCAATGGAGTCTGCGCTATAACTGGATGACATTTGTTACCAAATTGTTCTGAGGCGAAAAGTCGCGGCTATCTATGGTCTTCGCCCGGTGATTCAACCTGACAGGAAATCAGGGAATGTCGCACAGCAAATTATAAGGATTTATAAACGGATTTCTCGAAAAAAGATCAGGAAAATTCCAGTGGCTCCAGGGAATACCCATGCTCAATACAATAGGTCAGGAGCTCCCCAAGATACTTATTGATCTGGGACTTCTCATCCGGCTGGAACATATGCTCATTGGGTGTCGGGTATCGGAACCGAAAATTGCGATGGCGTTCGAACCGAACGACTTCCGCAGAATTCACATCGTGATAAATTCGAAGCTCGAGACTGGGCCATTTTATCAGTGGTTGGTCGTTCTCTGAACTTAACGTGACGGCAACCATTGTTGTGAATGGGCAGCGTTCCTGGATTTTGATGACAACGGTCGCGCCGTCTTCCGTTCGGGTTCGGATGCCGAACTCGATATCATCCTCTGAGTCCATGCCTGGAAACAGCTGGCGCAGCCGGATGTAGTTAGCATCACACTCCGCCATGTCGGCTGCCAGATCAGGAACGTAGATATATCGGTTGGTCATTTCACTGTGTCATTGTGGGGAAGCAAAAGTACCAATCCCCTTAAAAGTTGAAAAAATGTTACCACAATCTTGTCAGAAGAAAGTCGCGATCTACCCTTGAATTTTCGGTAAAATTGTCCTCGAACTATTGGCAGAAAGTGCCCGGGAAGTCACCCGTCAACCCAAAAGTTTCATCTTAAAACCCGCTATCCATAGTACGTGAGTCATTATTCACGAGTTCGACGATCAATTTTTCTACCCTATCCAGCGCGCCCTTATTCGATTCCATCACTTTGTTCGCAGCGTTCACAAGACGATTCGACTCATCTGCATTTTCAATCAGGTTAATAACAACTTGCTGCAACGCCTGATGGTCTCTCACAATCATGATCGCCTGGTTGTCAATAAACTGTTGCGCGATATCCTCTATGTTGTCCAGATGGGGTCCCATGACCGTTGGTGTACCCGCGCGAACTGCCTCAAGCAAGTTATGACCGCCAACCGGCACCAGGCTCCCCCCAACAAAGGCTACCGATGCCAGCTCAAACAAGGCGTCGAGCTCACCCATCACATCAACGAGCAACACCTGATCCTGCTGCGCCACCAGCAGGTCATCACTAAAACTCACCACAGACTGCCCCGATGATTCGCAGGCTCGTCGCACCTCCTCGCATCGATGGGTATGACGCGGCGCCAACACCAAAAGGATATCCGGAACCCGATCCTGCAGGGCTGGAAGCATTGACAGTAACGCCGCTTCTTCGCCGTCATGGGTACTGGCCCCCAGCAGCATGGGTCTGCCTGCAACGCGCTCCCGCGAACGGTTCAGTCTTTCGGTGTACCCTGGGGTCATCACTGCGTCGAACTTGATGCTACCGGTCACATGAACTTTCGATGCATCGGTTCCAAGCGAAACGAACCTTTCTTTGTGCTGCTGAGTTTGAACCGCCAACAGGGTCAGTGATCGCAACATGGGCAAAATCAATGGCGCAATCCGTCTGTAGCCTTGCGCTGAACGGGAAGATAACCGGCCATTGGCCAGCAGCGTGGGAACGCCATGACGCGCACAACCTGCAATCAGGTTCGGCCATAATTCTGTATCGATAGTGATCAGCATCCGGGGCTTATTGTTTCGCAGGAATCGATCTATTGATCCCGGCAGATCGTAAGGGGCATAACAGTTTTCCACCTCGTCCCCGAGCAAGACCTGTACACGTTCCCGGCCAGTAGGCGTCATATTGGTCACCAGACAAACATAGCCATGATCCAGAAGTCTGCGGATCAGGGGAACCGCAGCAATCGTTTCACCGGCGGATACTGCATGTATCCAGACTACCTTGCCCGGCCATTTCGATTGAAAGAAACCAAAACGCTCCGAAATAGCCACACGGTAACCTGGCTCCTTAAGGGAACGCTTAAGCAGCCGAAGCAACACAAACGGGATCAAAAGGTAAAAAAGAGCGCTGTAGAACAATCTGGCCAAAGTGAAGTTGGAAATCCGGAGGAACGATGCAGAAGAATAACTGTGTACCGGACCTGATGCCACTGAGTCAGTAACGCCGGATACAAACCATGCGTGTATAATTCAGGCTCTCCAAGAGCCCGGGACTTATTCGGTTTTTCATGAGCAACACAACGCATCAGTTCGACGTCATCATTCTCGGTGGCGGTATCGCCGGACTCTGGTTACTGAGCCTGCTCCGCCATCAGGGCTTTGAAGCCATCCTGCTTGAAAAAGATGGATTGGGCGCAGGGCAGACATTTGCTTCCCAGGGGATGATTCATGGGGGAATCAAGTATTCACTCGCTGGTGCCATGACGGGCGCATCCGAATCTATTGCAGATATGCCCTCGCGCTGGCGTTCGTGTCTTGAGGGCACAGACACCGTGAACCTGAAAGGCGTCCGGGTCCTGAGCGATGCCTATTACATGTTTTCCGATGCCCGGTTTAGTTCAAAACTGACCGCATTCTTTGGCAGTAAGGCAATCGAAGGACGGGTAACCCCGGTTCCCGCTGCCGACTACCCGGAAGTATTCCAGTCGCCATTATTTGGAGGGTTGCTCTATAAACTCAAGGACCTCGTCCTGGATACCCATTCACTGGTGACACATTTACGTAACCAGTTTAAAGACTCTATATACACGGGAAACGTAAGGTTCGGGCACACAAAGGGTCGGGTCACGTATCTCCAGCTGGATGGGGGCATTACCCTCAGTGCAGGCACCTATGTCCTTGCAGCAGGAAAGGGAAACGGGGACTTGATTGGCGACCTCGGCCTGGATGTGTCCATGCAGCTTCGCCCCCTTCACCAGGTCATTATTAAAGGAAAGCATCTACCTGACCTGTTTGCACACGCCGTGACGTTAAGGTCTTCGGATAAGCCTCGTATAACCTTCACCACTCACTCCACCAAAGACAGCAAGGTCTGGTACCTCGGGGGTCAGCTCGCAGAATCCGGCGTCGCTCGAGATGAAACAGCACAGATTGAATTTGCGAAGAAAGAACTGGCGGCCATGCTGCCCTGGATGGACTACTCTGGCTGCGAGTTCTCAACCCTTCGAATAGACCGGGCCGAGGCCGGAAGCAACAGCCTGTTGCGTCCGGACACGCCTTATGTACGCAGGTATGGAAACGTGGTTGTCTGCTGGCCCACCAAGCTCACGCTGGCGCCCATGATGGGTGACCTGTTGATGAAACTTATGCCGGAGCCCAAAGCGGCTGCAGCCGCGTCTCTCAACCTCCCCCGGTCAGCTATCGGAAGTTCTCCATGGGAGTGAAGCTGGGGCACTGTAATCTTGAAACAGGCAGGATCTCGCTGGGAACAGTGAAGTTTGGCCGCAATACTGACGTTAAGTACCCGAATAAATTTGAGCTCCCCGACGACAGGGTGATTGCGAACCTGTTATCAGAAGCACAGGAACTGGGGGTCAACTTACTTGATACTGCACCAGCCTACGGTAACAGTGAACATCGAATTGGTCAGCTATTACCCGGCCGCAGACAGGACTGGATTCTTTGTACGAAAACCGGGGAACACTATGCAGCGGGCAAGTCCAGCTATGACTTTTCCAGGCAGGCGGTGCTGGACAGCGTGGCGCAAAGCCTGAAACGTCTCAAAACAGATTACCTGGACATTGTCCTGATTCACTCCAACGGTGATGACCTCCATATTCTTCACCAAACGGATGCGTTCGACACGCTGGAGCGCCTCAAAGAGAAGGGAGATATCAGGTACATTGGAATGTCTACCAAATCGGTAGAAGGAAGCGCCGCGGCTCTGGCGGTAAGTGATGTGCTTATGCTGACGTTGAACCTGGAAGATCAATCCAATATTGATGTCATAAAGGCAGCTGAAAAAAAGGGCACGGGCATTCTGCTGAAAAAAGTGTTCGCCAGCGGTCATCAAACACCGGAAGAAAGCCTGGCATTTGTTCTGGGACAAAGGGGTGTTCACTCTGCCGTCGTAGGCACCATAGATTCAGGTCACCTGAAAGAAAACGTGTTCATCGCGAATAGCCTTTAGACCCAGGGCTTTAATTATCAAAGACCCCGGATTTTCTCAACCAGCGCGCTGGTTGAACAATCTTCCTCAAGGCTGAGCACCTTCACCTCACCACCGGCAGAACGGACAATATCCGCACCAACCACCTGGTCAATACCGTAATCTCCACCTTTCACGAGTACATCGGGTTTAAGCATATGCAACAGCTCTTCCGGGGTATCACCCTCAAAAGAAACGACCCAGTCAACTGACGCAAGGCCCGCCAGCATGGTCATTCGACGGTCCAGGGGATTGATGGGCCGCCCTTCGCCTTTAAGCCGATGAACCGATTCATCAGAATTAACAGCGACGATCAGTCGATCACCTTCGCGTTTTGCGTCACTCAGGTAATTAACATGGCCAGCATGAAGAATGTCAAAACAGCCGTTGGTAAAAACTACTTTTTCGCCTCGACTCCTTGCAACCTGAACCGCCGCAACCAGTTGTTCTGCAGACATCTTTCCTTTATCTGCCGGTTCCCCCAGATCGACCTCGGCCCTCAACTCTGGCCCGGACACGCTGGTTACACCGAAATGACTGACGACAATCCCGGCGGCGATATTGGAAAGAGCAACCGAATCCTTGAGTGTCTGTCCCGATGCCAGTGATGCTGCGAGCACGGCAATAACAGTGTCGCCTGCACCAGAGGTATCATAGACCTCCCTGGTACGAGCGGGAAAATGGCTTTCCCCAGATCGTTCAATGAGCGTCATACCTTCGGACGCTCGCGTGACCAGCATAGCGTCACAACCAATGTCGGCCATCAAGCCCCGACATTTTTCCAGCATCTCGGCCTCACTGTTCCAGTGACCAACGGCATTTTTCAGCTCAAGGGTATTGGGCTTAATAACAGTTGCCCCCTGATACGTTGAGAAAGGCTTAAACTTCGGATCAACCAGCACCGGCCTGCCTTTCTTTCTCGCATTCTCAATGATGCTCGACACGTCACTAAACAGGCCCTTGTCGTAATCAGAAAGAACAACGCTGTCGTACTCAGGAATTGAATCCATTCCTGTCACTACCTGACCTGGGTCAATATCAAACAGGGCTTCAAAATCAGCACGGATCATTTGCTGGCTTCGGCTGACCAGACGCACCTTGGTGATGGTGGACATCCCTTCAACCTGAATGAAATGACAATCGATACCTGATGCCCTGAGTTTGGATTCCAGAATAGTGGACATTTCATCCTGGCCGGTTGCTGCAATCAGAGAAGATGCTGCGCCAAGCGTCGCAACATTCAGCGCAACGTTAGCTGCACCACCGGGCCGGTCTTCAATACGACTTACATCAATTACGGGAATCGGGGCTTCAGCCGACACCCGATGAGTGTCACCATGCCAGTATCTATCCAGCATCGCATCACCAATAGTCAGGATATGCGCGTTATCAAACCTTGGAATCTTCATGCTGTTATCGAGAACGTGTTTCGCGCGATTCTATCACAATCGATTGATTCAACCTTCCCACAAGGGGCGCCGCGGCATTACCTGGCAAGTAAAAGTTGATCCAGTAAAGATAGTGACTGACGGGTAGTGGCATCACTCGAGTAACGCTCTTTAGCCTGTATCCTTGCTGACTCACCCATCTGTTCTCTAAGCTGACGTGAGTCAACCAGTTTACCAACACCCTCGAGCCATGCGTCTTGATCGTCAGCGAGGAATCCGGTCTCTCCATGTTCGATAACATCTTTGTTGGCACCCACCGCTGAACTGACAATCGGTAATCCAGCCGCCATATACTGGATCACCTTCAACGCGCATTTCCCCCGGGTCCAGTTATCGTCATCCATCGGCGCAATACCAATGTGGCATTGCGCAATCGCGTCCACCTCTCCTGAATCAGTCCAGGGCACATTCTCCACCTCCAGATGGTCCAGACTCAATTCGAAATCCCCAATTATCCTGAGCTTGATGCCGGGTATTTTTTCGCCAAGGGCCTCCAGAATGCTCCTGTGGCTTTCCAGATAGCGGGAAGTTGATCGGCTTCCAATCCAGACCAGGCTGATCTTCTCAAGCTTGGGAATCTGCGACAGATATCTATCAACATTGACACTGGTGGGTGATATCTCAACCCGCGCACCCAACGCCGATGCAGATTCAGCCAAATAACTGTTGCCCGCGAGCACCAGGTCCGCCGCCTTGATCACAGCTTCGAACTTGTGAGCCCGGGTTCTTGAAATTTCACCGTTTGATCGAAGGTTGATGGCATCATCAAAATCAAAAACGATTTTTGACGCAACGTTTCGAAGCAGTCGAATAAACATCGAGCTGAAAAGCTTTCTTTGAACTTGGATTCAATAATGAAGTGCATCAAATTTCAAGCCGCTAATTCCAATCTAACATCATCTATTAGCTGGCTTGGTGTTTTATAATTTAGATATTTCCTGGGTCTGTTGTTCAGACGATTGACTG